>JGI26339J46600_10000153_pt1 | contig 23923 bp, 23 predicted proteins | sample BogFormECP12_OM1_FD_46600 | JGI IMG/M metagenome (IMG submission 46600) | reverse complement strand
GTGACGCGAAAACCTATGGCTATTATCTTCATCCTGATTCAGATTTTCTGCAGGATCTACTGGATGGCTTGAGGAAGAACGAGGATCGGTATGGTTACCCGTCGTGTCCATGCAGGGTCGCCAGCGGCATTCTTGAACTAGACAGGGACATCATTTGTCCCTGTGACTACAGGGACCCAGACGTGGCTGAGTACGGAGCCTGTTACTGCGCATTATACATGCGGAAGGATTTGTATGAGGGCAAAACGCCGATAAACCCCATCCCTGAACGCAGGCCACCTGAAAAACAGGCTCGGGCAATGCAGAAAAACATCCAAGCAACACCTACAGCTCAGACTACGCAAAGCGTTGCAACAGTAGCTTCAACATCCAGCACGATAAAGAGACGTCTTTGGTATTGTAAACAGTGTGGCTATGTCGTCTACCGTGAGGAGCCACCATACGTCTGTCCGATATGCAAAGCCAAGAGAGAAATGTTTGGTGAAATACAGTTAGCCACGTCAGCAAATGGTTGAACCGAGAAAGCGTTTTACCTTGTGACTGTTATTTCTATCTTTTTCCAGTTTTTGTTTATGTCTCTGAGCGAGGTCACAGCGCCTGCGATTGTGCCACCCAGGATTTTCTCCACGAACTGATTCAAATCGACGGCTTCTCCGTCAATTAGCAGATTCACATCCAAGCTTTTTCACCCCTGACTGTAGACTTCGCTCTGCCTGTAAAAAGCTTCTGTAAACCTTTTCTATCTAGACCGCTCATGAACGATTCAGGTGGACAGTATGGGGAGTAATGGCATGGAAGCCGATGTGAAGAAGAGGGCCCTAAGAATCATTGCATTGCTAGAGAAGCACTATCCCAGTGCGAAGACAGCATTAAACTATGGTAACCCGCTTGAGCTTCTTGTGGCTACGGTTCTCTCTGCCCAGTGCACTGATGAACGAGTGAACAGGGTAACGAAGAGTTTGTTCAAGAAGTACAAAACTCCGGAGGATTATGCGAATGCGGATTTGGCAGTGCTTGAACAAGAGGTAAGGCCGACTGGTTTTTTCAGGAACAAGGCCAGAAACATCAAGAAGACCGCAGGGATGCTCGTGGAAAGGTTCAACGGAGAAGTTCCAAAAACGATGGAGGAACTGATTGAGCTACCCGGCGTGGCTAGAAAAACCGCAAACATCGTCCTCCAGAATGCATACGACATAGTTGTGGGAATAGCCGTGGACACCCACGTGCGCAGAGTATCGAAACGCCTCGGCCTGACGGAGAACGAGGATCAGGACAAAATCGAGCAGGATCTTATGCGGATTATCCCCAGGAAAGAGTGGAACAGGATCACCGATCTGCTTATCATGTTGGGCAGAAACGTATGCATAGCCCGAAAACCAAAATGCCCCGAATGCATCCTGAACAAACTGTGCCCCTCAGCCTTCACGTTTTAACACGCGCCAAACAGCGGTCTTCCAAAAGTCAGCTGAAGTCATGAAGAACGTCGGAACCTCGACAGGACTGAAACGGATCATTCGTTTTCCTTGTCGAGTGTTAAGCTAAAGGCTTGCTTGTGAATACCCATTCAGCGAATCCCAAAAAACGCACGCGCACTTAATCTTTCAACGCTGAAGTTGCTGGTGTCATATTGAGGCAATATGATTTTAGCTCGATACTGGCTTTGAGCAATCGATTCTGGGCATGTCTCAGGCTGGCTAGTTTCAGATTCATGTCTAGGAGCTTTAGGCCAGAAAATGACTATGGGCTTGATTGGCCATTCATCTTACTAGGTGGATGCGCACGGCTCTTTGGTTTTCTTGCTGCTTCCTTCTTCGACGCTGAAGAAAGGCCATCATAAATATCAGCAGAGCTCCAGCTAGGACCGCTATTATGAAAATCAAGATAATCCATGGCCAAGATACGAAGGCTTGTGCTTCAGTCTGCTGGCTCGATCCTTCTCCTTCACTGTATGCGGGTATTGTTGACACCAACGCCAAGAACGAAGCAACCAATAGAATGACGAGAGCAAGCAACGTGGACGAGTTCTTCATCTTCTCCCCTTGCTAAATATGAGGGAAGAAATCAGATTTAAGCAACCATGGAAGAGTTTTATAGTTTTCTAATCTGGAAGAATCTTCTGAAAGATGCTTCTATGCACCTACTCATAGGTCGAGTTGCTGAAATCAAGTTGGCGAAATTGTTTTAAGTTTGATGAGGTTTATGGGCTGCTAATGTCTGGGTCAATTCGTATTTTGGGTTTCGCTGGAAGTTTAAGGAAAGGTTCGTTCAACAGGGCACTTCTGCAAACTGCGGAAGAGTTGATGCCTGAAAAGGTCATGTTTGAAACGTTCGATCTTGAAGGAATTCCCATGTTCAACGAGGATTTGATGGCTCAACCACCTCAGATAGTAAAGAACTTCAAAGCTAAAATCAAAGCTGCAGACGCTGTTCTCATCGCGACTCCTGAATACAATTATTCTATACCCGGTGTTTTAAAGAACGCCATTGATTGGGCTTCAAGACCGTACGCTGAGAACGTTTTTAACGGAAAGCCCGTTGCCATCATGGGAGCGTCCACGGGGTTACTGGGAACTGCTAGAGCGCAATATCACTTGCGGCAATGCTTCGTTTTCCTCAATGTGCACACCATCAACAAACCCGAGGTGATGGTAAGCAACGCGACGGAGAGATTCGATGCAAACCACAAACTGCAAGACAAAAAAGCTAGAGAAATGATTGGGCAGCTGGTTACAAACCTAATAGCGTTAACGGAAATGTTCCCCAAACATTAATCCACATACTTACACAAAATAAACAGACAATTTCACAAGAAACCTCCAAGTACGTCCTGTTCGAAAATGTTTGTATCGCTCACATGTTGAGGGTAAGGCGATCAAGGGTTTATGAATTGAAGATTATAACTGAGAAACATTCTAAATTCGAAGGTGCTCCCTTAATTCCGCACAGTCCTTGAACAGTGAAGTATATATTTTTGTTTTAATATGCTAGGAGTCTGCTTATTGTGTGGGAGACTTAATGAGCAAAGAGCAGACGGAGCCAAAAAAAGAAGAAGCTGATCAAGTAGAAACATTGAATCGGGCTCTGATTGACGAGAAGAAACGTTCGGAAGAATATCTTTCAAGGCTGAAGTATGCCCAGGCGGACATAGAGAACCTGAAAAAGAGATACGATCGGCAGATCGAGGAAATCAAGAAATATTGTACGGAACCACTTGTGATCGAGTTGCTGGATGTTGTTGATGAGCTGGAGTTGGCTGTCAAGGCTGGTAGCAGTTCAAACTCCACAGAAGCAGTGGCGCAAGGGGTTGAGATGACCCTTAAGAAGCTAAAAAAAGTGCTTGAGACCGAAGGAGTCTCTCCCATAGATTGCGTCGGCAAACCTTTTGATCCTTCCATGCATCATGCCATCGCCAAGACTGAGAAGGACGGCGTTGATGAATGCACAGTCATCGAAGAAATACGAAAAGGATATACTATGGGGGAAAAAGTGATTAGGCCGAGTATTGTTAAGGTTGTGGTGAAACCTTCGAAATCACAAAAGGAGATGAATCAAAATGAGCAATGTTAAAGCTGGGGAGAAAATCCTCGGAATAGATTTGGGAACTACTAATTCAGCCGCGGCTATCTATGAGAATGGACGAGCCACGGTAATACCAAGTGCAGAAGGACCTACGATGGCAGGAAAAATGTTTCCATCTGTCGTGGCCTTCACGAAAGACGGCCAATTGCTAGTGGGCGAATCGGCCAAGAGACAGGCCACCACGAATCCAGAGGGAACTATTTACGAGATTAAGAGAAAGATGGGAACGGACTACAAAGTCACCGTTTATGGGAAGGAATACACGCCTCAACAAATATCCGCGTTCATTCTGCAGAAAATAAAAAAAGACGCTGAAACCTATCTTGCGACAACATTGAGAAAGGCCGTTATCACTGTGCCCGCACACTTCAATGACAACCAACGCCAAGCCACGAAAGACGCAGGAGAAATAGCAGGCTTTGAAGTTGCAAGAATAATCAATGAACCCACGGCGGCCTGCCTTGCCTACGGTGTCGACAAAGTCCAGAATGAGATGAAGATTCTCGTATTCAGCTTTGGCGGCGGCACCCACGACGTCACAGTTATGGATTTCGGGAAAGGGGTCTTCCAAGTCCTGTCAACAAGCGGTGACACACAGATTGGCGGCACAGATCTGGACAAGGCTGTTATGGATTATCTCGTTGATGAATTCAAGAGACAAACAAGTGTCGACCTTTCAAATGACAAAAGTGCTATGGGAAGACTGAAGGAAGCTGCAGAAAAGGCAAAGATTGAACTGTCGACATTGATGTCAACGGATATTGATTTGCCTTTCTTATATAATGATGCTTCAGGACCGAAACATCTGCATATCACATTAACCCGCACGAAACTTGAGGGACTCGCTCAACCCATCGTGCAGAAAACGGAACGCGCAATAGTCAAGGCTCTTGAAGATGCAAAGCTGACACCAAAAGATGTGGACAAAATAATACTCATCGGTGGCATGACGAGGATGCCTCTCGTTCAGAGGTTTGTGGAGCAAATAATGGGTAAACCCGCAGAGAGAGGCGTAGACCCGATGGAATGTGTCGCAGTAGGGGCAGCAATACAAGCCGCAGTCCTGACCGGCGAAGTCAAAGACTTACTGCTTCTCGACGTCACACCACTTTCATTGGGCGTTGAAACCCTCGGACACGTGTCCACGAAGATACTCGAAAAGAACACAACCATACCGACACGAAGAAGCCAAATATTCACTACAGCAGCAGATTTTCAGACTGCGGTCACGATTCACGTGCTCCAAGGAGAGCGAGCCATGTCGACTGATAATGTTTCTCTGGGCATGTTCAACCTTGAAGGCATACCGCCTGCTCCAAGAGGCGTCCCACAGATAGAGGTCACTTTTGACATAGACGCCAATGGAATACTCAACGTTACAGCCAAAGACCTAGGCACAGGAAAAGAGGCAAAAATAACCATCACCGCCTCGACAAAGCTCTCAAAGGAAGAGAAAGAGAGACTCGTTAGAGAATCTGAACAGTTTTCCGAACAGGACAAGAAGAAACGTGAAGAGGCTGAGTTGAGAAACAATGCTGACGGCCTCATGTACACGGCGGAAAAAACCAAGAAGGATCTAGGAGACAAAATCTCACAAGACCAGAAAACCAAGATAGACGCAGCCGTTTCCTCGTTGAGAGAGGCTTTGAGCGCCAACGACTTAGACAAAATCAAAGCGATGTCTGATGAACTCACGAAAATCCTTCAAGAAATAGGGACAGCTGTCTATCAACAGGCATCTGCAAATCAGCAAGCTTCACGGCAACAAGCGCAACAGCCTCCGCCTGGCGGAGGCGAACCGCAACCCGACGACAGCAAGGTCGTAGATTCAGAAGATTACAACGTGAAGTGACCCCTTCATACGGTCTGGTGCAGGCACTCTAAATCTTTGATTCGATGGTAGAACGATGGCAAGCAAGAGAGATTACTACGAAGTCCTCGGCGTTCAAAGAACAACTTCTGTGGACGAGATTAAAGACGCTTACCGAAAGCTGGCCATGCAGTATCATCCAGACCGCAACAAGGCGCCAGAAGCCGAAGAGAAATTCAAAGAGATATCCGAAGCATACGCTGTTTTGTCAGATACTGAGAAACGAAGACAATACGATACTTTGGGGCACCAAGGATTCGACCAACGCTACACGAGAGAAGATATTTTCAGAGGAGCAGACTTCGATTCGGTTTTCAGGGATATAGGTTTCAATTTCGGCTTCGGAGATCTATTCAGCAACATCTTCGGCCAAAGAGATTTCGAAGAAAGAACCTCAAAAGGCAGAGATCTAGGCTACGATTTAGAGATAACATTGGAAGACGCTGCACATGGAGCAGAGAAGGAAATTGGGTTTAGGAGGATCGAAAAATGCGACTTATGCGGAGGCTCGGGAGCGGCTCCTGGAACTTCACCGAGAGTTTGTCCCAACTGCAAAGGTTCAGGAAGAATACAAAGAGTCAACAGAAGCAGTTTCGGAACGTTCGTCCAAGTCGTGCCCTGCCCCACCTGCAGAGGAAAAGGCAAGATAATAGACTCCCCGTGTCCGAGATGCCGAGGCACCGGTTTGATACGGAAAGACAGAAACATCACCGTTAAGGTGCCTCCGGGCATAGACGAAGGATATCAATTGAGACTTCAAGGGCAAGGTGAGATGTCTCCCGAAAGCGACGCTCCCGGAGATCTCTACGTGATCATACATGTGGCTGCTCACCCCAGTTTTAGAAGGGACGAAGACGACTTGCTGTACAACCTCAAAATAGGTTTCCCGCAGTTAGCTCTAGGCGCAAAAGTTACCGTCCCTACTCTTGACGGCAACGTCGACGTGGATATTCCCGAAGGAACGCAGCCTGGCGAAACGATTAGATTGAAAGGCAAGGGCATGCCAAGATTCAGAGGGTATGGAAGGGGTGACCTTCTAGTGCAGATCGATGTGGCAGTGCCTCAAAAACTGACTAATCAGCAAAGAGCCTTGCTCGAACAACTGGCCAAAGAGTTCGGTCAAGACGTACGTCCAAAAGGCCACAGATTATTTTTCTAGACGTGCTTCCTCCCGTGCGCACACAGGGCAAAAAAGTGTCACTTCAAGAATGTATATTACTCAGCCTATCGATCGATACCCAGCAAATAGGGTCAATGACTCGGAAGAGTTACTTTTCAAAATAAGGAGTAGTTGGAAATGAGAGAACGACAGTTCAACAAAAGTCCCTTCGATGCTAAACGTCTATCGCAAGATGTCTACAAGTATGTCTTGTCTCGCCAAAACCCAGATGGAGGGTACACATTCGTGCAGGAAAATGATTCCAATGCCCAAGACACTTACTATGGAGTTGCAACTTTGAAGCTGTTGGGTGTGCAGTTTCCCAACGTTGAGCGGACGACACAATGGCTGCACAGCTTCAAACTTGGGAGTATCTACACTTACTATTACATCGCCAAAGCGTTATCGGTATGCGGCGAGGATCTCAGCGATAGTTTCAAAGAATACCTTAGGTCGACGTTGGCCTCAAAAAGATATTTCGGTTCAGTGGATGTATACGTTGAGGTCGCTTCGGAGTTTCAAATAACAACAATGGTTCTGGAACTTGCTGAGCTGCTGGGTCAGAAAGAAATGAGAGAAGAAGTTGTGGATTGGCTCTTGAAGTACAAGAATTCAGACGGCGGTTTTGGAAGCAATGGATACTCCAACGTCAACTCAACATATTACGCCACAGCATCTCTTGGTCTCTTAGGTTTCAACTTGGACAAAATCAAGGACACTGTGGACTTCTTGAGAACCTGCGAAAACCCTGAAGGCGGGTTCACTGTTATTCCAAATTCTTGTGCATCATACTTGGAGCACACGTACTATGGAGTTTCGGCTCTTGAAGCCTTCAAGGAACGATGCAATTACCCTTCACAAACAATTGATTTCGTGTTGAAATGCCAGAATGCCAACGGAGGCTTCGCCCGCACCGACATCGGCATCTCCACCTTTGAAAACACGTTCCAAGCAATCAGCCTTATGCGAAAAGTCGCATAGACATGTTGCACAATCCTAAAATCACTGGGAGTACACTTAAAAAAGGTTCTCGTGCGCGCGGGTTCAGGCAAAATGCACGATACCGATAGTGTGAGATGAAAAATGGTGGCGAGGAACTTTAGGGCCAGCATGTTCAATAGGCAGGCTTCTGATCCAAAAAACAAACCTGACGAGATATTGAAGATACTAGACTTGCAAAAGGGACAAACCGTGGCCGATATTGGATCTGGCGGAGGCTATTTCTGTCTGCGGTTTGCTGAAGCTGTTGGAGAAGAAGGAAAAGTGTACGCAGTCGACATGAACGCTCAGTTTCTTGAGTTCATTGGCAGGGTCGCCAAAGAAAAAGGTTTGGGCAATATCGAAACTGTACTTGTTTCAAATGGAGATCCGGTCTTGCCTGAAAAGGGACTTGATTTAATTTTCCTGCGCAACGTGTATCATCACCTTCCGAACAGGGTGAGTTATTTCGAGAAATTGAGAAGCAAACTGAAGCCTGAAGGAAGAGTGGCTGTCGTAGAATACAAACGGGGTAAACGCTTCACGTTTCACGGAATGTTCGGTCATAGCGTTCAAAAAGAGCTCATAATTGAAGAGATGAACAAAGCAGGGTATCGAACATTGCAAGAACTCGATTTCTTGTCCGCTCAATCGTTTACGATATTCTCGGTTTAGGCAAAAGTCAGCGGTAGGCTTGATTGAATAGAGATAGCTACTGTCATTGGCTAGCTCGGTTTCTGCATGTACGCAACTGTTTTCTCATACAATCTTTGGAAGTGCATTCCAAAATTCTTGTCACCCTTTTCCTTTCTGAGAGCCATTATCCAAGGCTCTAACTTTTTCCAGTTCGAGGTAATGTGAGTGTTCAGACGGTCGGCAATGACATCAATCTCTATGAATTTCTTGTCAATAAGGAAACCGACCTCCTCAAAGAAAGCTGCAACTTCGTATGGAAAATCGCTTGTTTCATAATCATCGGCTGATTGGGCCTTGTACAGTTCATAGTTTTCAAACTGAAACCTATCCTCGACCCATCTGAAGGCTTTGTGGAGCCTATCAGTCTCAGCCCAGTCGAACAGTTTCAGCGAAACCTCAAGGTCCCTGTGTTTATCCATGTGCCTAAGCTGAATTAGTATGAAGACGGCCGCTGAAATGCCCGCTAAAGCCGAAATCACGGCTGTCCAATCAGCCAGACTAACCAAATCGACCCAAACCCTCTGCAAATGTTGGATAGCTTCGGTATTAAGACTTAACGCTACCACGTTGAAGTTTGGAGCCTTAAATTCGGGGAAACACATTCAAGCATGCGTTAAATAGCCGCAATGGTTTTGGCAACCAAATTGTCTTTGGGCAGGCCGGTGCTATGTTGGATTTCGTTTGAATATGAAGAGCTTCGCAATTTCTCTCCAAATGAGTATTAGGAAACAAACAATGAAGACTAGACCGAGTTGACCCGCAGTAATCGTTGAGAGTTTGAGTTGGGCGTTTGCTGCCGGTATAGCCAGCGCAACGAACAGAAAGCCGAAGGCAAGGATCGCCCACAAATCCATTACTTTGTTGGACAATGGGCCCAGCACGTACAGAGGTTCAGTTTCTGAACGCATTATGAAAGCGAGGATTATATGTCCCATTATCCAAGCTGAGAAGGCGAAAGTCTGTATTTCAGCGACCGAACCGTGGAGCCACCAAGTTGCGTAGAGGTAAGGCACCATAACTGCAGCAAAGAGTAGTGCAGCGCATATTCCAAGATCGAGCTGCATCCTTGAATCTGGAAACTTTGCTTTCGGGCTCCGAGGCTTGCGTGTATATATTGACTGTTCAGGCGGCTCCGTAACGAACCCAGCGCTTGCCGCCAAATCCATGAAGAGCTCAAGCAAGATTATCTGTATTGGTGCAAGCGGCAGCGTCCAGCCTAGAACTGCAGGTATAAAAAGAAGGGAGATGAGTGCCGCCTTTATCGCCAAGTAGTATTTCAGACCTTTTCGAAGGTTGTCAAAGAATTTGCGTCCCTCAAACAGTGCCTGTCCAATAGTCACAAAGTTGTCGTCAGTCAGCACGACGTCGGCTGCCTCTTTCGCGGCGTCGGTGCCCTTGACGCCCATGGCTATTCCCACATCCGCTCCTTTTAGGGCAAGTGTATCATTGACACCGTCACCAGTGACGGCGACGACCTCGCCATTCGCGTGCAACGCCTTTACCAACCGATACTTGTCTTCTGGCGTGGTTCGAGCAAAAACAGATGTATTCTTCACTGCATTTTGAAGATCTGCGTCTGAAAGCCGTTGAAGCTCTTCCCCCGTCAACACCTTCTCTGATGGAATGCCAACACTCTTCGCTATGTACGTAGCCGTCTGAGGGTGATCTCCTGTAACCATGATCGTTCTGATTCCCGCTTTGCTTATAGCCTCTATAGTTTCCTTGACACCTTGTCTTGGAGGGTCTTCAATGGAGACCAGACCCACGAAATCAAAGTCCTTCTCTAACTCTTGAAAGGATAAATTCACTTCGTCAAGGGAAATGTTTCTCTCCGCAACGGCGATTACTCTTCTTCCCTTCTCCGTCTCCTCTTTCAGTTCCTTGCCAAGAGGAATCATGCTGGATACTAGTATTTCCTCGGGTGCTCCTATAATTGACAGCTTGAAACTCGGGCCATTCTCACGCAAAATGGACTTGCTTCGTTTATTGATTTCAAAACCTCGTTCGCGGACAATATCGCCGTAACTTGCCGTTACGCCTAATTCCTTTGCCTTTGCCAGAATTGCCTTGTCAGTAGGTGAAAGCGATAATTCAGTCAAGGCCGCCGTTGCCGCCTCAAGCGCTCTCGCTTCTTTCTTGCGGGGATAAATCTGAGCAACCTGCATCTTGTTCTCTGTTATCGTTCCTGTCTTATCAGTGACTATGACGGTTGCGTCTCCCAAGGTTTCGGCTGCTTTAAGTTTCTTTACCAGAAAGCCTTTCCGCGACAGCCTGTAAGAGCCTAGTCCCAGTATCATGGTTATTATTATTGGCAACTCTTCTGGAATAGCTGCAAAAGCAAGCGCGAGTCCAGTCAGAATCAAAGGGGCCACGGTCGTTTTGAAATTCTGAAGAGTAACGTTCTGAGGCCCAAAGTGTAGGATTCCGATTACTGGGATGATTACACTAAAGAAAATGGCGACATAGGCGAGTGTTTTGGAAAGAGACTTCATAGCTAACTGCAAAGGCGTTTTAGGCGGCTTAATCAATTGAGCCATCGCAGAAATCTTACCGAACTTTGTCCTGATGCCAGTTGCATAGGCCTCTCCTTTGCCTTCGCCCAAAACTATCAGTGTTCCAGCATAGACTTCATCTCCAACCTTCTTCTCTTTCGGAAGAGATTCGCCAGTCAAAACAGACTCATCGACTTGAATGTCATAGGCTACTGAGAGCTTGCAGTCGGCCGCTATTCGAGTACCTTGAATAAAAACCAGAAGGTCGCCTGGAACAACTTTTGCGGTATCAACTTCAACCAACACGCCATCTCTCAACACCCTCGCTTTCGGCGCGGCTAGTTCAGAAAGAGTGGAGATGGCTTTCTTTGCCCTGTACTCATTCCAAATTTCGACAAAAACCAAAACGAAGATAATGCTGAAAATTGTTAGAGCATCTTCCCAATTTCCAAATATCGTGTAAACTACGCCGACGACGAGTAGAAGCAATATCATCGGCTCAACCACTTCTTCCTTAGCAATGCCCAGAAAACTTATCTTCTGAGTCTTGACTAGCTGGTTTGGTCCGAACTGTTCAAGCCTCTTGGCAGCTTCCTCGTTAGAAAGCCCTTTCAGCTTTTCCTCGGCGCCTTTCATGCTCCGCCCTAACACTGTCCCGATATTTTAGAGTTTTCTCAAAAAGAAACCTGAGATGCGGTTGCGAACGCTGATTTCACGTGACTGCGCGAACATTTCCTGCGATTTCGCCTATCCGATGGAGGTTGTCCAACATGGTTCCGAATCGATATCGGCTCTTCAAGATCCTTGCTCCTTGCTTCAGAATGAAGCTGGGCCGCGTTGCGAAGTGGTTGAAGCCCTCATGAATCATCCTTCTTATTTCTTCGTTAGGCACCGCTGTTGAACATATCGATGAAACAGCTACTCCTGTTTCCCAGTATTCGCTACCTTTCAGGAGGCCTTTAGCCTCGAACTCCTCCCAAATATCGGTTCCAGGATAAAGTCCCAGAATGTTGAATTGAGGTATGTCAATCGGAATTTTGTTCGCGAATTCTATTGTGTGACGGATCTCTGCCCTCGTTTCGTCAGGTGCTCCTACGATGAATGACCCAACTATTATGTCGGCTCCTGCTTTCCTTGCTGTTCTCGCCGCGGTTTCTGATTGCTCAGGAGTAATTCGCTTGTTGTAGTAATTTAGAATCCTTTGATTAGCACTTTCCATCCCGAAGTAAAGGATTCTGCAACCTGCCCTTGCGACCTCCCAGAACAGTTCATAGGAGCAGTTGTCGACTCTCCCTTCGCATATCCACTCCATGTCCAGCCTCTCCTTTCTCATCTCCCTACAAAGCCTGATGACGTTCTTCGGATTGGCTGTGAAGTTGTCATCCACAAAGATGAACTGTTTGTAACCATTTGAAGCGAGAAAGCGAAGCTCTTCCATAGTATTTTCAACTGAGCGGGGTCTCCAACGGCTGCGGGCGAACTGCGTACAACTGCAGAATCGGCATCGATAAACGCAGCCGCGTGAAGAAACGATGCTCGTGAACTTCTTGGGGGCTACGTTGGCCCCTGCCATCACGGAGTGATAATCATCACCCACCAAAGAGCGATCTGGGAAGGGCAGGCCGTCCAAATCCTTAATCAATGGATTGTCTGGAGTGGAAGCCACTCCTGACTCTGTTCTGAAGCTGATTCCAAGAACGTCTTTGAGGCGTCCATTGTTCTCTAGGCAATTTACGAGTTGGACGACCGTTCGTTCCGCCTCTCCTCGAACGATAATATCGACCGAAGGATACTTTCGCAGGACCTTTTCAGGACTGAACGTGGCATAGTAATTTCCGAAAATCACAGTGACGTTTGGATTATTCTTCTTGACCTCTTGACTCAGCAGGGCAGCCGTGCGACCAGAGCTGGCAAATGTTGAAAAACCAAGAATATCCGGGTCCTGGGCCTTAATCCATGCCAGAGTTTCTCTTATCGTGAGGCCCTCGGCTGCTTGATCAAGCACTGACGCATGAACTCCTTCCTTCTCCAACACGGAGGCAAGGTACAGGATGCCTAAAGGAGGCCAAGCACCGATGGATTTTTTGCCTTCACGTTCATCAATGTCCGGGTTCGGGCCGGCATTCACGAAAGAGAACTTCATGGCTTAGGCTTTTCCCCTCATATGCGTTTAGCGCTGCGCCCTTTCATACTTATTATCAATCAAACTTCCCGCAGTGCTTCCGTTTACCTCATGCTTTCCATCAACGCCTGCATACCGTTCGATGCTAGAACCAGCAGCTCGAAAGTCTTGTAGGCGCCAGCCATGTTTTTTGCCGTATACTCGATTTTTAAGCCGTCGACTCTTTTGACGCTGGGCAGCAGCGACGCCGCATCGGCGAAATGGCTTACCAGAAAAGTTACGGCAATCTTGACAGGCTTTTTTGCTACCAACAGTTCGAGCTTGTTTTTTTTCTGTCCAGCAACTGCTTTCTTGACCGCTCCTCGAAGATCCTTCTCGATGCTGATCAAACTTGCGCTCTTTGCTGAAAGCCGGCTTAAAGAATTCTTCAGAACCACGGTCTCAGCCCACGGAGCATATTTCTTGACGTCTTCCTCTAGGAGCCGAGCTTCACCTGCCACGAGAGCGACAGGAACCCCGACCTCTCCGGCAACGTAGCCGTTTAGCATGAACTCGCTGGCTTCTATTCCATTCACGTCCACTCGGTTAATGCAACTACCTGAGTAAGTGTGGTCAAACGTCGACTTGGCCGTGCCAAACTTGGCATGGTACCCCAGAAACAGAGCCATTTGGCAACCCTCAACTCCTGCCACCATGCTTAACGGGCGTGGAAAACCCCTCACGATTTCCACGTACTCAGGCAGATCGTCCACCAAAATGTTGACCATAGGGCCATGACTGTCAGCAATGATGACCCTGTCAAAACCGTTCTTGTGCAGTTCATCGGCTGCAACAAGGGTAACTCTCGTGGCGATTCTTCTCGCCTCATCATATAATGGACCTTTGAGGTTCAGGTGCCCCGGAATGACTATGTAAGGCATACCTTCCAGATCGACTGAAATGAAAGCTTTCATGGAAACCATCTATACATTTGTTTTTGAACGCAATTTAAGAATTGCTCTTTGCCCTCTTGAACGTCTTGCCTTCCGTCAGCTGAGAGGTTTCAATCGTCTCCGCTGTGCATACAAACACTCTTTTTATACAAGCTGTAACCAAATAGTTTCAGAGCATGCTATGAGGGATAATCTTGGCAGGGATGCTAACTGTTGAAGAAATTATGACCCGTGACGTAAAGGTAGTTAGAGAAGACACCAATATGCAGGAAGTAATCGCAACAATGCTAAAGTTTGACATCAGTAGCTTGGTAGTCNTTCAGAAGGAGAGACCCATTGGGCTGATAACTCACAAGGACATACTGGCGAAAGTGCTTCAGCCAGAGCTCGTTCTTGCCACTTTGACTGCAAGAAACGTGATGACCACAAACCTCGTCACAATAAGCGAAGAGGCGAGCATCGAAGAAGCAGCCAGACTCATGGCTAGAAAAATGGTAAAGAAACTTCTAGTCGTCCACGATAACAAGCTCAACGGAATAATCACAAGTATGGACATTGTTAGAGAAGAACCCAAACTCACAAGGCTGTTCGAAGAACTTCTCAAATACTGTCCAAAAAGCTGAACATTGACAATCATGGAGCATGTTTTTCTGAGAGGAGGGGCAAACGCAGTGCCCCAACGAGTCTAGTCTTGATTGACGTGATCGGATGAACCTTATTCCATTGGAAGGTTGAAGTGTTCTTCCATCATATGGTGATATTGGTCCACTGGGCCACGGGAGCTGATGGCTCTTTGGACAACTTCGCTGATTGATGGATGGATGTGCATTCCATCGATGATCGGCTCGGCGCTCTGGGTCGGAGTGTACATCAGAGTTATCACTTCCTGTATGAGTGCAGAAGCGTAGGGTCCGATGATGTGGGCGCCGAGTATCTTTAGAGTGTTGGATTCCAGTATGATTTTGGCAAAGCAATCTTTGACACCCATCGCTAATCCTTTGGCGGTATCTTGATACCTCTGAACCCCAATTAGGAGGTTGTTTTTGCCGTATTGATTAATTGCTTGCTTCTCTTTCAGACCGACGCTCGCGATTTCGGGATATATGAATACAGCGTGTGGCACGGCGTGATAGTCAGCCTTTACTTTTTTCTTATGGAGGGCATTGAAGTACACGATGAGTGCTTCGTAATTGGCGACGTGCTTGAAGAGGTACCTGCCGTCAGCATCTCCAAAGGCCCAGATGTTTGGCTGCGATGTTTCGAAGTATTCATCGACGACAATCCATCCTTTTTCGTCCGTTTTTATTCCGCTCCTTTCGGGGTGGAGTATGTCCGTATTGGAGCCCCTGCCTGAAGCAATCAGGATCTCCTCTGCGAATACTTCCATTTCTTCTCCACTCTCTTTGTTTACAGCGACTAGTTTTTTCTGATTATCTGAAAAGTTCCTGATGCTGCGCACTTCATAGTTTGTGATTATTGACATGTGTTTCTGTAACTCCCTTTTTGCAAGGGCCGAGATTTCGGGCTCTTCTTGTGGGAGGAACTGTTTGTTTCTGCCAACGATTGTGACGTCTGATCCCATTGCGGAGAAGAAATGGCCATATTCTGCTGCAATGTATCCTCCCCCGATGACAGCCAAGCTCTTGGGCAGGTGTTCTAAGCGTAATATCGTGTCGCTTGTTTGAAATTTCACGTTTTCCAAGCCTTCTATTGAGGGAACAATAGGCTTTGACCCGGTGCAGAGGAGAATCATATTTGACTTTATGGTTTCTTTGCCAACCCTGAGTGTATAGGGAGCAACAAACTCGGCCGCACTGTTGTAGTAGTCCAGGTTTTTTGTGTGAGTGAGTCCTTGACGCATTGCGTTTATGTCAACGGAAATTAGGCTTCTCATTCTTTCCATTACGGCAGAGAAATCGATGTTTTTCACGTCGATGGATAATCCAAAACTGCTGGCTGACTCAATCGTTCTCAACATTTCTGCAGGATACAGAAGGATTTTTGAAGGAATACAGCCGCGGGTTAGACATATGCCACCAGGCTCATCTTTGTCAATTATCGCAACTCTCATTCCTGGTTTTTCCTCTTCCATCGCATTGACTATTTCCATCACAGATCCAGTTCCAATAACTATCAGGTCATAGTCCTTCAACAGAACCCCTTCAACACGCTTTGTTAATAGTGAAAGAAAATGTAATAAGAGTAACGACCTGGAGAGCATACTCAGTTCAAAGTTGGACTTTCTATTGGGAAACTCAATCTAATGCGCTAGGGGCAATGAAGGCATGTGATGCTGGAGCTTGAAGGAGCGCAACATAAATAAGGGTATATTTATGCTTGCAGACAATACCGATCAATCGATTATTCATGAATAGTGCGACTTGGATGTGGAATTGATGGCTCCATTGCCGTGTAGATTAGGATTACACAAATGGAAGAACTTTGGCGAAATTGTCATGACCTCCTGGAAAGAGCCTGGAGCTTTTCCAGGTACGACGACGAAAATAAAGAAATATCTTTACTCCGAAAGAAAATGTTCTAGATGCGGTATAATGGAAAAAAGAATATTTGCAGATAACCCCGACGGGACCAAGGCACCGATGGGTTGGACCAAGACGGGTGATGAAACACAGAAATCTGAAGGTTAGCGTTTTCGAAAAAAGAATTGATGCTGCACTGTCTCTTGAGGAGAGTCAGAAAGCACGTTCCAAAAAAGGATTTTCAGCTTAGAGGAGCTAAGAGTCAAATAAGGGAGAATTAATCCTTTCTGGGACCGGAGTAGCCTAGAATTGTTCGAGGATTATAGGGGATTGCCCAAAGAGGCTATTTATCTGATCCTGTCGTCAATATTCCCTTCCCTAGCCTACGGAATGTTCTACACCGACATTTCTTACTTCCTCACAAAGGTTCAGGGAGTATCCGATGTTGTTATGGGAACTGTGATATCTCTGATGGGAATCTCTGCGGTTGTTTCAAGCATCGTGCTCGGTGTGGCTGCTGACAAATACGGAAGAAGACGGTTCCTGATATTTGGCAACGTGTTGGCAAGCGTAATAATCATGGTCTTTGCTCTAACCACGAATTCAGCGATACTTGTGTCTGCGGCCCTCGTTGAGGGAATCTCCGAAGGGGCTTTTGCAGCGTCAACCAATGCTTTACTGGCTGAAAAAGCAGGAAATAGGAGAAGAAACGGCGCCTTCTCTTTATCGGGCTTCGTGGGAGGCATAGCCTTTGGCTTAGGAAGTGTCAGCATACTTTTTGTGACTGTCTTCACGAGCCTCGGGTTTACGGATCAGCAAAGTCACGCCCTCCTATACGTTATCTTAGCAGTCTCCAGCCTAGCTTCGACGTCCATAATGTTAAAGATTTCAGAGTCAAGCAATCTGGGAAAAATGAAAGCTGGCATAAGACAGTTGCTCCCGAGAAAATCGATAGGTGTCTTGGCAAAATTCGTGTTAACAAGCGCCATAATAGCTTTTGGCGCAGGATTGATAGTCCCGTTGATGGCAAGATGGCTTTACAAGAGGTACGCCATTTCTGACGCAATTAGCGGTCCAATATTAGGTTTATCGAACATCGTGATAGGCGTGGCAACTCTGGCCTCACCTCCTCTTGCGAGAAAAATCGGATGCGTCAATTCCATAGTTCTAACGCAAGCTATTTCAACACTTTTTATGTTTACGACGCCGTTATCTCCAGACTATATCACTGCAAGCCTCGTCTACTCTTCAAGAGCCTTCCTGATGAACATGTCAAACCCACTAGAGCAATCAATGATAATGGGGCTGGTGGCAGAAGACGAACGTGGCGCGGCCTCCGGCGTGAGTGCGGCTTTATGGAGACTGCCCAACGCCCTAAGCACAGTGATAGGCGCCTACCTGATTGGAATAGGACAACTAATCGCGCCCTTCTTCCTTGCTGGAATATTCTACATTATTTCAATTTCATTGTTCTGGTACTGTTTCAGAAATGTGAAAATGCCCGAAGAAACGACTTCTCAGAACGCGCCTGCGAACTCTGCTTTGGAAGCAAAAGCTGAAGCGTCATAACAGCCAAGGCTAGCTTTTCGTTTTTTCGATTGCTTGATTAAAGATGCCTCTCACGAGGGACAAGGGCAGATATCCATTCGAGAGTATGGTATCATGGAAGAATTTCTCGGTGAATTTGTTTCCCATTTTCGCTTTTATCTCTTTCTTCAACTCCAGAATCATGTGTTTTCCTAATAAGTATGAAAGAGGGTAGCCAGGCGTCTGCGTGTACCTTCTCACCTCGGCGGTCCCCGCTTCCTTTGACATGCCAGCCTCTTTGATTAGCATTTGAACGGCCTCGTCAAAAGCCATTTCGCCTCTAGAGAGTTTGACGTCCACGATAATGCGGACAGCTCTCCAGATTGCGTCGTTTATCTGAATGAGCTTGGTTTCTTTGTCTTTCATGAAGCCTTTCTCGGCCATCATTTCTTCGCAGTAATGTGCCCAACCCTCCACGGTTTCGGTTCCGTTGGCTAGCAAACGAATTATGCTGTATCTGTTGGAAACGGAGCCCTGCAGGAAATGTCCCGGATAGGCTTCGTGCACTGCCGTGTTTCGAATAGATCTATAGTTCAAATGATTGCCCAAGTTGGCAGCGTCCTTAGGCCGAGTTACCACATAGATTCCTATCTGGGGCTTGTCATATTTTGCTGGCATCATCATGGCAGCGAATGGAATGAGAGGCGCAACATACGAAGGTGTTTCTTTAACGTATAGCTTGTCTGCTGAATATACCGTGGCCAAGTCATGCTTCTCGACGAATTCTCTCGCCTCCTGCATTGTTTTCTCGGTGAATTTCAACGCTTCTTCGAAAGTTTTCGGTGCGTCCGCCTCTATTTTCTTCATAACTTGTTCTACCGTGCTCTCTGGTGCAATCTGCCTGGCAATCTGCTCTCTCTCAGCTTTCATTTTTCTTAGGTATTCTTCGCCCAAAAGGAGGATTTGATCAGACGTCATGCCGAGATCTCGCAATTTGAGGAGCTTATCATATTTTTCCCTGCCCAACGCCCATTCGTCAGTCGTTCTTGGCAGAATGCTGTTGAGCCATTTAACGTGCATTTCAATCTCAGGCAGGAGTGCTTCAACTGCCTTGCTCAATCGCCCGAAGGTTTCTTCCGACACTTGTCCCTTCGCTATCTGCAGCACAAACTGAAAGAGTGCACCAACGCTCTGGGCAGATTCTAAGGCGACTTCAGTCCACAATTTCACGGGGCTAATTTCTTCAAATCGAGAACGAAACTCCTCAAGATATTTTGGAGCACGTTCCAAACGAGAGGCTATCGCGTCCATCCTTTTCTCCAATGGCGCATAATCCCTGACGAGCATAATGAAGACGAGTCCACCCAAGATGTCGAAGGCATCAGGGTGAAGTTCATGCATTCGATGCTCGTAGAACTCGAACTTCGACTGTTCATGAACCCTCATAAACACTTCCCAATCAAGCCGATGCTCATCGTTAAGCTCCTGTCTCTTCACAGTCGCTTTTAGCCGTTTGAGAAACTCTTCCTCTAATTCTAAATTCCTTAGCAGCCTCATGGTGGAACCGTTTGGCAACAGATAATCATAGGGATCGTGCAAACCGACTTCTGTCCCAAGCTCAGGATTGTTCTCAAGAAACTTATCGACCAACTCTTTGATTAATCGTTCAAACGACTCATCAGCACTCAACTTCCACACCCCGCATTTGAGAAGAGGCTACTTGGCAGGGATAATTAAGCCTTGGCTACCGATGGATGCTATTTGCAGCCGAATCAGGTATCCCTATCAAGAATTCATAAATCATATCTCTCACCATCGAGTTATCCTAAAATTTGACCTCCCATGTTGAAAAACAGATTCCAACCCCAGATAACCATCGGAAAGACGAAATGCTCGAAATGCGGCAAGAGAGATGCAACCAGAGAGGACCATTTGTGTGACAATTGCCGCTTCATGCAAACAATGGACAATATATCCAAAGATAAGAAATGAGCCAATTCCGCCAATGTCAAAGAACCAATGACTAAAAGATAGTTGTTTGAATTGCGTTTTCGGGGCTTGGCAGTAGGGCGTGCTCTCCAGATGTGCGAGCATAGGGAGCTGAGGTTGAGAAATTTCTTACGCAGCTCCGGATGTTGGCGTTCGCCACTTTATCTGAGGAAATTTCGAAACCCAATGCGCGTGAATGCATGTGAGGTGTGCCCGCGCGCCAGTGGACGAATGAATGCCGCGGAATCATTCAGTTGCTTTCTCCGCTATCGAAAGATCCGAAGAGGTAACGCCGGGATCTGGAGCGCTGCTGAGCAGTTTTTTCGCCCCGATCCACTGAATGATGATGAAGCCTACTAGGATCTGAAACCAAAAAATCATGATTCTGATCATTGCGGTCGCTGCTCCGCCGATTGCGGTTGGAATGCCGGATGACACATACAGGGTTGCCATAGTGATTTCTACAATGCCAACGGAGAATGCCGCCGAAAGTCCTTGTATATACAAGGTTATTGAAGCCACTAATATGACCAGACCGAATGCCAAGTTCCTGAAACCTAGGGCATAGAAGACTAAGTAATAAACAGAAATCTGGAATAGCCATCCGAGAGTTGAATATATCATCGGCTTGATTATGTATCTTGGATGCCGCCTCAAGGTCTCGAAACCCTGATGAAAAACAGCTAGGTTTTTCTCAGTTCTCTTCTGCAAATTATCAGTGTTGAAACGTTTCCCGACAAGGATTTTCGCGAATTTTGCGAGGATATTTGACAGTCTTTTTGATGCTTTTGCTTTTATAGCTATGTAGAGCAGGATAACAGCTTGAATAATGGATAAAGCCAATGTGATTAATAATACGTTGATTATGATAAGATTGGTTTGAGGATTGAGGATGATTGAGACAGACCCAAATGCCAAAACGCCCAAGATTGCTACGGTTGTGATTATGCGGAGGCTTACGACTGATGCAACGGTCTTTCCGAAGTCTTCTTTCACTTCTTCATAAACCAAGGACAGTCTAGCAATCTCTCCGCAGACGGTCTCGCAGGGGATAACCAAATCTACAAAGTTTCCGACCCAGTTGTAAAGGAACGCTTTGCGGGGACTTATATTTATTGAGAAAGTCTTGAGGAGCTCGTACCACGCCATGGAAGTGAAGAACATGCTCAACAACATAGAAACCGCCGTAAGGGAGAAAAAGAGAATAAACTCAGATTGATTGATTCTCCGCATCAAGTCGAATATCTGGCCAAAACCCGCAAAGAAGTAAAGGTAGAGAAAGAACACTAACAAGCCCACAATCATGAACATAAAAGACTTGCGCACTGCAAGATAATTCATGGCAGGCATTGGTCGTTCAACTTCTTGCTATTCCCTTTCCCTAATGAGAGTGCTTCCGTTCGTGATCAGATGAGCATTCTAAATTATCGGCATCGACGCATATACCTCTTTCTTTGAGCGTGAGCTGTTTGACTCAAAAGATACAAAGTGCTGTCGATTCCTCAGCTGACCTGCTGCGAACAATCCATTGACTTTCTCGAAGCTTTGTCGCCTGCTGTCCGTAGTGTTACAAATGAAAATACGCCCAAGATTCCGGCCCCCCCAAATTGTCGGAAGGAGAACCTCGAATGTAAACCTCAAACTGGCGCGGAGAGGCCGAATTTTCTTGGCGGATGCCGCTGCGGTGCTATACGAAACAAACATTAAATAAAGACCTGAAGATAAAAACTCGTAGCAAGTGAAAAGACAAAAAAAGTAGGAGGTGAATAAAAACTATGAAAACAGCGGAGAAGGACGAAGTCGTTGAGGTCACAATGGATAAAATGGAGCAGATCAGGAAGGCAGTGGGGGATTTCAAGAACACGGTGGCTGGGCACGTAAAAGACCTGCATGCTGAGGTAAAGGATTGGCGTTTTGCAATGGAAACTCATGAAGATGGCGTCACAGTCGAAGTCTCAGTAAAGTTGCTCATTAAGTCCAAAGAGAAGAAGTAGAGCCAGTAGCTTTGGCTGATGATGTGATGAAAACATATCTCGAGCCTACTATCCCGATTCTTGTGGGTTTTCTCCCTATTTTCGAACGATTCTTTCCTATCCTAATAAGATTGTTCCCCCTTTTTGACCGGCTCCTTCTCTTTCTTGCCTCGCACTTTTTACAGAGGATACTGAAGGCCTGGAAGAACCAAGGATTAATTGATAACTATGGAACAAAGATCACAAGAACGGCTAAGCTTCATTACAAGGTCGATATCCGCATCATCCTAACGACGGAACAGGCAAAAATCATGTTGAACGACTTGATATCGAAAGTGTCTAAGAGACTTCAGGTCTCTTCATGAAGGCATTGCCACCTGACTCGCAACTCGCTTATAGACAACTTGCGTTTGTCGAAGACGCATGCACTCAATCGCTTTGTTCTTTGACATTCTACCCAGCTTCGACACCCTTCGCTGCAGCCCGATTTTCTCCATTCGGAAAAAGCGTCTAACAGCGGACTGTATTAGATTCTCTCGAGTCTTTCTAACGTCTGTTTGTTCTTCACGTTTCCAGTGTTCAGAGTCGACACTGGTTCAAACAGGAGGATCTGTGCTTCTTCCTTTGCTTCGGGGCGATGTTCTACACCTCGAGGGACTATGATGAATTCACCTTCCTCGATCCACAGTTTTCTGTCCCGAAGTTCCATCAGAAATCTTCCTTTCACAACCAGAAACATCTCGTCTTCGTCCTTGTGATAATGCCAAATAAACCTACCTTGAAGTTTGGTCAGCTTCACATATTGTCCATTTAGTTCTCCGACAACGTGGGGCTTCCAATATCCTTTGATTTTCTTCAGTTTCTCAGCGATATTCACTTTCTCCATGGATGTGTCCTCCTTGCCTTCATTTGCGCACAGTTCCTTAAGTGGTTGGTGTTCGAAAAGAACGCCAAGCTGTATTGAGAATTGAATCTACTTCCAAAGAGGCAAATAGCCATCGAAAGCGCGCCGAGTTTACACACACGCGTTAGCTTTTTCTCGACTACTTCTGTCTGTTGATGTTAGGTAGCTCTTGATACCCTAGAGCTTGATGGGACAAAAGATAAGTGAAGTCATGATCATTATTCTGCCGCAGGGAGGAATTTTCTGTGGGAGTTGACGAGAATCTGTGGAAGTTCATGCAGGCTCATCTTGGGTACGATGACGAGGAGATGGAAAAGTTCAGGGCGAACCCGAGGAACGTTGATGCCTTGGCAAAAGCACCCGAGCTGATGAACAAGACAATCGTCGCAGAAGTAGTTGAGTCCAAGAACTGTAACAGTCTGCACAAAGTAGGCGACGATTCATTTTCGACGGTGCAGGCAACTTGTTAACCAGGAAGAAACCAGAGTACCAAATGGGACTATTCAGGATAGTTTGGGTCTGGGGGGTAAAGTTTTATCCCGCACGCACAAAAAAACAAGATGCATAATATGGATGAGTTGGATGTATGCATTGAGAAGCCTTGTTAGATAAGAGGCTAGTAGTCGGTTCTGCGATATTGGTCTTGGGGATAATTCTTCTTTCCCTTTCACAGGTGGCTTTCAAGGGTGAATACTATGATTTGGTGGATGTCGTGTCTTTTTCGGCTGGTCAGCCGTTAGAGTTTTATTGGAGTTTTGAAGCAAACTACTATCGTTTTGAGGTCAAAGCGATAAACTGGACATACCCGTCACCCTATATTCACTGGATATCCATATCAAACGATACGCTTTATAGGTCAGGAGAGGAGGGCATCATAGAACCTCCTTATGTGTGGTATGAGGGGTTTAATACAACGATTTTGAGGGTAGCTTGGTGGCATTATGGGGAGAATGATAGCAGAGTGATCGAAACTGCAAACGCAGGTGCATACGTGGATATTTCAGAGCTTAAACAGAAAGTTTCTCAGCCCACAGAATTAGCCTACGTGGGTGCCCCTCTCATCGCCATGGGTGGCGCTCTCATCCTGATAATCGAACGTGCACGGCATCGTCATACTTAAGGAAGGAGCGCGCGCTACTGCTGAAGAAATGGCCCGTCCGCAGTCAAGAAGCATCTTTTTTTCTCGGTCTTTGGAAGTTGCCCCGATCATTTTTACTTGTAA
>JGI26339J46600_10000152_pt1 | contig 24037 bp, 24 predicted proteins | sample BogFormECP12_OM1_FD_46600 | JGI IMG/M metagenome (IMG submission 46600) | reverse complement strand
ATAGATTCGCTAAAGAATGCAGCTATGTTGATCTGATTCTCGGTTTGTTACTATACACATTACTTTTGAGGTAACAAAAAACGAACCGAGTCAGCTCTGAACGGTAGTTCAGACTGTCTTTCAACATTGATTGTTACCACACACATTACTTTTGACATTACAAGTAAAAATGATCGGGGCAACTTCCAAAGACCAAGAAAAGAAGATGTTTCTTGACCACGGACGGGCTATTTCTCCAGTAGCAGCGCATGCTTGGTTCGCATATGCGATGGAAGTTAGAAGTCATATTCTTTCATGTACGTTGGTGCGCTTACTTCCCATCCTTCCTTAGATCGGATATAGTCTTCTAGGCTCCGGATCGGTTCTTCTTCGCCGTGGGTCAGAAAGACGTGTTTCGGCGGGATTTTGAAGTTGTTGAGCCACCGTTCCAGATCGTTCATGCCGGCGTGAGCGGAAAAGGCCTCTATCTTTTCGATCTTCATTCTGACTGAATAGGTCTGTCCGAGAATTCTGACGGGAGAAACGCCGTCTAGGATTTGCCGTCCCAGCGTTCCAGCCGGCTGATACCCTACGAAGAGGAGTGTGGATTCTGGCCGATTTATCTCTCTTACCAAGTGATGTTTGATTCGTCCTCCTGTGATCATTCCTGAGCCGGCCATGATTATGATTGAGCCTTTTATGGGATTGATCGCCTTGGATGCCTCAACGGATTCGGCAAGTTTTAGGCCTGGAAATTCGAAGGGAGATTGGCCGTTCTGGAAGAGTTTCTGTGTCTCTTTGTCGAAATATTCCTGGCATTGTTCGAAGACTTTCGTGATTTCGATGGCCATTGGGCTGTCGAGAAATGTGACGATGTAAGGGATTCTTTTCGCTTGTGCCAAACGGTCAAAGTGATACAGCAGTTCTTGGGCACGTTCGATGGCGAAGGTGGGGATTAGAAGGTTTCCGCCTGCGTCTATCGTCTCGTTCACGACTTTGCATAGTTTGTCATCGATGTCGTTTTGGTTGTCGTGGTTGCGGTCTCCGTAAGTGGACTCCATGACTACGTAGTCTGCTCGCTCAAAGACAGAGGGATTGCTGAGAAGAGGTTTATCCCACTGGCCGATGTCCCCTGTGAAGATGATGTTACGCGATCCGTTCTCATCTTGGAGGATGATCTCAATCATGGCTGAGCCGAGGATATGGCCAGCATCGTGGAAACAGACCTTCACTTTGTCGTTCAGCGGCTGAGATTCTTCATAGGGAACACCCTTCAGTAGGGGAAAACACTTCTCGGCATCTTGAACCGTGTAAAGAGGGATTTCCGGGTGAAGTCCGCTTCGGCCTTCCTTGCCGTGGCGTTCTTTCTTGAAGGCAGCATCTTCTTCCTCCATTCGAGCAGAATCCAACACTACTATTGGAAACAGCTGCTTGGACGCTGGAGTCAGCAGGATGTCTCCAGCGAATCCTTCTTTGACGAGTTTGGGAACAAGCCCTGAGTGATCAAGGTGAACGTGGGTTAAGAGAAGATGCTGGATTTGGTTTGGGGGGATGGGGAACGGTTCCCAGTTTCTGAATGAGTAGTCGCGTTCCTGAAACAGCCCACAATCGACCAGTATTTTCAGTCCACCAGCATCTAGAAAATAGCTTGAACCGGTCACTTGACGCGTTGCTCCCAAGAACATTATTTTCATTAACCTCTACCTTCCACCAACATCTCTCGTCACTACCCTATCAGTTCTTCGCCCAGTGAGAACCACCAGCTATTTCCAAACGTTAGCGCGCGCAAAAAGAGAACCCTGCAAGAAGGAGATACAATGATTCAGAGGTGATCATATGACTGAAGAAAAACAGAGAAGTACGCATCTGCTTTACGAGAATAGTTACGTTTAACGCACAATAGCGTTACGAAAATCAGCGTCAGCCAGATTCTTCCCAAGTTTCCAGAGCAACTTTCAACTCGTTATGATCCCTAGCGTAGGTCTTAAGCGGCACACCTTGAAGGGTAGCCTCCACTGCCTGTCTCATGGCGGTAGCTCCAGCTTTGGTTCCGCCAGGATGCCCATGGATACCTCCGCCGGCCTGTATCACAAAATCCTTCCCAAAGAACCTCATAAGGGGAGGCACCAGTCCAGGGTGTAATCCCCCAGAGGCAACTGGCATCACTGGTTTCAATCCATCCATTTTCAAAGTCAACGCGTCCCGGTTTTCCGCCACGTCTTCTGCTGTTTCGAACATTTTCCCGACGACAGTCCCAACGTGTAGCTGATCTACGCCCAAGATCCTCGCAACTTCTGCCACGACACGCATCGAGATACCGTGCTTCGGGTCCTTTGTGAAAGCAGCATGACCAGCCCTGTGGGCATGAATCACAAGGTCGTAGTTCTGGTTGCGAAATGTCTGTAAAGCTGCAAAACCACAAGTCAGGATGTCGATCATTACGTATTCTCCTCCCTGTTTTAGTACTAGTTCTGCTCGTCTCAGCATTTCATTCGTTTCAGCAGTGATGTTGACCATGTAGACCTTCTTCTCTCCCGTCTGTTCCTCAGCTTGATCTCTCTTCTCTAAGGTCTTCACTAATCGGTCTTCGAAAGGATTGAACGTTTGACCGCCGAGATTTTCGTCGTCCTTCACGATGTCGCATCCACCAACCCAAGCGTCATAAGCGACCTTAGCGTGGTCTAATGTTTTGAGACCGAGTTTGGGCTTGATTATTGTTCCAACTAGAGGTCTGTCGCTGACCTGCAGGAGCTTTCGTATGCCTCCAATACCGTATTTTGGTCCTGGAAAGCTGCGAAGCAGCCTCTTAGGAAAGACTATATCATTCAGTCTCAGATTCTTCAGCGCGCGCAGTCCAAAGACATTTCCTGCTACACTGCTCATTATGTTAGGCATGTTTCCCAGCTCAAAAAGCTGGATTGGGTAAGCTATCTTGACAGCGTCTCTTTCGATGCTAAAGACGTGAGCTGCGAGTTTGAGAAGGTAAGACTTTATAGTGGAAAGTTCTGTCCAAGTGCCTATGGAACTTTCTGCGGCTACCGCTCCTGCAGCCTCGACCATGTCAATGTTCAACGGTTCCACGCGGAAGCTGCAGATAACATCTGTTTCTCTCGGTTCGTATGTTAGATCTACGAAATCTCTGTATTTCAAAGAGCTCAACCTTCTTCGCTCTGTGATTCATGCTTGTCCCTTAAAACCTTTAAGCGCCACGGCTACAATTCGCGTCGACGCACATGTTGGCTGGTGACGCTGGGAAGACGGCGTGCGCAGGCGCAAACTACTGAGACATCCACCAAAGCACGAGCTCAATGACAAGCGGTAAGAGCATCACTCAAAACCCCACTAAGCGAGGCCGAGGCCATGATCAAGTTTATATCCTCGAGCCAGATGATAAAAGGACAGTGGATTTTGTTAATGTGAATCGGGTCGCCAGGCTGAATTGAAGAGGGGCAATAAAATCAAATCCAAAGTTGAATTCACGGATGAAGAACTCACTCAGATTGCGGAACTTGTATCTGAAAACTTCGAAGTTTACGGTTTTGACCCTGACTCTTCAACAGACAATAAACTGCAGAGTATTTACAAGAAAATTACCGGTTCAGAATGGTGCAAACAAGGATAAAACTTTCGGAATGAAGTTTTCCTCTAGGACCCCATGTTAAAAAATCTTTCTGGTAGAACATATAGTGTGAAGCTGTGGACACTCCTTAAGTCGTCCAAAAGAGTCCTCCTCCATTGTAGCTCAGTTTAAATATCAGGATTGTGATTACACGTAGCGAGAGGATATTCATCCATGGGCTCTAAGTCTCCAAGAGGCGAATTTGCTGCCAGAGCACTCGTTGAAAAACGTCAAAGGTTTCGCTGGAGCAGCATGTATTATAATCGAAAGATTCTGAGGCTGGACGTTAAGGCAGATCCTCTTCAAGGAGCCCCAATGGGCCGCGGAATAGTTCTTGAAAAGGTTGGCGTGGAAAGCAAGCAACCAAACAGCGCAATAAGGAAATGCGTCAGAACACAGCTCATAAAGAATGGCAGATTGATCACTGCGTTTTTGCCTGGCGACGGTGCTCTAAACGTTGTAGATGAGCATGACGAAGTCTTGGTGGAGGGAATAGGTGGCTCTCGAGGAAGAAGCATGGGCGACATTCCAGGAGTCCGTTGGAAGGTCATAACAGTCAACGGTGTCTCCTTAAATGAGCTTGTGTATGGAAGAAAACAGAAGCCGGCCAGGTGAGAATTTGAGCCAAAAGCAGGAACAAAAGCAAGAACAAGAAGTCAAACTTTTCGGAGAATGGAGTTTCAAGGGCGTCGAAGTCAAGGATATAGGCCTGCAGAGATATGTCTCATTGAAGCCAGTTGTGATACCTCACAGCATGGGGCGTCATGAGCACAAACGTTTCCGCAAGGCAAGCATAAATATTGTAGAGAGGCTCGCAAACAATCTCATGCGACCCGGCAAAAACACGGGCAAGAAAGCTAAAGTAATGAATATGATACACCATGCTTTTCAAATAGTCAACCTGCGCACGGGCAAAAATCCGATCGAGGTTCTGGTAAAGGCAGTAGAAAACTCCGCGCCATGCGAAGATACCACTAGAATCAGCATGGGAGGCATTGTATATCATCTTTCAGTAGATGTTGCCCCGCAGAGAAGAGTTGATCTAGCATTACGACACCTCGCAGACGGGGCAAGGCAAGCAGCAGTGAACAACCCGCGTTCGGTAGAAGAATGCCTTGCTGAAGAGATAATACTAGCAGGAAATAACGACATGAAGAGCGTTGCCGTGGCAAAACGTCACGAAATCGAAAGAGTTGCCCAAGCCTCAAGATAGAACACAAACTTGACCAGTACCGCCGCACACGTTCATATTCTTCACAGATGTCTCCGCATGTTCTCGGTTGGTTTATCAATACGCTGAGCACTCACTTACTAATGGTCACGTTGGCATGATCTCGGAAAAGCCCTTAAGAGAAATTATCGAGAATCTGAACAGACTTTCTTCACCTGATGGTCGAGACCTGGCCAGGCTCAAGAAGCAGGTGGCCCTCAAATTCCACCTTTCAAAAGTTCCTTCCAACTCTGAGATCATACAGCTGCTCAATACTGAAGAGAAACGGAAACTGTTGACACTGTTAAGAAGGAAGACGACGCGCACAATTTCCGGCGTCACTGTTGTAGCGGCGATGACGAAGCCATATTCTTGTCCCCAACGCGAGCCATGCGCCTATTGTCCAGGAGGCCCAGAACTGGGAGTCCCACAAAGTTACACAGGTTATGAACCAGCCGCCATGCGAGGCCTGCAGAATTATTTTGACCCATACTTGCAAGTCAAGTCCCGCATCGAACAACTTTGTGCCATAGGACACAATGTTGACAAAGTCGAACTCATAATAATGGGCGGAACGTTCCCCGCTACGCCCCTAGATTATCAAGAGTGGTTTGTGAAACGCTGTCTCGATGCAGTCACAAAGAGGGAATCGAGCAGCATCGAGGAAGCTAAAAGAAATGCTGAGGAAAGCAAGATCCGCAACGTGGGCATCACCGTGGAGACCAGACCTGACTGGGCGAAGGAACTCCATGTCGACCATATGTTGGAAATGGGCGTGACCCGCGTTGAAATGGGCGTTCAGAACCCATCGAACACCATTTACAAAATAGTCGGGCGAAGACATTCAGTGAAGGACGTCGTTGATTCAACTCGCATAATGAAGGACGCGGGACTGAAGATAGTCTACCACATGATGCCAGGACTCCCTGGTTCAAACCCGAAGAAGGACGTGCAAGCATTCAAGAAGGTGTTCACAGACCCCCGTTACAAACCTGACATGATGAAGATATATCCTTGTCTGGTCTTGAAAAACACGAAGGCATACAAGTGGTACGAGGAAGGCAGATACAAGCCTTACACGAATGAAGAAGCCGTGAATTTGATTTCAGATATCAAAAAAACTGTCCCTAGGTGGATGCGAATCATGCGGGTCCAACGCGACATCCCTGCCCCGTTGATCGCTGCCGGAGTGAATCGAAGCAACCTCAGACAATTGGTGGAGAAGAGGATGAGAGAAGAGGGCAGTAAGTGCCAATGCATACGCTGTAGAGAAGTTGGCCATCGAGTCGAAGGCGGTACTCAACCAGACCCGAAGAGTATTGAAATATTGACGTGCAGGTACGACGCCTCAGATGGTGAGGAAATATTCATTTCAGCCGAGGACGTGAAGAATGACATCTTAATCGGCTATCTAAGACTCAGAATCCCTTCACAAAGAGCCCACAGAGAAGAGGTCAGAGCGAAACCGTGTTCCATAGTGCGGGAACTCCATATCTACGGATCCTTGGTTCCTGTCGGGAAGCACGTTCAAGAAGCATGGCAGCATAAAGGCTTTGGAAACACCTTACTCGCCAAAGCGGAAGCGATAACCAAAGGCAATTATGATTTGAAAAAGATCCTAGTTATAAGCTCCCTCGGTACAAAACAATACTATCGCCGGCTCGGATACAAATATGAGGGGGTCTACATGTCGAAAGCACTGGAGGAGCAAATTTGACTGAGGATTTCTCAGGGTACAAGGGCCTCGCACTTGAGACCTTGAAAAGAGTTGGAGCTGAAATCGGCGATATGTTGCGGGTTACGAGAAATGCCGAATCGTATGAAGGAATCTTGATTCCACGCTCTGAATATGGTGATGAAACTCATATCGTCGTGAAGTTGAGGAACGGATACAATATTGGGATCGAACTATCTTCGGAAACAAGAATAGAAAAAATCGGGAAAGGGACGAAGCCTGCTTTTGCAGCACCTCCCCAGCCCGTGCAGAACCCGCGGTTGCCCAGAGTTACGATAATAAGCACGGGCGGAACAATTGCCAGCAGAGTCGACTATAGAACGGGCGGTGTCCGTCCTGCTCTGACAGCTAGCGACTTGTACAGCGTTGTACCCGAACTGGCGGATATTGCGCGAATCGACGCCAAGATTCTATTTAGCATTTTCAGTGAAAACATTACTTCCAAACAATGGACGGAACTTGCGCGAACCATAGCCCAAAACATCACTGAAAAAGTCGAAGGCATCGTAGTGGCCCATGGAACGGATACTATGGGTTATACGGCAGCAGCTCTCAGTTTTGCCCTTCAAAACCTGCCAATCCCCGTGGTAATTGTTGGAGCACAACGCTCCGCAGATAGGCCGAGCTCGGATGCCGCTACAAATCTTATAGGCGCCGTCTCTGCCGCGGCAAAGGCGCCATTTGCAGAGGTCACGATCGCTATGCACGAGTCAATTTCGGATGAATCAATAGTTTTTCATAGGGGAACGAAGGTTCGAAAGTGTCACACAAGCAGGCGGGACGCTTTCAAAACTGTGAATGGGACTCCGCTGGCAAGAATGAAAAACCAGCAGCTTGTCATGCTTACACAAAGCTACAAGAAAAGGAGCACTTCAACGGACTTGATATTGAAACCAGAGTTCAGCGACAAAGCAGCTCTCATCAAATTCTATCCAGGTATGGATCCAGCAATGATTGACTGGCTCACTGAGAGAGATTACAAGGGGATAATACTGGAAGGCACTGGTCTGGGTCACGTCAGCAAGAGAAGCTTCGAATCGATACAAAGAGCAACGGAAAAAAAGGTTTTCGTCGCGATGACATCGCAATGCATCTGGGGGAGAACCAATATGAACGTATACGATGCAGGCCGAGACCTCCTGGCCAGAGGCGTGATTCCGCTAGAAGACATGCTTCCCGAAACGGCTCTCGTGAAACTAATGTGGGTGCTAGGACAAACAGACAACCCAGACAAAGCCAAGACGCTCATGATGACAAATATTGCAGGAGAAATTTCAACACGAACCTTTTCGGAATAAGAGTGGGAAATATGCGTGTGGAGAGTCGGTAGCAATTGGATATTGATTATGAGAAGGTGGGTTTGAAAGTTGGTCTGGAAATCCATCAACAGCTGCATACTACGGCGAAACTGTTCTGTAACTGCAACCCCGAACTTTTCAAGGAAGAACCGGAGATAACGTTTCTCAGAGGATTGAGACCTACTCAAAGTGAGCTGGGGCAAGTGGATCCTGCAGCATACTTTGAGTTCCAGAAAGGCACCAAGATCCTTTATGAGGCAAACAAGATGACTTCATGTCTTGTCGAAATGGATGAGGAACCTCCCCACCGGCTGAACCCAGAAGCCATCGAAATAGTTCTCACTGTTGCCTTGATGATGAAAGCCACGCCTGTGGATGAAATTAACGTCATGCGCAAGACGGTCATAGACGGTTCCAACACAACTGGCTTCCAGAGAACGTGTGTGATAGCGTTGAACGGTGAAATGATGGTTGGAGAGAAACCAATCCCGATACAACATGCAGGTCTGGAAGAGGATGCAGCAAGAAAAACAGGTCAAGAAGCGGGCAACGTGACCCGTTACCGTATTGACCGATTGGGCATACCTTTGATAGAAGTTGCAACAGGGCCAGTCATTAAATCGCCCGAAGAAGCAGAGGAAGTCGCACTAGCAATTGGGAGAGTCTTAAGGGCAACAGGGAAAATGATACGGGGATTAGGCACGATTCGCCAAGACATAAACATATCCATCCCTAACGGCGCACTGATGGAGATAAAAGGTCTTCAAGAACTTGAGCTTGTCCCGCTAGTAGTGGAGTACGAAGTCAAACGGCAATTATGTCTCATAGAAATAACCGAAGAACTGAAAAAGACGGGGTTGAAACAGGATGATATCAAAGAGGAATTCTTCGACGTAACTGATGCACTAAAACAGACCAAGTCAAAGGTCATCCGAAAAGCTCTAGACAACAATCAGAAAGTGTTGGCAGTGAAGCTCCCAAAGTTCAAGGGCTTTCTAAAACGAGAATTGATGCCGAATTTTCGTTTGGGAACAGAAATGGCCGACAGAGCCAGATTCTGGGGAAGAGTTGGGGGCATATTTCATACAGATGAAATGCCCGCTTACGGCATAACATTTGAAGAAACCGAAGAAATCAGGAAAATGATGGCCGCAAAAGGCGAAGATGCTGTGGTCTTCGTGGCAGACAGGACAGAAAATACCGAAGATGCGTTGAGAGCAGTGCTCGAGAGAGCTCGAGAAGCCCTTAAGGGAGTGCCAGCAGAGACACGTGCACCTAATGCTGACGGAACCACAAGGTACATGAGACCTCGACCAGGAGCAGCAAGAATGTATCCAGAAACGGATATTCCGCCAGTACGGATAACGAGAGACTACGTGAAGGAAGTCAGCCTTAAACTTCCTGAACTCCCGGGGCAAAAGCAAGAACGCCTTACCAAGGCATACGGGCTGAACCAGAAACTGGCCTCACAAGTACTTAATTCGGAATATGCTGAACTGTTTGAAAATATTGTAAAGCAGAGCAGAGTCTCACCAACGACTGTTGCGGCTTTTATGACAGAAACGGCTAAGGCCTTGAAACGCGACGGCATCGAAATCGAGAAAGTGTCCGACGATCAAATCACACAAATCTTCGAAATGCTGGGCTCGGGAAGAATGGCCAAGGAAGCTATTCCAGAAATCGTCACCTGGTTATCGATACATCAAGACAGCACAGCTGATGTCGCAATAAAAGAAATTGGTTTGACAATGCTCTCAAGCGAAGAGATCAACAGAATCATCGATTCCATAATACAACGTAACCAACGCTTAATCAAGGAAAGGGGAGCAAATGCGGTTGGGTCATTGGTTGGCATGGTGATGAAAGAAGTGCGTGGCAAGGCTAATGCAGCGATGGTGAGGGAACTCGTCGCAAAGAAGGTAATGAATGAACAACAAAACTGAAGAACGAAGGGAGACGTTTCCGTCGCCTATGCGGGGCTTGTTCGCGTCCTTGAGGGGTTCTGTCTGCCATTACCTGTACGCTTTGGCGGCTTCGATGTTCCTTGTCAGCTTGATAGGGTCGCCGCAGAAGGGGCATAGTCTGAATTCCAGTGACACTGGTTTTCCACAGGTTGAGCACAATATTGGGAGCCTTCCTTTTTCTTCGATTCTTCTGACTTCCTTCTTCAGGTTGCCCATTTCGGCCTTGATGTTCTCGACGGNCATCGATAATGGTTGTATGCCTTTAACTTCGGTCCGCACGTTGTGAACTATGTCCACAACTTGTGATAGTGTCTGTTGGCTTGCTTCCAATGTCTCGTACATGGCATCCAGTATCTCGCTTTTCTCGTTCACCGTTTGCGCCTCAACGGCGGACTGTCTCTTCGCGTCCGAGAGCACTCTGTTCAAGAACTGTTCAACTGGGCTGTCCATGGCTAATGTGCAGGTTAACCCCCAGAATACAAGGGTCGAAAGAGCGCTGGCCAAGAGATATACTGTCGGAGGCATTGACTGGAGTTGGTGTCCGATATAAGGGTACATTTGAAGCAGATGCGGTTGACTATTGAAGAAAACAATGGAAATCGCATCGGTCATGTGCAGTAACGAGATAAACGTCATCGAACTGAACAACCACACGTACAACCCTTTCTTGGCCAAACAGATTCCCCGTCGTCCAGAAGATTGTTAGACATACAATATGGTATCGTGATATTTAATACGCTATTTCGAGTTTCGATATATGTCAAGAACGGAAACCCCAAGAGAAGAGATGGGCAAAAGCACGGAGACGCTAGATGGACCCTTTTCCATGCGCAAATGCTAAAAGCAGTCAACTCGTTTATTCAAAAGGGGTCAAAGTTGAAGAATGAGAGGGAGAGAAGCATTAACGCGAATTTCGTTTTTCGCATCAAGATTGGAGAGGACGAGGTCGAACTGCGTGGAACTCGAGGCGAAGTCGTGCAGACAATAGAGGATTTGCCCAATCTGGTCAGCAACGTTCACAAAGCTTTTGACGTTGTGAGACCAAAGAAATTTGCAACATTAACAGTCAAGACAGAAGCGCCGAAGGAAGAAAAAGCTCGTTCCGAGAATTATCCAAAAATATCTGCTACAGGGAACCCTGACGAAGCGGTCTTGAGGCTTCTTGAGACTGACTGGGGAAAATGGCGACCACGCACTTTAGATGAACTAAGAGACGCGTTGAAAATCAATGGTTTAGAGTACCCTGCTCGCACGCTTGCGGCAGTTCTGCTGGATCTCGGCAAACGCGAAAAGATAAGACGTTGGAACACAGATTCGGGCTATGTCTACATTTTGGCTGAAAAGGAAGCTTTCGGCGTAAGGAGACAGACGGATGAATAGGGTTGAAATTCGAGTAAAAACGCCTTTCGGCGAAATCATCCTCGAAGCTGAGAACTCACAAGAAGTGTTGAAGATTCTTGAGACTATCCCAGAAGGCTTCGTCGAAAAAGTCGCAGGATTCGTCCAAAACAGGATGATGCCTTCCGGCGTACAACTCAAAGGGATCGTGGAATCAACAACCGAGGGCCCCGTCCTAATAGCTCGTGAAAACCTCACTCACTACGAAGCCATAGGTCTAACACTTTATGCTTCCGAAGAAAAAAAGAGCACCGCGGCACAAATGACAAAACTCCTTGAATCAAGCGGAATAAAATGCATGGTCCCCGCGCGACTGAATGAAATGACAAAGAGAGGACAAGTCTTTAAACCAGATCCCAATAGGCCAGAATTCAAACTCACGATGCAAGGCGAAAGATGGGTTGAGGACGACGTTCTCACCAAACTCAGGGGCAAAATGAACCCTTAGCAAGCGCTTTTTCTTTTTAAGTATCAGTAATAAGCACAACTCAAAAGGTGGAAAAGATGTCAGTCAAGGAACAAGCCACGTCTTCGTCAAACGGAACCAATGAAAATCAACTTGAAAGAAACAAGGACAACCTAAGAGTGCACATCAGCTATGAAGGCATAGAGAAAACCCTCTCCGGAAACGTTGAAACAGTCTGGGTTAGTTTGAACAGGCTTTTCAACGGGTTGCTACCGTCCTTCGATATCGCCAAAAAACTAGCATTAAACGTCGATCTTGAGACTCTAGCTAAGGAATCTCAAGGCATGATCGGCATTGCAAAGGAAGGCCCTTATGTACTGGTCCCAAGAAACAAGCTTACAGACAATGAAACGCTAAGCCTCCTACTCCTAGCTGGTTATCTCGCTCATCACCTTGGCAATGCAGAAACCAGCGAGGTTTCAAAAGAAGAGCTCCAAAGCAAACTTGGAAAAGGCCCAAAAATCGCCAGCACGCGATTGGGAGAGCTCGTCAAGAATCAAATAGCGACAAAAACCAGTAACGAGAAATACTGCATCACAACCTTCGGTCTGGCGCAGTTGCAGAAAGACATTATTCCACGAATAAGATCAAAAGCAGGCATCTAGGCCCGACTTAGTACGCGACCAATCATGCATATTGAAACTCGCCCCGTAGTGCGGTCAAGGTGGCGGTCTTTTCTGAGCGTATTGGTATCTGCGGGGTTTTCCTTCTCTCGTTAGGATTCCGTCTTTGACCAAGTCTATGAGTGCGTGAGCGACAGCCGTTCTGTCATAGTGGAAGCCTCGTCTTGCCAACTCGGCATGGACATCGCTGAGGCCCTTGGGAACGGAGAACCAGCTTTCCTCCCATAACTTTTGTATTATTCCCTTGCAGGTTTCTGCTCTAGCATGCTGCATAGGCCTTTCTGCAATTGACGGTATTTCTTTCATCTTGTCAGTAACTGTGGAGAGGATTTTGTCGACTGTGGGCTGCAGTTGGTCTTCTTGGCATTCGATTTCAAACTCTATTTCCCCTATTTTCATCTTTACCCTAACGGGGGGTTTTGTTTCTTTTTCTGCCAAGCTTTCACCGTGTTGTATATTGTATTGTACATCTTGTACATGCACAACACTTAAATATATCTTCCATGAACAATTGCCTATTGGTGAATTTGGTGATTGAACAATACCCTATTGAAGCAACACCAAAATATAACTTTCCTCAAGGCGACATGGACACGACGCTCCCGCACAAACTAATAGAACTCAGTTTACATTCGCTCAAACATGTGCAGAACCAATGTTTTCAACTAAATCAACAAACCGTTCAACAATTTGGCAACATGAGCTCATATGAAAACGACCACGAATTGAGAATCAGATGCAAACCATTGACCCTTAAGCCGCTGCGTATGGACGATGTCGTTGCGGCTGTAGACACCTCAACCATCAAGATAGGCGAGACAGACACAGGCATATTGATCGCCGTTAGAGGCGCAAATGTCTGGAAACAAGATAAGCGATACAGATACATGCGGTTCGGACCGTTCATTTTCCATGTCACCGAAGAGAACAAAAAGCAGGTCTATGAGACCCTCGAGAACACCTATTTCAGCTTCCCACCCGAACGTAATCATCAAAGCGTACCAACGTTCCTTCAAATGCCGACGCGCATCGCAAACCTTCTCGAACGCTGGCTGCAGAAGATGATTGGAAAAACGATGAGCCACGGACTTATTCTATTCGACGGCTCATTGATGGCTGGAACACCCGATAACCCCACGTGCAGAATGAAAGAAATACTTGCAACTGCTAGAAAAGGAGACAATGTTGTCTTGGCGTTCTCGAAGATGACGAACCTCAGGCTGGGCGGACGCTTGATAACAGATCTTTCGCCAAACCAACCCCCTCCTTACTTGTTTGAAACGGAAGGCCTCAAGCTTAAGCCGCCCATGGTTCTCCTTGGTGACCTTTACGTGGCCAAGTTGACCAGGGGCAACTTGTCCTTCAGGCTTGACATAGACAAAGAAATTGGGTCCCAACATCATGTTGAAGCTGTGGAAAGACTCCTCGGGAATGATGTCTTCACGCAAAGTTATCCTGAAACTCTGCGTTTGGCCCATATTCTTTGTACGTTTACGGCCAATGAGGTTTTGGCGATGCAGCATTGTGTAACCCGACGGTTCGGGCTTCAAATCATAAACCGGCCTGACATGCATAGGCTTCTTTTCGGGCCTTTTGGAAAAGGAGAGACTTATTCATGAAGCTCTACAAGAAAGAAGGCAGCATCATTCAAATCCTCAGTTTTCCGGGTGAAACCATTGAGAAAGGCGACTATCTGCTCGTCGAAGATGCAGATGTCACGAGAGCTCTCATTGTGCAGGTCATTGACGTGCAGTTTGCCAGCATTCCAGGAATTCTTGAAGAGCTCCTGAGAAGTCTTCCTGACGGTGGAGAATTCATCAAGGGCGAGGACGTTGATCCTTTGGACATTGCCCCTCACATCTCATTCATACAGGACGTCACCCTGCTCATATGCAAGATCCGCGCGACAGCGGAGAATGAAGGCCTGAGCCCGAGCAGTTCATGGCTTCCTTCACGTTCTCAATCGACGATAAGGAGGCTTCCTCTTCCAAGTCTGCTCAAGCTGGCTCAAGTCGACGGCAAGCTTCCCATTGTGATCGGAGGAACAAAAGATTCGTCTTTACTAACCATTGACGCAACATCATTAGATGGCAGGCTGAACATCATAACGGGCAAAAAAGAAACGGGCAAATCACATCTCTCAAAACTCCTCATGGCTAACCTGGTCGGGTACAAAGCCACCGTAGTCGTCTTTGACCTTAACGGGGAATACGTGAGCCTCGGATTAACAAGCGACGGAAAGAGAAATCCAAACTACGACAAGATACACGTCTTGACGCCCTCTCAAAACTTCAAACTCGCACTGAAACAACTGAACCTTCACGTGATGCTGGGAATACTCATACACGCACTCCATCTACCTGGCACGTCAGCACGCGAGTTCAGGCGAATTTGGCAAACACTCAAAGATAGAGACAGTTTGACCCTCAAGGAACTGGGGGAAACCATACGGAACTGGAACTGCAATCAACATGTGCGAGATGCATTGTTTTCGCGTTTTCATAGCCTCGTCAACTCTGGCGTATTTACAGATAACGTGGCTGAAGCCGTCTCACTCGAAGAGTATCTTCTCAGGACCAGAGAGTCGGGGGGCGCGATAATAATGAACCTCCGAAACACTTCCTCAATTGACCGACAGATAGTCGTCGAATACGTGCTGGGAAGACTCGTTGAATCATTGACGAATTCGAAGCTTAGAGCAGTGTTTCTCTTCGCGGAGGAAGCTCATCTTTACCTTCGCGAAACCTACTGGGACGACATAGTGACCCGCATGCGGCATTTCGGAATCTTCACCACATTCATAACCAACCAACCAGACACGATACGCGAAAACATTTATCGACAAGCCGACAACATTTTCCTCTTTAATTTCACGAACGAACATGACCTTGATGTAGTTTCCAGGGCAGCACGCGTCGACGCTGAAACGGTTCGCTCCATCGCCAGAGATCTCCTTCCGCATTACTGTCTTGTGCTGGGCAAGGCGGTTCGAGACTTCCCAATAGTTGCAAGAGTGAAAGCGTTAGACCTGAAGACTATGGGAGAAACAAAACTATTCTTCACACCAGCCATCAGTCAATGAATCAATTGCTTTGCTGGGAAGGCATAGAATTGGGAAGGGCAGATGCTTCTTGGCATGATTTCCCCTGGCTGATTCTAGTGGCTCATTTGACTACCGCAGGATTCCAGACTTATCAGTCGCGCGTAGTTTTCGATGAAAAACTCTCGAAAGGTCCTCGTCAGGACGAAGCTTTCGACGTCTTCGAGGGGAACCCATCGTAGTTCGGCTGCGTCACTTGCAGCCTTAAGTGTTCCTCCTTTGAGTTTCACGAAATAGTCGACAATGACGAATTGATATTTCACTTTCTGAGACCTGTCCAGTTCGATGTCGTTCACTACGTCGATGAGAACTGGCTTTTCAACAATGAGACCTGTTTCTTCCTGCATCTCTCTGATCACTGCCTGCCTTGTCTCTTCGCCTAGCTCTACGATGCCCCCGGGAACGGTCCATTTTCCTCTGCCGGGCTCATTACTCCTTTTTTCCAACAGAATCTTGCCAGAGCACATCACCACCGCGCCGACCCCAACAAAAGGCTGTTTAGGATAGAGTCTCTTCAAAGGGNAATCCCTCATTGACAGAATTCAGCTACTCGTATTCTAAGGCTTCGATCACCATTTTCCGCACATTTGCTCAAGTTCAACCGCAAAACAATATTTCGCCATCGCGAGCGCCAACGTCTCGTAATGAAATTTGAGAAGGCCTCAATTTACTAAGGTTCCTATGTGTTTGCCTTCAACTGCTGCCAACAAATTCTCTGGCTTGAAGCCACTTACGACTACAACTTTTAGTTTTGCTCGTTGAAGGATTTTTATCGCTTCTGGATCTATTATCTGATGAATACCTGCCTTATGCTGCTCTTCCGCGCAGAACCGACTCAGATCGTCGAAACTCACCTTGTCAAGTTTTCGAGCGTCTTTATGTTTTCGTGGATCTTTGTCAAAGATTCCTTCTTGATCCGTAGCTTTCACTAGCAGGTCAGCCTTAATTGCTTCTGCAACCATGGCTGCCACGGTATCGGTAGTCATTCCCGGCTTCAACCCGCCCATAACCGCTACCTTCCCGTTTTGGACGCAGGCAACTGCATCTTTCAGTTTTAGCGAAACGTCCTTGCAACCCATGGTTCCTATCTTCTTCAAGAACAGTTGAGCAAAGATTCTTGAGGCAGATATGGCTACCTCGTCTTGAGCCTCTTCTTCCAGACCCATGTTTCTGGCAGCATCAATAAATTCCCTTGCCAACTCTCCTCCGCCGAGCACCACGACAACTCTATGTCCCTGAGCCCTCAAAGCCTTTATCTCCTCGGCAAACTTGCTCATCAGCTCAGGGTTAACTGGCGAGGCGACAACTGAACCCCCCACTCTGACTACGATGCGCATAACCCAACCTTCAGTTCCCATTATTCAAACTTCTAAACTTAAAAACCCTCCATGACGGGCAACGTGCCAAGCTGCGTATCGGACGAGGTACACACGGAAAATTCGCTTGCTTATTTTCTTTTCGTTAACATAGCTATCATGATACGCAATAAGTGGCATGAACTAACGCAACTATCCAGAAACTATTTCTAACGCCTCCCAACCTTGGCATTTGCTTGCCTCATTGCGTAAGCGTTTAAATAAAGGCATGGAAATCTAAGCGGTGATATGAAAAAAGTGAAAGCGGTAGCACTTTTGTCTGGAGGTTTGGACAGTACACTAGCGTTGAAACTACTTCTGGAACAAGGGATAGATATCGAGGCGGTAAACTTCGTGTCTCCCTTTTGCCTGTGCGGGAAGGGCGGATGCGGAGCCTCAAAAGTTGCGCAGAAACTTGGCGTTCCTTTGAAGCTGATTAGTGTCGGCGAAGAGTATCTGAAGATCGTTAGGAGACCGAAGCATGGCTATGGAAGAAACATGAACCCCTGTATCGACTGCAGGATTTTTATGCTCAAGAAAGCCAAGAAGTATGCAAAACAAACGGGTGCCTCGTTCATCGTTACGGGAGAAGTCTTGGGTGAGAGGCCTATGAGTCAACACTTCAAAGCTCTGCAGACGATAGAGGAGGAGGCTGGGCTGAAAAACNTGATATTGAGGCCTTTGTCTGCAAAGCTGCTTCCTGAAACTGTCATAGAACAGAAAGGGCTTGTGGATCGCCAGAAGCTCCTAGATATTCAAGGCAGATCAAGGAAGAGACAAATGCAGCTTGCTGATGGGTTCAGCATAACGGATTACCCCTGTCCATCAGGCGGATGTTTACTCACGTACAAGGAATTCGCTGATAAAGTGAGAGATCTGTTTGAGCACAAACGCAGGATCACAACGAAAGACATTGCGCTACTCAAGCTGGGAAGACATTTCCGTGTAGGAAAAAACAAGTTCGTGGTGGGCAGGGACAAATCTGAAGACGAGCTCCTCGCCAAAATGAAGTATCCAAGCGACTATTATTTTGAAGTTCCAAACTGTGGAAGTCCAATCACAGTTCTCCAAGGAACGAAAACGAAAGAGGCAATTCAAAAAGCAGCAGAACTCACCGCCTATTATTCGGACGATAGGAAAGCACGTGTGCAAGTTAGGTTTGGCAGAGAGAAGTTGCACCGAACCGTAGACGTTGCCAGGCCTACAAGTGAAGAAGTCGAGAATTGGAGAATCACTCGAAAGAAGTGACCGAACGAACTGGCCTTGAACGCTCTATTTTTAATAGGAAGTCACCATTCTTTAGAGCGCCATGTCGTCGGCAGACGTTGCGGTTAGAGTGTTTCGTGAACTGGCAAACGAGGATCTCAGGGTCCTTCAGGTCATAGAGACGGCCATGAGCGAACACGAATTCGTTTCTGAGGAGCAGATAGCGAAGTTTTCTAGACTTGACTTGACCAGAGATACCGATTTCAGGATAACTCGATTGTACAAGCTTGGGCTTATTTACCGGATGCGTGCGGGGTACACCGGCTACACTTTGAACTACGCGGGCTATGATTGTCTGGCGATAAACGGGCTTGTCAAGGGCAATGTGCTTGAAGCTTTCGGGAAATCCTTAGGCGTAGGAAAAGAAGCCGACGTTTACGATGCATTGACTCCCAAAGGTTTGCGCATAGCCGTGAAGTTCCATAGATTGGGGCGGATTAGTTTTCGTCAAACCACTAGGAAGAGAAGCTACGCGAAACAGCATAGTGCAGGCTGGTTGTTTCAGTCAAGGCTTGCCGCAGAGAGGGAATATCAAGCCCTTCAGATTCTATTTCCGCACCGCGTAGCAGTTCCGGAGCCGATAAGCCGGAATCGGCATGTCGTGGCTATGGGCATGATCGAAGGTGGTGAGCTTGCTGACTACAGGAAAATAACGAAACCTGAAAGGATCCTGAAAGAAATCCTCAGGAACACGAGAAGAGCCTACTTGAAGGCTGGCATAATCCATTGTGATCTGAGCCAATATAATATCATTCTGAAACCTGACGGGCACATACTCATAATCGATTGGCCACAATACGTTACCAAAGGACATCCAAACGCTCATGAACTGTTGACTCGTGACATTGAAAACATTTTGACGTATTTTAGGCGCAAGAGTAAGCTGAATGCTAACGTTCATGAAGCAACAGAATACGTTACAGGGATGAGAAGGACACTTACCGGGTTGGAACGTCAAGCATGATGTAGAGGACGTTGTTTCCTCTCAACAGAACGTTTCCATAGTTCGTTATCAATTGGTCATCCTTGGATTCGGTTGCCCCTTCAAGCAGAATGTTCATGTGACCATCGCATTTTATCATTTTGCCCTTGTATTCGCCACCGTTCTTCAATACAACAGCGATTCCAGCGTTCAATTGTTTCACAAGAACATTCAACGGTTTCTTGCTAGGCTCCATTCAAGCACCTTGGTTAGACTCAGTTACACATACCACCAGCCACCGCATATAAAAGTTTTATGAAAAGGATTCGCAAAATTCTGAAGCGGCTGCTCCAAACAAAGCCAAAATTGGAAGCATTCTGAAAAATAGGACCCATCGATCAAAGGACAGTTTAGAGATTGTTATATCCACGGAAGAACCCTTGGAAACAGGTGAGCCAGGGGTTTCATCAACGTTAAATATCAGTGAACGCCCAAATCTTAAGCAGTGGCGAAATGATGAACATCGTCGTCGTCGATCACGTTTATCTTGAAGAGGAACACATCAAAAAGCTGCAATCGCTGGGAATCTTGAAGATCTTCAAACGGGCTGCCAGAACCGCTGCTGAGTTGAAGCGCAGAGTGAAGGATGCAGACGTTGTGATCGTCGGTTGGAGTCACATGACCAGGGAAGTAATCGGCTCGGCTAAGAAACTGAAGATGATTTCCATATGGGCTACAAGCTGCCACTACGCCGACGCCGAAGCTGCCAAAGAACGACAAATCCTGGTCACACATGTGCCTGGCTATGCGACTGAAGCCGTTGCTGAATACGCCTTTGCGTTGTTGCTTGCAAGTGCTAGGAAACTGTCCTTAGCTGACAAACACGTGAGGAAAGGACACTTCGACTGGAGACCGTTTGGAGGCATCGAATTAAAGGGGAAAACTCTCGGCATAATAGGAACGGGTTCTATAGGCCTCAGAGTCGCGGAACTATCCCAAGCATTTGATATGCGCCTGCTAGGCCATGACAAATATCCTAACCAGCAGCGAGCCAAGCAACTCGGATTGCGATATGTTGATCTGAACACGCTGCTTAAGGAAAGCAACTTCATAACTCTCCACCTCACGTTGACGCCTGAAACAGAGAAATTCATCGGTGAAGAAGAGATTAAGATAATGAAAGAACACGCAGTGATTGTGAATACGTCCCAAGGAAAAGTGATAGATGAAAAAGCCTTGACCAGAGCGCTCAAATCAGGCAGAATCTTCTCTGCAGGTCTCGACGTTTTCGAGGACGAACCTCCACGCAGGAAAAACCAACTGTTTGATCTGAAAAACACTGTGCTTTCTCCTCATGTGGGTTTCCACACTTTTGAGGCAGTCAAGAGATGCACCGATATATGCATCGACAACATCGCTAAATTCATGGAAGGCAAGCAGCAAAACGCATGCTGAACTGACGGATGAGGTTGTATGACGGAGTGAATTGGATTGAATCTTACTAGGGAAGAAGAAAGAATTCTTGCAGGCGAATTGGGGGAAGGAATGAAAACAGCGATGGAGCTGCTCGTGGCCATAGGAGACGCCTTTGATGCTGAGAAAATGATTCCGATAAGTCGGGCACATGCCGCTTCAAGTGGGCAAGAAGGAGACATGTACTTCGTTGAGCTCTTGGCGAAGGGCGGCGCTAAGTGCCGTGTTCCAACCAGCACAAACCCAGTATACGACATTGAGTTATTCCACAGATTATTCAAAGTTCCGAAGGAGGAGGCTGAAGTTGCTCGCAGGGTCATGGAAGCCTACAAAAAAGTAGGCGCGATTCTCAGCTGGAGCTGCCTCCCATATCTTACTGAAAACATCCCCTTATATGGTGAAACCGTCGCGTTCTCTGAATCCAGCGCCACGCCATACGTGAATTCTGTGATAGGTGCAACTACTAATCGGGAAGCAGCGCAGAGCGCGCTTGCAGCAGGAGTCATGGGAAAAACCCCTCTATACGGATTACACATAAAGGAAAACCGAAAAGGCACGGTTCAAATAAAAGTTGAAGCATCTCTGAAGAACAGCTTTGGCTACACGCTTCTCGGACAATTCGTGGGCGAGGAGGTAGGCTACGGAATACCCGTGTTAACGGGCATTAAGAAACGTCCAAACACAGAGGAGCTCATAAACTTCTGCGCCATGTCCAACACTTCAGGCGCAGTTTCAATGTTTCATATACCAGGCGTCACTGTTGAAGCGCCCACGATTAAAGACGCTTTTCAGGGGGACACTCCGAAGGAGTCAATCACAGTGACGAATGCTGATCTGCAACGGACGTGGGAGAAACTGCAGTCTGCAAGGGGGGGAAAGATAGATTTTGTTATGCTTGGATGCCCACACTACACCCTCAAACAGATAGGACAGACGGCAGAATTGATTGAAGGAAAAAAAATCCATAAAGGAGTGGCCTTCTGGATATGCACCTCAGCCACAACCAGAAAACTTGCCGAAAGAATGGGCTACGTTGAAACTGTGGAAAAAGCCGGAGGCGGCATAGTCGTGGATACGTGTATTGACGAACCATGCTGGACCGTTTACAGGGACCAAGTGGGCATGACCGACTCGCCCAAATGCGCTTACTACCGAAGATTCAAAGACGTAATCGTCGCCAGCTTGGAACAATGTGTTGAAGCGGCCGTAAAAGGGGAATACACATGAAGAACGAGGACGTCAAACTCAGATGCCACAAGATCGTGGGAGGCGTCGCCGAGGGCGAAGCATTAGTTTCTCATGAACCCATCTGTTTTTACTTAACAGATCCGAAGACGGGCATAGTCAGGGAAAAGACTCACGAGTTGGCTGGAAAGAACCTGGCAAATAAGATACTTGTGTTTCCATCAGGCAAGGCCAGCTCAGTCGTTCAGATCGATGGCTTGTTTAAGTTGGCAATGCACAGTTTGGCGCCCAAAGCGATGATAGTCAAGGACGTCGAAACCGTTTTGATTGTGAGCGCCGTGCTAGCCAAAGTTCCATTGGTCGATAGATTAGATGCAGATCCGTTTGAAGCGATTCACACTGGCGATTCAGTTAGAGTGGACGCAGAGAAAGGAATCGTCACAATAAGAAAGCAAAGGTAACCTCGTTATGCTTCGACAAAGGCTTGGATGCGTTCCATTCCTTTTTCTATTTGCCCGCGCGAAACGGAGTAAGATATTCTGAGATGGCCTTCGCCGGCTCTTCCGAAACCAGATCCTGGAACGGTGACTACTCTGGCTTCCTTCAGAAGACGCAAAGCGAGAGCTTCATCGGATTTTTCGATAGCTGAAAAGTTCGGGAATACGTAGAAGGCTCCATTAGGCACAGGGTATTTCAAGGTTCCAATCTTGTCGAGTCCTTTCATGATAACCTTTCTTCTGACGCTGTATTCTTTGAGCATTTGTTTGACGCATTCCTGCGAGCCCGTCAGCGCAGCTAACGCTGCTTTCTGGGATAATGCGTTTGGACACAAGGCCGCATAATAATGCAGTTTCCGTAGGGTCGCTGAAAGCTTCTTCTCGGCAACGACGTATCCAATTCTCCACCCGGTCATGGCATAGGCTTTTGAAAAACCGTTCACGGTGATCGTTATGTCTTCCATTCCAGGAAGAGAGGCGATGCTCACGTGTTCAACATTATCATAGACCAGTTTCGCATATATTTCATCAGCGAAAACTATCAGATTATGAGTTTGCGCCACCTCGGCAATGTTCTTCAATTCCCTTCGTGAGAGGACGTGACCAGTCGGGTTGCACGGGTTGGATAGCCATATCATCCGGGTTCTATCGGTCACTCTCTCTTCCAAAGCTTCAACGCCTATGCAGTAATCCCCCGCTTCATCAAGTGGAACTGGGATTGGAGTTGCCTCGGCTATCAACGTGTCTTCGAAATAAGCCGGATAATACGGATCGAGAATCAAAGCTTCGTCGTTTCGGTTCAGGAAACCTAGCGCGGCGATGAGCATGGCTTCTTGAGAACCCGAAGTGACGGTGATTTCTGTTTTTGCGTCTGCATCGATGCCATTTTCTTCTAAGAGCGTCTGTCTAATGGCTTCACGAAGCTCCATGGTCCCGTCAACTTCGGTGTAATGTGTGAAACCACTCCTTGCGGCAGCCACAGCAGCTTCAATGATGTGCTCAGGCGTCGCGAAGTCAGGTTCCCCTTGCTCAAAATGAACTAGATTCTCCATTCCGGCGGAGGCCTCGAGCATTTTCCTTATGGCGGAGGGTTTTATGCCCGCAACCCTGGCCGAAGATTCACGCGTCAATGGCCGTCAACTCCCACAGCGACATTTCAACAGGTTTGTGCAAATGAAATCATATAAGATTTGACATGTGCGTTTCAAAGACGATTCATGAGAAATCACCCATAAACGCGTGGTCGGGCGGGCAGGATTTGAACCTGCGACAATCCGGTTTCTATTTGTTAGCCTGGCAAGCTGAGTAACACCTGCCTTGGGCAGACATCTACAGCGTCTCCGTCAGCTATGGTCCCTAGCTGGCTCGGAAGCTCTGCCAGGCTGAGCTACCGCCCGACCGACAATAACAAAATCAAAATAGTATATAACCTTAATTCTAGACTGCTGGGCCAATCTTGATAACTCGCGGTAAACTGGCGGCATTCAATGCTAAGGGTTGCACGAATTGCAGTTTTTGTGTAAACCCGGAGTAACATGAATCGCGCTGAATGATAATAATTTAACATTTCAGTCCAGTTCAAACCAGAGGCGTGTTTAGTCAATCATTCTTTTGGCATGACAGACTTTTTAGGTTTCAAGAGCGATGGGGTTAGGTGAGAGGTGACCAGAGGAGTATGGCTAAGAACGTTCGGTTTATGACACCTTTTAACACGAGTAGAATCTCTGTGAGCCAAAATCCGACGTTTCCAGATGCCTACATGGTAGATCTTCCGCTGGACTCCGTGCCGAACAATGAATGGCGAAGTGCATTTGAGCTGAAATGGAAGTCGAGTAGGGACCTGTGGGATAGAAAACTTTTGTTAATCAATGACAAAGTCAGACTCTTCACGACTGCGGAAGGATTTGTGGAGAAACTGAAATGGGTTGAAAAAACGATTGATGAAAC
>JGI26339J46600_10000150_pt1 | contig 24107 bp, 18 predicted proteins | sample BogFormECP12_OM1_FD_46600 | JGI IMG/M metagenome (IMG submission 46600) | reverse complement strand
ATCACCGCCGACGTATTGTCGTGCGTCATGCATCGATGCGGACGAATCGACAGGAAATCCCCTGTCCGAAGCGGCCGCGCTGGCCCTTCGGTCATGTGCTTNTGCGCAATTTTNTCAACGATGGTCTGNCCCATGAGGAACCTCTTTTGGTGCGCTTGTGTGGTGACGGGGCTCCGCCCCGTCCTGGCGGGGCGAAGCCCCGCCGCCACACAAAACGCCAACCTCAGCCTTTCCGCTTCAACTCAAATCCTAGATACATCATCTGCCCTATATGATGGTGCAGATGCGTCGCGCATAGCAGCACCACGGCGAAGCGGTTGCGTGCGTCCACACCCACCGCCGTGTATTCCTTTGACCAGTCTTCCGCCGACTGACTGTCGATCGCGCCGAGCACCATCTCAATCGTCTGATCGAATTTCTTTAACACTTCCGCCTTGGATGGCCGCATCGTGTCGGAAAACTCCAGCGGACGATCTCGTACATACCCCGTCCCCGCAATCTGCGCTCCAATGTAGTAATTCAAGTTGCCCGTGAGATGCAGCACGAGGTGGCCAAAGCTGTTGCCAAATGCGAAGGGCTTGGCCCAAAACTGTTCGTCGCTTAGCGGCGCGGCAAGTTCACGAACCACGCCCGCCAGTTTTGTGTAGCGGGCCGTCAGGTCCGATGCAATCGTCTGTTTCAAGTCCGCCATGAGTTCCTCGTTCGCACGTAGGCACAGCCGCCCTCGGTTGTGCAGGCGAGCGCAGCTCGCCAGGTTTTCGCGTCCGCCGCCAGAAGCCGGACTTCGTCCGGCTGGACGGACGAGGGCGTCCGTCCCTACGTGGTTTCTGGCTAGCGACGCTTCTTGCTGCCCTTCTTGGCCGCTTTCGCTTTCGGCTTGGCGGCCCTCGCGTGCGGCTTCCTTCTTACGTCCGCCTTCATCAGCGCCATCAGCTTGGAAACCGACCCGCACTTCTCCAGATTCCAAATCGCCTCAATCAGTTTGTCCTGCGCCTTCGCCGAAAGCACGCCCTCCGCCAGCGCCCGGAATTTCTCTTCGATCTCCGCACCGCTCAGCGGATTTCGTGGATCGCCCTTCGGATAATCGAGCTGCTTCGAGAATTTCCGCCCGTCGGTGGTCGTGATGTTCACAATCACCCGCTGCAGCGCCGGGAAAACCTTCTCGATCTCGGGATCAGCCACAACTTCAACTTTTTTCAGTTGCGCGCGAATCGTCGGGTCCATGATCTTCTTCATTTCGAATTGCGCCGGCGTCACTTGCCGGTCCACCAGCGCTGCTGCGATCACATAGGGCAGCGAGTGGTCCGCCGTCTCCTTGGTATGCGGATCGTACTTGCTCGGGTCGGAAAGAATGTCAGCCGCGCGCGCCAGCGACCGGATCTGAATCCTCTCCACTTGATCCGGACGCAGGTCGTTGCCCTTGACCAGGTCAAGCATCGCCGAAATCGGAGCGTGCGTCAGCGCCTCACTCGGGAAAAATTTCATCCCGCACTGCGTGATGCGCCACGACTCGCCGAGTCCGTCGGTCAGCAGGTTCTGTTTCCACTCCGGACCATAGCATTGCACCAATCCTTCCTTGCCATCGATCACGTGCTCGGGACCGCTGTAGCCCCGCTCGGCCAGCAGCGCCGCCAGAACGCCGCTCTGCGTCGCCATCGGATCGACGGTGTTCTTCATCATCGTCAGCTTGCCCGCAGTCACCGCGCCCATGGTGCAATGCCGCGAAGCGGAAATCCCGATCGCGTGCTGAATCTGTTCCCAAGTCAAATGCAGCGCGCGTCCCGCCACGATCGGCGAGACAAACGCCGTCAGCGTCGCATGATGCCAGCCGCGCTCGCGGATCCCCGGAAACGCCGCCTCGCACAAGCGCATTTCGAACTCGTGGCCCAACACAAATCCAACGATCAATTCCTTACCATCGCTTTTGGCGCGCTCACAACACGCCATCGCGGCCGGAAAAATATCGGAGGGATGCGACGGATCCTGTTTCCAGTAAATGTCGTTGTAGTCCATGCAGCGGATCATCAGAGCATTCGCCAGCGAAGCCGAAACCGCGTCCATCTTTTCGCCTGTGCCAATCACGGTCGCAGGCCCGCGCCCGGCAATCTCCTTCAACACTTCCAGCGCAATGACCACGTCATGCTGCCGATAACCGCCGAGCGCGCAGCCCACCGAATCGAGCAGAAAGCGCTTGGCCTGGTACACCGCGTCCTGCGAAAGATCTTTGTATTCAAGCCCCGCAGCCCAGCGGGACATGGTCGCGGTGATGGTTTCTTTCGTGGAAATTTGTTGTGTCGCCAAGGACATCTCCTCGTTAAGCAGCTGTCAGCTGTCAGCTCTCAGTCGTCAGTAAAATCCTGAGACCTGCCACCTAAAGACCTGAGACCTTACTTGACATTCTTCGGATTCTTGAACGGGAGAAACGCCATGAAATCGGCGTGATGCACAATGAACGCTTCGGTCGTGCGTTTCACCAGATCGCCTTCGGCTGCGTGCGCGGCGATGATGTGGCACACAGCGTCCGGCACGCCGCACTCCATGGCCAGCGCGACTCCGGTAAACGGATGCCGCAATGCTTCTCCGCGCTCGCTTTGACGGCTCTTTCCATCTGGACCGATCTCATACTCCAGCAACTTGCCGACGTCCGCCAGAATCGCGCCGGCAATCACCACGTCCGTGTCGATCGGCAGCGCTCGACCCATGAAATCCGTCATCGCTTTTGCGCTGTCGCGCGCGATGTGCACCACACAACGTTTGTGTTCCATGAACGTTATCGGACAATTCGGAACCAGCAGCGTAAAAGGAATCTGATTCAGGTCGTCGGGCTTCAGCGGACTCCGTTCAAGCGCCTTGATCCAGGCTTGCGTTACCTGCTCCCGAAGCCTGGTATCGCCAATCCACTGAATTTCCGGCCACAGTCGCTCGACCGCCTCGCGCATCAGGAAACCTCCAATGACTTGTTAGGAATCGACTCTGTAAGAAAGAGGACCCAATAGCTTACCGAAGTCTACGGGAACGCGTCGAGAGATCGCCGCACGGGCAAATGTGATCTCGAAATTGGGTCCAAGGCGATTTCGGGCGAAAGTGTAGAATCTCATTGATACCCAATTGGCTTGGACCCCTCTCCGTGCGGTCTTTTAAACTCAAAGACTTAGGAACTGGTTTCCTTCCAAGTCTTTGAGAAATAAGGACGTATTTGTAATGTATTTAAGAATCAATGAGTTAGCGGCTACATTGGTCTTATTTTTTCTTGGAATTCGATCCAGGTCTTTGAGGAATAGACTTCAGGTGCGGCGGCTCGAGGCACAGGAGTTTCACCCTTCGGCTCAGGGCAGGCTCCTTCGGCTAGGCTTANGGCAGGCTGTTTCGAAAACCAGGAAACGGGGGCAGTCGGCTCCTTCGATAGCTAGTGCTATCGCGATGTTTCGCCAACTATCGCATGGAGGCATCATCGAAAGTCGGAGACATGCCCGGATTACGAGTCCCGAGGTGCTCCATCTGCGCGGCTGTGCGCGAGACTCTCCAAATATTTCACGGCTCTGATCCGTGAGTTCACCGTCACCAAGAGCCACGCCACGCAGGCAATTGCAAATGCAACCCCTATGAAAAAGCTAGGAATAATGGCGATAAGTACGCACTGAGGTTCACCCGGACACTGACGACGAGCCCATATTGCCGTGAGGGGTAGAGAGAACAGAAAGCCGGGAAAGAAACAAAGGGCACCCTTAATGACAGCTACGGTTCGTTCCCACGGGGCCGAACGAGGCGAGGTTGTCACTTCTGGCATCAGTTTTGGCCTGCGACGATTATCTCCGATTTCTAGAAAAGAAGGGCGTTAAAGATAGTTGATGTAATCAGGTTAGCGCTCAAAACCCTGCCGCGAGTGTACTTCCGAATGACAGCCTTATTTTGCCGCCGATTCTGCCGCGCCTTTTTCTGCCTCAATCGGCAACAACTCGATGGCGCAGCCTGACGCTCCGCAGCTCAACCGGCCGCGCCGAACAATCTTGATTGACGAAACATCCGGAAACCGGACCGGAAAATCCTTCTCGCGCAATTGCTCGCCTGCGGCACGCAGGCTTTCGTCACCGTCAACAAACTCAGCCCGCTCCGGACGAGGCGAGCTATCGAACACGAGGTTGAACCGCGCCGAAACTGGCTTGCTGGTGATCGGCCCGAGCTTCACCGTGCGTGCTTGCACTAATTCCACCGGTGCCTGCGCGATATCTTTCTCCGCCGCGCCCGGATCGCCAGTCAGCTTCGCCAACCGCGCCCGCGAATCCTGAACATCATTAGTGCTTCCGCCCGCCGCCACGGCCAGCGCATACATATGGCGCGCCTTCTCCGGCTGCCCTTGCTTTTCGAACACCTGCCCCAGCCGGTTAGCAACCGTCCCCGACTCGCTCAAGAGCCACGCCGACGTGAGAAACTGCATCGCCGCCAGATTCTCGCCGCGCTGAAATTTCGCCCATCCCATCCGCGCCCATGCCAGCGCCACCAGTCGCATCGACGAAAACGCCGACGGCCCCAGCCGATCCAATTCGCCCGAGTCGAACTGTCCTCCAATGTCGTAGAGAACCTGCTGCGCATCGTTCTCGGTCTGCGCCGGATCAATGTCGTTCTTCAACGCCGAAGCGAAAATATCCTGACCCGAATCCGCGCCCGCACTGCCTGTCAGTCCCTTCATCAACTCTTGCGCTTGCGCGTTCTCTCCCAACCGCCCATACACCTGCGCCAGCGCCAGCTTTGTTTCCGGATCATCCGGAGGAATCGCAGCCGCCGCTTCCAGCTCCGTGCGCGCGTCCGCATCCCGCCTCAGCTGCGCCAGCAACAAGCCGAGATTTTTATGCGTTGTTTTCTCGTACGGAGCCGTCTCCAGTTGCTTGCGATACGCCGCGATCGCCTCGTCGGTCTTACCCGTTTGCTGCAGCTCCATCGCCAGGTCGCCATTCGCGTGCTTGTGGTTCGGATCCAGTAGGATCTGCAAGCGNAACGCGGCGATCGCTTCCNCGTGATTATTAGCTCCGGCGTATGCCAGTCCCAGGTCATACCAGCCGTCTTTCATACTCGAATTCGCCANGCCCGGATTCGCCAGGCTCGCATCCGCATCNACCGCGCGTTTCAGCAGGTCAANCGCCGTGCGATAATCCTTGCTCTGCAGGGCCTTCACTCCCGCTTTATGCAATTCCGCGGGAGTTCCTTCCATCTTCGAAGCCGCCGTCTGCGCTCCCTGTCCCGACGGCGTCAGAATGGTGCACGACAACAACTGGTCTTGATCGCTTTGGGTTGCGTTGCGAAACGATTCGTAGTCCGCCCGCCGCGCCGCCGCCACTTGATTCGTCTTCACGACAAGTTTGCGCTCGCCTTCCAGAATTCCCTTGGTCTGCGAGTAGGTCGATGAATAGTCGCCATAATCTCGCGTCATCTTCACCGCGGTCGGCGTGCGCACCGTGTAGTTGGAGGGAAACTGCAAGCGGACCCGGTAGTCCATTTCACCCGCGGGGCCGATGTCCAGCGGCTCCGTGCTCTTTTCCGAAGCTCGAATCGCGGGCATCCCTAGCGGCGGGATCGGACGAAAATTCACGCTCGCCGATGGCACTACAAAATACCGGTCCTGGAGCAGGTGATACTTCAGATGAAACGGCTTGCTCGTGTCCTCGATGGGGTCGAGCTGCACGTCATCGACGTCCCCGGGCAAACCCCAACCCGCGGAGAGCGCTTTCACAAAGTCCTTCCACTGCGCCTGCGAAAATCGGCGAAAGCTGGCGCGCATCGGCCAGTCGCGATCTCCCTGGGCCGTGAACTCAAGCGTCGCATCGAGCGCCCCGAACTCGCTGAATTTGCCGTCGAGCGTGAAGTGCATGAAGGTCTTGACCGGCGAATCCGCCGGCGTCCGCTGCAAGCCTCCCTCGCTATCCTCCGATGCCACCACTGCCTGTTTGTTTCGCAACTGGTAAAGAATCAGCCCGAAAGGCGTCACTTCAGGAGTCGTATCTAGCCAGGTCAGCCCCGTTCCCGTCCCCAGTCGAGCCGCCGTGATCACGTGATCGAACTGCGCCGGCGAGGGAACGTCCACATCCAACTTGCGCGAGCTGTCGATCAGCACTGGATAACTCTGAATTCCCTCTGCCCGCAGCAGCGCGGAAAACAACGTGTGTTTGTCCTTGCAGTCGCCGTAACCGTTCTGCAGAACGTCCGAGGCCGAGTGCGGCTGATAGCGCCCGACTCCGAGCGAGATGCTCACGTAACGCACATTCCGCGCCACGAAATCGTAGAGCTGCCGCGCCTTGTCCGTAGGCGTGTCCGCTCCCTTCGTGAGTTCCGCGGCTTTTTTTCGCACGCTGTCGTCCACCGTCATGCGCTCGCCCTGCAGCTTGGCATACCATTGCGCAACCTGCTTCCAGTCGGTGAAAGTCGTCAACTGCACATCCGGACCAATCTCCTCAACCTCATCTTTCTCCTTGTCGCGTTCCGGCTGGATGTCCTTCACCACCCAGGTGTAAACGCGCCGGTCTCCAGTTTCCTGAATCTCCGGCTTTCGCGTCGGCGCCTTCAGCTTCACGTCGCGCGACTTCGGGACGTCAATCTCCAGCCGATCTTCGTTCACCACCACACCCTTTGGAAATGTGTATTCGTACCAGAAGTTTCCCGCGGCCAGCGGCGTAAGAACCCGCGTCACGGTGCGGTATTCCAGCGTGTCCCCAGGCTGCAACGCCGCCACGGAAATATGCCGCTGCCGGTAGTCGCTGTACATGGGAGCTTCTTTCAGCACATCGGGAGCGAAATCCTGTGCTGTCGACTCCGGCGTCACCACCACCTGCCCATCCGGCTTGCGCACCCGAACATATTCGACCTCCAACTTCTCGGTCGCCGATGAATATCCAAAAACCAGTTGGCCGAATTCTTCCACCCCCGCCTGGCTCTGAATCCGGACCACAGCCTCGGTCTCGCTCACTTCTGTTCCGTCGTTTTCAAAATGGACACGATTTAAGATTCGCTCGAAGACCGCGGCCTCTTCAGCGTTATTCGTTTTCTGCTTGGATGAAGAAGAAGCTGAAGCCTGAGCCAGGGCGTCCGCAGTCATTGAGCAGACAATCGAGCACACAAGCGAGCAGACGAGTAAGCAACCAACCACAACGTGCGACACACGATGAGACATATTGCAGTTCTTTTACGCCGTGCCCCGCGTAAAATCAAACGAACCAAGATGAATCTCAGCAAAGTCGTGCGGCTCATTGCGATCCTGATCTGTTTCTGCAGTCTGCTTGCCGCGCAGGCTCCCCCACTCGCCGTTGTGGACGAAGCTCTGCCCTCATTCGACGCAGGCGTGGAATTCCCCATGCTTCTGCATGCCAGCGGGGGCGTTCCGCCCTACCTTTGGAGCGTGGCCAGTGGCGATCTTCCCGAGGGAGTCACGCTCACCCCGGAAGGCCTCCTGGCTGGATGCCCCGCCAAGCCCGGGGCCTTCACCTTCACCTTAAAAGTCGAAGACTCCGGCCGTCCCGCGCACAGCATTAACAAGGGGTTCCGGGTCGTGGGCGCTGCTTCTCGGTTGATCGAATGGCTCCAGCCTCCAAAGGTCCGCGACAACCGGATTGACGGCGCCGCCCAAGTCTCCAACGGCTCTGCCGACAACTTCGATCTGACCGTCATCATCGTGGCCGTGACCGACAACGGGCAAGCGACGGCAATCGGCTACGAGCATTCCCCGCTGAAAGCCGGCGCGACCAATGTTCCAATTTCCTTTGGCAACACGCTGCCCCGCGGCGTCTACGTAATCCATGCCGATGCCATTGCCGAAATCCCCAACCGGAAAGCCATCCTTCGCCAGAGACTCCAAATACCTCAATCTTTGCAGGTAACGCGGGGACCTTAGCGGCTTTTGCCCCCCCGGCAGGTACGAGGCAGGTACGCAAGTCACTTGCCGTCTCTGTGCTATCCTGATTATCTTAAGGCGGCTGTACCAGGTTAGGGTCGAGGTGTTTCCCGCAAGAGACCTGGGCATTTCGTATGGAGCTTTTTCTTAATCTCTGTTGGCTCTCTCTGCTGCTGCCCGCTTGGCTGCTGTGGCGGCAACGGGCTGCTTCGGCCGCTTCCGACCGTCTGGCAGTGCACCCGCTCGTTTTCCTGGGCGCTCTCGGCTGCGCATTCATTCTGCTGTTCCCGGTAATCTCGGCCAGCGACGACCTGCACGCCATGCGGCCCGAGATGGAAGAGTCGGAACGCGCCTTCCGGGGCGACAACCAACGCTCTTGCACGCCCCATGCGCTGACTCATTCCGCGCCACCCGCTCCGCCCAGTTCCGCTTCTCTAACGCCCGCGTTCGAGCAAGTCGGGATGGTTCTCCGATTCATGCCGCAAGCGCTCAGAACTTTCTCCGCCCCCGCGCCCGCGGGCCGCGCTCCTCCTTCCGCTCCTCTAACTTCGCTGTAAGTCCGAAGTCAGTCTCAGTTTTCAGTTCGGAAAGTCCCGAGGAGCTTTGCATTCACGCGCATGGAGCGTTTCGCTCCCCCCCGCGCACGGAGTACACGATGTTCAAGTTTCCCAATTTCAGCCGGGTCGCATGGCTATGGATATGGATAGTGACCGCAGCGGCCGCCAACGCCTCGGCGCAGCAGACCCTCACCTGGGACCAGGTCCGCCTGCGCTTTGAGCAGAACAACCCCACCCTGCTGGCGGGGAAGCTGAGTATTGACGAGTCAAGGGCGCAGGAGATCACTGCTTTCCTACGCCCGAATCCGACGTTCAGTTTGTTGGCTGACGGAACCCAAATCGCTCCTCACAAAGACGTCTGGCGGCCATTCGCTGGCACCTTTGAGTCGCCCAGCATCAGCTATCTGCACGAACGGCAGCGCAAGCGGGAGTTACGCCTGGAGAGCGCAAAAAAGGGGACTCTGATCGCCGAGTCGAATCATGCCGACCTGGAAAGAACCATGCTCTTCACCTTGCGCGGCGCGTTTGTGTCCACGCTGCAGGCGAAAGCGGTGCTCCAGTTGGCAAAAGATAACCTTGCCTACTACGACCACGTGCTCGAGATCAGCAGAAATCGCTTCAGCGCCGGCGACATTGCGCAGATCGATCTCGACCGATTGGAACTGCAGCGTGTGCAGTATGAATCCGATTTGCAGGCCGCCGAGGAGAATCTCGAAACCGCAAAGATCCAGTTGCTCACTCTGCTAAACGATCGAACTTCGATTGAACAATTCGACGTAACCGGTCTGTTCGATTTCAACGACCAACTCGTGCCGCGTGACGAGTTCCGGAAGATTGCGCTGGACACGCGGCCGGACCTGAGAGCAGCGGTCGAAGCCGTGGACAAAGCCCAAACCGATCACAAACTCGCGGTGGCCAACGGCTCAACCGATCCGACCTTGAGCGCATGGTATACGCACAACTCATCCAACAATAACCCGTTTGGCGTAAATACGCTTGGCGTCAGTGTCAGCATCCCATTGCGCATCTTCGACCGCAACCAGGGAGAGAAACTGCGCACGCAACTCGATATCAGGCGCAATGAAAGATTGCGCGATGCCGCCGAAGCTATGGTGCTCAGTGACGTGGACTCCAGCTACGCCACGCTCGAAAGCAATCTGGTTCTGCTACGGCCGTACAAGGCTAAATACTTGCACCAGTCCGTCCGGGTGCGGGACACGATTACGTTTTCCTACCAGCACGGCGGTGCGTCGCTGCTGGATTTCCTGAACGCCCAGGCGGAGTACCGCACCGTGCAACTGGCCTACGTGAACTTGGTTGGTTCTTATTTGATATCCGCGAGTCAGTTGAATCTCGCGGTGGGGAGGGAAGTAATCCAATGACAACCGCACTCGTTCGCCGCCGTATGGCGGTCTCTTTGGTGTTTTTGATCGAGGCCATCCTGGGTCTTGCGTTAACTCTTGTGCTCGCCGGCTGCGGCAAGACTGCAGCGGACCCGAAGGCCGAAGCCCCGCCTGCAGTAACCGTTGAGTCTGACTTGGATGCCAACAATTTCAAAGTGGACCACCCCGATCAGTTTCCACTGGTGAAGGCGGTTGAGCATAAGACGGCGCCAGCCCTGAATGTAACCGGGGTCGTGCAGCCCGATATCGCACGCGCTGTGCCAGTGATCTCGCTGGCCGCAGGACGAGTTGTGGAAATTAAGGCTAGGCTGGGCGACGCCGTGAAGAAAGGCCAGTTGCTGCTGAGAGTCCGGAGCAACGATGTCTCCGGAGCTTACCAGGTGTATTTGAAGGCCGTGAACGATGAGCGATTGGCGCGCCAGCAGCTCGAACGAGCGCAGATTCTTTACGAGAAGGGCGCTATCGCAAAGAGTGCTCTTGAACAAGCCGAAGACACTGCACAGGATGCCAAAGTCGATCTGGACACCACAACCGAGCAGTTGCGGCTTCTCGGCGTGGACAAGGACCATCCATCCGGTATCGTCGACGTTACCGCCCCCATATCGGGCGTAATCACCGACCAACAGGTTACCAACGCAGCGGGCGTCCAGGGCCTCTCTGGCCCCAACCCATTCACCATTTCCGATCTGTCGTACGTCTGGATCATCTGTGACGTTTACGAAAATGATCTCGACGCCGTGCGCATCGGCGCGGATGCGGATATCCACCTGAACGCCTATCCCAACCAGGTCTTGAAAGGGCGGATCGGCAACATCTTGCCGGTTCTCGATCCCGCCATCCGCACTGCCAAGGTTCGGCTCGAAGTCGCCAACCCCGGAATCTTGCGGGTTGGAATGTTCGTCACTGCGACCTTCTACGGTAAGCAACCGGAAACGCGGGCGGCGGTTCCAGCAACCGCCATTCTGCACTTGCATGATCGCGAGTGGGTCTACACACCGGTGAGCACGGGCCATTTCAAACGCCTGGAAGTGGTCACAGGAAACATGCTTCCCGGCAACCTGCAGGAGGTTATTTCAGGGATCAAGCCCGGAGATCAAGTGGTTTCGAATGCTCTTCCGATGCAAAACACCTTGGAGCAATAAATAGGAGCAATGAATGATTCGCCGAGTCGTTGATTTTGCTCTTGGCAACCGCCTGCTTGTCCTGGGTTTCGCCCTGCTGCTGTTCGCCGGGGGCATCGTTTCGTTCAAGCGGCTACCCATCGAGGCCTATCCCGACGTAGCCGACAACTACGTTGAGATCATTACGCAGTGGCCGGGAATCTCGGCGGAACAGATCGAACAGCAGGTCACGATTCCGCTCGAAGTCGTCATGAACGGCATCCCGCAGGTCGTGCATCTGCGGTCGTTCTCGCTCTTTGGGCTCTCGGACCTGAAGCTAATTTTCGAAGACGGTTCGGACAATGCCTGGAACCGGGAACGGGTTCTGGAGCGACTGGCCCAGGTTACGCTGCCGCCAGGTGTAGTGCCGCAAATGGGCACGGACTGGAGCCCGGTCGGCCAGATTTATTTCTTCACCTTGCACAGCAGCAATCCCGCGTACGACCCCATGGAGCTGAAGTCCATTGAAGACTGGGTCATCGAAAAGAATTTCAAAGCTGTGCCCGATATCGTCGATGTGGCCAGCTTTGGCGGCCCCACCCGCGAATACCAGGTTCGCGTTGATCCAAACAAGCTAGTCGCCTATGGCCTGAGCCTGGCCCAGATTGAGCAGCAACTCACCAACAACAACATCAACGCCGGCGGAAGCTTCATCCAGGAGGGTTTGCAGCAGATCAACGTGCGCTCCGTCGGATTGATTGATCGCGCCCAGGACATCGAACGCACGGTGATCATGACCAAAAACGGCACGCCGCTCCGGGTGAAAGATATTGCGGTCGTGTCGCAAGGTCCAAAGATTCGGCTCGGCCAGTTCGCCAGGGCCATCCACCACGAGGACGGAAAGATCGTCGATAACGACGATGTGATATCTGGAATCGTGTTATTGCGGAAAGGCGCAGTGGCCGACGCGGCCCTGCAAGCCATCCATAAGAAAGTGGACGAACTGAACGATCACATCCTGCCTCCGGGCGTGAAGATTGTTCCCTTCATCGATCGCAGCGATCTGGTTCACTTCACCAGCCACACGGTGCTGCATAACCTGACCGAGGGCATGATCCTGGTCTCGATCATCCTTTTTATCTTCCTCGGCAATGTGCGTGGCGCCTTCATCGTTGCGGCCACCATTCCGTTCTCTTTACTGTTCGCGTCCATTTGCCTGGACTTGAGACAGATCCCGGCGAACCTCCTTTCTTTGGGAGCATTGGATTTTGGGATGGTGGTCGACGGCGCGGTGGTGATGATCGAAAACATTGTGCGCCATTTGGGCCACCAGAACGGGGTCAAGACAGCGCGCGAAAGAATCGGTGAGGCCTCACACGAAGTACAGCGGCCGGTGTTCTATGCCATCGCCATCATCATTACCGCTTATCTGCCGATCTTCACACTGCAGCGCGTTGAGGGGCGGCTCTTTCATCCCATGGCCTGGACCGTCGCTTTTGCGCTGCTCGGAGCGCTGCTCTTCTCCATCTTGATCGCGCCCGTGCTGGCGAGTTTTGCTTTCCAGAAGGGGGCAAAAGAATGGCATAACCCCTTGATGCACTTCCTGACCCAGCAGTACCGCCAGGCAGTCCGGTGGGCCATTCGGCGGCGTGCGCTCACGATTGGTGTGGGCTTATTTGGTCTCTTCATAACAATTTACCTCGCCTTCAGCGGCGTCATCGGTTCGGAATTTCTGCCCCACCTGGATGAAGGTGCACTCTGGGTGCGTGGCACGCTCGCGCCCAGCACCGGCCCGGACGAGGGGATCCGGGTAATGAACCAGGCTCGAATCGTGCTTTGCTCTTTTCCCGAAGTACCGCAATGTACCAGTCAAACCGGGCGGCCGGATGACGGCACGGATACAACCAGCTTCTTCAATACCGAGTACTTCGTTGATCTCAAGCCCAAAGAACAGTGGCGGCCTGTGTTCCACGAGAACAAAGACGAATTGATCGCCGCCATGCGGCGCGAACTCGACAAAATCCCCGGAGTCGTCTGGGGCTTTTCGCAGCCCATCGAAGACAACATGGAAGAGGCTGTCAGTGGAGTAAAAGGCGCGCTGGCCACCAAAGTTTACGGCGATGACTTGAAACTGTTGGAAGAAAAAAGCGATCAGATCGTCAGCATCATGCGCGGCGTCAAGGGAGTCGAGGACCTTGGAGTCTTTCATGTGCTCGGCCAGCCCAACCTCAACATAACTGTGGATCGCAATGCAGCCGCTCGTTACCAGATCAACGTCGCGGATGTCCAGGATGCGGTTCAGACCGCCGTCGGCGGAAATGCGCTGACCCAGGTTCTCAAGGGCGAGGCGCGTTACGACCTTACGCTGCGCTACCTGCCAAAATATCGCGATACGCAGGAAGCAATTGAGAACATTCGTTTGCTGTCGCCTTCCGGGGAACGGGTATCTCTCGCCCAGCTCTGTAAGATCAGCATGACCGAAGGTGCTTCGGAAATCTATCGCGAGGGCAATCGGCGCTATGTTGCCATCAAATATAGTGTCCGCGGACGCGACCTCGGCAGCACGGTCGAAGAGGCAATCAAAAAGGTGAACCAGCAGGTCAAGTTGCCCATCGGCTACAGCATCGATTGGGAAGGGGAATACGAGAGCCAGAAGAGGGCGGACGAGCGCTTGCTCATCGTGCTCCCGATCACCATCCTGGTCATCTTCATTCTTCTCTACACGATGTTCAAATCGTTCAAATGGGCGTTGCTGATCCTTGCCAACGTTGCCATGGCCCGCTTCGGCGGTCTCCTGGCTCTTGTCGTCACTGGCACGAATTTTAGTGTTTCCTCCGGCGTAGGTTTCCTGGCGCTCTTCGGCGTGTCCGTGCAGACTGGGGTCATCATGCTGGAGTACATCAATCAGCTTCGAGCACGACGATATTCCATAGAGGACGCAGCGGTGGAGGGGGCGGTGCTTAGACTGCGGCCCATCATGATGACCATGCTGGTGGCAACTCTCGGTCTGCTGCCCGCCGCTCTTTCGCACGCGATTGGTTCTGACTCTCAGCGTCCCTTTGCAATCGTTATTGTGGGCGGATTGATTGCCGACTTGGTGATGAGCATCTTTCTGTTACCGACGTTGTATGTGTGGATGGCTGGCGAGCGCGACGTACTGCCTGCGGCCGAAGAAGGGTTCGAGGTGGGCGAGCACGTGGATTAGCAGCTGCGGAAAAACTCTGGTTTTGACTTTGTTTTGAAGGGGCGCGGCTTTACAGGCTGCGGAAAGACTCTGATTCACGCGGGTTTTGAGAAGGGCACGATTTTACAGGCTGCGGAAAGACTCTGATTCGAGCAGGTCTTGAGAAGGGCACGACTTTACAGGCTGCGGAAAGACTCTGATTCACGCGGGTTTTGGGAAGGGCACGACTTCAGTCGTGCCGTTAAGTCGTTTAGATTTGCTCGCGCTTCAGCGCCCGAGGTGTGCTTTTTACCCTCTCAACGACTTTTTCCGCAGCCTCTTCAGTCGCGCCGTCCGACGTTCAAAATCAGACGCCCTTTTAGGGGCTGGGCAGCGTCGCCAGCGTCCCCTTTCTTGCTTTTTGGGCGTGCTTCCACTAGATTTCATCTTTCCCTAGTCTGAAGGTCGATCGGACGAGCGGGCAGGTCGAAGCTTGCCTCCAGGAGTGGTGGTTATGAAGCGGAGCTATATTGGGCTCGCCTTGGGCGCGCTGGTGGCAGTGGGAGCGGGGTTGAGCCTGCCGAGTTGCGGCCATGACCAGAAGCTGGTGAGCTTGGCGGTTCAGCCGGCATCGCCCGGTTTTACTTTTCCGGTGCCNAATGCCGGAGCTACTGGACAGTACAAAGCGTATGGCACCTACATCCATCCTCCAGCGACGAAGGACGTCACCAGTCAGGCGGTTTGGGCAGTTAACGACCAAGTGGTTTCGATCAACGCTGGTTTGGTGACCACTAACGGCAGTTGCGGTTCGGCGGATGTCTCGGCAACCATGCCGGAAGGCACAGGCGGAGCATCGAACATCGTGGTCGGTTATTCGTTCGTAACCGTACAGAACACGGCCGACCCGCATTGCCCCGGGGGTAGCGCAAGCAACGGGGAGTTGGTGGTAGGCTTTGGGGGAAATGGCGTGGGAACAGTGACGAGTGAGCCCGCCGGGATCAGTTGTCCCGGGAGTTGTGGCGCGCTGTTTCCAACGGTAGACTCTCCGGTCACATTGACCGCAACTCCAAACCCGGGCTCGAGCTTTGGGTTCTGGACGGGATGCACGGCTGGTTCGGTCCTGAATCAATGTCCAGTACCATTAGTTGGGGGCGGCATCGTGAGCGTCACAGCCACTTTTAATTCACCCTAAATTGCCTTCCGGTGGATTGCCCATTCTCCCCAATATCCTTGGGGCTAGCTTCGAGAAAAGTCGGACTGCTGAGTGCTTATTCGTCGGCCAGCAGCTTGCCCAGCGTGGGTTTGTGTCTCTCGGGCTTCGTCTTCTTCGCGGGGACGAGGCGAGAGGGTTTGGGACTTCCGACGCGTTCGCGGGCCATTTCGCGGACGATCTTGGCGGCGGAGAAGATTTTTTTCTTGCGCTTGCGCGGCATGGTCGTATTCCTCGCATCTTCGCACATTCAACCCGCAAAAATGCAATAATCTGAGGTTGGCGTGGAGCTCCAGCCTTTCGCAAAAAACGCGAACGGCGGGGGCAACGCGCCGCGTTAGACTAGTGTGGTCTCCCACAAGTCCGTGGCATACATCCACACTGTCATCCTGAGCGCAGCGAAGGACCTATGTATTTNACGGCGCGATGCACAGGTCTTTCGNTTCNCTCAAGATGACGACCAAAATTTATGTCGCGAATTTACGGGACACGACACTGGATCCGAGGGCATAATTCATGGATGAGCGCGAATTCTTTGACGAAAAGTCTGATAAGAAGCCGGCAAATTTAAGTTGCCCGCATTGCCATCAGTCGGCGGAGTACGAGATCCAGTGGCTGGTGCGCATGAAGAAGAAGAGTCTGCCTCCGCGGGCGGACGATCGCGACCGCGCGAAGTTCGCCAAGGCGCGGTCTTACATGCTGCGGCGAGACGACATGATGATGTGCAAGAACATGCGCTGCCGAAAACGCTTTGAGATTACGGGCGTGCAGAGCGTCGCGTTTCTGGAGTAGGGAGTGGCGGTCGTTAGCCGTTGGTCGTTGGTCGGTCGCAAACGCAGGTCCAACCGTAAATGGTTTGCGAACGACTAACGACCGACGACCAACGACCAACGACCAACAACGAGAATGGGAGTCGATCCGTGAAGATTCTGGTTTGCATAAAGCAGGTGCCGCAGAAAGACGCTCCGCTGAAGTTGAATGCTGCGGGGACGTGGATCCGCGAAGATGTTTCCTACGAAGTGAATGAGCCGGACGCATTCGCGCTCGAAGCGGCGTTGCGGCAGAAGGAAAAGCACACGGGCGAGGTCGTGGTCGTCACCGCGGGTCCGGCGCGGGCGTTGCAGGTGTTGCGCGAGGCGCTGGCGAAAGGCGCGGACCGGGCGATCCATCTCGAAGACGATGCTTTTGTCGGGCTCGATGCCTACAACACGGCGCGAGCGATCGCGGCGGCCATCAAAGACGAGAAGTTTGACTTGATCTTTACCGGCTTGCAATCGGACGATTACGGATATGCGCAGACGGGGGTGATTCTGGCCGAGATTCTCGGCTTGCCGCACGCGACCATCATCATGCAGATTGAAAAAACCGACAGCGGCATCCGGGTGAAGCGGGAACTGGAAGCCGGGTTCTTTCAGTTTGTCGATATGCTTTTGCCGGCCGTGCTGACGATCCAGTCGGGAATTAATAAGCTGCGCTATGCGACGCTGATCGGCATCAAGCAGGCCAAGAACAAGCCGCTGCGCAAAGTGACGATGGCCGAGGTGCAGTCAGCCGTGGGCGCGAACCTGCAGAAGATCGAGAAGCTGTACTTACCGCAGAAGTCGAAGAATACAGAATTTCTCGAAGGCCCTCCAGCGGAAGTGGCAAAGAAGCTGGTGGAAAAACTGAAGAATGAAATGCGGGTAATTTGAGTACCCAGTATCTAGTACCCAGTGAAAAACGAGGGCTGTTGCTAAGACCTAAGACCTGACACCTGAGACCTGACCTTATGGACACTATTCTAGTAGTCGTTGAACAGCGCGAAGGAAAACTGAACCGCGTCTCGTGGGAGACGATTGCGGCCGGGCAGGCAATCGCCGCTCAGACTGGATGGACGCTGGAGGCGGCGGTTGTGGGCTCAGGCGTAGCCGCGATCGCGGGCGAGGTGGCGGCGAAGAAGGTAGCCAAAGTGTATGACATCGAGTCGGCCAGGCTCGAACCCTACACTCCAGACGCGTTTGCGCGTGCGTTGCAGGAGTTTTTGGGGAAGCATCCGGCGAAGCTGGTGTTGATGCCGCATACCTACCAGGTGCGGGATTTTGTGCCGAAGCTCGCGACAGCCCTGCATACCACGGCCATCAGCGACGTAATCGGGACCAAGTATGAGGGCGGGAAACTGCTCCTCACGCGGCAAATGTTTCAGGGAAAGTTTGTCGCCGACGTGAGTTTTGCGGGCGCGGGGCCTTGCTTTGTAACCTTTCAGAATGGCTCGTTCCGCGCCGACAAGGTCGAAGCGGGCGCAGCGGCGGCGCCGGTTGAGACGGTAAATGTCGATGTTCCGGATGGCGTGGTACGCAACAAGCCGCAGGAAGTTTTCAAGGAAGCCAAACAGGCGGTGGATTTAACGCAGGCTGCGATTATTGTCTCGGTGGGGCGCGGCATCAAGGAGCAGAAGAATATCGACCTGGCGCAGCAGTTGGCGGATGCGCTGGGCGGTGAACTCGCGGCATCGCGTCCGATCTGCGATAACGGATGGTTGCCGATGGACCGCCAGGTCGGATCGTCGGGACAGACGGTCGCTCCGAAGCTGTATCTGGCGCTCGGTATCTCGGGAGCGATCCAGCATATTGTCGGCATGAAAGGTTCCCGGAGCGTCGTGGCGATCAACAAAGATTCCGAGGCGCCGATTTTTGAGATTGCCGACTATGCCATCGTCGGAAACTTGTTCGACATCGTGCCGCCGCTGATTGAGGAAGTGAAGAAAGCAAAAGGCTAGGTTTCAGAGTTTCAAGGTTGCAAGGTTGCAAAGTTTCAGGGTTTCAAAGTTTCGTTATCAGGGCATCGCTTTAGCGATGCCGAAAGTTCTTCGAAATCCAACCGCCCTTTAGCAGGCTGCGGAAAAACTCACGAATGTATGGATCACCGTGGAAGAGCGGCCCTTCAGGGCCGCGTAAGCCCTGTGAAATCAGCGTGGGCTTTAGCCCCGGTGGTCGTTCTTACTCGGCAGATTGCGTTTTTCCGCAGCCTGTTAGGGGCTGGGTGTTGTGAAAGCCTGCTCAGCCCTACCGTACGCGCCGCAGAATGAGTCGCTTGGACAAGAGTGTCCGCGCCACACTTCTCCTGACACACTTTCCTGAAGAGATTTCCAGTTTACGAGCCGGCAGCAAATCCGCCGAGGTGTGCCACGGTGAGCCGCAGGTATTTGTAGGGATTTACCGGGACATCGTTGATGCGGACTTCGTAGTGGAGATGCGGCCCGGTGGAGCGTCCGCTTAAGCCGACGTAGCCGATGGTGTCGCCCCGGTGGATGTATTGTCCGGCGGTCACGGCGAAGCTGGAAAGGTGGCCGTAGCGCGTCGAAATGCCGTGTCCGTGGTCAACCATGATGGCGCGCCCATAGCCGCCCAGGAAATCGGCAAAAGTGATGACGCCGTCGGCGGGAGCGATTACGGGCGAGCCGACATTGGCGGAAATATCGACACCGGAGTGGAAGGCGCCTTCTCCGTTAAACGGATCGATGCGCTCGCCGAAGGAGCCGGTGACCTGGCCTTCGATCGGCCAGAGGTTCGGAGCCGAGTTGGCGCGGACCCAGTCGGCCGTGGTCGAGTTCTTGGTCAGGCCAAGTGAGATACCCACGCTGGCTGCGCCGCTCAGCGCTGTGTGCTTCAACGCGTAAAGCTGGTCGAGCGAAGAATTCACTTGCGCTGCTTGAATCTGCTCGGTCGAGGCGGCAACCATCGCCGGATCCGACTTGAGGCCGTAAAGCGCGGAAACCTCGCTGGCCAGCGAACCGAGAGAGGCTACCTGAATGTCACGTTCCTTGGCGACCTGTTCCAGACGCGAATAGCGGTCCTTGAGCTGGGCTTCTTCGGTACGGAGCTGGTTATAGTGGGCGACCTTTTGCAGCATCCGGGTATAAGAACTCGCGATTCCCGTGAGGCAGAGCACGCCGACAGCCGCCCCGGCCAGAAGAACGTAGAGATATTGGACGGGAATAGAGATCTTGCGAAGCTGTCCGGCTTCGTCGCGAGCTACGAAAAATATGTAGAAACGTTTACGCAATATCCTACTTCCGGTGAACGAATTTTGCTTCGGAATCCTGCCGGAGCGGAACTGTCATGCTCGGGCTCGGAATCCTGATTCCACCAGCCGCGTCAGGAGCGGGCTGGCTCTTCCCAAATCCACGGAACCAGGCAAGCCGAAATCCAATTTCCCCGCAACTGATTCACGTTGCAGTACTTGGTTCGGCAGAATATCTGTGTACGGCTAGTAAACGGTAGCAAACCTGATCCCCCCTGTCAACCTCACTGCGGCCCTTTGGATAGTTACCAAGGCAGGGTAATTGGCGATGCCCATCCGGCCAAATTACCCCCGTAAGGGGGGTCAGGTAACCGCTATCCCGGCGCCAGCGTGGGGCACGCAGGGTATGGGAGCCGAGGTATATTGTTCCACATGCCCCTTAGCGAAAAGAAACTAATTAAGCAGATTCGCCGCTCTGCCCGCGGAGGCGAGTCGGTGGTGACGGGCATCGGCGATGACTGCGCGGTGCTGCGCGTTCCTCCCGGACACGAGTTGCTGGTAACCACCGACTTCACCATCGAGAAGGTGCATTTTCGGCGCGATTGGCACCGTCCAGAACTGGTGGGGCGGCGCTGCTTGACGCGCGGGCTCAGCGACATCGCGGCGATGGGCGGCGNGCCGCGGGCGGCATTTTTGTCGCTGGCCGTCCCGAGCGACGTTCCGCAGAAGTGGGTTCGCCGCTTCCTGAAGGGACTGCTGGATCTGGCGGACGAATTCAAGGTTCCGCTGGCAGGTGGGGACACGGCGCAGTCGGCAGGCGGCATTCAGGCGGACATCGTGGTGGTGGGCTCGGTGCCGAAGGGAAAGGCGGTGCTGCGGTCGGGGGCAAAGGCGGGCGAGCAGATTTATGTGACTGGGGAGTTGGGCGGGTCAGCGGCAGCGCTGGCGCAGCTGGCGGAATCGAAGCCGGTGGGAGCGGAGTATTTCCGGCACTTTCGTCCGCTGGCGCGGGTTGCCGTGGGTCGGCGGCTGCGCCAGCGCGGATTGGCTTCGGCCATGATTGATTTGAGCGACGGGCTTTCCACCGACCTCGAACACATCTGCCAGGAAAGCCACGTGGGCGCGGAGATCGAGGCGGAGGCGATTCCGCGGGCGCAGGTTGGGCTGGGAAAAAAGCGGGTTGCGCTCCAGTTGGCGTTGCACGGCGGCGACGACTACGAATTGCTCTTTACGTCCGCTGCGCCGGTGCCGTCGGAGATTGCAGGAGTTCGAGTCACGCGGATCGGGCGGACCACGCAATCCGCGGGGATGCGGCTGATCGGGGCGGATGGGAAAGCGCGGCGGCTCGAGGCTGGGGGATGGGAGCACTTCAAGGGGATTTCGTAATTTTGTAATTTTTTCAATTTGTAGTTTGGATGGCCCCTCGCACAAGCCTCCTCTGTGGACCCCTGTGCCCTCTGTGGTTCAAGCTTTTTTTGCTCTCCCGCAGACCAAGCCAGCAGGTGACTTTGGTTACCTGCCGGTGGTGACAGCCGGGGACTAGAGTAGGTCCATGCGAAAAGTATTTTTACTCCTGGCGTTCAGTCTTGCGCTATTGATTCCGGCTTTCGGACAAGGGTCGCCGGCGGCTCGCAAGATCGATAACGAATTCGTGCAACAGCAGTTTGGCAACCAGTTCACGCTGGTGCCCGAGGTTGGAGCCGCGTTCGGCGATCTGGACGGCGACGGCGTGGAAGACGTGGTGATTGCGGCGCGCTGCAAGAATCCGATGCTCGATCAAGCGGAGCGCAATTACACCGTGATGGATCCCTATTACGAATATTTTGGCTATGGCGACCCCAGGCTGACGACCACGTTCAGCGAGGGCGATCCCGCGCACCGCGGTCTGGTGGTGCTGATCATTCATGGCGCGGGGCCGGACGGCTGGCGCTCGGCAACTCCGAAAGCGAAGTACGTAATTGTGAACTTACCGTATCGGACGCTCTCGGTTAGAAAATTCAAGCTGAAAAAGAGAACGGTCGAGGCGATATACGTCGAAGAAGCGGGCGACTTTGGCGCTAGCTCCGCCGTGTTCTTCGACGGCAGGAAGTTCCGCTACGTGCCCATGGGCGGAGATATGCAGTAGGAACCAGGTGTCAGGTGTCAGCTCTCAGCTCTCAGTCAAAATCAATCCGCGTCGGGTGTAGAGCGGACACTCCTGTCCGCTGCCTTTGACTTTGATTTTTTCGAACTTTCTTTCGCACTAACCCGCACGCGGGTGGGATCCCACGGTCGCGTTTCCCTTGGGATTCTCTCCGAGCCAGAACTCTCACTCCACAGCTTCCCGAAGCGTTATTCCCGCCTGTTTACTAGTTTAGTACGGTACCCCCCCTCCCCCCCTCCTTTTGGAGTCATGGGGTTAGGAGGAAATTCCAGCAAAATCTTTGAGTCTAAAGGACTTATAGCTAAAATCTTTGAGAACCAATGACTTAGCGGCGATTTTTTCTGCACTTGTTGTCAAAGAGCGTCCCAAAGTGGGAATTGTTGCGGCTTCGATGGCCGTCTCTGGAGACGGGCACACCTCTGGCTGCTCCGATCGGATCGTCATTATCGCGCACGGCGGGTTGGATGTCTGTGATGCGGCATACAGATGATTTGTGATGAAAAAGCTCAGGCGTCGGGTTGCGGAAGTGTGGACGCTCGCGGCATCCCACGTTTCGCACGGCGGGAGCAATGGCACGCTATACTTACCCGTCGAGGATGAGGGCGTCCCGCCTTTTGGACTGATGACCGCGAACCTTGAACCGCAAACCTACCAAGACACGTGGAATGTACTGGTCTGCGGACTCAGCTTGGCCGATCAGAGTTTCGATTTGGGGTCGTCACTCACGTTGCGTCGCTTGCAAATGCAGCTCACGGTCTTCGACTTGGCTGCCGTGGGCGCAGTAGGGTTTCGTGAGTGGGCCACTCTCGAACCCCTTGCAGCTTCGGCTACTGCCGAGGTTACCTGCCCGGTTAGTGTCGCCGCTACACCGGGCTACGATGCATTGAATAAGTGCTGGCTGGTGTCAGCTCTTCTTGTTATTAGAGGGTTCGCACGGCACATCTGCCCGGCTTGTTCCTCCTATTCTTGGAACTTGATTGCAGGCCATCAGAAGGCTGTGGCTCCCCGGTTCCGGCAGCAGCTCGCGGAGGAGGGGCCGGAGAAGGCTGTGTTCGAACCAAGAGGGAGCTTACCTGATTTTCAGGGCGGACTTCTCGACTACCATCTGCGATTACTTATCCCTAAAGAGACACGGTCAACACCGTTTGACTCAGCGGAGGCAACGTGGTTCTCCGCGAACTTTGAACGGTTCAATCAGTTGGCTGCTAGCGATGAACGCTTCCGCTTCGCCCTTGAGGCCGCTGTTGACTGGAGGTACACCAAGGATCCCCGTGCTGCGGTGGCCCGTGTGTGGGCTGGGGTTGAGTCACTGCTCGGAATTAGTTCCGAACTCGTATATCGGGTTGCGCTTTCTGCAGCGACCGTTGCCGCCAAGCGCGGGCCAGACAGGATTGCCGCGTTCAAAAAGATCAAGGCCCTGTATGGCGTGAGATCGAAAGCTGTGCACGGAGAGCCCATTACTGAAGATAGGCTTTTTGCTGGGCTTCATGACTCCTTCGAGATTCTACGGACCCTCCTGCTCGACGCGGTCGAGCGGGGCGCGGTTCCGAAGGAAGATGATTTCTACCGCGAACTGCTCTCTTGACAAAGAGCGACGTGTATCCGCGTGCCCCGGCCTTCGGCCGGAAGTATATCTCGAAGGACTTCTCCTAAGAAAACTTGGGGTGGCATCGGCGAGTGCGCTGGCGGGCTTCCGCCCGCCTGGACAGCCGAGGGCGGCTGTCCCTACGTGAGTTTGACCGGGCTTCCGCAGCAGGATAGTATCGCTATCATGGCCAAGGCGCGCTACCACTACAACATCATGCTCCGGCCCGAACCGGAGGGCGGCTACACCGCGCTTGTCCCGGCGCTGCCTGGGTGCGTTACTTACGGGCGCACGGTGGACGAAGCGCGAGAAATGGCCAAGGACGCGATTTCGGGCTACATCGCCAGCCTGCGCAAGCACAAAGATCCTATTCCGACTGACGACAACACCCTCGTAGCCTCGCTCGACCTGGAGTATGCCGAAGCTACCCGCCGTTAGGCCGCGTCAGATCATCCGGTTTCTCGAAAAGAACGGCTTTGCCTTGGATCACACCTCGGGCAGCCACTTCATTTTTTACAATCCTGTTTCCCGCCGCCGCGCCGTGGTGCCTCAGCACAATCGCGACTTGCCGAAGGGAACTCTGATGTCGTTGCTGCGAGAGGCTGGGTTTACGCGGGAAGAGTTGATCGACTTTCTGGCAGGGAAGTGACGTCGGGCGGGCCGGCCTTCGACCGAAAGTATATCTCGGAGGACTTCTCCTAGCAGCCCGTGGTGAAAGTCGGAGGGCGGTGCACGAGCGACACCTTTCATGAATTGTCATCCCGAGCGAAGCGAGGGATCTGCAGTTCGCCGCAAAAAGCAGGTCCTTCGCTTCGCGAAGGATGACAAGTTTGAGGTGAGGTTGGCGAGTGGCGCTAATCGCCGTTCGACCACTGCTTTTTCGCCGAATACCCGTGCTCGACACTCGGGCCGTCCTGGGGGCCGCCTTGCGGCCGGGCGGGGACGTCCGGCTCTCCATCGGCAAGTTTGCGGGCTGATGTAGTAACCTTTCTTTCTGAATTGCCCCACAGCTTGAAATACCGCGTTCTTGAGGAGCGGCTGGTGGTGTTCCGTCTTGCCTCCGATGCCCGC
>JGI26339J46600_10000149_pt1 | contig 24107 bp, 18 predicted proteins | sample BogFormECP12_OM1_FD_46600 | JGI IMG/M metagenome (IMG submission 46600) | reverse complement strand
TTTGACGAAATGCCGGGTGTGCCGCTTCAGGACGTCTGGACCGATATTCGGCCCATCGGCTCCCGAGCCCGAGAGCGGCTCGGCTACCCCACCCAGAAGCCAGAGGCCCTGCTGGAGCGCATTGTTCGCAGCAGCAGCAACGAGGGCGACGTCGTGCTCGACCCTTCTGCGGTTGTGGCACGACCATCGCGGTGGCGGAAAGGCTGAAGCGGCGCTGGATCGGAATTGACATCACCTATCTTGCTATCAACCTCGTCCAGCGTCGCCTGCGCGACAGCTTCGGCGAACAGCTCAGTCCTTACGAAATCATCGGCGCGCCCACGGACGTGCAGGGCGCGGAGGCATTTGAAAGAAATCAGCCCGCACCAGTTCGAGTGGTGAGCGGTGGACCTGGTGGACGCCAAGCCGGCCCACGACCGCAAAAAGGGCGCGCACACCGGCATCGACGGCTACATCAACTTTTTTGACGACAAAAGCGGCCAGGCCAAGCAGGTAATCGTGCAGGTGAAAAGCGGTTACATCGGCGTGAGCCACGTCCGCGATCTGAAAGGGGTGCTCGATCGAGAGAAAGCCGCCATCGGAGCGCTCATCAGTTTGCGCGAACCCACCAAGCCCGTGCTCACAGAAGCCGCCACGGGCTTCTACGAGTCAAAAGACTTTCCGGGTCGCTATCCTCGCCCTGCAAATCCTCACGATCGCCGAGCTGCTGAGGGGCAAGAAACTCGAATACCCGGCGCACCGCCTTGAAACTTTTCGCCAAAGCCGAACGGAAGACGAAAAGCGAACAGGAAGGTCTCTTTTAGTACACTCGAACAGCGCCAGCTTTTCTTGAAGCCCGGAGCAACCCGTGCCTATGAATCTTCGGCTAGCGTTCGTTGAGAATGCTGGCCCTGACAGTGTTCGAACTGTTCTTCGCGAGGAGTTGAAGAAAGCCAGAGAAGTCTGCATTGCGGTGGCTTTTGTAACGCGCGCCGGCGTCGACCAGATCATTCAGCCGTTGCGAAGCGCGGCGGCAACGGGGAGCGTTAGGCTTCTGACGGGCTTGTATCAGCACCTTACCGAGCCGTCGGCTTTGGAAGCACTTTTACTCGTCCAAGAGCAAACCAACAGAAAACTCTCGGTGCGTTTATCGAGAGAGCCGCAGTTCCACCGAAAGTTCTACCTCATCAGAAAGAAGGGTCAGGTGGTCATGTTAGTGGGCTCCTCGAACCTGACCAAGGAGGGGCTCCGGAGCGGCGGAGAGTTGAACGCCCTCGTTTGGGTCCCTGAGGAATCAGCAACCTTCGACGAAGCCCGAGCGATCTTCGATAAGGATTGGGAGCAGGGGGTCAATCTTGACAGAGGACTGATTGAAAGGTACGAACGGAGACGAAAGATTCCGAAGCCGGCGACCTGCAGCCGAGGAGAACTTGCTGAGATTCTCGTGAAGAAGGCGGTACACCACGGCGCCTCCCCTTCCCCCGAAGAGCACAATGCATGGCGTATTGCCATAGAAGGGTCCGCAGGAAAGAGGTCACAGCAGATAATCTCGGAGACGACGAGTTGGTTCGACAGGGGCTACAGCGTGTGGGTGCAGCTGGGAAAGTCGCCGTGTCGGTTAGGCGACAGGGTCTTTCTGTTTGACTTCAGGGCGAACCGCCTCTCGTTAGTTCACGTGAAGGACTTCGCGGAGGTTAAAGTACGGAACCCTGATGGCCAGCACTTTGTGGCCTATACCCCGCTTGCACGATACACGAGGCGTCTTACGCCGAGGCTATGGGCCGAGATCAAAGCAGTTAAGATCACGAAAACATCGGCTCGACGGGGCGGGATGGCAGAGGTCAGCGCCTCCGATGAGCAAGAGCTGAGAGCCCTGATCCGCAAGTCGAAGCAAGCGTACCGCGGACCTGACTTGTAGGTCTGCAAGAGAGAATGCGTCGTAGGCTGCCTGGTCAGGCGCTTGTTCGCTTGGGTGTGGGCCGACGTTGTCGCCGAAGAACGGGCGCCAGCGCGCGCAGCGCCTGGTTCACCGCCGTACCATCCGGAAAGACATCCAACACGCCCGGATCGATCACGACGAGGTTGGCGCCCTGGGCGTACTTCGCTGCCGTGACCCCTCGAACCGCCGCCGAGAAGTCGTACTCGGGTCGCATCGTGTCGCGCTCGCTTTTCCTTTCGCGACGACTAACCTTGTTCCTCATAACGTCTCCGCTCCAGTGGCGTCACGCGCCGCGCCGAGATCAAGCGAGTGCGCGGTGGGCGTTCAGCAAACGATACGACCAGGAGCCTCTGCCAGTTGGACATCCCGAGCACAAGATACCGCTCCTCGTCGAGGGAGTGATCAGGGTCCGGCATGAGGAGCGCGAGTGGATCTCCGAACACTGTTGCGGCCTCGTCGAACGTAACGCCGTGCTTTCGAGCGTTGGACTCTGCCTTCTTCCAGTCGCACTCGAATGTATAGCCCACTCGACCGCCTCGCAGCAACCTACGCGTCGAATCACGTGCCTTCCTACGCTGACCGACCTCAGCCCCCCTGGCGGCCGCCCTAGACCAGGCAACCCGCCGGCCTCTGCCTGTAAAAGCCTCCATTATACCACCGCTCTTGATGCCTCGATAGTCAGCCCCCGTTTGTAACTTCTTGCTTGACACAGCTATGCCCGTCATTTAATATAGGCTCAATCCGTAAGAGGTATCGGACTCCTGCCTCGGTGAGTTTTTCTCTTGGCATGAATTGGGAAACAGCTTTCAGCTATCAGCGGTCAGCTCTCAGCACGAAAGGCCGGTGCTTGCTGATAGCTGATTGCTGTCCGATCGGCGACAGTCAAATCCCCGTTGCGAAAGAGGCGCAGCAAGTGGAAGCTCCGCGAAACGAAGGTACGGAACCCGAGCCCCCAGGAGAACGCGGCGGTGGGGACACCGCCGCTAGCCATTGGTTTTTGCTTTGCCGGCCCCGATGGTCGATAATGTCAGTCACGTATGCGGTTCGAATTCTTCGTGGCCTTACGCTACCTCAAGGCGAAGCGGCGCCAGGCGGCAATCTCGGTGGTGACGGTGATCTCGGTGCTGGGGATCACGGCTGGCGTGTGTGCGCTGGTGGTGGCGCTGGCCATCAACAACGGCTTTCGCGAGGAGCTGGAGAGCCGGTTGCTGGGCGCCACATCGAACGTCAACCTGGTGCGCCCGGAGAATGACGGCATCCGCAACTACGAAGCGCTGACCGAGCGCCTGTCGCACGTGCCACACGTGGTGGCGGCGTCGCCGGCGCTCTACGAGGAGGTGCTGGTTTCCAGCCGCCAGCGCGGGCAGGGGGTGGTGCTGAAGGGCATCGATCCGGAGCGCGAACTGAGCGTGGCCGGCCTGCTCGCTCACATGCGCCAAGGATCGCTCAGTGATCTGGCGCAGACGTTCGCTAACGCCGACGCCATCATCATCGGCAAGGAGCTGTCGCGGACGTTGGGAGTCTCAGTGGGCGATACGATCCTGGTGACCAGCCCGCAAGGTTACCTCACGCCCTTCGGCGTGGTGCCGAAGGTCCAGCATTTTCGCGTGGTCGGCGTCTTTGACTCCGGCTTCTACGATTTCGACGCCACCTGGGCGTTCATCAATCTGGCCGCGGCTCAGCGGCTGTTCGACCTGCGCGACATTGTCTCGGTGATCGAGTTCAAGGTGGACGACATCTACCGGGCGCCCGAGGTGGCTGAGGGGATTCAACACGCCGCCGGGCAGGGCTTCGCCACCACCACCTGGGAGGAACAGAACCGCTCGCTCTTCACTGCCTTGAAGCTGGAGCGCTTGGTCACGATCCTGACCATCGGACTCATTATGCTGGTGGCGGCGCTCAATATCTTCATCACCCTGGCCATGATGGTGATGGAGAAAAACCGTGACATCGCCGTGCTGATGTCCATGGGGGCGCGCCCCCGTCAGATCTCCGCCGTCTTCGCGCTGCACGGCGTGCTGATCGGGGCGCTGGGCGGCGCCCTGGGACTGATCCTCGGATACGGCATCTGCTGGGCCGGCGGTCATTACAAACTCATTCCGTTGGAGGCTGACGTCTACGCCCTCTCCTCGGTGCCTTTCCACGCCCAGGCGTGGGATGGCGTGTGGATTGCCGTCGCCGCGCTAGCCATCAGCTTGCTAGCCACATTCTACCCGTCGCTCTCGGCCGCGCGTTTGAATCCGGTGGAGATCTTGCGCTATGAATAGACGAAACTCGAAATTCGAAATTGGAAACTAACTGGAAATTGAAAACCGAAATTCGCACGCCGGGCCGGGCTCCCAAGCCGATTACGATTTTCGAATTTTCGAATTTCGAATTTCGAGTTTCCAATTTCCAGTTTCGGATTTCGAATTTCGAGCTACGGGCGCGCGCCAATGATCCAACGAGCCAGGAGCACGAGACCGGCCAGCAGCTTCACTCCATCGAGGCCGGTGAAGGCTCCGTGGAGCATCCAGAAGCGGGGCATCACTGCGGGTTCGGGATTGCGGGGCAGGAAATCGATGCTGCGTCCGAGCGCGATGATCTGCGGTGTGACGGCACCCGTCAGAATGAGAACCAGGGCAAGCATGACGCCCGCCAGCACCACTGCGAACGTGTCGCGTGGCGTCTGCCGCCAGATAAGGAACAGCAGAGCGATGCCGAGCGGGATCTGAGCCACCCCGTAGGCGCCGAAGAAGGTGCGATTGATCTCGGAAGCGAGGTGCCGTAGCACGACGCGAGTCTCATCGTGCCCGAGCGGCTGGGTGGCCGCGGTGAGCTGAGGATTGGGCGAGTTGAGGACGCGATCGACGGTGCGGAATGTGCGCGTGGCCGCGAACCACATAGAGACTGTCCAGCCAAGCCACACGCCGAGCAGGGCTATGGCTGCTACTTGCATTCGTCCCATGTTCCCTATTCCCTATTCCCCGTTCCCTGTTCCCTATTCCCGATCGTGGCCGTCTTCCGTGGCGGATTGAAGAACGGAAGTTTCACCACGGTGGCCATCACCTTGTGGCGGACGGCCTCCACCGTCAACTCCATCTGAAGTGTCGTGCCTGGCCGGGCGTTTTCAGAAGCGACGCTGGCCAGGGCGATCATCTTCTTAAGAATGGGCGACCAGGTGGTGGAGGTCGCTTTGCCTACCTGCGCGCGCCCGCTGTACACGGGGACGTGAACGCGCGAGGCAGTGCTGGGGGCCTGGGGAGCGAGTCCTACCTCCTGGTAGAGTTGCTCGACCTCCGTCCAGTTGATTTCGAGTCCCACTAACACCCGGGGCGGTCCCCCCGCCATCTGCTTCGCCAGAAGAGCCGATCGGCCGACGAAATGGTCCTTCTCCAGATGTACCAATCGTCCCAAGCCGATCTCGTAAGGGGAATACTCTTGCGACTCGATCAGCGCTTTCTTGCTCGAAGTGTAGTCCACCTCGATCAGGATCAGGCCCGCCTCGATGCGCGCCACGTCCAACGCCAACATGCCGGCGGCATGAACGTCGAATTCGCGGCCCCCCTCCATGATCGCGTCCCACACTTTCACGGCCTCCGGCCAGGGAATCCAGATCTCGTAGCCGAGGTCGCCGGTGTAGCCGGTGCGCGAAATATCCACCGGCACGCCGGCGATCGTCCCGTGAGTGAAGCGGAAGTACTTGAGGCCGGCGATTTCGGCGTCCGCAACCTTCTGTAGGAGCCGCGCGGAGGTGGGGCCCTGGAGCGCCAGCGCCGCCACCTTCTCAGAAAGATCCTCAATGGCGACGTCCAGACCGAGTGCATTTTGCCGAAACCACCGCAGGCTGGGATCGGCGGCCGTCCAGCGGTACGCGTTCTCGTCAAGGCGCGAGATCGTGCCGTCGTCGATCACCTTACCCTGCTCGTCGCACCAGCAGCAGTAGATCACTTGGCCGGGCGAGACCTTGAGGATGTCACGCGCGATGACGCGATTCACCAGTTTGGTGGCGTCCGGACCAGTGACGAGATATTTGAAGAGGGGCGTGACGTCGATCAACGCGGCGGCGCTGCGGATGGCGTTGTACTCGTGTTCGTGGTGGGTCTCATAGGCGCTGACCGTGTAATAGCCGGACCACTCGCGATAGTTCAGGCTCTCGCAAAGCGCGAAGGTCCGCTCGTGGACCGCAGTTCCGACCGGCAAGGACCACCCCCTGAGCTCATGGCCGGCGCTGCTTCGAGAGCGCCGATTGAAGAAGGGCGCGTCGACCTCTACCTGCCCTCAATCGTCATCGAAAGCCTGCAATGAGCGAAGCCGGATTATAAGCAGACTACCTCACCCTTGGCAACCATCGACCTTGTTTTGAGGTTCTCAGGGAGGACGACCTGGCCGTGCGGGGCGAGACTCATTCCTTGCGGAGTCCCGGCTTCCAGAGTCCATTCCTTCATCCCTACCCGTATCTTTCCTTCGCCCGCTCCGCGGGCTGACCCTATCAACAAACTTCTGACACTCAACGCAGGTTAGTTCAGGGACCCGGAGGCCGGACGGCTGCTACGCAACCTCAGCCGTCATCGCGAAGATAGCTAGCGCTGGCTGTTCTCCTTGCAAGTTGCAGTGCACACCCTCCACGTTCCCGCTCTCCAGTGGTACTGACCACAGCAACACCTGGTATTGCTCGCGCACGACGTCCTTGACATAGTGCAAGGCCCTGGGCGCGCCCGTGGCGATCGGATCGATTCGAGTGGCCTGGTAGATCCGATTCGCCTGCGCAACTTCGATCCCATTCCGCACCGGAATCTCCCTCGTTATACCATCTGCGTAGCGCACCGTATAGGTCGCCACCGTTTCGCCGCGCTTCCCCACCACGGGATATCCCACCGGGATCGTCACCTGCCCCAGGACGTGCAGCCGCTCGCACTCGCGCCCGACCGGGATCGTCACCCCGGGTGTGTCCGGGGTCAGCAATAGTGGCCGCACGTAATCGTCCACCACCGGCAAACCGAATGGAATGCCCCCGATCGTCAGGTTCGATTCCTGCCACAGCAGAAACTTCTCGCCCGTCCGCTTCCATTGATCCTCCGCCATCGGCGCTTTCGGCCAGAACTGCGCCAACGTGGCTTCGAGCGTGGCCCAGGCTTTCCTGCCTTCGGCGCTCTCCACCAATGCCTGCAACTCCACCGTGTGGAAACTCGCACCGGGCGCGGCCGGCGACCACTTCAAAGGCAGCACGGTGGGCCGCGCGTCGGGCGGCCGCGGCTCCTCGGCTTGGCCCTGGAATAACCGCGAGAGCTCCAGGTACCAGTCCGGGCGCACCTCCCTCGCTTCGTTCACCACCCCAGACATCAGAATGCCGTCGGCCGTCGGCCAGTCAAGCCGACTGTACTGGCGCATGTCCTGCCACGACCAGAACGAATGGCCCGCCAGCTTTCCGCTCTTGACCAGGTCGAGGATCAATTCGCTGTGGCTCTCGGGCCAGATGCCCTTGGCACCGGCCGTCTCCCAGCCCCACTCACTGAAGGTAAGGGGCCGAGAGTCGCCGTAAGACTCGGCGGTGTTGGCATACTCATGAAAGTCAGAGGGGTAGGGATGCGAATCGAAGAAGTCCATGCCCGACTGCTCGAAGATGGGTTTCGCCTCCTTGGGGCCCATCGAGTTGGCAAAGGACACCGGTCTCGAAATCGGATCGAGCTTCCGGCACCTTTCCTTTCCTTCTCGCAGGTAGTCCACCGTCAGCGTGCATTCGTTCCCCAGCAGCCATCCGAACACCGAGGGTGAGTTCCAGTCCCGCCGGATAACTCCCTCCATGATTCCATAACCCAACTCGGTCATTTCCCGCGGCATGGTCCGGAAGTCCATGCCCCAATATCCCGGCTCCTCAGTCACGAATAACCCTAATTCGTCAGCTAACTCCACAATATGCCGGTGATGCGGGTAGTGGACCAGGCGCACGAAATTCGCCCCTAGCCCTTTGATCATCCGCATGTCCTGGGCCATCTGCCGCCGGGTTAGCGTGAACCCCTGATCCTTCCACATGTCGTGCCGGCAGACCCCGTTGAGCACCAACCGCTTCCCATTCAGCTCAAACTGGTTCCCGCGGATCGTTACTTCCCGGAACCCGGTCCCACAACTCCATTCGTCGTTCGCGTGCTCGCTCCGCAGGCGCACCCTCAGACGGTAGAGGTTCGGTTCCTCCGGTGTCCACAAATCCGGCGCGTCCAACTCCAAACTCACTTCCGCTTCGCTCTCACCGACTCTGATTTCAACCTGCTTCTCGACGCGCGCCGCCTCCGACTCGCCCTTCCACAGCTCCACCTGCAGTTGTCCGGAAGCGGCCGACGACGACGAAATATACACGCTTGCCTGGCACGAGGCCTGGCGGTAGCCGCTCGCGAGTTGGTATCCCCACCGCACGTTTTCGATACACGCTGTGGGTCGAATCTCCACGTAAACATCACGAATGATGCCGCCGTACGCCTCCCACCCCGGATTGACGCCAAGCGCAATCTCGTATTTGCCGGCGCCGCAGGCGCTGCTTGCCTCCGGGTACAAGTCTGCGATTTCCACCTCGATGCTGTTTTTTCCTTCCTTCGCCTGCCGGGTAAAATCGAATTCGTAAGGGACATACGGGCCCAGGGTTCCGACCTCGGCGCCGTTGAGAAGAACACGCCCATGGTAGGTGATGGCATCAAAATGCAGAATGGCGCGCTCGGAGGCCGAGATCGCAGGGAGCAAGAATTCGCGCTTGAGCTGATAGAATCCGAGCGGCCGCTGCGACGAGGGCACCGGGATTACGTCCAGCAGCTTGCCATTGACGTGCCTTTCCCACGCTCCGCCCAGCTCAATCCGTGACCGCGCACCGGCCGAGAGAGCATGGGGCTGCCCCAGCGGGGTGAACGTCAAGCCGGCCGGAGATCCGGTCCGCGTAAAGACACTTCGTTCCCCAATTCGCTGCCTCCGCACCGTCTCGATGGGAGTTGACCTTCTCATAGTTCTCACTCTTTCGGATGGGGTTCGGGGTTCGGGGTTCGCAGAGGGACCGTGATTCGCGTTTCGGATCTCGGGGCTCGCAGAACAAATCTCCGAACCGGAGTCTTCCTTTGCGAATCCCGAGCCCCGAATCCCGAACCCTGCTTGTATCGTCGTCGTATTCGCAGAATCCAGCACTAATACTGCTCCACCGTAATCGCGAAGATAGCAAGGGCCGGTTGCTGGCCGTTCAGCTTGCAGCGCAGGCTCTCGATCTTCCCACCCTCGACGGAAATGGAGAACAGCAGAACCTGGTACTGTTCCCGGGCAATGTCCTTGGCAAAGAACAGCGCGGGCTGGGCCTCCGCGGCTTCCGGGTCAATCCGCGTGGCATTGTGGATGAGGTTCGATTGAACCACCTCGTAGCCGTTCCGAAGCGGGACCTCGCGCGTCTTACCGGAAGCATACTGAAGCGTGTAGTGTGCGATCGTTTCTCCGTTGCTCCCGACAACGGGAAAGCCCGTGGGGAACGTAACTTGTCCCAGGACATGCAGGCGCACGCCTTCCAAGCCCACGGGAATGGTAACCTCAGAGGCTTCCGGAGTCACCATCACCGGCCGCGCACAGTTGTTGATCACCGGCACCCGAAAAGCCACGCCCGCAATCTCGACCTCTGATCCCTGCCAAAGGAGAAACTTACCGCCGGTCCGCTTCCACTGGTCTCCCGCCATCGACGACTTCGGCCAGTACTTGGCCATCTGATCTTCAAAAGTTGCCCACGCCCTGGCGCCTTCGGCGCCCTCCACCAGTGATTGCAGGTCGAGAGGGCTGAACTTGTGTTTGCTTGACCACGGCGACCACCGGAGCGGCAGCACCTGAGGGCGAGTGGCCGCCGGTTCGTGCTCGTGGCGGCGTCCCTCAAACAGACGCGACAGCTCCAGATAGGGAACGTCGCGGGGCTCGCGGCCCTCAGTGACCACGCCCGATTCCAGAACACCGTCGCGCATCTCCCAGTCGATGCGGCTGTACTGCCGCATGTCCTGCCAACTCCAGAAAACATGGCCGGCAAGCTGATGGGAGTCCACCAAGTCAAGCAAACGATCGACGCTTTCCTGCATCACCATCTGCGACTGCCCGATATCCTTCCCGCCCCACTCGGTGAAGGTGAGGGGGCGGCTGGAGCCGTCGTACACCGCTTCCTTGTTGAAGTTGTCGACATCGTAGGTGTAGGGGTGCTGGTCGAAAAAGTCCATGCCGGCTTGTTCGAAGATCGGCTTTGCCTTCTCCTTCGACATGCTGTTGGCCGCCGAAACCAATCGCCCGATGGGATCGAGCTGGTTGCAAATTTCCTTCCCACGGCGCAGGGAATCGACCGTCAGCGTGCACTCGTTGGAGAGCAGCCAAGCGAAAACTGACGGCGAGTTCCAGTCGCGCCGGATCGTACGTTCCATGATCCGGTAACCCAACTCGATCATGGTGTGGGGCATGGTGCTGAAGTCCATGTTCCAGTACCCCGGCTCTTCGCTGATCAGGAGTCCGTACTCGTCGGCGAGATCCACCAGGTAGCGATGATGAGGATAGTGGACCTGGCGGATGAAATTGACGCCGAAGGACTTAATCATCCGCATGTCCTGTTCCATCTGTTGCCGCGTCAGCGTGAAGCCCTGTTCCTTCCACATGTCGTGCCGGGCCACTCCCTTGAGCACCAGCCGACGACCATTGAGCAGGAAGTCCGGACCTCGGTTTACGATCTCACGAAACCCGGTTCGGCAACTCCAGCGATCCTCTCCGTGGTCGCTCCGGAGGCTGGCTCGCAACTCATAGAGGTTTGGTTCATCGGGCGACCACAGCACCGGTGCGGGAAGATCAAAACCCAGCTCGACCGCGCTCGACCCGGAAGAAACGGAGCCCATTTTCTCCTGACGCGCCACCTCCTGCCCGGCCCGCAGTAGAACCACTTCAACCTGGGCCGCCGTCTCCGTCTCGGACGACAACATCACTTCGACCTGGCAGGTGGCCTTCGTATAGTCCGGGCTGAGCTTGTATCCGAAACGAACGTTATCGATGAAGGTCGCCGGGCGGACTTCGGCGTAAACGTCGCGGATGATACCGCCATACGCTTCCCAGCCTGGGTTGACGCCGAGGGCCAGTTCGTCCTTGCCCGCACCGCTCGGGTCGGGTATCAGGTCGGAGATAGCCACCTCGACCGCATTGCTGCCCTTCCGCACCTGGTGGGTGAAGTCGAATTCGTACGGGACGTAGGGCCCCATAGTCCCGAGTTCTGCGCCGTTCACGGAAACGCGGCCAAAGTAGGTGATGGCGTCGAAGTGGAGGATCACCCGCTCGTGAGAGGAGAGCTCAGGAAGAAGGAACTCGCGGCCCAGATGATAGAAACCCGACGGGTGCAGGGACGAAGGCACTTGGACTCTGTCGTACAACTTCCCGTCAATGCGGCGCTCCCATTCGCCGTTCAGCTCGACGCGTGAGCGTCCCTGGCTGTCCGGGCTGGGAGCGGCGACCATCGGCTCCCTCAGCGCCACCGACACCGCGGGCAGCACCGTGGACGCACCCAATGTCGCTACAAATTTCCGACGATTAACCATAAGCTTCGCCCTTCGCGATTTCGGTCGCGGCAAGCGCCTCAGAAAAACTTGACGTTCAAATAAATGAACATGGCGAGGACAACCAGGGCGTAGAACTCCGGACTTTGATACCACCGATCGCTGGTCTTCGTGTGAGCGGCATAGGAGTACACCAAGCCTTTGAGCTTCTCCTCGCTCGGCGGATCGGTCAGCGCCGTGACAATCAGCATCACGATCAACCCGGGCACCAAACCCCAAACCGCCGTCCAGATGTTGGAGGCCATGGGCGTGGAAAAGTGCAGAAGATGGAGCCGGTAAAGAATGTACTCGAGGAAGGCACCGGAGACGCCCGCCACCATACCGTAGAATCCCGCGCTCGCCGACGGCCTGTTCCAGAACATGCCCAGGAAGAAGACGATGAAAAAGGGCGAAATGAAGAGGATACCGATAAGCTGCATATAGTCCATCAGGTTGTCGAAGTTCAGCACGATGTAAGCTGAGCCCGCGCTGAGCAGAGTTCCCCAGATGGTGGCCATCTTGGCCACCCGCAGATAGTGATGGTCAGGGCGGTTCTTCGCCAGATAGGTCTGATAGATGTCATACGTGAAGACCGTATTGAAGGCGGTGATGTTGCCGGCCATACCCGACATGAAGCTGGCCAGCAGCGCGGTGAGTCCCAGACCCAGCATGCCGCCATGGTAGTAGCGCCCCATCAAAAAAGGCAGCGCCAGGTTGTAATCTTTCGTGACCACGCTTGGAGCAACCACCAAAGCGATCATCCCCAAGAGGGTCACGATGGACGGGAACAGCATTTTCGGGACTGCAGCCACCAGCGGAGTCTTTCGGGCCGAGTCCAGATTGCGAGCCGCCAAGGCGCGCTGCACCAGCAGAAAATCCGTACACCAGTAGGAGGGGGCCGCCGTTAGCCCGAGGCCCACAACCATGACCCACCAACTCACGCCCAGGGGATCACCGGGAGCGCCCATCCCCTTCCAAGTATGAAGGTAGCCATCGGGCAGTCGGGCCATCAACCCTTTCCAGCCACCCACCTCGTGCAGCCCAATGAAAGAGAGCGGCAGAAATCCACCGACAATCAGGAAAAACTGTAGGACCTCGTTGTAGATCGACGACGCAAGTCCGCCCCAGAACGTGTAGAGCAACACCACGCTGGCTGAAAGGAGCACGCTGGCCGTGAAGGTCCAGCCCAACATGCTGTGGAACACCACCGCGAAAGCAAACATGTTGATGCCCGACATCAGGACGGTCACCACCGAGAAGCTGATCGAATTCAGGAGGTGGGAGCGATAGTCGTAGCGCATCCGCAGATACTCCGGCACACTGCGGACGCCGTTGGCGTAGTAATAGCGCACCATGAAGATGCCGAGGAACATCATGGCCGGAATGGCCCCGGTCCAGTACCAGTGGTTGGTGCGCATCCCGTACTTGGCGCCATTGGCGATGTGTCCCATCACCTCGAGGGAGCCGAGGTTGGCCGACATGAAGGCGATGCCGGTGATCCAGTGAGAGAGGGAATGGTTGGTGAGGAGAAAATCCGCCGACGTCCGCATCTTGTCCTTGAGGTAATAACCGACCCCCAGGACCAGCAAAAAGTAGGCGCAGATGATCGCGACGTCGACCGGGCTGAGGTTCATTAACACGCCGGCTTCTTCCTTCAGGTCCGTACGGTCTTGACGGCCCTAGCTGCTTTGACTTCTTTGACCAGTTCGATCACGTCATCGACCAATTCATCGATCTGTTTCTGGTATCCTTCGTCGAGATGGAGCGTAGGCTCGCGGAGCCGGTCGGAAGGGAAAACGCCTCTCCGGTAGAGGGCCCGTTTTTCCAATCCGACGGCTAGTTCGAGGTGCTGCAGCGCGAAAATCAGGTAAGGCAGCAGGCGGTGATGGAGCGCTCTAGCTTCGTCAATTTGTCCGGCGTCGTATCGGCGGAAGATCTCAGCGTAGACCTCAACCACGGCGGCGCCAGGCATCATGCCCGTCGCCCCATGAGCGAGCCCGTCCATCATCGCGATTCCACCGAGACCGTAAAGCACCTGCAACTTGCCACCCGAGAGGCGGATGATCTCCTCACATTTTGAGCCCGGCAGGAGCACCTCCAGCTTGGCGAATTGAAAATTGTGGCAGCGCTCGGCCATCTCCACAAATAGTTTCGCCGGCAAACCCGCGCCCGTGAAGTCGGCGTCCTGGAGCATGACTGGTATTTCCACGCTCCGACAGACGGCTTCGTAGAAGGTCACTAATTCCTTGACTCCCAGCGCGCACCACTTGGGCGCGACCACCATCAGCCCATCGGCGCCGATCGATTCCGCATACTGCGAGAACTCAATGGTGGCGTGCGCGGATCCACAGCCCGTGCTCACAAACACCGGCACTCGTTTGGCCGTCTGCTCCACCAGGACTTGGGCCACGCGATAGCGCTCGGGGTCACTCAGCTTATAAAACTCAGTGGCAAACCCCGGAGCGCACACCGCAACGGCTCCTGCCTCAATGGCAAAGTCCACCTCGCGCCGTAAGGACGGCTCATCAATGCTTTCGTCCTCATTGAGCGGCAGAAGCATGACCGGCACTGTTCCGTGCAGTTTCATTGGCACCCCACAAGCTTTTTGAAAATCGGCGCGCTCGGATCGCCTCGTGGCTCGGCGAAACCGGCTCCCCTGAACTCAAGTTCACAATGAACGGCGCTCAATGGTCGGCCTCGCTTTCGCGGCGGTAGTGCCAGTCCTTATCCCACAGGCTAATGTCTCCTATTTCGTGGTACGGGTGCGCCTTAACCACTTCGAGGTTCAAGTCCGCTCCCAGGCCGGGCGTGGTAGGAAGATCGAGACAGCCGTCTATCAAACGCGGGTTCCACGTGAGGAGGTCTTTTTCCCAGCCCACATTGAACTGATCGAAATACTCCTGTGCGTAGAAGTTAGGCGTGCAGGCGTCGATCTGGAGGCACGCCAAGGTGCAGATGGGTCCCTGCGCACTGTGAGGCACAATGACGCCGTAATGCGCATCCACGAGGTCGGCGATCTTGCGCGACCCGAGGATGCCGCCCAGATGCAGAGGTTCCATCGTGACCACGTCAATCGCGTCATCGCGAAGCAACTCAACGAACTGCTGCTTGGAACTCAGGCTCTCGCCGGTCCCTATCGGTATCTCCAGGTGCCTTGCCACCTCTGTCGTCGCCTGCGGATTGTGATGTGGCACCGGATCTTCGTACCAGGCTGGGGACATCGGCTCCAGCCGTTTGCCGATGTGGATCGCAGTGGCGACGCCGAACCTCGCATGCGCTTCAACAATGAGGTCGACAGTGGGTCCTACCGCCTCGCGGACCGCCGCGACGATGTCGATGGAAAGATCTTCCTCGGCCCGCGTCATCTTCCTCCACGCGGTCCCGAACGGATCGAATTTCATCGCCGTGTAGCCGAGCGCCACCACTTCCCGGGCCTTCGCGGCGAAAGCTTCCGAGGTGCGCGGGCAACGGTACCAACCGTTAGCGTAAGCCCGAGCGCTGTCGCGGCAGCGACCACCGAGCAGGTTGTAGATAGGCTGACCCAGAGCCTTGCCGATCACGTCCCAGCAGGCCATTTCGATGGCGGAGATGGCGCACATCTTGATCTGGCCCCCATCCGCAAACACGTCACGCGCCATGCGCTGCACCATCGTTTCGACCTGGAAGATGTCGAGACCCAGGATGAGGTGCTTCATCTCGTGAATTGCTGCCTCGATGGTCCGTGAGAACTGGCCCAGCGTCCCTTCGCCGATGCCATGAACTCCCTCGTCGGTGTCAAGCCGCACGAAGAGCCAGTTCTTCCAGGGGTTGCCCACCAGATACGTGCTGATGTCCTTGATTCTCATAGCCGCGATAAGTTAGCCCTGTTTCCTTGACCGGAAGATTGAACCGTATAAGCTTGGGCCGTCTGAGTCAAGGAAAAGTTGGGAGCGTGGAACACATTCCGCGACGTCGACCCGACGGAGACAAAGCTGAACTTGTAACTAAATGTGGGATCAAGCCCGTGCCGAGGGCGTTTGGCAAACCATCCCGATAACCACCACGGTTGAACACTTTTTGCTTGACTTTTCCCTCTAATGCGATAGCCTAGAAACAGCCAGTTTTCGGGGCTAGCTTCAGGCAAGGGTGATCGGAGATTTGAGAAAGAACGAAACCACGGCCTGGGGCGGGCATCTTTCGTGAGTCGCTGGCAAACCTAAACGAGGGCGCGGCAGGCACGGCTACCAACTTTGACGTGACTGTCTCGGCCTGGAGCTTAACGTGGAGTTCGTAACGGGACTCAAGTGCATATTCTGCGGTACGATGCATTCGACGCGCGTCCCGTATACCTGCCCTGCGTGTGGAATCACGGGCATTCTGGACGTCCAGTACGACTACGCGGCGATCGCCAAACGGCTGGCTCGCCGGAACCTGGCCAAGCGCTCCGAATACTCGCACTGGCGATACCGCGAGTTGCTGCCCATCCGCAAGGACGCTGTGTTGCCTTGCCTTTCCGTCGGGTGGACGCCGGTCACTCCCGCTCCGTCCCTGGCGCGTCATCTTGGGCTGAGGGCGGTCTATCTGAAAGATGACGGGCGCAACCCGACCGGTTCGCTGAAGGACCGGGCCAGCGCCATTGGCGCGGTCAAAGCGCGGGAGAAAGGTCAGAAGATTATTGCGTGCGCCAGCACGGGAAACGCCGCCTCATCGCTGGCAGGGATGGCCGCGTCGTTGGGACTCAGGAGCGTCATTTTCGTGCCGGAGCGTGCGCCAGAACCCAAAGTTACGCAACTGTTGATCTTCGGCGCCACCGTGCTGCGCGTGCGTGGCAGCTATGAAGATGCCTTCCAGTTGTGCCAGGGGGCCTGTGAACGCTGGGGCTGGTACAACCGCAATTGCGCCATCAATCCTCACCTGGTGGAAGGCAAGAAGACCGTGGGGCTGGAAATCTGTGAACAGCTTGATTGGAAGGTTCCCGACTGGGTAGCGGTATCGGTGGGCGACGGTTGCACGATCGCCGGGGTGTGGAAGGCTTTCCGGGAAATGAAAATCCTCGGGCTTATCGGAAGCACGCCAAAGATGCTGGGCGTGCAAGCCGAAGGCGCAGCCCCGGTGACAACCGCTTTTCGAAGCGGCGAATCGTTACAGCCGATCGAGCCGCAGACAATTGCTGACAGCATCGCGGTGGGCGTGCCGAGGAATTGGAAGAAGGCCATCTTGGCCATCCAGGAGTCCGGCGGCTCCATGATCAACGCGAGCGACGAGGAAATCCTCGACGCCATGCGCTACACCGGCCGCTTAACCGGCATCTTCGCCGAACCGGCCGCCGCGACTGCGGTCGCCGGTGTGCGCCGCGCAGTATCGGAAGGGATCATCGGGCGCCGCGCCAGCCTTCTCGCGGTAATCACCGGCAACGGATTAAAAGACATCCGGGCTGCCCGTTCCGCGGTCGGTGAACCCTTCGAAGTGTCGCCGGACGGGACGGGGCTGGATGCGATCCTGAAAGAACAGAGGCTTGTGCCCTGATTCGAGGCGTCGACGTGATCGCCCAACTGAGAAGCACTCATGAGAACACCGCCTCGCAAACCGCATTCCTTGCTCATTCGCGACATCCATACTCTGGTCCTCATGGATCCGCAGAACACCGTTCTCCGCGGTGCGTTCGTCTACGCCGAAGACGGAGAAATCAAACAGGCGGGGAAGCGTCCGCCGCAGGGGCTGCGCGCCGACCGCACCATCAGTGCTCGATATTCGGTCGCCCTCCCGGGCTTGATCAATGCCCACCATCATCTCTATCAGACGCTGACGCGTGCGCATGCGGCGGCGGCTGACGTCGAGCTTTTCGATTGGCTGCGCGCTCTCTATCCCTTGTGGGCGCGTCTCGATGAAGAATCACTGCATGTGGCCGCCCTGGTCGGCATGGCGGAGCTGTTGCTCTCCGGCTGCACCACTACCGCTGACCATCATTACGTTTTCCCCCGTGGCCGGCGGAACATGATCGATGCCGAAATTGAAGCGGCTCGTAAGATCGGCATACGTTTTCATCCCACCCGCGGCAGCATGAGCGTGGGCCAAAGCCGTGGCGGCTTGCCGCCCGATTCCGTGGTGCAGAGTGAAGACGCAATCTTGCTGGATTCGGAGCGGCTCATCCAGAAATATCATGATCCCGCACCTGGATCCATGCTCCGCATTGGCTTGGCGCCGTGTTCGCCATTTTCCGTTTCCCCGGAACTGATGCGCTCGACCGCCGAGCTCGCCCATCGCCATCAGGTGCGGTTACACACCCACCTTGCGGAAACCCGCGACGAACAGGACTATTGCCTGAAACATTTCCGCAAGCGCCCCCTGGATTTGCTGGCGGACGTCGGCTGGCTCGGTGGGACCACCTGGGTGGCGCACGGGGTTCATTTCAACGCTCGGGAAATCACCCGTCTGGGTCGGGCTGGTGTGGGGATCGCCCATTGTCCCAGCTCGAATATGCGCCTGGGCTCGGGCATCGCCCCAACCCTGGCGCTGCGCCGCGCCGGCTGCCCGGTGGGGCTTGGCGTCGACGGCAGCGCTTCCAACGACAGTTCCCACATGCTCGCTGAGGCACGCCAGGCTTTGTTGTTGAATCGGCTGGCCCACGGTGCCGCGGCGCTCAATGTTGGAGACGCCCTGCGCATGGCCACGGCGGAAGGTGCCCGTTGTCTGGGGCGCAGCGATATTGGCAGCCTCGAAGTTGGCAAGCGCGCTGACATCGCGCTGTTCGACCTGCGGGACGTCGGCTACAGCGGAGCCGGGGACACGGTTTCCGCCCTCCTCCTCTGCGCACCCAGTCGCGTCGAAACCTTGGTCGTAGAAGGCCGCGTGGTGGTGGAGAACCATGAACTGAAAACCCTATCGCTTGGACCCGTGCTGGACCGCCACCGTCGCCTGGCGGCCAAAATCGTCGGAGGGCCCCCATTACTCTGATGAAGGAGGGCGGCGGCCACTGCGTCGGAGCGTGGCGAGGATTGTGGCCAAACGTCAAGAGTTATCTTCGGTATGCAAGTCGACTACCGGGGGTGATCCGAAACTGACGTCAGAGGGCGGACCCGGCATCGCCCTGGGAGACGGTGAGGCAAGAGCGTTGGAAAGAGCAAGGCAAAAAAGGGGCTTGACACAAGCAAAAGAGGCTCGTATGATAGCTTATAGAATATGATATTTGCTACTTATCTGATCGGAAATACCGCGACTCGAGCCCGTACCACGAGCTTCCGCATTCAAAATAAAGGGCTTAAACGAAATACACAGTGGATCTTATTGATTCCAAATAAGATAACTCAGATTTTGAGGAACGAAATATTTAGCACTAAGCCTTTTCCTGACAAAGGGATAGATAGTGGTTGGCCGGAAAAACTCGTTAGTTTCAATCCTCTCTATTGCGAATTGGGAAATGGACGATGGCCGGTGGGGCTCGCTTCGCTTGGTGAGGCCATGAAGTGCCGGCGACTGAGGCTCGGGGAGCAGCAAGGGGGGCCTGTCAAGACTAATGTTTGATCATGTCGAAGCTTTCTATCGGCCCAGCACCATCCCCGAAGCGCTTCGCTTCCTCGCCAAGGGTCACGGGCGGGGACGGTTCGTGGCGGGCGGGACACACGTCGTGGTGCAGGCGGACCGATCTATCCGTTTCCTGGTGGACATCACGCGGCTCGGCTTGGACTACGTCCGCCAGGGGAGCAGGGCGTGTGTGGTCGGCGCTACTACGACGATGGCTGGGATCGAGAATTCGCCGGCGATGCTGGCACTCGCCAACGGCATCCTGGCAACAGCCGCCTCCACGTCCGGCTCGGTGCAAGAGCGTAACATGGCTACAGTGGGGGGCGATCTTGCGAACGCTTCGCCGGCGGCGGATATTGCTACCCCGCTGTTGGCGCTCGACGCGGTCGTGGTCGTGGCTGATGCGCGAGGCCGACGCAAGATCCCCCTGGCCGATTTCTTCTCGGGACCTCACCGCACCGTCTTGGGCCGAGCCCTGCTCGTCGAAATTGTGGTTCCCGCGCCGCCGCGCGGAGGACGCGTCGGGTGGTCATTTCAAAAGCTTGGGCGCACCGAGAGCGACATTTCCGTGGTGAACGTGGCCGCGGGCCTTCAGGTCGACCTCCGGGGCTGCTGCAGGTGGACGCGCATCGCTCTGGGAGCGGTGGGGCCCACTCCACTCCGGGCACGGACCGCAGAAAGCCGACTGGTCGGACAACGGTTCGACAGGGACGTGTTGGAACGCGTGTGCGACGCGGTGGCGCGCGAGGTGCGCCCCATCACCGACCTTCGGGCCTCAGCAGAATACCGCCGCCAGATGAGCCTGGTGCTGACGCGGAGGGCCCTTGAAGAATGCGCTGCACGAGGCGGGTGCCCGCTATGAAGACCATGCAGGTCTGCCTCAACGTGAACGGCGAATCGAAAGAGTGGAGCATCGCGCCCGGCGACCTCCTGCTGGATGTGCTGCGCCGCGAAGGCTATTTTGGTGTGAAGCGCGGCTGTGAGGCGGGCGAGTGCGGCTCCTGCACGGTTCTGGTGAACGGCAAGCCAATTAATTCCTGCTTGATGTTTGCGGCGCAAGCGGAGGGGCGCGAAGTCCTGACCATTGAAGGCGTCGAGCAGGGCGGAAAACTGGATCCGCTTCAGGAAGCCTTCCTGGAATACGGCGCTGTGCAATGCGGGTATTGCACACCCGGAATGATTCTGAGCGCCAAGGCATTATTGGTGAAGCACCCCGATCCCACGGAAGCGGAAGTGCGTGACGCGCTGGCGGGAAACTTCTGCCGATGCACCGGCTACCTCAAGCCGGTTGAAGCAGTCCTGGCTGCGGCCCGGATTTATCGGCAAGTAGGGCCGAGCGGCGCTCGGCCCAGGGCAAAACACCGTTCGGCCCTACACGGGAAAAAGCGATGAATGCCAACCGCTCGGTCGTCGGAAAGAACCTTCGCAAGCTAGACGGGTTCAAGCTCGTCACCGGTCGCCCGGCGTTCACTGATGATATTCACATACCCGGATTGCTTTATGGCAAGATTCTTCCCAGCCCGCACGCGCACGCACGCATCAAGCGGATTGACACGCGCAAAGCCAAAGAGCTTCGGGGCGTGCACGCCGTCCTGACCTATAAAGATGTCCCGCGCGTGCCCCACACCACCGCCGGTCAAAGCTGGCCGGAGCCTTCGCCTTACGACACCTATCTGCTCGACTCAAAGATGCGCTTTGTGGGTGATCGCGTGGCCGCCGTCGCGGCGGAGAGCCGCGCCATCGCGGAAGAGGCGCTGCGGCTCATTGAAGTCGAGTATGAGATTTTGCCTTCTATCCTGGAAATTGAGCAGGCCATGGCCGACGGCGCGCCAGTGATTCATGATGAGCCTGACTCCACAGGTATTCACGACGCCCAAACCAACCTTGCCGGATACATTCTGAGAGAAATCGGCAACGTGGAAGACGGATTCCGCGAGTCCGACTTGGTAGTCGAGCGCGAATTTCGTACCCAGCGCCAGCAGCATTGCCCGCTCGAGCCCCATATAACCATCAGTTGGCTGGACTCCGACGACCGCCTGGTGATCCGGAGCAGCACGCAGGTGCCCTATCACACCCGCCGCCAGGTGGCGATGATTCTCCAGATCTCCGTGCAGCGGGTGCATGTGGTCAAACCCCGCATTGGGGGCGGCTTTGGTGGCAAGCAGGAAATGCTGCTGGAAGACATCTGCGGAGCACTTGTTTTGGCCACGCGCCGGCCGGTGAAGATCGAATACACGCGCGAAGAAGAGTTCTACATGGCGCGCAGCCGGCATCCGCAGATTCTGAATATCAAGATGGGCGTGAAGCGCGATGGAACGCTGATGGCCAACAAGATGACTGTCCTCGCCACCACTGGCGCTTACGGCAGCCACGCCAACACCGTTCAGGGGAATACTGGCAGCAAGGTTCTTCCGCTTTATCGCACTCCTAACATGCGGTTTGAGTGCCACGTCGTTTACACCAACACTCCGGTAGCGGGCGCGTTCCGCGGGTATGGTTGCCCGCAAGGTTTCTTCGCTCAGGAATCGGTGATCGACGAGATTGCGCAGGAGTTGGGGATGGACCCCGTCGAACTGCGCAAGAAAAACATGATCCGGCTCGGCGACATTGACGATCTCTCCGCACAACTCGGCGAGGGACGCAAAGGCCTGCCGCGGCACGTAAGAAGCTGTGGCTTGCCGGAATGCCTGGAGCGCGGCGCGGCGGCGATCGAGTGGGCGGTAAAACGCCAGACCTTGCCGCAAACGACCGGCCACTTGCGGCGCGGCGTCGGTGTGGCCTGCTCGATGCAGGGCAGCGGCATTGCCGGCGTCGACTGGGCCTCCGCCTTGCTGAAGCTCAACGAAGACGGCTCGTTTAATCTGCAAGTGGGCGCCGCTGACCTGGGGACAGGGGCGGATACGGTCCTGGGGCAAATCGCGGCAGAAACGTTGGGCGTCACACTGGACAAGATGATTGTCTGCTCGGGGGACACCGATTTCACCCCTTTTGACGTTGGCGCCTACGCTTCCAGTACCACCATCATTTCCGGCGGCGCGGTGAAGAAGGCTTCGGAGAAAGTGCGCGACCACCTGCTGCGCATCGCCTCCAAGATGCTGGATATCCCGGTTGATAACCTGACCTGCCGCGACAATCAGGTGGTGACCAAGTGTGAGTGCGAGAAGTCCGTGAGCATGGAGGATCTGGCTCATTACGCCATGTACAAGGAAAAAGTGCAGGTGATGGAAAACGCCTCCCACTGGAATACCGACAGCCCGCCGCCCTTTTGCGCGCAGTTCGCTGAGGTGGAAGTGGATACGGAGACGGGCCAGATCCGCGTGGTGCACCTGGTGACCGCGGTGGACCTCGGCGTGGCTATCAATCCTATGCAGGCGGAGGGGCAGAGCGAAGGCGCGGTGGCGCAAAGCCTGGGGTATGCGCTGACCGAAGAGATGGTACTCGATGCCTCCGGCCGCGTGATCAATCCTTCCTTCCTCGACTACAAAATGCTGTCGGCGAAAGACATGCCCAAGCTCACGACGATTCTGGTGGAGACTGAAGAGCCCTTGGGGCCTTACGGAGCCAAATCGGTCTCCGAGATACCCATCAATGCCCCGGCGCCGGCGGTGGCCAACGCCATCTACCATGCGATTGGGGTTCGCTTCCGAAGACTTCCGATCCGGCCGGAAGATGTGTTGCCCGCCCTGCGCGAAAAAGAATTGCCTTCACCGCAGAGGAGCTGAGCATAGGTGTCGGGTTCCAGGTGTCAGGTGTCACGGAGTCCTGGTCTTTCCTGGCACCTGACACCCGGCACCTGAACCTCCTCTCTTCATCGAGGAAGGAGACGTCCCGAGACTTATGATCAACACGCCCGAAACAATTGTTCTGAATCGCGAGCGCATCGCGACCCTCGCCCAATCCTATGAGGCGGAGATGGTCAGCTTTCTGCGCGACCTGGTTGCCATTCCCGCCGAGAGCACGCATGAGAAGCCGGTGATCCAGCGGATCCATCGCGAAATGGAAATGGTGGGTTTCGATGAAATCCGCACCGATCCCATGGGCAACCTGCTCGGGCGCATCGGCTCCGGCAAGAAAATCATTATGATGGACTCGCACACCGACGCCGTGGGCGTTGGCGACCCGGAGGAATGGTCCTGGGATCCCTACCAAGGCAAAGTTGAAGATGGGTTCGTATACGGGCGCGCCTCCAGCGACCAGCGCGGTGGAATGGCCAGCCTGGTATACGCGGGGAAGATCATCAAGGAACTTGGCCTGCTGGGAGACTACACACTTTACGTGGTGGGCTCCGTGCAGGAGGAAGACTGTGACGGCCTCGCATGGCTCTACATTCTGAAAGAGGATGGCATCTCCGCGGATTGCGTGGTGCTGACCGAGCCCACCAATCTGCAAGTTTACCGGGGCCAGCGCGGGCGGATGGAGATTGAGGTGCATTTCCGCGGACGCTCGTGCCATGCCAGCGCTCCCGAACGCGGCGACAACCCGATTTACAAAATGAGTCCACTGGTGCGTGAGATCGAAGCTCTGAACACACGCCTGCGCGACGATGCGTTTCTTGGCAAGGGGACGATTGCGGTGACGGAAATCCGCTCGATGTCGCCCTCGTTGTGTGCCGTGCCCGGGGCTTGTTCCATCCACCTGGATCGGCGCCTGACCACGGGCGATACCAAGGAAAGCGCGGTCGCGGAAGTGAGAGCTCTGGCGGGCGCGCAGGGCGCTGAAGTGGAAATCCTAAGGTACGATGTGCCGAGCTACACGGGTCTTCGCTACCCCATGGAGAAGTACTATCCCACTTGGGTGCTGGAAGAGAATCATCCGCTGGTGCAGGCGGGCGTAAGCGCCTATGCGGCCCTACACGGCAAGCCGCCGGTGGTTGACAAGTGGACGTTCAGCACCAACGGGGTGGGTTCCATGGGACTGATGGGCGTGCCCACCATCGGCTTTGGGCCGGGGGAAGAGGATGTGGCGCACAGCGTGATGGAACGCGTGCCCATTCGCCACCTGGTGGAAGCCGCCAAGTTCTACGCGGCGTTTCCGCTCACGTACGTTAAACGCGGCGTCATAAGTAATGCCGCATAATAAAATTGAATTCCCGACCCTCTCGGGCCTAGAATGGTCCGGGAGGTGAACCGATGCAGAGGTTGGAG
>JGI26339J46600_10000146_pt1 | contig 24254 bp, 20 predicted proteins | sample BogFormECP12_OM1_FD_46600 | JGI IMG/M metagenome (IMG submission 46600) | reverse complement strand
GACAAGTGTGGACTACTCCCGGCGAAGACTTGGTATTTCGTGCCAGCGGATGGCGACATGTTTCTGTGAGGCTGCAGTTTGAGTGCTAAGACCTTCTTGCGTTCAGCGTTGATAGGAACTGCCGCCGCGCTTCGCGTGGATGANCTGGCACTCGGCTTGCGACGCTGGCTCGTCCGCNGGGGTCAATCTCCCAGCATGCTGGTGATTGAAATGCATGAGACCCCGGAGCGGNATGAGGCCTTGTTCCGCCAACAGTTGGAGTGGGCAGCGCGTCATTTTACGTTGGTGGACCTTGTCACTTTTGCCCGCTTGTGGCGGGAGTATGGCGCCAACCCGCGAGCATTAAGCAAGAGCAAGCCGCCCCTGCTGTTCACTTTTGATGATGGCCGCCTAAACAACTATACCGTCGCGGCGCCGGTCCTCGAGTCTTTCGGAACGCGCGGCGTTTTCTTTGTGGTTCCGCAGTTTGTGCAATGCAACCCGCAAGAAGCGCGGCAGTTCTACTATTCGCGCATCGATACCCGGCAGCTTCCGCCCAGCCTCCCCGAGGAAGAAACGCGCTCCATGACGCCCCAGCAAATCGCGGATCTATCGCGCCGCGGGCACTCCGTCGGCAACCATACGTACTCCCACGTGAATCTCCGAACCTTGCCCGAAAGCCAACTGCATCACGAAATCGTAGACAGCGCCGCACAAATCGCCGCCTGGACGGGGCAGCCAGTGGATGCATTTGCCTGGACCTTTTCGTGGGACTCGATCACTCCCAGGGCCTGGAAGCTGATCCAGCAGCATCACCGCTTTTGCTTCGCGCCTTGTCCTGGCTCCGTGGACTGTCGCGCCGACTCGCATCACCTGATCTGGCGCACGGAAGTCGAGGTAGTCTATCCACCGTCGGATTTTCGTTTCATGTACGCTGGGCTGGCGGACCCGCTGTGGCGAAGCAAGCGAGAGCGCCTGAGAGCTACGCTGGGAGACGCACCCACCCCACGATAGACGCACGATCTGTAAGACAAAGCGAATGACACCAGGAGCATCGCAATACTCAACCCTGAGACTGAAACGGATGCCACAGCCTTTAGACCCGCAAAACGAAGCCGCGATTCCGCCTGGGCACACACGAGTTTAATTGCGCGCAACCCGTTAAAATCGGCGCAGAGCCCACTCTTTAACGCCGCGGGAGTACATCAAGAGTAAACGAAGAAATTCGCCAGAACGGTTGCTCGGCGACGACCCAAGTTGTATAGTCCTAGAAAATCAACATTGAATTCGTCACTGGCGCCACTAAATGGGGAAACCCTGTCTGAAAGAATGGACTGGAACTTCCGCGCAGCGCATGTGGTGTGAGATGCCGGATCTTCCAGCCGGAAGGGAACTCAGCTTTTGACGCTTCTGTTCTTCGGGTTATTCGCGTTCTCGCTGGCGCTGTCGTTTGTGGCTACGCGTGAAGTACGGGACATGGCAACCCGCAGAGGCTGGGTTTCCAAGCCGCAAGACGGACGGCATGTCCACCAAGCCCCGCTTCCCCGTTTGGGGGGCGTGGCGATTTTCCTCGCCTTCTCGGTCAGCTTGAGCGTGTGGTTGGGCCTCTCCCTCATATTTCCCCGCCTGCTCGAAGGACTTGCTCCCAACACGCTTCTCCGCATTTATGTTCCGGCCTGTCTGATTTTTGGTCTCGGCATCTACGATGATCTCCGCGGCGCAGGTCCGTATCTGAAGTTTGCCGTGCAGGCGATCGCGGCGGCGATGCTGTTTGCGGGCGGAATGCGTGTTCTCGGTCTGCCGCTCATCTTCGGTTCCCACTCGCTGCCCTGGTTCGTCGGCTTGCCCCTCACGGTGTTGTGGGTGGTTGCGGTTACCAATGCCTTCAATCTCATCGATGGCCTGGACGGTTTGGCCGCTGGATCGGCCTTGTTTTCGACGATGGTGTTTTTTGTCGTCTCGCTGGTCGATCATTCGTGGCTCGGCTCCCTGATGAGCGTGACCCTCGCCGGCGCCATCCTGGGATTCCTTCGCTTCAATTTCAACCCGGCCACGATTTTCCTGGGTGATTCGGGCAGCCTGTTCATCGGTTTCATGCTCAGCGCGCTGGCTCTGGCGGGAGCGCAGAAAGCGCCGACGTTCGTGGCCGTGGCCATCCCGGTGGTCTCGTTCGGATTGCCCATTCTGGAAACGTTGCTATCCATCCTGCGACGCATGATTAGCGGACGCCCGATTTTCACCGCCGATCGCGAACACATCCACCACAAGTTGCTGCAGATGGGTTTTTCGCATCGCCAGGTGGTGATCGTTCTCTACGCCGTGTCTGCCATGTTTGCCATGCTCAGCCTGTTCCTGCTTTGGCCGACGGGCAGCACCCTGGGACTGGTGCTGGCGGTCGTGGGGACCGGCATCTGGCTGGGAGTCCAGCATCTGAACTATCTGGAATTTGGCGAACTGCGGCGAGTGGCGCAGCGCACCATGGACCAGCGGCAGATCGTGATCAACAATCTTTCGGTGCGCCGCGCGGTCGAGGAACTCAAAGTGGCCGGCGATTTCGATCAGGTGCGCAGCGTCCTGGTCGCCGCCTTCGATAGCAACGATTTCGATGCGTTCGAATTGCAGCTCAAGTTGCTTCCTGGTGATGAAACGGTGCCCGGCGAAACCAACCGCCACTTTCACTGGAGCAAGTTTCCTCACATGGTGGCAATTTCCAGCCAGCCTTCCTGGAAGCTGACGCTGGACCTGGTGACAACTTCAAACCAGCGCCGCGGCTCACTCGTCGTCTACCGCACTTACAGCCACCGCGATCTGCAATTGGATGTCAACCTCCTGACTTCCGAATTTCCCGCTACCCTCGCAGACGCGCTCCAGCGAGTGCTGACCATGCCCGAGGTGCTTGTGCCGGTAGCGCAAGGCGACGCCCGGTTTCTGGCCGCGAACCTGTAACGTGCCTTCGCGGACCGATCGAAGCGAACGTAGGGACAGCCGCCCCCGGCTGTCCAGCGGGGCGAAGCCCNGCNCCGCCCCGCTCTTGAGTACGAGGATGGACAAAGGAAACCCCAGGCGAGCTGCGCTCGCCTGGACAGCCGAGGGCGGCTGTCCCTACGTGGGATCTTGCTCCCTTCCTTTCGATCCCTGAGTTAATATGGTGTCAACTATGGATCGGAGCATTCTCGGATTGCCGGATCCAGTTGCAGGGGCTCCCAACGGAGAGCGGCGTCGCTGTGTTCGTCAAAAACTCCACACTCCGGTTTACGCCAGTTTCAATGGCCCGCAGACCGGCATGGTCGTGGACCTGAGCGAATTGCTCGACCTGCACGAAGACGGCTTCGCCGTCCAAACCAGTGAACGCCTGGAAATTAACCGGACCGTAACGCTTTGCCTCGATCTGCCTGAAACCAGAAGCTTCGTTCATGGCACTGGCCAGGTGATATGGAGCGATGACGGTGGCCGCGGAGGTATCCGGTTTTCCGGGCTTTCGGACAGTTCCCGCCAAATACTCAAAGAATGGCTCTTTGCCAACCTGCTGATCGCCTGCTCCAACCACGCTGCTCGAACCGAGCAACTCGCTCGGCGCAAGAATGACGAAGAGAAATCACCCGAACTGGCGCCGGTCGGTGAAGGCCGCAGTGTCGTTCCGATCTCCGATGGAAGCGAAACAATCTCCCCTGTAGAGACGGGGCTTGCCCCGTCTCAGCCGCAGCAAGCCGCGTCTCTACAGGTGGAAGCAGTTCGCCGCGAGGTCCGCGAGATTGGTGACGACGTCGATGCAGTTTTGCAGTTCGTCACCGAGCGCGCCTTGAGCCTCACGGGAGCCAGTGGCGCCGCCCTGGCGTTTCTCACGAACGACAAGATGATCTGCCGGGCACGAGCCGGCGAACCAGCTCCACCGCTGGGCGCCCCCGTGGACGCAAAACAAGGGCTGTCTGGAGAATGCGTTCGCAATGGCCTCCTCGTCTCGTGCGAGGATACGGAAAACGATCCGCGTATCGATCCCGAAATCGGTCACGCACTGGGCATAGGCTCGCTCATGGCCGCTCCCATCGTGTCCGATTTCCGGGTCGTAGGCTTGCTGGAGATTTTCTTTCCGCATCCGCGCGGTTTCACGAAGGCCCACCAGACGATTTTGGACCGGCTCGTCGAAATGATTCCCAAAACCCATCGTGAAAAGACCCAGCCTGAAAAGACTCAACCGGCAACTCCGATCGGACCAGAAGCCGTGTCAGGCGTGTCGCGGCCGCCCGCTTCGGAGTCAGGTTCGATGGAATCAGGTTCGATCCATGCGACTCGCGAGGCCTTGTGGGAACAGAAGCCTGAAGAGCAAGCCTCGCAGAGGGTCCCCGGACAAATGGTCGCAGCGCAGGTTCCGGAGCAGATTCCCGAGCAAATTCCCAAACCCCCGGCCGCAGCTCCGTCTCGTTTGCTTGATCTCGGGCTGCTCGGGCTGGCCATTGCAGTGGTAGCAATGGTCGTTGGCTATTTAGTCGGACCCATGATCGAGAAGCGCATTTCACCGGAAGCGTCGCAGCGGTCAGTGCCCGAGGCGGCGTCGAAGGTTTCAGGGCAAAGCGCAACCGATCAACGCTCGGCCGATCAACGCTCGGCCGATCAACGCCCGCCAGCGAAGTCTCTGGCCGACTTGCGAAAGCTCGCCGACCAGGGAGACGCGGACGCACAATGGCAGATGGGCGTGCGCTGCCATAACGGAGAGGACGTTCCGCGGGATGACGTGCAGGCCATGCAGTGGTTCCTGCGCGCCGCCGAACAAGGGCATGTTACCGCGCAGGCCACTCTCGGCGCCTACTATTGGGCGGGGCGTGGAGTTCCTCAAGATCTTTCCAGGGCCTACTTCTGGTCTGCGCTGGCGCTTGCCCAGGGTGACGAGAACAGCAAGTCTCGACTCGAAGGGCTGGCTTCCCAAATGACCCAGGCGCAGGTCTCCGCCGCGCGCCAGCAGGCCGAAGTCTGGCTTCGCCAGCACAACGCCGCGAAGCCCGCGAGGAACTGAACCGGAGATCATTTCTGGGTTCCCCTGGTCCTCCGTGATAAGGAACTCGCTTCCCATAACCCGTTCGCCTCAAACAGCCGTAAAATAGACTCGTGGCCACGCTACGCGACATCTTGACGGCCGACGACCGCGTTCGCCAGGGCGACCCTGCTCTTTGGGAAAAGCTGGATCGCAATCGAGTACGCTGCTATGCCTGCGGCCACTGCTGCCCGATTCCCGAGGGACAACCCGGTGTCTGCAAGGTTCGCTTCAACCACGGTGGCACGCTCTACGTTCCCTACGGCTATGTCGCCGGAGTTCAGTGTGACCCGATTGAGAAGAAGCCGTTCTTCCACGCTTACCCGGGGGCCCTCGCTTACAGTTTCGGAATGCTGGGCTGCGATCTGCACTGCTCCTATTGCCAGAACTGGGTCACTTCGCAGGCGCTGCGCGACCCGCACGCCGTCTCACCGCCGCTCGCGGCCGATCCCGCGCTGCTGGTCAAAGACGCGCTAGCCCAGGGCGCAAAAGTTGTGGTCAGCACCTATAACGAGCCGCTGATCACCAGCGAGTGGGCGGTTGCGGTTTTCCGCCAGGCACGCCAGGCGGGCTTGCTGACCGCGTACGTTTCAAATGGCAACGGGACTCCGCAGGTGCTCAAGTATCTCCATCCCTGGATCGATCTTTACAAGGTGGACCTCAAGAGCTTCGACGATCGCCACTATCGCCAGCTCGGCGGACGCCTGCAGCCGATCCTTGACACCATCCGCAGTTTGCACCAGATGGGCGTGTGGCTGGAGATCGTCACCCTACTCATTCCCGGCGTCAACGACAGCGACGATGAACTGCGGAACCTGACCGCATTTCTGGCCGGCATTTCGCCCGACATCCCCTGGCACGTCACCGCCTTTCACCAGGACTACAAAATGACTTCGCCCGCCGATACGCGTCCCGAAGATCTGCTGCGCGCCGCCGCCATCGGTCGCGAAGCTGGATTGCGCTACATCTACGCCGGCAACCTTCCCGGGCAGGTCGAGGGCCTCGAAGACACGCATTGCCACCAGTGTGGAGAATTGCTGATCCAGCGCTATGGATACTCGATCGAAAAATACAGGTTGACTCCAGAAGGCGATTGCCCGGCCTGCCACGCGCCGCTCCCCGGCCGCTGGTCGAAGAAATTCGACGGCCAGATTGCGGCCTCGCCTTTTCTGCCCCGCGGGCGGGCGCAATTGGTTAAAATCCTCTCGCGACAATAATCAACATTCATGCGCACGGCAAAAACATTGCTGCTGAGAGTCTTGTTGTGTCTGGTCTTATTGAGTCTGGATCTGGGCTGTTCTCCGCGTGATTTCCTGACGCGCCGGCTCGCCGCCGATTTGATCTCGGCCTCCGACGCATTCAAAGCGCCGCAATTGTTCTGGCTCAAGACCGGCATCGTTTCCAATAAGGATTTCAGTTCTCCCGATTTCATGGTGTTACAGCGCCGCGGATGGATCATCGGCACCGGCCAGAAATGTCCCGCCGGAGTCGACCCTCCGCCATGCTGGGACGTATTGCTCACGCCGCTCGGAGTGGATACGATACGACCCCTGATTACGAGTGCCCTTCCCGACAATGGCCCGATCGGGATCCAAGTCGCGCGCCGCGAACTGCTGGGCATTTCCGGAATCAGCAAGGCGGGCAACTTCGCCGACGTCGAGTTCACCTGGCGTTGGGTTTCCATCAATCAAGTTGGCACGGCACTTTACGACAGCGGAGTTCGCTACCGGTCGACCGTCGGATTCCGTGGCTATGACGACGGGTGGCGCGTCGTGGACCAAAACGTACCGAGCAACCAGACGCTGGATGAGGCGCTACGCAACGCTCAACCCACCGCACCGTAACCGAACTGATTTGCACGCTGAAGATTCGGGGCTAGACCCACTACCACAAAGCACACGGAGGTACACGAAGATTCAAATTCCGTAATGATTTCCTTCGTGCTCCCTTCGTGTCCTTTGTGGTTGATGACTTTAGGACACTATCGACCTCGCGAAACGTTTGCCACCAGCAGCGCGCGCGGTGTATACCTCGTAGTTCTTGAAAAGTGTTATCGAAAATTCTATGCGACGATCTTCTATGCGCCAATCAATCCTGCTCGCCTCAATCGTGTCCGTCATTTGCGCTTCGATCTTTGCCCATGCCCAAACCGCAAAGCCCAAGCTCACGCTCGATGAATTCTTCAACTCGGTTAGCTTCCCCGCGGTGAAAGTTTCGCCGGACGGCAACTCCGTCGTCATCGCAACGGAAAAGGCCGACTGGGATCAGCAGATCTTCCGCAAAGAACTCTGGCTCTACCGGACCGCTGGCGGCAGCCTGACGCAGTTGACGCAATCCGGGCATGACAGCGCGCCGCAGTGGTCGCCTGACGGCCAGTGGATCGCGTTCCTCTCCGAGCGCAAAATCGCCGATGCCAAAGATGGAGACGCAGGAGACGGCAAGGATAAGGATAAAGAAAAAGACGTTGCCCAGCTGTTTCTGATTTCGCCCAGCGGCGGCGAGGCCTTTGCCATCGCTTCAGGCGAGGACGAAGTCCACGCCTTTGCCTGGTCTCGGGACTCGAAGGCAATCGCTTTCGCTACCCGCCAACCCTGGACCAAACAGCAGAATGACGATCACAAAAAAGATTGGAAAGACGTGATCCGTTATCGCGGCGATGAGCGCGGTGACGTGATATTCCGCATCACGCTCGATGAAGTCCTGGCACGCCACGCTGCGCTCGGCTCCAAAGAGATCCCTGATGCGGAAAAAGATTCTGGCGCCACGCCCGGCGCAGTCGCCATTGCACGCACGCCTCTGCGAGTGGAGCAAATGAGCATCTCGCACGACGGCAGCCGGTTGGCTTTTGTGACTTCATCGGTGTCCGAACGCCAGGAGAAGGTCGAAGACATTGAACTATACCTCGTCAACTTAGTTAGAAATACAGCGGAAGCCACGCCCATCCGCCTGACCCACAACGAGGCCGTGGAACTGAATCTGGAATGGGCTCCGGATAATCGCCATCTGTTCTTTCAGATCAACCTTGGATCGCTGGAACGAAAGTACGAAGATCCGCAACCGCGCCTCTACTGGGTGGACGCCGGCGACGCGGCCGCCAGCACGTCCGACAAAAGGGAAGTCCAGCGCTGGTTCGCCGACTACCCGGGCGAAGTCGTTCGCTACACGCCGCTGCCCGACGGCTCAGTGCTGTGCGCCTGCCGCACCGGAACCGAGGTGCAGTTGGTATCGCAAGCGAATCCGAAAGCCGCCATCGTGAAGCACGAGGGATGGGCTGGAACCTATGAACTCCCCGCTGCCGCATCGCAATCGCAATCTCAAAGCACGCGCATAGCGTTTGCCTACTCGGCCATCGAACGGCCCACGGAAATCTACATCGCCGACGGCCCCGACAAACTGGCGCAGGCGCGGTCCATCACTTCCTTCAATAAGCTGTTCACCGAACGCGACCTGCCCCGGGCTAAGCCCTATGGCTGGATTTCCGATGACGGCACGCCCGTGGAAGGCATGCTGATGTATCCGCCGGGAAAGTTTGAGGCGAAGAACCTGCCCATGTTTGTGTTCATCCACGGCGGGCCGCAGGATGCCGATGGCAACCACTTCGTAGCCGATTGGTATCAGTGGGATCGCCTGGCCGCCACCGCGGGCTGGCTGGTGTTCGAGCCGAACTATCGCGGCTCGACCGGCTACGGGGACAAGTTCGCGCTGCAGATCGTTCCTGAAATTGTTTCCCGGCCCGGAAAAGATATATTGACCGGCGTCGATGCGCTCGTGAAAGACGGAATTGCCGACGCGAACCAGTTGGCCATTGGCGGCTACAGCTACGGCGGTTACATGACGAACTGGCTGATCACGCAGACCACTCGCTTCAAGGCCGCCGTCACCGGCGCCGGCGCGGTGGAGCACGTCGCCAACTGGGGCAACGATGACACGGTTTTCGACGACGCCTATTTCCTCGGCGGGTTGCCGTGGGAAACCCCTGATCGCTATCGCAGCGAAGCCGCGATCTTCCAGATCAACAAAGTGCGAACTCCCACGCACATGGTTGCCGGCGCGGACGATATTCGGGTTGCGGTGCTAGAGGACTACCTGCTCGATCGCGCCCTGCATGAGCTGAATGTTCCGAGCGACCTGCTGATCTTTCCCGGCGAGGGCCACGAGCTCGCGAAGAATCCCTGGCACGGAAAAATCAAAGTGCGCGAAGAGTTGAAGTGGCTGACGAAGTACGGCGGGGTGACGGGTACGAACTAGTTTGTGTAGAGCGGACACTCTTGTCCGCTGCCTTTGACTCTGGCTTTCGAATCACTCGTAGCTGCTCGCTTCGCGAAGCGCCACCCAAAATCAGGTGCAGAAAAATCAAAGTCAAAGTCAGAATCAAAGTCAGAATCAAAGTCAAAGGCAGCGGACAAGAGTGTCCGCTCTACACGAGCTTTACCTTGCGGAGGGCTTTTGCAGTTGCGCGATTCTCGCGTGGGGCGAAGATTGCTGGTAGCGGGCAATGCCCTGGTACAGCGCTTCCGCGATTTGCTGGCGGTAAGTCGCGCTTTGCAGGTTGCGCTCGTCCGCGGGACTGCTCACAAAGGAAATCTCGGTAAGAATGGCGGGCATGGTCGTGCCGGTCAGCACGGCAAAAGCGGAGTCCTTGATGCCCCGGTTGCGAATGTCCGGGCTGCTCGCCGCCAGGGTGGCGTAGAGAGAACGCTGGACACTGGCCGCGAGGCGGCGCGACTCCTCGATTTTTTCGTGCAAACCTCCGGCCGATAGCGATACCGGCGTCAGCTTGGCGAAGGTTCCATCTTCATGCCTTTCGACTTCCCGGGACCCCGGAGCCGAAAACAGATTCGTGTAGTAGGTCTCAACTCCCCGCGCCGTCGCCGAGCTGCTGTAGTTGGCGTGAACGGAGACGAACAGATCGGCCTGCGTCTGGTTGGCGAAATCAGCGCGCTGATCGAGGGGCAGGTAGGTGTCGCCGGTTCGCGTGAACATTACTTCCGACCCCAATCGCGTTTGCAGCAACTTGCCCAGACGCTGGGTCACGTCGAACACCAGATCCTTTTCCAGCAATCCCTGCCGTCCAACCGTGCCCAAGTCCCAGCCGCCATGCCCGGGGTCTAGCACGATGCGAAATTTCCCGGTTCTCGCCGGCAAAGGTTGGTCGGACGCCTTCGCCGCCAATGCCGCTACAGGAGCCGCTTTCACCGGGGCCGGCGCAGCGTTCACGGACGCCGGCATCCGGTTCGGAGCCATGCCGTTCGGAGCCATGGGGCTCGCCGCCAAAGTTTTTTCGCGGTCGCGCAACTCCACCACCAGGCGATAGGGACTCGACTCCATGCTGACGGAGAAGTTCGATCCGTCCTTGGTGTCGAGCACGATTCGCGTTACGCCGGCGACGGGCTGAGCGATCCGCACACGCGTCAGCGAAACATCGCCGACGTCCATCGTCTTTCCATCTAATTCCGGCGAAAGAACCGTGTCGTGCAGATCGAAGTAGATCCGCTCCGGCGACATCAAACGATGCACTTCGTAGGGCACCTGGTCTTCCATGTCAATGACCACCGTGCTTCCCATGGACGAGGACCAGTGACGCACCCCGGTGATTTTCGGCAGCGCCGCCAACTTGTTTTCCGCCCCGGCGGCGAGTGGCGCTGCAGCGGAACCGAGCTTCGCCGGATTCATCAGATTGTCGGAGACTGCGGGAGATAGAACATCCGCCGGGGGCGCTGGCGGCGTCGTTACCGATTGTGGTGAGATCTCGGTCTTTGTGGCTACGACCTTTGGGACCGCCGTCTTGCCATGAACCTGCATGCCCCACCACGCTCCAGCTGAAAATAACGCGGCCACCGCCACCAGGCCCATCACTACACTCAATCCCGGCCGCGAACTGCCGGGAAGAGAAGTGGGATGCGGAAATGGCAAGACTTGAGGCGGTTCAATCGGAGCCGTCCGTTCTTCGAACTCAAACAGGTCGTCACTCTCAACCGCCTCCGCTGCGACACTGAGCTCAGGCAACTCGACTATGGCGGCGGGAATGACCAGAGGCTGCGATAGTGAGGCCAAGTCTGGTTCTTGAATCGGCGCTGGTGGAGCTTGCGACGCAGCGAAAATGGCTGCGGCTGGCGGAGACGGGGCAAGCCCCGTCTCTACTGTAGTTTGTCGCGGCTCGGCTTCTTGAAGTTCGATCGCCGCCGGCTTCGCCTGCAGGACTTCGTCAGCCACATCCGAGAGCCAATTGATGCGCCGATCCTGATCTTCGGGTTTGAGCGCGGAAAGAACCAGCTCAGCGAACAGATCGAAACAGCGAACGTCGTGATCCGTGAAAGCCCGGGCAGTTGTTGAAAACGCCTGCAGCACGCCCAGTTGCTCGCGCCGGCCACGCAACGGAACCAGAACGGTGGAGCGAGCTCCCATCTGGTGGGCGAAGTCCAGTTCGACGCGAGCGTCGGTTTCACCATCGTCGCAACGAAGAATGCGCCCCGATTCCAGGCAGTCCCGCAGAAACACGGACTCGCCGATCAGGGGAACGCCGCGCTCGACGGCGAGCGGTCCGGCGGCGGCGCGGCACACGATCTGCGATCTTTCGGACGCCGATCTTTCTGCCTCCGACCCTGCGGCCGCCGAGCTTTCCGCAAGCGCGACCACGATACCGTCGGCCTGGGTAATGGCCTGGGCGCGGTCGCAGATTAATTGCAGCACTTCGTCCAGGATGAAGCGTTCCGTCTCGAACAAGTCGCGATCGGAGGCGCATCCTGTGGCCACGCGCCGGTTGCGTATCTGCTCGTGGAGGTCCGAGAAAGCAAGCAGTGCGCGCAGCGCTTCCTGGCGCGCAATCGATTCGAGAACGCGGTTGCCCTCCCGCAGTGGAGAGCCGGGGTCGGCCGTCGTCGCTTCCCAGTCAACTCGGGTTGGATTGGCACTCATGCTGGCGCGGTCAATACCACGAAAAACCTGTGTTCATCGTATCCGCGGCTCGTCGGAAGGCTCATTGCCGGCCTTGGTTCGACCGGGTTCAACCGGCCAAGCTTCACCGGTGTACGTTCAACCGGCGAGTCTCACCATCAAGCGACAGCCACAACTCCAATTTCGAGCGTAATAGTCTTTTGGGGGGTACCGCAATGTCCGTTAGTACACGTCCTATTGCGGTTCTGGGATGCGCAACCGGCGCGGACGGGGTCGGGACGTCCGAGCTACGACCCTTCAGATTTTGCTCTCGGCCTCGATTCGTCCTATCTTTAAAAAGCAGCAAGATGCAACTCCCGGAGATGTGATGATCGATCCAGCCGAGCAGGAAAAGCCAGAGAAACTCAAGAAATCCAGCTGGTGGTGGCCCGGGGTCGTGGCCAGCAGCCTGGCTGGGGCGGCCGTGGTGGCGTTCCGAGGCTGCTGGCACAGCAACATGGGCTGGCCGGTTGGTGTGCAGGGATATTCCTACCAGGTTTGCCTGAACTGCGGCGCCATGCGGCTGTTTGACGAGAAAACCTTCAAAGCGTATGGCCCGTTCCGCTATGGCCTGAACGAGCTCATCGCCTGGGAAAGGTCCACGAAACCGAAATCCCATCCCGTGGCGGATGTGCGGCGTTCGGCATTATAGAGCGGTTCCAGAGTTGCAGTGACCACAAGCATCTGCCGGGCTTCGCCCGTCCCTACACAAACGCTGTTGCGCCGCTCAGGCTCCGGCCGGCTGGCCCTGGCTCTTGTACCACTCCACCGTGCGGCGCAGGCCGTCTTCAAAGTTCACCAGAACCTTGTATCCCAAGTGCTTCTGCGCCTGCGTGATGTCCGCCAGCGAATGTTTGATGTCCCCACCACGCTCCGGACCGTACTTGACGGCGCCCTTGTAGCCAGTCAGTTGTTTCAAAGCCCGGAAAGTTTCATTCAGTGTGGTCCGCTGGCCGGTGGCGCAGTTAAAAACGCGCCCACCACACTCCGCCGCTGGGACCGAGCAGGCCAGCAGATTGGCCGAGACCGCGTTGTCAATGTAGGTGAAATCGCGGCTGGTTTCGCCATCGCCAAAAATCGTCGGCTGTTCCCCACGCAGCATCTGCATACTGAATTTTGCAAGTACGCCCGAATATGGCGAAGAAGGATCCTGCCGTGGCCCGAAAATATTGAAGTAGCGCAGGCAGACGGTTTCGAGGCCATAGCAACGGTAGAACGACACCATGTAAAGCTCGCTGGCCAGTTTGGCCACCGCGTACGGCGAGATCGGGTTTGGGTTCATGGCTTCATGCTTCGGAAGTGTCGGTGTATCCCCATACGCCGAGGATGAGGCGGCATACACGACCCGCTTCACTTTCGCATCGCGCGCCGCGACCAGCACATTGACCGTGCCGTCGACATTGGCGCGGTTGCTGCCGAGAGGGTCCAGCACCGATTTCGGGACCGACGGAATGGCCGCCTCGTGGAGCACGTAGTCGACGCCCGCGCACGCCTTGTGCATGGCATCCAGATCGAGAATGTCGGCTTCGCGGAAATCCATCCGGCTCAGCACTTCGGTGAGGTTCTCGCGTCTGCCGGTGGCAAAGTTATCGATGCCCCGGACCTCGTCGCCGCGTTCCAGCAGAGCGCGCACCAGCGAGGACCCGATGAAGCCGGCAGCGCCGGTCACGAGATATTTAGCCATATCGTTTTAATGATAACGGATGTATTGCCTACCAGGCGCACGGGTCCCGTCACCAGAGGAACTTTGGTTCCGGAGCCCGCCAAACGGCCCGCCAGCCGCTAAAATCCCTGGAGGAAGGATTCAGGACCGGCGAACCCGTTTGGCGATCTGGTGGAATTCATCGCGAGAGAGCAACTGTTTCTTTCGAAAGAACTCCGTAATCTCATCGAGAAAGGCTCTCGGGTCGGCCGACTCCAGGGTGCCCTTCATGCTGTTCTCCTGCATGCTCTTCTCCTCAGCCGATATTCCATTGGAGACGGCGCTGTGGCCACTCAGTGCGTCGAGGAGTTGCTTCAGTTGCAGTTGTCGTTCCGGTTCTAGGTCCGCGAAACAGATGCCCATGCCCAGAAAAGGGTACGAAGTGCGAACCGTGCCCGAAGCCTCAATCCGGATGCCGAACGACTTGAGTACAAGATTCACTTTCGTGTCGACGGGAAACGTGCTGTTCATTTCCACATAGCATCCGTGCAGGCTGACGTCGGTAACGGTCCCCCACATGCGCACGTCGCTGCCCTCCGCTCGAAACTCCACGCTGCCCGAACAACGAAGCCGGGGGCTTTGCCGCCGCTCTTTCCAATCGACGGTGGGCGTAGTTTCTGGAGTTCCGCCGTTCTTTGGCGCTGCATCAGCGGGTACACCTTCCGCCGCGCTCCCTTTTAGCCGGAGAAGATAGTTCACGCCCTCTTCGCCGTTACTGGCGTCTGGAGACAAGCCAGGCTGTTCGGGATGGATATGCGGGTCCACGAACTCCTCCGACAATATGCCGCTCTTAATTGGATCGGAAGATTGCGGAAAAACTTTAGACCGCCGGGAATTGCGACAAAGAAGCGCGAATCTGCTGCCAGAGTTCCTCTTTGCCGGCTCCGGTCTTGGCCGAAAACGCCACGATGGGCACTCCGCCATACGCTTGCCCGAGCGTGCGCATCGCCTGCTGCAACTGGTTGCCAGAGAGCCGGTCGCACTTGGTGGCCACAATCGCATGTGGCCGACCTCTGGACGCCAGGAATTCCAGCAACTGGCCGTCGCTTTCCTGGGGAGGAATGTTCGAATCGACCAGCGCCAGGCACAGCGCCAGGCTCGGGCGTTGGTGCAGGTACGGATCCACAAACCGGGCCCAGTCGGCGGAGATTTCGCGCGAGACCTTGGCGTAGCCGTATCCCGGCAGGTCGGCGAAAAGCAACTCGGGCCGGGGTTGCCCCGCCCTGCGGACTTCATAAAAGTTAATGCTGCGCGTGCGCCCGGGAGTATTGCTGGTGCGGGCCAGCTTTTTGCCCACCAGCAAATTGATCACGCTCGATTTCCCGACGTTGGACCGTCCCAGAAAGGCGATCTCCGGCACACCGGGGGCGGGGAAGTGCGTCAAGTCACTCGCCGACAGCATAAATCGTGCCAGAATCCGCATACAGACAGTTTCCAGTGTTGGGCGGCGCATGGCAAGCGCCGCAGAAAAAAGTTTTGCAGAAAAGATGTTTGCTAAAGCCCGAGGGGACGTTTCGGTTCCACGTCCCGCTCCTCAATCGGATGCAGTTTGTGCCAGACCGTGAGCCCGCCGGCGATGACCAGTCCAATGAGAACGCTGATCAGAAAAAACCAGCGATAAGCCGGCAGCGCGATCAGCAGAATCGCTACTACAACGACCGCGATGATGAGACCCGCCGATCCCTTCAGGCTAAATCCCGACCGGCTGCCTGATTCCGGCTCCATACCTTAATTCTAGCGCCGCCTCCACGACAAAAGAAAAGGCCCGCTCAAACAGCCGGCCTGCTGGAAGCTACTCTGACACTTCTCGGAACGGCGTTGCCCCTCCAAACTTTCTTTGTGATCCATGCGAGTGCGACCCAGGCAAATATGACCCATGCAAAATTAGTTTCGATGGCGGTGCGGTGGCTGCGGCGCTATCGCTGTGGAGTAGTGCTTAGCGAGCAAGCATGCGTTAGCGGCGAGATGCCGGACGCCATTGGCTGGAAGAAGGCGTGCCATTCGGTGCTGGTCGAGAGCAAGGTGTCACGCGGGGATTTTCTGGCCGATCGCGACAAGCCCTTCCGGCAAAAGCCGGAGGTCGGCGTCGGCTGCGAGCGGTATTACCTGGCGCCGCGGGGTCTGATACGGACCGAGGAACTTCCCGCGGGCTGGGGATTGCTGGAGGTCTGCGGGCGCGAGATCGAGCGGGTCAGGGCGTCGGCGAAGAACCTGCGTTCCGAGATTGGATTCCAGAACGAAATGAATCTTCTGCTGGCGAGTTTGCGGCGGGTGGAAATCCGCATTGAACCCGAGAGCATCACCGACTTTCTGAAGTGGAAGAACCGCATGGCGGAGTACAACCGGGGCCGACTGCCCGAAGGTCTGGTTGCCGAGGAAGAGGAAGCCAACGGATTCCTGCTGGGAACCGCTGGCGACTGAGGCTGATTCCGAGCCCCTAAGGGGCCGGCTGATTTCCCGTAGAGATGCGGCTTGCCGCGTCTCCCTAGACGGGGCAAGCCCCGTCTTTACAGATGGAAGTTCCTGCATCCCGACAAAAAAATGAAACCGGGCGGTTAGGCCCGGTTTCGGGAGCGTCGGTTGAGATGCGGTTACATCGCAGCCCGGCGCGGGCTGGTTCGGAGATTTGCGCGAGCGCAGTTCGCGTCCGCTTGTGCCTCTCGCACCAGCAAAGGGTTCAAAAGGAGCGAGAATACGAATGTAACCGAAGAAGCAACTGGGTGGCCAGTGTCAGGTTCCGCGCGATGGTTTTAGTTGTCACCCCAAGCGAAAGATAATAAAACTACTTATCCACTGGATTCGCTGAAGTTTGGGAGGCGGTTCCAGAGTCGCTCACACAGGGGTGCTTCAAAGTGTTGCACAGTATCGGGTGCAAGGGCGGTCACGGAATCCGGAAACACGGAGTTCTCCGGCAGGCCCCTTAGTTCAACCCCGACTGGGTCAGCTTCACCGCACAATAGGGATTCGCGGCTCCGCCCGTCACGTTGCACTTCTGGCCGTTCACCGACCCCGCCGCCAGGGTCGTGAAGTAGATGTTCGTCCCGCCGTTCGACAACTGGTTGTCGATCACNATCCCGCTGGTNCCTCCGAGAGCGCTCGGGGCCGTCACACAAGTGGATGTCGGCGCGCCCGTGCAGGTCGGTGTCGACAACGAAGAGGTTCCAATCGTTGTGCTCTCCAGGTATGCGTTGCTCGAGCCACCCACTCCGAAGAACATCAGGTCCGTCGTTCCGTTGTAAAACTCGGTCAGCGGCGAACACTCCTCACCGACTGTGGTGTTTACAGGAAAGGTGTAGTCCCCCGTGCTGGTGATAACGTGATTCGCGAAGGGGAACATATACATCACTGGATACGACGGCTGCAGCGGGGCGCTCGATGTCCCCGACTTGAACCCGCACGTGATCATGTGCCCCGACGTTGTCCCGTTCAGCCAGAATGCGTTATCCACCGTCCCAGAGTGAAGGTTGCCCCCCGTGCAGTCCCCGTTCCCGTGCCCCGACCCCAGGTCCACGGTGTTGGCTGTTGTGGGCACGCCGGTCGTGAAGTTTGCCGGAAGCTGGGTGACTGCCCCGCCGATGCCCACCACATAGCTGCATCCCGTAAACGCGAATACCTGGTTGATTGCGGGATTGGCGACATCGCTGACCACAATCGGCGCATCCACAACCCCCGTTCCTGCTCCGTTCCCCACCCACCCGATCGTCTGCTGCGCCGTGTACGTCTTAGCCGGGCTGGTCAGTTTAACTGCATACAAGTATCCATACCCGTCTCCGAGAAAAATCCTGCCCGACGTCGTATCGACAACCGGATCGGTCAACACCTTGGTGGCCGCGGTCGAGACCGTGACCGGCCAGTCCGTATTGGCCACCAGCGCCGGGGCTCCGCCGCCGAATACCGGCGTGATCTTGTACAGCAAGCCATTGTCGGCGCCCACGTACGCCGTATCCGAGCTGTAGTCCACCCATGGCGAGGAATTCGAATTGGTCGCGGCGCTTTCGATGGTGAGCGTGGTCATGCAGCCCGCCGTTGTCGGCGTCGTGCACGAAGCCGGCGTCTGCGGACTCAACACCGTTCCCGCCTGCGACGGCGGCGTCGGTATCGGATTCGGCAGCACCAGAACGTGGAAATAAGAAGCCGTGGTTGTGCTTTCCACGAACGCCACCTTCGTTCCATCGGTCGACAGCGTCGGCGACGTTTTGATCTGCCCCCCCGTGTGCGTCACCGTGTTGTAGGCGAATGCCACCCACGGCGTTCCGCTATTGCACGGCGGAGTCGCTTGTGTGTACAGGTTGTTGATGCCGACCAAGTTGGCCTGCGTCCCTGAAGTCACGGTCAGCCCAAACAGAACGTAATCGGAATTGCAACTCTCCGCGACTACGTCAAACTGGTATTTCGCGGGAAACTCGTTTTGCGGCACGTACCCGTTCTCCAGCGATACCGCCCAGTCGATCTTCATTCGGCGCGGAATTCGGCGCGGAGGCCGCACCACCCCTATCCCTATGCGTGCGTCTTCCGCCGCTAGGCGCGCGTTTTCCAGCGCCACTTGCCGCATCACCATGTTGTAAACGTGGCGCGGGTCCCGCGCTCCCGCCGCCAGTACATCCTCGGCTCGCGCGCCCGGCATCAACAAATGCCGCGAACTCCAGTCCTGCGGATACCCCAGGTGCGTCTGCTCGTCGCTGGCGCCCCCCGGTGAGGTCCTTTCCGTCGCTGTCCCTGCCTGCCCCGAAAGCGGAATGCCCAGCAGGAACAACCCAGCCGCCGCACCGAACCAACGGAATGCGCATCCTCGCATCGTGTCTCTCCTCAAACTTTCATCCGGGAAGTCGCCGTAGAGGCCCCTCCAGCGATTCTAAGAAATTCCAGATCGGAACCACAGAGAAAAAGCAGGAATTTAAGATGACCTAAGTAACGCGCACGCATCCAATCGTCGGCCCCACTCCCCAAGACACGCCATCCCCGCACGCCGGCCACGCTACGAATTCTTCCGATTGAACCGGCAATGCTTTTGCGTCGGGCTGATCTTCCCGCACGACAACGCCATCGTCTCAAACACGCGCTCGTACCGGAACGCCGGCTTCTGATAGGGTTTTCGGCTGCGCGTTGACTTGGGCTCCGTGCGCGCAACTGGTTCGTCCGGGGGTGGCTCCCCGCCCTTCCGCTCCCTCACAGCCATGCATCGCCCCCCTCTAGTTGCGATTCATGTTTCGGGTGGTTCAGTGCCGAGGTCGCCTCGTCTCGTTGAGAGCGCGCCAGTTCATGCGGTTCAAAGCGGTGCAGTTGCGTGTCTTCCGCTTTGTACACCACACCCAGGCCCCCACCGCACAGCTCCTCAGACCGTGCGGTAGTGCGAGGTGGTGACGCTCAGGTCGATCATTGGAGACGGTTCAGTCCTCGGGTCGCCTCATCTTAAGGGCGCGGCATACGCTCGTCAAGCGAGGGACCTAGTCAGGCACGGGTGCGTCGAAGCCTAAACAGGTCATAACGGGAATCGTGTCGAAGTGGTCCTTAATTCGGCACCCCGGCGCGCCTACCCTCCAACGGGAAGAGCCGAATCTACATTTCCCGCCGGCCTTCCATGGCCTTGAGCATGGTGACTTCGTCGGTGTATTCGATGTCGCTGCCTACCGGAATTCCCATGGCGATCCGGGTCACGCGCAGTCCCTGTCGCTTCAGTTGCTGGGCCAGGTAGGTGGCGGTGGCTTCTCCCTCGACCGTGGGATTGGTCGCGAGGATGACTTCTTCGATTTCGCCGCCGCCGACCCGGCTGATCAGGTTTGCGATGCGCAACTGTTCGGGCCCCACACCGTGCAGCGGCGAAATCGAGCCGTGGAGCACGTGGTAGACGCCGTTAAAATGCCGCGTCTTCTCGACNGCCGCAATGTTCGTCGGTTCCTCCACCACGCAGACGAGCTTTTGATTGCGGGTAGGACTNNTGCAGTACACGCAGGGATCGACGTCGGTGATGTTGTTGCAGATTGAGCACAATCGCAGCTTGGCCTTCACATCTCGAACGGCGGAGGCGAGAGCCTCAGCGTCATCCTCGCTCGACCGCAGAATATGAAAGGCCAGCCGCTGTGCGCTCTTGTTGCCGATTCCCGGCAGCTTCTTGAGTTCGTCGATGAGCCGGCTCATCGGTTCGGCAAAGTTGGACATAGGTAAACCAATCGGGTCATCGGGTGAGCGGGCCATCGGGTGATCTGAGTCGCAAACGCATTTGTTTTTGAATTTCGATCACCCGATGACTTTACAAAATTCCTCCCAGTCCGCCGAGCATTCCACCAAGGCTCGATTGCATTGCCTGATCGACCTTGCGCCCGGCCTCGTTGAGCGCGGCCATCACTAGATCCTGCAGCATCTCGACATCGCCGGCCTTTACCGCCTCGGGATCGATCACGATGCCGAGCACCTGCTTGCGGCCATCCATTCTGACGGTGACCGTGCCACCGCCGGCCGAGGCCTCGACCACGGTCTGCTCCATCTTCTTCTGCAGCGTTTCGTACTGCTGCTTGGCTTGCGACATGAGGTCCTGCAAATTGAAACCAGACATAAGAAACTTTTGTAATTTTGTAATTTGGTAATTTCAAACCCTGGGGCAATGCGGTTTCTAAATTACAAAATTACCCGATTACCAGATTGCAAAATGCCTCTACCCTTTCTCCCGATAATCAATCACGGTGCGGATTTCGGCGCCAAACTTTTCCTGCATGCGTTGCACGATCGGATCCTGTTCGGCTCGGCTGCGCGCACTTCCATTGGACGCCCGTCTTGGTGCTGACCCCGCCTGTGGAGCGCCACCGGGTTCGACCAGCATTTTGATCGGTCTGCCGGCCAGACCACTGGCGGCGGCGCTGGCTATGCGGCGCGCTTCACTCGTGAATGTCATTTCGATCATCGTGCTTGACGCGGCTACCTTTGCGATCAGAGAACTTCCTTCCAGTCTCCACTCCGCGCTTTCCAACATGGACACGAGCATTTGCTGGTTGCCCAGCGCGTTGAGAACGGCGTCGCGCAGCGAGTCGACGTTGGCTTCGGCTCTGGCCTCGGCCCTTGCTTCGGTCCTCAGTTCGGTATGCTCGGCGGGCTGTGCTTCGGGATCTGACGATAAATCTTCAACAGCCGGCGCGGCCGATCCCATGATGACGACGTTAGCGTTCGGGTGTGTGGCGCGGGCGCCCCCGCCCGCGAACGCCGCGGTGTCGCCGGATGCCTCTGCCTTCGGGCTGCCTTTTCGCGCGGAGTCGGCCGCGAACGGTGACACCGGATTCGATCGCGCCGATGTGACAGGTTCAGTGCGTCGAATATCTGCCGGTGCCGTAATGTTCTTGACGATCCCTGGCCGAGTCGTGGGCGCCGCCGCCGCATCGCTCAGCAACTGCTCGATCGGCAGCAAACGCTGCGCGTGTGCCATTTTCAGCAGTCCCAGTTCAAGATGGAAGCGCTGCTCCTGGCGGTATCCGAGTTCTCCGTGGGTGCGCAGCATGATCTGCAAATGGCGCGTCAGGTCTTCCTCGGTGAACAGATCGGCGATGCGGCTCACGCGGGCGCGCTCGTCGGAGGAAATCTGCAAGAGCGCCGAGTCCTTGCCCGCGATCTTCGCTACCGTCACATTGCGCAGGAAGCGCACCAACTGGCGCGCGAAATGCGTGGGACTATGGCCTTCGCCGATCAGTTCATCAACCAGCACCAGGATCTGTTCGCTCGAACTTTCCGCGACGGCCTGCATTACCGTTTCCAGCGCCGCTGCCGGTGCGGAACCGATCAGGCTGCGAACGGAATCGAGGGTCAGGTGGTCGGAGGTGGAGGCGATGGCCTGGTCGAGAATGGAGAGCGCGTCGCGCATTGAGCCGTCACCCGCTTCTGCGAGCAGGGCGAGGGCGTCCTCGTCGGCGGGAATCTTCTCTTTCGTCACGATGTCGCGGAGTTGACCCATGATGTCTTCGAACTTCACCGCCCGAAAACTGAAGTGCTGGCAGCGCGAGCGGATGGTCTGGGGGAAATCCTCGGGCTGCGTGGTGGCCATCATGAAGATCACGTGGCTGGGGGGCTCCTCGAGCGTTTTTAGCAGCGCATTGAAGGCCGCATCCGTGATCTGGTGCGCCTCGTCGAGAATGTAGATTTTGAAGCGATCGCGCGCCGGACGGTAACGCGCCGCCTCCCGCAATTCGCGGATCTCGTCGATTCCGCGATTGGTGGCAGCGTCAATTTCGATTACGTCTACCGCGTTGCCGGCGCGGATCTCGGTGCAGGAATCGCATACGCCGCAGGGCTCGGCCACCGGCTTCTCCGCCGAGCGGCAGTTCAGCGCCATGGCCAGGATGCGGGCGACCGTCGTCTTGCCGATCCCGCGATGGCCGCTGAAGATATAACCGTGCGCGATGCGCTCCTGCGCGATCGCATTTTGCAGGGTGCGGGTGACGTGTTCCTGGCCGATGACGTCGGAGAATTTCTGCGGTCGGTATTTGCGCGCCAGGACCTGATAGCTCATGCGAGACCACGATTATACAGTCTCGCGTGGGTACCGCTTCGAGCCGCGAGCTTCGAGCGAACCGGATGCCCTCGCAGTTCGTAGCTCGCACCTCTACCGCTTGCGCGGCTGAGTCAGGCGGGCGTACGCTCTGAATTGAGTCTTACCGAAATATTGGAGAAGAAGCGCCTATGCAACTGAGAATGAGCACCCGATCGATGGAGGGCGTACTGGTGGTGGATTGCAGCGGCCGGCTTGTGTTCGGCGAAGAATCGGCCAGCCTGCGCGACACGGTCAAGAAACTGCTGGCCNAGAGCCCGAAGGTNGTGATGAATCTGCGCGAAGTGAATTACATCGATAGCGGAGGACTGGGGACGCTGGTTTCGCTTTACACGACTGCCCGCAGCGCCGGCGGCGCGGTCAAACTGGCGAGCCTGAGCCAGCGTGTTGGTGACTTGCTCCAGATCACCAAGCTGCTTTACCATTTTTGAAGTGTTCGACAATGAAGAAGCTGCCGCGAAGTCGTTCAACAAAGATGCGGCTTAGCAGGCTGGGGGGAAAGTCGATCCGGAGCGCTGCGTGAGCGGCGTCTTTCATGAGTTGTCATCCCGAGCGAAGCGAGGGACGACAAAATTAGGGAAATGGCAGTCAGGTGATTCACCGGGCCTTGATCGAGGTCCGGTTTTTTGCTGAACCTTGTAGCGAGGCGCCCGGTTGGGCCGAAGCGCCTCGCCCGCGCATTAATTCAGGTCCTGTAACACCAGCGGTGTCTGCGACATTCCATTATTGCCGCCCGGGTTGTCCACGAGCACCAGGGTGGTAATCGATCCCGATTGGGAAGTGGGGGACTGTTTAATGAGTGCCGTCTTGCTGAGGTTTGCCGTAACGATCACGGCATAACCACTGCTAATGAAGTTAAGGCTTTGGTAGCCGCTCGCCTGCCCGTTGCCCAAACCGGAAATCTGAGGTGTGAAATTCGTGAGGTCTGTGTCGGCGGGCGGGACGATATAAACGTCCACCCCGCCTACGGGCGAACTGAGCGACGCGTTGACGATGCGGAATTCCATGTTGCCCGACGTCGGCGCCATGTTGTTGTCGGTTAGAAGCAAGGGTGGGCTGTCATTGAATTCAAGTCCAACCGCGACCACCGTGTACTGCGTCGAACCGTTCAAGGAAAGAGTGCCAATGGGCGAGATGGGGTTGGTGGTGTCGCCGGGTGCAAATCCCTGGATCGTGGCGTTGCCCGAAAATACCGGCTGGTAGGCTGCGGGGGTCGTCGGAGCCGGGTAAACCCCGCCGAATGGCAAGGAGGAAGCTATCCGCGTTCCGCTGACATAGATATCCTCGGGCTTGCTGTCGGGGATGGCATTGATCACGCGAACCTGCGCTGTACCATTAGTTACGCCACAGCTGGTGGTAAAGATGCTCAAGGCTGAAAGGGCCAACGCAAGAGTCAGGGCCTTCAAGAAGCGAGACATCTTTATTCTCCAAAAGTCAGTTTGGTGGTGAACGAGAAGGTTTGTCAACCGCTTGCCAGGTGATTCGCCGGGCCTCGGTCGAGGCCCGGCTCTTTTCTCTGAACGTTGCCGCGAGACGCTAGTTGGGCCGAAGCGGCGCGGCCGCGATTAATTCAGGTCCACCATTTCCAGCGGAGTCGGCGAAATTGCTCCACCGCCCGGTAGGTCCACGATCACCAGGGTAGTAATCTGTCCGGCGGTACTACTGCCCCCCTGAGCGAAGCAGCCGGTATATTTCGTCCCGGTGCCGTGTAGATAATAATCAATGCAATAGTTGGTTTCGTAGGTAAGGCTTAGGTAGCTGCTCCCCTGCCCGAGGTTGAGGCCAGAAATCTGAGGCGTGGTAGGGGGCTGGAGCCCGTTCTGGTAGACATAAACGTCAATCCCGCTGTATTGGGCGGACACCGCCGACCCGTTGATGACGCGGATTTCCAAGTTGCCCGCCGTCGGCGTGGTGTTGTTGTCGGTTATGAGGTAGGGTTGGGGGCTGTGGGCGGAAAATCCGCCCAAAAGCATCGTGTACTGGTTCGAACCGCCCACGTTAGCGGCGGTAGAGTTGATGACTGGGTTGGTGGTGGTGCCGGCATCGTACGCTATGATCGTGTCACTCCCCGACGGTACGCTGACGTA
>JGI26339J46600_10000144_pt1 | contig 24669 bp, 27 predicted proteins | sample BogFormECP12_OM1_FD_46600 | JGI IMG/M metagenome (IMG submission 46600) | reverse complement strand
GTTTACGTTCATCATCAATTTGACGGTCATCAGGATCACAGAACGACTTTCCAACTCGCCGTTGAATCATTGGGGAGAGCCGCTCTTTCCATTTTGTCAGAATACAAAGGCGCTCCCTGGTCTACCGAAACAGTTTTGGCATACGAGGTGTGGACTCCACTTTCAGACTTCCAATACATCGAAGACATCACTGACTTCATGGAAAAAAAGACAGCTGCGTTGAAGAAACATGAATCACAACTGAGGAACTTCCGGTTTGATGAAGCATGCGAAGGCCTCAGCAGATATCGTGGAGCCACAACTGGAAAAGGCACATACTGTGAAGTTTTCAAGGTTATCAAGATATCTGAACTACCTTAGGCAAGTCAGAACTCAAAAAGGCTTTCTTCAACATACAGAAAACACGGGCCTCTACCACGCCTATTTATGACGCGTAGGGGCATCCTAGTTAGTTCAATGGACGCAGATTTTGACAGGTGATTTGCTGGTCTTTGAGCGCGGTTCGAAAGCAACTATCAGGATCGTCATAAAAGCAGAAACTTGCTCTCACGCCTAGGAAGAGAATCCTTGTAGATCACCGTTCAGCAACAGCGTTNTTTTCGTTTGGGATAGAACATTATTCCACAACCCTTAAGTCTGTTTACACAGATGATCGCTTCAGGGAGAAGGAGAAGAGAACGTTAGAAGAGGGGAAAGGCAAAAATTGAAATTTTGCCGATGAACCTCTTCATTACCCATCACTTCTTCGCTTTGTCTTTAGTGCTATCATGTTTCTTTTCGGTCCATAAAAGGATCCTACGGTTGTTTCATCGGTTTCTTCCGTCTTCAGAACGTTTAAATTTCCGTTCGGCTCATATTCTGTGGGAGAAAAGGGGCCAATAACACTGCGTTTGGCTTGCGAGGAAACCTAATGCTTGAATCTGAAGTGAGTATCAACAGCAATCATCGCGGCAACTTCGATATNATNGCTGACATACTGGGGGCTTCATATGGCGGGGCAAAAAGAACCAATCTTATGTACCGTTGCAACTTGAGCTTTAAACAGCTAAAATCTTATTCGGGTTTTCTTTTGGCGAACGGAATGTTGCGTATCAATGGAAAAGCACAAGCCTCCGAAGCCATAACGTACGAGGTCACCGAGAGAGGAAGAGAATTTCTAAGAGCTTACCGCGGTTTGAAGGCTCTCATGAAATAGACTTTTCTGTCAGAAATTTCCTTACAGACTCTTCGATTTTGATATTCTTCCCCGTTTCATCCTTGGATATGAACTGATACTGTTCCAGAAAACCTGCGATCTGCTGAATCTGATTCTGGCTCAAACGCATGTCTTCCCTGATCTTCTCCATGCTATGCCATTCTCCATCGGTCAGAATCTCCAGAATCCCAGTGATCTTCGCCATTGATTTGTCCAACGAATGCTGATTGTGGCAGGACGTTTAAAGGCTTTCTGATATTATGTTAGAGAAGTCTTTTCTAGAATAATCTCTCTTCCCAAAACAGGACGAGGACTCAAATTACCCTTCAATTTCTTTAGTGCAGCTCAGTCTTCAGCAAAGGCTTTAACATTTGCTGCAGTATGCAAAAGCGTAGAATTGCCATGATACGGAACGATTGGTTGCGAATACTTGAACAATGCAAGAGCAAGGTACTGCAGCGTATTGCTCCGCTCCTTGGAACTTTGGACAAGCCCCAACCCGATCTTGGCATCGGGGCAGGAGGCGATCCTTTGAGAAAAACGGATTTGGCCGCTGAAGCCGCAGTGGTAGAAACTTTGATGGCTCACGAGGTCTCATTCACGTTGATAAGCGAAGAATCCGGGATGCAAAGATTCGGCAAAAACTTCGAAGAATGCTTCGTGACCGTGGACCCTATCGATGGCACGACGAATTTGATGAGACGAATTCCATTCTACGCGACATCCATCGCGGTTTCCGACAAACCTTTCTTGATGAACGTGCATTCAGCCCTGGTAGCTGACTTATTCCACGGGACAACCTACAAGGCGCAAAAAGCGGAAGGTTCCTTCCGCAACGACCAAGCAATAACGTCTTCCAACAACACGTCGCTCGAAGAGGCCGTTTTAGGCATGGACCTCAACAGCTACAAAATAGACGTAATAGCACCGAGGCTGACAGAACTTATCAAGAAAACGAAACACATTCGCCATTTCGGAGCTAATGCGCTTGAACTCTGCTACGTAGCGGACGGAACAACGGACGGCTTCGTTGACATACGAGGAAAACTGCGCACGACTGACTTAGCCGCCGCGACGCTCATTTTGAAGGAGGCTGGCGGATTAATAACGACGCCTGATAACAGGCCATTGGATGCCAAGCTGGATCCTAAACAGAAGGTTGATTTTATTGCAACAGGAAACTCTGAGATACACTCAAAAATACTCGGTCTGGTCAAGTCTGGAAAGGAAAGAGAATGATAACTCCGTTGCCGCCATACCCCGCCGCACTCCTGAAGCTTCATGACTCAACAAAGCTGATAGCGATAGCCGACCTGCACATAGGCTGGGAAATGTCTCTTTCAAATGAAGGAATACATGTTCCGTCACAAACTCCCAAGCTTCTGAAGAAACTCTTGGACCTTGTTTCAGAATATAGTCCAGATGAAATCCTCGTGTTGGGTGACGTGAAACACACTGTTGCAACCGCAGAGAAGATGGAATGGCGTGATGTGCCCGACTTCTTTTCCGTATTGAACGAGCATGTGAAGCAAGTGTCTATCATCCCTGGAAACCATGATGGCAACCTCGAGCCCCTTCTGCCCGAAGGAGTCAGAATTCTTCCATCAACAGGCAAAGCATATGCTAACGTTGGCTTCTTTCACGGCCATCAATGGCCAACCCCTGTGCTTCTAAAGTGCGAGACACTTGTAATGGCTCATGTTCACCCCGTAGTTGTGTTCCGAGATCCAGCAGGCTTCAGAGTGCAGAGACAAGTCTGGGTGAAAGCAAAGTGCGATGGAAATAAACTGTCCGAATCTTTGCTGCGGAAACAAAGAATAAAGACAGGGAATAATCCATCCAGCACGTTCCAAGAACATTATGGAACAAGACCGCAGGTTCGACAATTGTTTATCATGCCCTCCTTCAATGACTACCTCGGCGGCAAACCGTTAAACGAAAAAAGAGCCATGAAAACTGAGGCGATGACTGGTCCTGTGTTGAGGTCTGGGGCCGTTAACATGAATTCAGCCGAGGTCTACATGCTCGACGGCACTCCGCTTGGAACTATCGAACAGTTGAGAGCCTTAAGTTAGGCTCCTCTTTTCTAAGGATTGGTTGCGCTCACGTTTGTGCGTGTCCCTTGGACGTCTTGCGAATTGAGGTTGCGTATCTCGTTGACAGCTCGAGCGTGTCGCCGAAGCCTCTCTTTGCGCAGGCGTTCTTTATGATGATTCTGTCACCTACTTGCAGGTCCTTTACTGTGTCGGCGTGGTCTCGCCAAGCTGAAACCCAAATCCTACTTGTCTCATCCTTCAACTCGAAGGTTGCAAGCTTTACAACTTCGTTCTTGGAAGTTTTCAAATCCCTGACCGTCGGCTTCGAGGCGACTTCACCAGTAACACTGACCCGCTCCAAACCTTCCTTCAAGCTTGTCAAAGGCATAAACTCTGAACCGTGCCAGGCACCAATGTAGGTTGACCTGTCAACATGAACCTCCACCTTCTCATCATCCATTGCCTTCTTCACCCTTGCACCAATCACCTGCAACCCTGACTCCACCTTGAGGAGACCTTGGATCTCATCCACCTTCTCATTCCAGAAGACAAGACAAGCCTCTCCCAAATCGTCAGACAAGACTAGTCGCAGCACTTTTCCAGCACTGGCGTCTGAACGCTGAAACTCTGAGGGAGAACCAGCAGTCAAAACAGTGCCTGTCAGGTTCACCCTGCAGCCATTCTGTAAACGCAGCAAATCCTCAGTTTTCGTGGCGAAACGGTCAATGAAAGGATAAGCCGCCCCGTTGACGCCCGCCGGGTTCACGTCGAAGATGCATTTCTCTCCTGCCTGCACCTCCACCTTTCCGCTGTAATCCTCCCGAGTGTAGCCGTGACGAATACGAATCACGTCCCCAATTTTCACGTGTTCAGCTTCCACGAGCTCAGCTTTGTCATTCCACAAAACCACACGGACGATGCCGCTCTCATCAATGACCAGCAGGCTCGCGAGTCTTCCTTTCCTGGCTCCGTTGAAAGTTTTGGAAGGAAACAAGGCTACAACTCTGCCCGTGACAGTGATATTGTTCAACCCCGGAATCAGGTCCTGCAGGAGCAGTTCGCGTGGCACGGTTCCCGGCGTGGAAACGTCGCAGCCTAATCCCGCGGCAATCAACCTCACGAGAGCTTCGTCGGAAAGGAATCCGCCAGTTCTCAAGCGCTCAGACTGCAGCCGCTCTAAAACCATTTGCCTGGAAACGTCTGGACAACACGATGTGATGCGGTTAACCATTTCGTCAAGTGGCATGCCAACGTCAACAGATTTCAACAATGCAGCATTTCATGCTATAAACCTTGTCAGAACTCAGCTGCCTGAAGTGGGTTTTAGCGCGCGTTGTTGGCTGGGGCACTTTCGATTCTGTGTCTGACCGTGTTTTTGGTTCTGCGTAGAAAATTCTGTGGGCCAGGCGGGCTAGTCCTCTTCCTTTTCTTCCTTGCCAAAGAACAAATATAGGAATACGAGGGCTAACACGACGAAGGTTGTTACCATCATGACGTACTGCAATAGTATGAAGTATTCGCCTATCTGCATGGGAACAGACTCCAATCAAGCTTAATCAGACTTTAAATATTTAAACAGTCGCTTTTTTCCATTCCGCCATTAACGATTCGTAGAGTTCGTCATGTTCATCTATGCCCTCGTACCAGCCCAAAGCTTTAGCCAGTTTCTGCGCCATCAAGTGATAGCACAAGTGAATCTTTTTGTCGACGACCCGAAAGTAAAAATCGTCACACATACAGAACTCGGCTTCAGGCATAATGAGGTAATCTCTCTCTTTTCCCACGACTATCCAAACGTTCCTTCCGCTTGGTCTGAAAACGTAGCGTTTGACTCGGTTTTCCTTTAAGACCTCGAATGCCCTTGTGAAACGTTGCCCGAAGACTTCGTGAAGCTTCGTCAAATCTTTGCCAGTCAGTTTGCCCTCTGTTTTGGCTTCTTTGCATACTGAGATTAACAGTTCGTTCTCGGATTCTTCGTCCATGACCTGAAGACTTTCCAGCATGCAGCTATGGGTTACTCGACGCTTATGGATTCACCTTTGGGCGTCTTTCCATTCTTGGTTTTGGGCAGTGTGACTTCGAGCACTCCGTTCTTGTAGTTTGATTTGGCTTCTCGCACCTTGACTTTCTTTGGCAGAGAGACTTCTTTGAAGTATCTCCGTTGAGGGTTGTCGACCACGATAGTTAACGTGTCTTCTGTGCCGCTGAGTTTGATGTCTTTCTTTTCGACGCCAGGCAACTCTGCTACGACTTGCACCGTGCCGTCGGTTTCAACCACGTCAACGAGGGGTTCACGTTCCTCCTGCACATGAGGAAGCCCGTTGCGTCTGGGCTTGACGTTGCCGAACTCATGGAATTCAGGCTTGCCATCTGGACCAACCTTCATACTGTAACCGTAAACGAATGGGCCCAGCTCCCGGACTGTAGAGCCGTCAGGCAGTTTGCGTTCTCGCACATAGTCTTTGGGGACTCTTGAGGCGAAGTCATTGAATTCTTCCTCCATCATCTTCTCCATTTCCTCAAAAATCTTGTCAACATCGTCGAAACCCCAACCCCTGAAAAGCGGATATCGCCTCCTCCGAGACCATTCGCCAGAATCATCTTCCGAAGACATTTGTATCCATCATCCTTGGCTACAACTGTAGAACATGAGAATCTATAAACGTTATGCGTCCAGCCTCTTTTCTTAGCTCGCAAGACAGCTGAAGCTCACTAGCTTCTGAGAAGAACATTTTGGGCCAAGGCTCGGGGGCGCGAATGCATTTCCTAAACTCTTGGAGATGACTAGTGCCTTAGGTTCAGCTTCGCATAGGGGTTAAATGTTTCGAACAAGGGAAGCATCGTTCTTGAGGCTAGATCCAGCTCTGCTACGCTTGAATTTGGGATAACACGTGGCTGTTGATGTTTCTCTCTTTTAGGAATATGCATTTTTCTTTTCGTTTCTAGCACGGGATCGGAAATTGCAATGTTGCGTTTGACGGCCCCCTCCTCGTCACTTCTAAGGCCAGATGTAATGTTGAATCCTAAGATTCAATGTCGAAAAACCCTCTGAACTATTGTTCAGAGTCGACGTAGCAGTTTTGTTTGTAAGGTCAATTCTAATTTTTATTGTGACAGGGCTTGAATAAAATGGGCTGGGTCGCTAGAATGGGCGCGCTGGTGAATTTGAGAACAACCATGCACGCCAGAAGACTTTCTCTTCCTCGCGATTATTAGAGAAAATCAGCAGGAAAATTGAGTTTTAGAGATTTCCCTCTGGGATTTCGACTCCATATTTTCTTTAAGGGTTGAAGTTGCGGGCGCGTGTTGGTGCCGTTCGCCCTGGCGGAGGATTGCTCCGGCAGTGGGGCGGGATTCGAGCCCGCGACTTCTGGACATTGGGCGCCTTTGTGCCCCTTTTGTGTTCTCCAGATTATGAGTCTGGCGCCCTAGCCAAGCTAGGCTACCCCGGCTGTGTGTTTCTTGGCTATTTTGTTTGGGAAGGGTTGATTTAAGGTTATTTGTATCTCTTAAATGGGTATGCGCATATTATCTCCAAGCGATCTGTGGGCTTCAATGCAATCGACAAACAACGTGAGCGGACAAAGGTCAACCTGTTTGACAGTGAATTATTCTCTCGTTAGTCTCTCTATGCCCGCTTTTTGCCCCACGTAAACGATTTCAGTCATGTGAATAAAGAGGCCAGTTTCCACGACTCCTGGCATAGACTTCAATTCGAGTTCTAAACGTGCAGGTTCTTGAATTGGACCGAAGTTTGCGTCAATTATGAGGTTTCCATTGTCTGTCACAGTCGGTCCGACTTTCCCTTTTCCCTCTCTTATGACGGGTTTTCCATGCATTTCTTTGATTCTGCGGGTTACGAGTGAAGCCGCGAAAGGAAGCACTTCAACTGGGACAGGATGATTGTTTTCTCCGAGAGCCTTGACTTTTTTGTTCTCGTCTGCAATTATTATCAAATGTTTAGATGCTGCAGCCACAATTTTCTCTCTGGCCAGTGCTCCACCCATGCCCTTGATCAGGTTCAGATTTGGGTCTATCTGGTCGGCTCCATCAATTGTCAAATCCAGAACAGGGTTTTCTTCCAGTGTCGTCGCTGGGATGCCATGCTGCACGGCGAGCATAAACGCTTGATAGGAGGTTGGAACGCCTTGAACGTGCAGGTTCTCTTTTCTCATCCTGTTTCCGATATCTTCAATCGCATACGCGGCTGTGCTTCCACTTCCCAATCCGACTGTGAAGTCGTCTTGAACATGTTTCACAGCTGCCTGCGCGGCGCGTTTTTTGGCTTTTTCAACCCAATTCTGACTAGGATTCAATCTCCATCTGCCCCAGTTTATCTAAGACTTTTTCCACTTCTGCTCTGATTTCCTCTATCCGTCTCTCGGCCTCCGTTCGCGCAGTCGCTTTGGGTGGCGATTGTCTCCTCTTCCTCTTGACCTTGTCTTCTTCAGCCGGCTTATCCTCGGAAGCAGCCGTTTCGGGTGGCTCGGTTTTGGGAACGATGGTTATTTCCTTAATAGGCTTAACATCGGTTTTTGCCCGCAGTTCCTCGATTTTGGAGCTCAAATCATCGAAACGTTCACTGAAGAGCTTCATCAAATCCTGCTGCATGCCTTCAAGCTCATGAAGAGCCACGACGGATTCATCTTTCGTTATTGCGTCCTTCACCAACATCATTCGGGACTTGTAGTTTTCTGCAAGTCTTTCTCTTTCCTCTTCGGTTATTTTTCCTTCAGCATGAGCTTCATACAACCGTCTTATCGCGTCGCTTAGAATCTCTCTCTCCAAATCCAGCGTCCGCAACTCGTCTTTGGCATGCGAAGCATCCTCTGCGGGGACGCTCTTGCTCATTTTGAAAGGGTACCCCCTCAGATCCGCGTCCAAATCTTGCTGAACAGGCTTTTTCTCCTTTTTCCCACGTTTTCGCACATAAAATATAACGACAAAACAGACGATGACCACCACTGCCGTGATTATTGCAACGGCTAAGGTGACATCGAAAGGCAATAAGCGCGTCCCTCTTATCCTCATTGCACAGAATCCATATATAAGTTATCCAAACGCTCACGCGGGCCCAAAATCCCTCTCAGGGGCATATTATAGGTCTTCTCCTACCATCCTGAATGCATCAACGGGGAAGCCGTCTTTCTTCTTATGATCTGCCGATGTGTGTGCGCGGCTTCCAAGTTGAGAACTCTATATTGTGCAATAAGCACGCTAATGTTTGCATCAGAAGATCCACATGTTTTCATGCTTACTGGACAGACTGCCCAGTGCTGCCCTTAATCATCTGCGCAGGTTTATGACTAACTTGAAACTCTTTGCTTTTTTTCGGTGGATGTATATTTTGGAAGCCTCGGAAATGACGCCGCAGTGCTTGCATTGAAAGAACGTTGTTGTGCGTTTTGCGATCAGCCAAAAACCCTCAGAGGATTTGCATTCTGGACAGGCACTAAGCGATTCGCTGAAGTCCTCGATTTGCCCCATACTCCATCCTTCTCCTCAACTGTCTAGAATCGAAGTGTGCTTTATTTCTTGTGTAACATTCCTCTAGTGTGCTCTGTTGCGCGGGCGTTGGAATACGTTGGAATACATTCGGATATAAGTGAAGGGCAACTAACGAAAGAGATGAATCCTTCTTGAGGTAGATCAAAGTGAAAGGAGCCTCGGGCGGGATTTGAACCCGCGACCCCCGCCTTACCAAGGCGGAGCCCCACCAGGCTAGGCTACCGAGGCATTGACCCTTTTCCTCAAAGGGGATTGATGAAATTTAGAGTTTTCTGTTAGAGTTCGTCATGTTAAAGGTCGTTTTTGATCGTGGCGGTAATTGCTTTTGGCCTATTGATCGCGGAAGACACTTGATGTTTCTGCGAACGGCAGTTATTGGTAGTTCACTCTGTCGTTTAAGTCTATCAGCAAAATGCCCGATTCCAAGGATACGACAAACAGTGAAGGACTCCCATTTTGGCGACGTCGTATCTTACGTATGTAACATATTTCCTGTGAAGCCGTCAATTCCTGCGTCGCAGTCAGTTTTCTCCCCAGCATTAAGGACACAAATACTGCTTTGTGCATTCTTTGATTTACTCTTCACAACTCGCGCGGGGAAGGAAATCAAAATCGAAGCGCCATCGCCTGAACTAAACAAATATAAAAGAAGACACGGATTCAGCATCTGACAAGTTTCGGAAACGCGGGGGTGTCCGAGTTTGGCCAAAGGAGACAGGCTTAGGAAAACAATGCCTATACTTAGAGCTCGCTAAAATGTAGTAGACACTGTTTTAGGAGACCTGTTGCCGTAGGGCTGCATGGGTTCAAACCCCATCCCCCGCACCACCATGTTGATTTTGGAGGGGGGTTCGTCTAGGTAGCGCGCGCGGAATCGAGTATACGCCTGCTCTACATGATATCATTAAACGAGTGCCCATTGATTAAAAATGGGACAAAACTTCTATATGTTAGCATCAGCTTGAACTTCTCAGGATGTGGTGAGAGAGCATGGAACTCCATTGTCTGAAATGTGGTCATCTACTACCAAAAGATGAGAGCGCAAAATCCTTGTTCCCGTTTGAAGTTTACCGCTGTCGGAATTGCGGGGACGGTTTGCTTTTTGATATGGCTACAAAAGAAGCTTTTCTGATTCCTAAAGGTCTAGGACTTTTCGAGATGACACTTGAAAAAATCAAAAAAGCAATCAACAAAATTCCGTACGATGAAAATTATTAAATTTAACGCGCGCTCGCTGCGCTAATCCAAGAATAATGAGCGCAGCAGGTCGATTATGCGAACCTTATGCGTATACCTCAGATAGGGAAGGATGATTCACGAGCAAGGTATAGAGGAACGTGTAAACGCTCTTAGATTCTTAGGCAACAATGTAATTTGGCGCTAGATAATGGTAGATAGGATCAGAGATGAGGAATTGGTCTACGGAGATTTTGGAAAGATCTTAGATCTAAGTTGTTGGAGAAATTAGTCAAATAGGGATTTTATAGCGCGCGCGCAACGGAGTCGTAGGCGTCCCCCCTCGTCATAATGGCCATTCACTTCGGACAACACTACCCATAACCTCGTTTCATTGTCGTCGCAACGTTAAGCAACAAAAAAGAGATGCTGACGGTTATTCTGTTGATAAAGGAGAAAAACTTGGCTCAATATCTGTCACTTGTACATCGTTCAGCGTTTGGTAAGTCATCTCTTGGGAGAGATTGATGGTTTCTCCTTGACCTTTTCAACCGTCAACTCTGAGCCCTTCATCTTCTTGATTCTGACGCTTTCTCCTTTGAGAATGTCTCCAGAAACAGAAGTGGCTCTCCATATGATTCCTTCCACTCTGACTTCTCCTTCAGGCTTGAGGTCGGTCACAGCCACTGCTGTCTGTCCCAAAAGCGTTTGAGGACCCGTTAGTTTGTGACTCATCTGAACCGCCTCACTGCCTTGGAAACCTCAAATTATCTTGTACCTGCGGAAATTAATAAAGTTGTGTGATCTGCTTGCTTGATCAGTTTCAGGAAGCGCGCACTAAGTGTCCATCTTGTGGTTATCTTCTGTTCTACATCAAAGGAACCGAAAAGCCTAGCATCAAGTGCACAAAATGCGGAAACGTCTTTCCGCGCCCCGCGCGCACATTCGATCTACCCAAAATAATAAATGTCTACCCGATTACGCTTTGAGCGGGGTTTGTTTACGAAGCCTACATGGAGTCAGAAGGAAGTGCTTCCGATGGTGAGAGATACCATCTACGCTTTGTGCAAGAAGAAGGGCGATTGGGTCACTAAACAAGAAATAGTGACTGCTCTTCTTGAAGATCCGAGGATTTCGAAATCTGCAGACGAGGCATACAGGCTGCAGAAGACCGACAAGACACATATATTGGGAAACATGGTGAACTGGCTGGACTACTGGGTTACTAGGTTCGAGGAAAAAGAGCCGATGCCAGATTGGGCTCGTGAACTGGCTACAGAGATTCTGGACAAGTCTGAACGGAAGAAAATTGACAAGAAATGGGCCTACAAGTTTCGCTAGAGTATGGAGCTCGCCTGTTCTCTCTCACTAGCGCGCGCTCGACCAAAGCGGTGAATACGCACAACCGAACTTCATTTATCACCTTTCCCTCTGTTTACTGGTTTCAACGGTTCAAGGCAGTTGACAAAGGACTCGTAACGAGAGTCTAAGCGAAAGAACCCGTTCTTCGGGCGCCACGCCCACCAAGATATTAATCGGTAAAAAAGGGGTTTTGCGGGAATCAGTGGCGACATCGCCCTCAAAAACAGGGTTCAAACCCCATCCGCCGCACCACCATGTTGATTTTGGAGGGAGTTCGTCCCCCGCTCCACGCAAAAGAGCGGGCGCGCTTGCTATTCTGGAGTTAATTTAAGCATGCTTTCCGTCTTGTTCCACAAGCGTTTCTGCAGGTCTTCGTCATATGACGCTGGGCACGTCATTACTTCCTTCTTCTTAGCGAAGCATTTTCCAGTTATATCCCTAAGGTCATCTGAGGAGGCCAAGTAAACGGATGTTTCAGCTGCTTTCTTGGCACTTATCTGCATTGGACGCACCATTTTGAACATGATGGACGAACTTAGACTGCCGCTGCTCTTTCCAAGATTGGTCGCTGCAAAACCAGGCATGAGCACGTTTACTGTCACTCCCGATCCTTTCAGTCGCCTAGCCAGTTCATAGGTAAACATCATAACCATCAGTTTGGCATTAGCATAAACTGGTGCACGCACACGAGAGTAAGCCTTGGTCCCCGAATAGTTCTTTTCGCTCTGGAGATCGTCAAGATCCACCTTGCCATTCTTAGCTAGTCCAGAGCTTACGTTGATTATTCTGGAAGGAACACTCGATTTCAGCAAATCCAGTAACTCATGCGTGAGAAGGAACGGCCCAATATAATTAACCGCAAGGGTTCGTTCAAAGCCTTCGGGTGTAACCTCTCGCTTATTGAAGACCGCTCCCGCGTTGTTTACCAACACGTCTAGTCGGTCATATTTCTTTTTGAATTCCTCTGCGAAGTGCCGGATAGAACTCATCGAAGACAAGTCGCAAATCATTAGATCCACAGAGTTATTTCCGGTTTGCGTCGCTATTTCTGTTCGAGCTCTCTCTCCTCGCTGTTGATCACGTACAACCATGATGATTGTGGCACCCATCTTTGCTAAAGCTATTGCAGTTTCTTTGCCGATGCCAGAATTGCTCCCTGTTATGATACATATTTTTCCATTCATCGCGCTCATGATCACACTTCCCGTAAGAGCAAACAAGAACTGTTACGGACAAGTCGAAGGTTGTCTCTCAAATACTTTTGCGGTTCCTTTGTTTTCTCTCGCGCACATCAAGTTGTTTTTTGTGGGTCTAGTGGGGCATGAATATCCCGGAGAAAACTAACCAAGCTAGAAGCGATTTCGCCACGAGACTCAGCACTATGTATGTTCTTTCACCGTACAAGTAGTCTTTCCAGCGCCCTACGCCTTTGTACTGTAGAACCATGTTGACTGCGAAGACCATGAAGAGGATGAAGTAGATAGACACTATCAAGTAAACGAATGTAGGCACGTTCTGAGAAACGCTATTTATGGCTGCGATGAAATAGGCATATATGGCCAGCCAAGGTGTTCCCCCTGAAATGCATCCGAGAACGAACGGTGACCAATCGGTTTTTTCAGTGAATTGATTGATTTTCTCCATGAGGTATCCGAACATTATCATCATTGCGTTCAATACGAATATCATCACTAGTGACCATAGCTCCCATACTCCCGCGAACGAGGCGATGAGAACTATCATTAATGAGCTTGAGAAGGCGTACTCGTACCATCGGTACGGATTCATGCCTTTCTTCAGATTTTCATTGTAGGTGTCGTTCTTTACAAAGGCGATTATGAGATGGGCTGCTGCAGACATCAATGGAAATAGAGCAACCACGACTCCGATGTATCCTATCGAAAACAGGATTTGGGGATTTGGTTGAATCAGCAACTTCGGCAATATTTGGAACTTCAAGTAGAAGGTGTATATGTCCAGATTGTAGGCTTTTAAGAGACCTAGAGCCACCATTGCTATGCCTTGTACAAGGTGAAGAGCACCGGCACCAGTGTTGAACCGCTTAAGATAAGCGAAGGAAATCGGTGACTTGGCGATTATTTCCTGTCTTTCCTTATAGTTCATGAAACAATCTGTAGATTAGAACTATTCTTAAAACTTGCGTGCGCCGCGCGCGCTACTATGTTGAAAATGGATGGGGTTTATCCGGGTGACGTTTACCCTTTGCGTTTTCGGAAGTGGTCGATGGTGTCAGCGCGCACAAACTTACCAATCAGACGTATCATTGACGCGCCCTCTCTTTTCTTTAGTGTGCGTCTAGATATCAGATTCATAAATTGTTTATCACTTTTGGAATTATCTTGGTTGGATGGGAAGTCTGGAAATGGCAAAGCTCAAGCAGGAAAGCGTTGCAGACTTTCTGCACTGTGCAAGCATTTTGGAGGAAAGAGCATATTTGCTCTACAAGAGTCTCGCCGACAAGGTGGATCTCCCGTTAATCAATTCCTTGCTGCTTCACATTGCATATGATAGTCGGAAACATTCCGTGCTCCTCAAGGGAATAAGCGAAAGCATAGCTAAGCCAAAGAAGCAATCTAAAGATTGCGAAAAGCATCTCTTTTTTGGCGGAACCTGGACAGTGCTTGAGCGTCTTGCACGGGATATCGCCACGAAAAAGAGGATACCCCCAGAGCACGTATCTTCGTTGGTTGAGAAGCTGATGCTATTGGAAAGCACTGTTGGTGAAGAATACTATATTCTCGTTCAACTTAAGACCCTTCGATACATGACAAGAGAAATCCGTGAGATCTACAATGTAAACTTGGAGGACCTGAAGGACATTCTCGAAACCATCATCAGAGACGAGGAGACTCACAGAGAACTCTTGTCAAAAATGAAGAAGATTCTCTTGGGAAAAGAAAAGCAGACGGAAGATAATGCGCCAGAAGTCAAGTATAAGGATCCAGACTCATGGCGAAGGCCGATTCCTAATTCAATCTTCGAAGACGCCCGCTAGCTTGAAGCGCGTGCTACACTTTGTCTCTGTTTCTTTAGGTAGGCAACAGTGAACATTCTACCATCGGGCAGACTGATGTCTTGGATACCGACTAGTTCCCATCCTTCATTACCCAGAGCGTTCAGATCATTTTGAACATCGTCTATCACAGGCCTTTGGTCAACATGGAAATGATCTGAATGAACCTGCGTCTTTATCGGAAACACCTTATACTCCCATTTAACCAATTCAAACGCCACCTTAACAATAGACACCATTCAAATAGAAAGGTAAAAAACATTTGGGCACACTTTTCCAAGCGAGACGAACACGGCTATCGTGATAGATGAATATTTGTCGCGCGACTCCCGCATCATTAATGCACAGTGGCAAGCAGCGCATATGCCATGAATGATGGCGCGAAAAGTATTGCTATTGACCCTATGAGATTCATAAGCACATCCAATGATGCCCCAGCAGCATCCTTCAATGGATCTCCAACCGTATCGCCCACGACTGTCGCAGCGTGCAAAGGCGTTCCAGGGCCGCCCAAGTTTCCTGCTTCAACGTACTTCTTTGCGTTGTCCCAGCTCGCGCCACCTATGACCATCATCAAAGCCAACGGAAGCGTAGTCACCAAATTGCCAGCCAGTAGACCGCCCACTGCCTCAACCCCAAAAATATAGCCGACAGCTAATGGAACGATTATAGTCAAAGCTGCCGGAATGAACATTCCTTTCAAGGCTCCTCTCGTGCAGATGTCCACGCACTTTGCGTAGTCAGGCTTAGCTTTCCCCTCCTTAAGTCCCTTGATTTGCGCGAATTGCCTGCGCACTTCTTCAATGATACGATAAGTGGACTTTCCAACAGCCTTCAAGATTTGAGACACAATCAGAAATGAAAGCATTCCACCAATTATGAGGCCAGTGATAACAGGAGCCCGGGTCAAGTCTATGCTGCTGAGACCCGTCGCCGTAACGAAAGCCGTAAAAAGCGCCACTTGCGCGAAAGCGGAAGTCTGAATGGCATAGACCTTGCACACTGCCTTAGTGCTGTTGCCCACGGCATCCAACGTGTCCATCACTCGGAGTGATTCGCCGCCCAACCCTGAGAATTCAATTATTCCCTTGGCGTTATCAACGATCGGTCCATAAGAAGACATGGCAGTCAAAGTGGCCGCGACCGACAGGAAACCAACCGCCAGCATTGAGATGCCATATAGGCCGCTGAAATAAAACGCGAAGAAGACGGCCACACCTGAAACAATGACTGGAAGCACTGTACTCTCGAACCCCCTTGCTAACCCAAAAACGATAGTGGTAGCAGGTCCGGTTACTGATACAGCAGCAATCTCACGGACGGGCCATCGAGAAGGCGACGTATAGTACAGAGTTATCCAGGCAAGCAACGCAACCGCAACTATGCCGATGAGAGTGGCGTAGAACTGGTTCAAACCGCCGAAGAGCACATATGATGAAAAGGCAGCCACAACGCTAACCAATATAAGGGCAACGTAAAGTACCCTGTAGATTCTGTCTTGCACATTTGAGCCTAGCAATTGAGTGAAAAAAGAGGCGACTAAGGAGCATATAATTCCAGCTGCAGCCACTGCCAAAGGATAAGCCAACCCTTCCTGCCCTAGGGTGGTTTCGCCTAAGATCATGGCGGCAACGAGAGCCATCACATACGATTGGAAAACGTCTGAGCCTGTTCCGGCAATGTCTCCAACGTTGTCACCGACTTGGTCGGCGATGACTGCTGGGTTCCGCGGGTCATCCTCAGGTATGCCCATTTCTACCTTTCCCACAAGGTCAGCGCCCATATCAGCGCCTTTAGTGTAGATACCTCCGCCGACCCTTGCGAAAAGACAAATCAATGAAGCCCCAAAACCCATACCCAAAAGGAACAGGGGGTCTCGAAAAATCAGGTACAATGTACTGACCCCGAGCAGGGCCAGACCCGCCAATGACAAACCGATGACTGTTCCATTGCGATTGGCAACTACAAAGGCTTCATCGATGCCAGCTTGGGCTCCCGCTGCCGTTTTGATATTGGCATTGACTGCCACTTTAACCCCCACGTAAGCGGCCAACCCCGACAACACCGCCCCAACGGCAAACGTCAAAGCCGCGAACAACCCCAAGACAAAGCGCAGAGAAAACGCCAACGCACAACCAAAAAGAGCCACCATCAGGAATTGTCGGTTCAGATATGTTCTAGCACCGATTTTGATAGTCGCAGAAATCTCGATCATTTCAGGCGTGCCCATCTTTTCCTTGGATTTCTTACGGGCCAGAAAAATCGCAAACACAATGGCAGACAACCCCGTAAGCCCTGCCACAAATGCAACAATCACAATCGTTGTAAGGTCCAAACTCTTCTATCCTTTCTTGTCGAATGAGTTTGCGCTACTAGATGCAATTAAGACAAGATGCTTTTATGTACTTTGTAATCTAACGCGGGCTCGCTGCAGCTCCAAACGCGAAGTAGGTAACGCCATTTCCGAGCAAGAACCCGATGACCAAGTACCCGATGAGGCAAAAATCGAAAGCCCGCGCGCCCAAGCTAGACATGTGAAAAATCGACTAAGTAGCGCTAATATTTGACTTCTGACGAATTTAGTAAACAGGGGTTATTGTTCCCTTCAGATCTAAATCATCAAGTCTGGGAGAACCTTTCATTGGAAGTATAACGTGGCTTGCATCCAGTGAAACCTGCAGTGTTTGGCCTGATAATTTTCCTGTTTTGCCTGACATGCACCAGAGTGCATTTCTTCCTCCATACTTAGCAGTTAGCCAGAGATAAAGTGCGATATAATGGCAATCTGTAACCAATTCGCCAAAGCCACGCGAAACATAAAATGTCCCATAGTTGGTCACGCTCACGTCTCCGCCTTTCACGTATAGATCTATTTCTGTCTTCAGCTTCCCCTCGGCTGTTCCTGTAACTGAAATAGCCACGTAAACATGTACATGTTTTTGCGGATCATAAGCCGTGCCGTTAACACTCAACGTGAAGCCATAAGTCGGCTTTGCAAGGACTGAGGTGTAGCTCGTGTAGGAAGCGACGAGTACACTTGCGATTAGAATAGAAATCATGATGGAAACAACTGAACGGGATCTCATGAGTTCACCTTTCTCGAACCTTATATGAAGGGTTTGCCTAATTAAGCTTTGCTGGGTGGGCGATGTCCATACTAATCCGGCATGTGGGCCAACTGCTGAACTTCTTTCTGGCCACTTTGGCCACCGCAGCTACCGTTCTGTTTGGGCTCTTCAAACTCATAAACCTCTTGGACATCAGGTTTTACCTTCTCTATTCTCCTAAGACCGTTAACATCGTCATCTTCTCGCCGACGATCGACCTGTCAATATGGGTTGTCTCACTGCTTCTCGTAGTGTTGGAAATGCTACTTGTAAAAGCACTCTCAGACGTCAGTATTCCCCGCTGGACAATACTGCCCTTTTTCCTTCTAGCATTCTCACTTGCAGTTTTTCAGCTCAATGACACGATAGCCTACTTTCTCGCCATTCCCGCAGGACTCGCAATAGCGGGCCTATCAACCTACTATGGCGACGGCTATCTCTTCGCTGGAAGGAAAGAAGCGACTTCAATCACGTTGTCGCTCATTGCAAGTCTGCTGATAGTTTTCGAAATCGCATCGGCCTCGTCGTGGATACTGAACTTTTTCGCTTATGAAGTCCCCTTCGGATCCGGTTTGCGTTGGCTGTTCCCCACGATAGATCTTCAACTTTTCAACGTGTTGTACCCTTCAACGTCGTGGCTGTTTCTTCTTTTCCTTTACAGCTGGATATGGATTCCAGTCTTGAATCTGATTTTGCCTAGAATTGCAACGCTGAAGCGCATCAAACTGAAAATCAAGAAGATTTCTCTTGCCGCCGCCCCAGCTACAGGTTCAGTATTTGCTTTGAACCGCAAATATGTGGTCTTCGGCTTGCTTCTCTCGCTAGTGACCGCCGCCTTCATCTCGTATTACCCCTACGCTCACCTTACAAACTCAACTCTGGTCGGATCTGACTCCGTGGAATATTACAGTTGGCTGAAGACTGTAGGCCAGAAAGGGCCAGTGACCGCTTTCAACACGGACAGACCACTTCCCATTCTCCTGATGTACGTTATCCAAATCGCAACCGGATCTTCGCCTGAAACCGTCGTCAGGATGATGCCCACAATCCTTGCATTATGCCTTTGCCTGGCTGTTTACTGGTTTGTCAAGGTTGGAACCAAAAATGAGTTTGCGGCATTGATGTCCTCATTTGTCTCATCCTTTTCCTTTCAGGTTACGGTGGGCATTTTCGCGTATTTCATGGCAAATTGGATGGCCATTATTGAGTCTCTTCTTCTGTTGGTTTTCTTGTTGAAAAGCTCCGAAAAAAAATCTTGGAAACTAATGGCCGTGTCAGCGATCATGGGTATGGCTGTGCTTCTGACGCATCCGTATACATGGGATGTTTTAATGGTAATTCTGATTTTCTATTTTGCATGGGCTTTCATAAGAAAGGGGTCGGGAAGAAAGAGAGAGATCCTCTTGTTGACTGTTCTTTTGATGTCCAACTTTGTCTTCTACGCAGCCTATTCTCTAGCACCCTTTGGAAAAAGCCTAAGCAGCGCCGAGGGAGGGAACCTATCTACCGTAACATCAAGCATTAGCTTTTCAAATCTTCTGAATCTTCAGAACAACGTTGTGATGATCGTTCAATCGTACGTGGGAGGCTTGTTTGGGAACCCGCTTTTGGTATTGTTGGCGGTTGTAGGCGTCTTTTCCATGTTCGACTTTTCAAAAAAGTTCAACAAGATAATGATGTTGTGGGTAGTGGTTCCTTCTTTGGCATTATTGATCGTTTCTCCAGATCCATACTACTACCGCTTCCTCTACCTAATCCCTATTCAAATTCAAGCAGCTGCTGGGCTTCTCTGGATGATCAGCAAGCTCGAACATGTGAAAAGCTGGTTCAAGGGCCAGAGTAACCTTCGCACATTCAAGATTTTGATAGTCGGTCTGATCGTTCTCTTTCTACTGAACTATGCTTTGCGGTCCGTAGATGAAGCGGTAGTTCGTATATTCTAGCGTGTACCCAGAGCGGGTGCTGATCAATCTAGATGGGTTACATAGTGCTTTTAAAGTGGTGCGTTAACACTTCTAATTGGAGTTGGGGTTTTGAAAGACTATTCGAGTAAGGTTGGCCTATCTGACTCGATAAATGCTGACTCTGTTGTGATAAGCAAGGATCGTTATTTTGCTGATGCTTACGTGATTGATCTTCCTTTGGATTCGGTGCCTAACCATGTCTGGCAAGAGATTTTCGAGCGCGAGTGGAAGTCGAGTAGGCATCTGTGGGACAGGAAACTCTACGTGATGGGCGACAATCTTAGACTAGTAACAACTAAAGACAACATTGAGGATAAACTAGATTGGGTTAAGCAGGTTATAGACAGAACCAACAGATTCGTCGATGAATACAGTCGCCAGGATGAAGCACGGGAGAAACTCGAAGAGGGAATCCGAAGTTCAAGCGTGGAAGAAGAACAGATGAGCGTCGACACGATCCGGAACAGCCTGAGAAGAACATTTGGATCACTATAGTGTGCAAGTCACGTGAAGCTTGGCCCTCAACCGTTTCAGTACGCGCGTTGAGGTTTCTAGCTTTTGGGTTGCATAGTTCTGGACTTATGCGGTGCTGCGTCGCCAGGGAGTACGTTAGAAGTAGATTTCGGGTTTTTCTTTGTCTTCGCATTTGGCAAGCAGCATCAGTATCTCATCTATTATGTGCTTGTCTCTTACGGAGACTGCAAGTGTTCTAGCTTCTTCAAGTTGATTCTGAGCAGTCTTCCAGAGTTCTGCATACATATTCCATTTTGCAGATTCCACCAAGGATTTGACGTTATGAAGCCTGCGTCGCCTCGCATCTTCTCCTGTCACTATTCGAATCACAGCATCTCCACCTATTCTTCAGAGTAAAGGTCCTCATAAAATCATCAATTTGCTCCCTAATAATAACATTTCCGCAACATCCTTCTAGAAGAACGTTCTAGCCCTCAAAGTCTGCGAGCGCCAACCAGAACGCACATTATGTTGGTTGTCCATTCAAAAACGATGTAGTAGCAGCCGGAATGGAGAAGCAATCAGATTCTACGGGATCTGGAAGTTCAATGCGTCAGATTGAATTGGCAGACTGGAAGGATTTATCGAGAAGGGTCAACGGTATAGTGAAGAGTCAGGAAATCATCTATTAAGTAAAGCTGAAAGTTGCCCCGATCATTTTTACTTGTAGCGTCAAAAGTAATGGTTAAAGTAACAAACAATGTTGAAAAACAGTTTGAAAAGCTCTTCAGAGCTGACTAGTGCTGAAAATTGTAATGTCAAAAGTAATGTGTGTAGTAACAAAACGAGATTAATTAGTGCGCGTCTTACTCTAATCCGCCGTGCTGCTCCTCAGTGGCTGCCTCTGAGGAGGTTCGAAGGTTCCCCAGAAACACAGGCGCATGTTTATAAGCGATGTTGATGTACACACCGTCAAGACGTGTCGATAGGTCATTGCAGTACTGTTTTTCTGCGAAAATGGTTTGCTTTTGATTGACGCACGGCAAGAAGGTGATGTTATTGCTGAATAGTAGAGATGTCAGAAAGTGCAAGAACTCTTTGGAGCTGAATGAATTCATCGAGAAGTATGTTGCTGAGGGGAACATGCCAAAAGAGAGCTTCGACAGCATATACTGGAATCTGTTCGAAGAATGGAAAAAGGGCCTGAAGACCAAACCATCACATATGCTTTATCGTTCGCGCTGAGCTCATTCAATTCTTTCTTTCGGCCTTGGGCTCTGATCGACATCATGCTTCAATCTTTGCAGGTTGTTCTAATACCACAGGTCCAAGCATGAATGATTTGCGTTCTGAACCGTTGAGTCGAGTTTGCTTGGCTTCCTTTTCTCGATTAGCACCTGCCCAAAGCATGGTCCACCCGATTATCCAGAATATCACTGCAATCGGCGACACTAGCAACCTGAATATTCGACTACGCACGGGTTACTACCTGAACCGTCGAATGGGTTGACGCGTATTAAGACGTTTATGAATTTGAAATAAGTGTCAAAGCGCGCGCCTCCCCAAACGCGCGCGCCTCTTCATATCCCCTCGGATATTACTTTTTCATGAGGAGGAAAGGAGAAGGAGATTCGCCGTCCGCCTCACTCATCTGCTAATACTTTGCCTTTTGAAACATAAGACGTTTTTTTCAGCAGACAACATTGAAAAGTCCGAGAGTTCTCCTGAAAATGATATGCACAAACGTACCGGCAAGGCGTTGGGCATTATATTCCTTCAATTGAACAGGTTTAAGCCGTTGACTGTAGGTCGTTTCGAGCATGCTTCATGGTTCTGTGGAGACGGCGGCGCCGGATGTCTGTCGAAAAATCCGCCATATCCTGCTTCTTCGCCTTTTCTTCTTCTTGGCCTCCAAATTAGCGTGCACTCAGCCAAAACTGGCTCGCGGCATGGCCCGATATTGTATGGTTAAATAGTTGTTCTGCAATCTCGTTACATAACTTGGGGGTCTAGTGACTGTCTATAGCACAGAGAAAGTTTATCACGGAGATTTCGGCGTTAGCAGATAGACATGTTGTTGTGGCTACGACTGCTGGAAAGACTTTTACGGGAACCTTGCTCGGCATCAATCCTGACAACATGAGCCTTTGCCTTTCAGATGCTAAGGATGATGAAGGGAAATTCTTGAACAGGGTTTTTCTTAATGGCAATGTCATTGCGCACATCTTGAGTGTTGAAAAGCCCTTTGATTTGAAAGCTTTAGCTGATCGTCTTGAGAAGGTTTTCCCCACGATGATAAGGCTCTACGAGGATAAAGGTTTCATTTGGGTCATGGAAAAAGTGAAAGTGACAGAGAAAGGTGTCGTTGAAGGTTCAGGTCCCGCAGCAGAACGCGTGGAGAAGGTCTACGCGTCTTTCATAGCAGAATCCAAGAGCAAAATCTAGATAAACCAACGAAACTGTTGTTCTTCCTTTTTCTTTTCTGTTCCGACTGTTCTTATCAAACCGAAGGATTCCAACACTTTTTTAGTTTCATCTGCAGATGCATTGACCTTTGATAGGTCAAGGTTCATGTTCAGGTACTTCGCCAACGCGGACAGCACATGGTTTGTAGCATCAGCATCTGGGAAGACGCCTAAAGTGTCCACCAGAAGTGAAAAACTCTTGAAGCCTCTGATCTTGGCTATCCCCACCATGAGTCCTGCAATCCCGAATATTTGTCCCACCATTACCTTTGCCCCAAGGCTGAGCACGGCATTTAATGTTTCATGATCTGAAGCGGCGCAGTAAATTTGTGGTGGGGTCTTCACTTCTTCTTGTCTGAACCCGCCTAGAGTAACTATGCAATGGCAGTTCATATCTTGTGCAACGTCTAGGATTCTGCCGCAGAGTTCATACTGCCCTGCCGTCGTCAAAGCCTGGGTGTTTCCATACCAGATTATCAAGTCACGCCCACCGTCCTGATCCTTATAATAGTAGAGTTCATTGATTGGACCCAGTGTTCCACCGTTTCCTGTTGTTACTGCCAGATCTTGGAAGGCAGAAGAGTGAATTTCGCCGAAACGTTTTGCCTTCAACTCGCGAATCAGATGCAGAGCAGCAATGTTGGCGACAAAACCTATTCCTGGGAGGCCCTCAATTAGAACGGGGTCATTGAGCTCTGGCTTTTCGAATATCTCAATCGCGCAGACCACGGATTTACCTCCTTCCTGCAGGCACCTAAAAGGAAAAATCGCTCTATAAGTGTGTTTACCCGAAACGTCAAACCCAATAGAACTGTATGAGTTTGGCTTTCTCAAGATCCTGGAGAAACTTTAGCATGTTTTCAGGGTTGGTTTCGCTGTACTCGGAAGACACAGCCCACAAAATATCATAGACGCTTCTTTCTCCATCCATGAAATTCAACGCTTCAGCCATCTTCTTATCGAAATCCCTGTCTTCTTCCCTGGCTTGCTCAAGCCACTCCAGTTCTTTCTCGCCTAATACTTCTTTCAGGAAATTCGTGCCTAATGTACCTTTGAACGATCGCTTTGGAATTGCCATCAGCTCTCTTTCCTGAACGTTCAGGCTCTTATCAGAAAGGGTCAAAGCTGATGTCTCAGCAACAAACACTAGCGCCTCATTCAAACGTGCAATCTCTTGTTTGGCCAAGCTTCCTATCCGTTTGCATTGTTCTCCTATTGAAGCGTCGAGTTCAGGACTACTGCTAAGTCTTTTCACTGATTTTACAGCTTCTTCTTCACGCCAAGCGATGTGCTCAATCTTTCTGGTAAAGCGAAGGGTGGTCTTACGCAGTTCCAAGGCAAGCTTCTCGGTATCATTCTTCAATTGTGGGTCTTGTCTTTTCCTAAACAGATTATCGACACCCTCATTTTCTGCATCTTCAATTCTGGCCATGCCTTTCGATGCAGTTTCATTCGCAAGTTGAAACGCGGTTTCGCAGTTGGCGTTTGCGACAGTCAAGACCGCATTTGCTGCTATCCAGCCGACACGTCTCAGGCTGTCCTCGCTCACCTTGTCTATCGTGTCCATGCTCGTATGATAGAATAGGTCGGGCCATTGAAGCAACATAACGCACGGAATTCCTACGGTTGAGTCTGTGAATTCTGCATGGTCGCTGCCGCCGCTGAAAGGTCCAGACGCAAACCTGAAGGTGGATGACGACCCGAAAGGTGACGGTTTATCGAATTCCTTCACGGATTGCTCCATACACTTGAAAACGAGATCGTTGAGATAAGAAGGCAGTGAATCAGGAGTACGGTCAAGGTTAAGGGTGGATTTGCAGAGTTCCTGATTTTGTCCAACCATATCCAAGTTTACGCCGGCAACGAGGCGAGAGGAAGTGTCTTCATGACCACACAGATACGCCGTAGAACCATAAGTTTCGGGCAGCCACAGGAAACGTATTGTTCGATCTGGCCGCTCAATCCTTCGGGACTCTATCAGAACGTTTATTGTTCTTGCGATTTCTAGGAGCAGACCACTGCCAGAGGCATTGTCATTAGCACTGGGTTTCGGGTGGCATAAATGAGCTACCAAGAACACTTCCTCAGCAGGGTTGGACTTTCCGCGTATGGTACCGGTCACTACTTCCAGATTGCCGGGGAACAGCTCGGCGTCGACTTTCGCTCTGAGTTTCACTGGTCTACCGCGCTTAAGTAATGCGCGCAATTGGTTTCCTTCTCGTTTACTCAGGGAAAAGCCAAACTTGACTTTGCCCAACTCTTCTGCCGTGGGCCATATGGACTGATAAGCATGAGCGTCAGGGATGTCTAAACTTTCTCGCACGCCAGAAATCTCGAGAGTAACCGTGTCCGTGATCACGCCGGCAGCT
>JGI26339J46600_10000143_pt1 | contig 24804 bp, 12 predicted proteins | sample BogFormECP12_OM1_FD_46600 | JGI IMG/M metagenome (IMG submission 46600) | reverse complement strand
CCACCGGCGGACGCCCGGGGATGTTGAAGATCATGTCGAGGCCGTTTTCGAACGGCAACTCACTGCTCATCGCAGCCGTTTGCACGCCGGGGATGCGCTCCGCGCGCTCCACCCATTGCCGGGCGATGCGGTCGACAACGCTGGCGCTCGCATACTTGGGCCCAACGAGCGAGACCTTCATGGTGAGCAGGTTCCGCGAGTCAAATCCAGGGTCAACGGTGTGCAACTCGGAAAAACTGCGTATCAACAGCACCGCCCCACACAAGAGGATGACGGCGATTGCTACCTCGGCCACCACCAGGACATTGCGAGCGCGGTTTTGTCTCAGCGCTGTGCCCGAGCGGCCATCGGATTCTTTGAGCATGGACGTAATATCTGTCCGCGAGACCTGGATGGCGGGGAAGAGTCCGAACAGGATGGCGGTGACCACTGAAAGCAAAAGCGTAAATCCAGCCACCCAGGGATTGAATCCGCGGATTGTCCCCATCTCCTCGACCCTCGGCAAATCGCCGGGAGCGAGCGCCAGCAACGCTCGCACTCCCCATGGCCCCACCACCAGGGCGAGCACCCCGCCCGCCAGAGATAGCAACAAGCTCTCGGTCAAGAATTGCCACACGATCCGCCCGCGCCCTGCCCCCATGGCCACGCGAATGGCAACCCCCTTTTGCTGCCCAGCCGCCCGCGCCAGCAGCAGGTTCGCCACGTTGGCGCACGCGATCAGCAGCACAAGTCCCACCGCGCTCAGCAGGATCAAGAACGCCGGCCGGACATCGCCCGTCATATCCTGCTGCATGGGTGCCACCCGGAGCTTGTCATCGTTGCCTAATTGCTCCGGGTGGGCCTGAATGTAACGCTTGCCGATGATCGACATCTGCGCATTTGCTTCGGCGAGGGTTTTGCCGTTGGGGAGCCGCCCGGACACGGTGAGAGTGTGGGCCTGATTCGTGCTGCCTGGATCGGCTTGCAACGGCATCCAGACATCCACCGCAGGGGGATACGACTGGAATTTTGGCGACAGGATTCCGATGACGGTGTAGGGCGCACCACCTAAGCTAATCGTCTTTCCCAGAATCGAAAGAGTGCCGCCGCACCGCCTTTGCCATAAGCCATAACTCATGACGACGGCGTGCGCGCCGCCGGGCTGGTCCTCCTCTGCCGTAAACGCGCGTCCGAGGATCGGACTTGCGCCGAAAAGCCGGAAGTAATTCCGCGAGACATGAACCCCTTGCACAAGCTCCGGCCGATCTCCACCGCTCCAATTGAGGCCCGTCCCGATCATATCGTAAGCCGTCAAATCCTCGAAGATCAGGTTCTGTTGTTGCCAATAAGTAAACATCATCACGGAGGCCGAGCCACCACCCCCGCGTGTGATGTTCGCAATGCGGCCCGAATCCGGGTAGGGCAGCGGATGCAGCAGCACGGTGTTGACCACCGTGAACATCGCCGTGTTGGCGCCGATCCCGAGCGCCAGGGTCAGCACGGCCACAAGGGTGAAACCGGGATTCTTTGCCAGCATTCGGAGGCCGTAACGCAAATCCTGAAGCAAGGCTCCCATTTCAACCTCCCAATCTGAAATGAGGAGTGACAAGTACGAGGCGAAGGCAAAGGCCACAGTGGCCACGGTGTTTTTCTTAGACTCGTCACTCGTCACTTGCCACTTGTCACTCGTATCTCAGCGCCACCATCGGATCCACCTTCGTCGCGTGCCGCGCCGGAATGTAGCTCGCGAGCAAGACTGCGCCGCCCAGCAACAGCGAGACGCAGACAAAGGTGGGCGGGTCTGTGGGGCGGACGCCGTAGAGCAGGCTCGACATCACGCGCGTTAAGGCCAGCGCGCCGGCGAGCCCAATCCCCACGCCGATGAGCATCAACACGGTGCCTTGGCCAAGCACCAGCTTGAGCACGTCGATTGGTTTCGCTCCCAGCGCCATGCGAAGGCCGATTTCGCGCGTGCGCTGAGCGGCACTATAAGCCACGACGCCGTAGATTCCGATCATCGCCAAAAGCAGCGCTACGGCCGCGAAGCCAGCTAGCAAGAGAGCCGCCAAGCGTTGGGTTGCCATTCCGGTTGCCAATGCTTTTTCCAGGGTCTGGATCTGGAAGACGGGCTGATCGGCGTCCAACTCGTGCACCACGTTTCGCACCTCAGTGCCCAGAGCCTGGGGATCGCCGTCGGTGCGTACGGCGAGTGACGCCGCAGGGCGGGCGTACTGCTCAAAGGGCAAATAGACCTGGGCAACCTCGCCGCGTCCCAGGAAAGCGAGCACTGGGCGCTTGACGCTACCCACCACTCCCACGATCTCGAGCCAGGGCTTCTTCTCGCCGAGCTTGATTCGCTTACCGAGGGGATCCTCGTTAGGCCAGAATCGCTTGGCGGTCCACTCATCGATGATGACGACGAGCGGGCTGCTCTGACGGTCGGAGTCTAAGAAGTACCGTCCATGCACCAGGGGAATCCGCATGGCACGGAAGTAGTCGGGTGTGGCTGCGTCGCGAAGCGCAATCGGCAAATCAGTCGGTTTCGGCTGCGGGCGATCAGCAGAATAGACTCCCGAACCGTGGATGTCGTCGCTGGGAGGCAATTCGTCGCAAGCCCCGGCGATGCGGACTCCCGGCAGGACGCGGACCCGGCGGAGAACCTCCGCAAAGAAGGCGGCCTGCTTTTCCGGTGTAGTATATTGGCGGTCTGCCAGGGCCACCCTCATGGTCATAACCCCGTGTGGGTCGTAGCCGGGATAGGCGGAGCGCATCCGCAGGAACGTCTGCAACATCAGGCCGGCGCCCGCCAGCAGCACCATGGTCATCGCCACCTCGGCGATCACCAGGACACTGCGCATTCGCTGGCGCGGGCCGCGAACTTGTGACGTGGTTGCCGCCTTTAGCGTGTCGTTGAGATTCGTTTTCCTCGCCTGCCAGGCGGGCGCGATGCCGAACAACAAGCCGGTGGCCACGGAAAGAACGAGACTGAACATCAGCACGCCGCCGTTGATGGTGACCAGCGAGGGATCGGGCATGCTGTCCAAGCCGAAGGAACCCACCAGATCGATACCCCAGAGCGCGGGCAACAGTCCCAGGACGCCGCCTGCGAGAGAGAGCAACAGGCTTTCGGTGAGGAGTTGCCGCCCGAGGCGCCACCGGGTGGCCCCCAACGCGGCGCGAATGGCCATCTCCTTTTGCCGCCCAGCGCTCCGTGCCATGAGCAAGCTGGCCACGTTGGCGCAGGCAATCAGTAGAACAAATCCCACCACACCCAAAAGGAGCAGCAGCAACGGCTGGACATCCTCGACCGCAGCCTCCTCGAAGGGCTGAAGCTCGACCGTGTCTCCGGCCTCTTCTTTCGGATATTGCCGGGCCAGGCGAAGGCCCAAGTCCGCGATCCGCTGCCGCGCCGCAGCCAGGCTGACGCCGGGCGCGAGCCTTCCCATCACTCCCCAGGAGCGCGTTCCGCGGTCGGTGGCCACGGACGCCTCCACCACGAGCGGCGTATAGAGCTGCTCTTGACTGAATTTCGGATAGGCCTTGGGAAGCACGCCAACGATGGTGTAGGGGCTGCCGTCGAGCAAAACGCTCTGGCCGATGATATTCGGGTCGGCGGCAAAGTGCGAGCGCCAGAGCGCGTCGGACAGGATGACCACATGCTCGTGCCCGGGCTGCACATCCGAATCCTGGAAAACACGTCCTAACCGCGCCTGCGTACGCAGCGCTGGGAACAACTCCGATGTGGCCGAAATTCCGAGAACGCGCTCGGTCCGATCACCCACCCGTAAGTTGAAGCCGGTATCCGTAAAGGCCGCCAACTGCTCGAAGACGCCGCTTTGCTTCCAGTCCATGAAGTCCGGGATCGAGGCGGGGAAGTGGTGCCAGTCGCGCTCCGGATTGTTTGTCCAGACCATCACCAAACGCTCCGGCTGAGGAAACGGAGCGGCATGAAGAAGTGCAGCATCAACCAGGCTGAAAATAGCGGTGTTCGCGCCAATGCCCAGTGCCAGCGTCAGCACCGCCACGATCGTGAACCCGGGGCTCCTCGCCAGCATTCGGATTCCGTAGCGCAGATCCTGCACCATGTTCCCCATATTGTCGTTCGCCCTCCAATCTCAAATTGAGTGATTGAGCGATTTCCCGATTGCGTGATTGAAGATCGAACCCTTCCTGAAATCACTCAATCACGCATTCATTCAATCACCCAATTGCCTCACTCGTACCTCAGCGCCACTATCGGATCCACCCTCGTCGCCCGGCGCGCGGGAATATAGCTTGCGAGAACCGCCACGACAATCAGCCCGAGCGGAACCAACGCGAAAGTCGCGAGGTCAGTGGGCGCAATGCCATACAGAAGGCTGGACATCAAGCGCGTCAAGCCCAGGGCGGCCCCGAGGCCGACGCCAACTCCTATTAAGCTCAGAATCACGCCTTGGCGCACGACCAGGCGGAGCACATCGCTGCGCCCTGCGCCGAGCGCCATGCGGACACCGATTTCACGCGTGCGCTGAGTGACGGAATAGGAGATCAGACCGTAAATCCCCACTGCTGCAAGGAGCAAGCCGACCGCCGCGAAAATGCCCAGCAATACCATCTGGAAGCGCGTTGATGTGGTTGCGCCGGCGAGGAGTTGATCCATCGTGCTCACCTGGTAGACCGGCGCGTCGCTATCGATCGAGTGAATTTCTTGCCGTATGGCGTTCGCCAAGCTTGACGGGTCGGAAGCTGCCCGGACCACCAATGTTATGCGCCCGAATATGATCGGACCCAGCGAAGCGGGAATCTGTGAGTAGGGGTAGTAAGCGGTCGGCGGCTCGTCGATGGCGAGAAATTGCCTCACGTCCCCAACCACGCCGACAATAGTGCACAGCTTGGAGACACCCGGGTATCCGGGGCGAATCACTTTGCCGATAGGATCCTCGTGCGGCCAGTACTGCCTGGCCATGGCTTGGCTGATGATCGCCACGCCGTCAGATGTAGGGGTGTCTTGATCCATAAAATCACGGCCCGCCAGTAGCGAAATGCCCATGGTGCGGAAGTACCCGGGAGTCGTCACCCGCCAGCGAGCCACAGGTTCCTTCCCCGGCGCCACGGGCGCGCGTCCCTCGATGCTGAAGAACAGCGACGGGTCAACACCGTTCAACGGAAGGTCTCGGGTGACGGCGGCAGACGCAACCCCCGGGAGGGCCGCAACGCGTTCCACCACCTCGCGGCGAAGCTCCGTCGATTGCTCGCCCGATAACTTCGAGCCCGGCACCGAAATCTGAAGGGACAGGATGTGGCTGGGATCGAACCCTGGATTGACATTGCGAAGGCTCACAAAGCTGCGGAGTAATAATCCGGCGCCCACCAGCAACATCACGGCGACCGCAACTTCGGAAACGACGAGTGCGCTGCGCACGCGGCGGTGTGTCAGATTGCTACCCGATGAGCGGCCTGACTGCTTTAGAATCTCATTCAAGTCGCATTTTGAAGCCTGGAGTGCCGGAACTACGCCAAATATCAGGCCAGTCACGACTGTCACGATCAGAGTAAAGATGAGTACCTTGCCGTCGACCGCAATATCTCCCGCACGCGGAATGCTGGCGGCCGGCGCCAGGCTGACCAGGGCAGGCACACTCCGAAAGGCGATCGCCAGGCCGATCGTTCCGCCAAGCGCGGCCAGCAGGAAGCTCTCGGTCAGTAACTGGCACACGGTTCGGGCCCGGCTGGCCCCCAGCGCGACGCGGAGAGCGATTTCGCGCTGCCTCACCGAAGCGCGAGCCAGCAAAAGGTTGGCGACATTCGCGCAGGCAATCAGCAGGACCAAGCCGACCGCCCCGAGGAGTATCCAGAGCACGGGACGGATACTGCCTACCAGGTCGTCAATCAGAGGAACGAGCAGCAGACCCTGACCGACGTCGGTTTGCGGGTATTCTTGTCCCAAGCGATGTGCGATGTTGTCAGCTTCCTTCTGCGCCTGCTCGGGACTAATCCCGGGTCGGAGGCGGGCGAGTCCCCAGATCCAATGAATGCCGCGCGCGGCTCCGTTAACGTCGGCAGGATTAAGTTGTAGGGGCGCCCACAGTTCATGGTCGCCTTGAAGCAGCTTGAAGCCCAGGGGCATCACTCCTACCACGGTGTAGCTCGCACCGTTCAGCGTCATTGGCTTTCCGAGAACGGCGGGATCGCCGCCGAATCGCCGCTGCCAGAATCCAAAGCTCAGAATGACAACCCTTTGCCCGCCCGGTTGATCTTCCTCATCGAGAAACATCCGCCCGAGAATCGGATTCACGCCCAGCAGGCGTAACATGCCAACTGAGACGTTGGCGCCGATAATGCGCTCGGGTCGGTCTCCGCCGCTGAGGTTGAAGGCCGCCGGCCTCACAGCCCCGAATTGCTCGAATGACCTGACCTGATCCCGCCATGCCAGAAAATTGGGCGTGGAGAAGACGTTGTAGTTTCCATCTGCGGTCTTTTGATAGACGGAGATCAGCCTCGACGCGCCGGGATACGGCAGCGGCGCCAGCAACACGCTGTTTACGACACTGAAGATGGCAGTGTTTGCGCCAATGCCCAGCGCCAGCGTCAGCACCACCACGATAGTGAAACCCGGGCTCCTCACCAGCATCCGTATGCCGTAACGCAAATCCTGGATTAGCATGGACATCTCGGTTGTTCTCCCGACCACGAATTGAGTCATTGTGCCATTGAGTCATTGAGCCATTGGGGCTGAGTTTTCTCTTCCATGGCTCAATGGCCCGATGACTCAATCACTCAATGGCCTCACTCGTACCTCAGCGCCACCATCGGATCCACCTTTGTCGCCCGCCGTGCGGGCAGGTAATTGGCCGTGAAGACCACGGCCAGGAGAACCAATACCACCGTCGCAAACGTGACGGGATCATAGGGGCTGACTCCGAAAATCATGCTCCCAAGGAGGCGGGCGACTCCAAGGGCCAGCGCCATGCCGAACGCGCCGCCGATCAGCAGCAGTCGCAAGGTGCCCTTCGCCACCAAGCGGAAGATCTCGCGATGTGGGGCACCCAAAGCCAGTCTTAGAGCAAACTCGGCCGTGCGCTGAGTCACCGAATAGGAGATGACGCCATAGAGCCCCACGCTCCCCATCAGGAGCGCCATGAAAGAGAAGATGACCATGAGGACCACGACGACGCGTCCACCGGCGAGCGAACTCGACAAACGGTCGTCCATGGTGCTGACGCTGGTCAGAGGTAGGTCCGGATCGACTGCGCTGACGGCACTCCGGAGGGAGGTCACAAGGGGTTCGGTCTCGCTCCGGCTCCGGACCAGAAGGTATTCGCTGGTCCAAGGTGCCTGCAAATAGGAAATATAGATCTCGGGGTTGCTGGCCTCGTTCAGCCGGAAGTTCTTCACGTCATTCACGACGCCGACGATTTCGAGCGCTACCGGTCCCGAGGGGCCGGTTCGCCCCGGAACGAGTTGCGAAATCAACAAACGCTTGCCGATTGGATCCGTCGCGGGGAAAAACTTCCCTGCCAATCGGTGATTAATGATCACCACAGGGGTTGACCCCTGGCGGTCGTCCTCGTTGAAGCCGCGTCCCTTTAGTATGGGCAAGCCCAGGGTGCGGAAGTAGCCGGCGCTGATGACCTGATAACTCGCGACCCCGGAGGCGGCAGGCGAAGCTGGATCACGGCCCTCCACGCGAAAAGGCTGGCCGAGCTCAAAGCTCATGGGCGGCAGGCCGGTGGAGATCGCGGCGCCCTCCACGCCGGGAATCGTGCGTACCCCCTGGAGCAATTCAGAATAAAATGCCCGGACGCGACCCGCGTCGGCATACTGCGGAGCGGGCAGTGACAGGTGAGCGGTCAGCAGGCCCTTGCTCGCGAAGCCCGGATTGACTTGAGCCAGGCGAATGAAGCCGCGGACGCTAAGGCCGGCCGCAACCAGGAGTACCAGAGACAACGCCAGTTCCACCGCAACCAGCCCATTGCGAAGACGGCCTTGCCTTCGGTCACCCGTCGCGGTGCGGCTCGCAGCTTTGACGTGCTCCGTCAAATTCGCGGCGGTGGTCTGCCAAGCGGGCATGAGTCCGGAGAGTAAGGTCGCAGCCAGGCAGAGCGCGGCGACGAATTCCAGAACCGCGCGATTGATCTCGATAGGAGCCAGTCCCGGCGCCTGCAGGACAGGCAAAGTGGCTAGGTAACGAACCGCTCCGAAGGCAAGCAGAAGCCCCAGTGCGCCGCCCGTCAAGGCCAAGAGAAAAGTCTCCACCAGCAGTTGGCGTGTCACCCGCCAGCGGGTTGCGCCCAAAGCGATGCGGACGGCGATCTCCTTCCCACGTGTGGAGCTCCGAGCCAGAAGCAAGTTGGCAACATTCGCGCAAGCCAGGAGCAGGACTACCGTCACCGTGGTGAATAGGAGAAGCAGTTCCAGGTAGACCCCCGGGCCCGCCAAAGCCTCGTTGAAGCTCTGGGCGAGCGCGCTCCATCGCTTGTTCGTTTCGGGTGATTCCTGTGCGACTCGAGCCGCGAGCGTTCGCATTTCGTCCCGGACCTTGTCGGCAGTAACGCCTGGCTTCATCCGTCCCACCACCAGCAAGTCGCGGGTTTGTCGATTGATCTCCCCACTGGGAAGGGCCAAAGGCATCCAGACATCCATCCGCCCGAAGAACTCGAAATCAGCGGGTGCCACGCCGACTACGATGTACGTCTCACCATTCAGGCGGATGGTTTTGCCCACGATGCCCGGTTCTCCTCCGAAATGGGTTTGCCAGATTTCGCGGCTAAGGATGGTAACCCTGTCGCCGCCCGGGTGAAATTCCGTTGCTAGAAAGAAGCGCCCGAGCTCGGGCTGCAAGAGGAAAGTGTCAAAGAAGTTGGGTGTAATGCTGGCTGCTGAGACGAGAATGGGAGGGTTTCCGGATAAGGCGACACTCGCGCTGCGAGCGGCGGCGAGTTGGGCGAAGCTCGTATTTTGGTCGCGCCAATCAAGATATGTAGGAGCGGAGACGGTGCTTCGGCTGCCCTCAGGGCGTGTCTCCCACACCATGAGAAGCCGATCACTCTCTCGGTAGCGCATGGGGCGCCACGCCACACTGAAGATGATCGTGTTGGCACCAATGCCGAGAGCAAGGGTGAGGACGGCCGCGGCCGTGAAGCCGGAACTCTTCACCAGCATGCGGATCCCGTAGCGTAGGTCCTGGATTAGCATGGACAATTCGATTGGTTCCCGTTCACGAACTGAGTTATTGTGTCATTCAATCATTGAGCCATTGGCTCTTAGACTTTCTGCTACGGCTCAATGCCCGACGACTAAATCACTCAATGGTCTCATTCGTACCGCAGCGCCACCATCGGATCCACCTTCATCGCCCGTCGCGCCGGAATATAACTCGCCGCAGAGGCTACAACCATCAACAAAAAGGAAATGGTGACAAACGTGATGGGATCAGTTGGGCGGACCCCGAAGAGGAAACTGGCGAGGAAGCGAGTGAGGCCAAAGGCTCCAGCTAGCCCAAGCGCCACACCGATCAACGTCAGAACCAGGCCCTGCCCGACCACCAGTCTCAGCACGTCGCGTCGCTCGGCGCCCAAGGCCATGCGGACCCCGATCTCGTGTGTGCGTTGGGTGACGGTGTACGACATCACGCCATAAATTCCCAGGGTGGCCAACACCAAGGCCAAGCCGGCAAAAACACCCAGTAGCACCGTGTTGAACCGCGGCTCGGACACGGACTGCGCAACAAGCTCCTGCATTGCGGCGACGTCAAAGACGGGCAGGTCGGGGTCCACAGAGTCTACCGCGCGCCGCGCCGCTGCGGCCAAGCTGAGGGGGTCGGCATTGCTGCGGGCGACAAACGTCATCGAACGCATGAGAAATGGGACGGGCGCTTGGGCGTAAGGAAGGTAGAGAGCCCACGGCGAGTTTTCGGCAAGGCTGAATTGCTTGATATCCGCTACCACGCCGACAATCGAGTACCATGGGTCGTTCGAGAACCCCGGCCGGATGTGCCTGCCGATGGGGTCCCGACCCGGCCAGAAGCGGCGCGCCAAGCTGGTGCTGACGATGGCGACGCGCGGTGAGTCCGCGTTATCACGGTCGCTGAAATAACGGCCTTTCAGCAGCCGAGTCCCCATGGCGGGGAAATAGTCCCCGCCTACCACGATCTTGCTGGGCGTCAGTTCCGGCGGAACCAACTGTCCTTCGACGGTGAAGTCTCCTCGGACCCACATCTCTCCCAGCGGGAGGCCAAACACCGCCCCCGCGGAACGAACACCAGCCACGCTTTCGATCCGGGAGATCGCCTGCCTCTCAAATGCAAGCATCTGAGTTTCGGTCTGGTACCGGGTTTCCGGCAGGTCCACGTTCATGGTGAGCACGTTCTGCGGATCGAAGCCCAAGTCAACCTTCATCAAGCTGACAAAGCTGCGGACGAGGATGCCGGCGCCGATGAGCAGGACGAGCGCGAGCGCCACCTCGGCAACCACCAGCGCACTTCGAATGCCCCGCCTGGCAACGCTCCCCGTTGAGTCCCGCCCGGCGGGACCGCCCTCCTTGAGCGAGCTGTTGAGGTCAGGCTTCGACGCTTGGAAGGCTGGGGCCAGCCCGAAGACAAGGCCGGTGACCAGCGACAAGATCAAGGTGAAGCCCAATACCCAGGGGTCGATGTTGACCGCAGCGATTCGGCCCACGAACCCCGGCTGAGCCAGGTTCTGAGGCATCAAGGCGACCACGGCGTCGCGCCCCCATGGCGCGAAGACGAGCGCCAGAGCGCCTCCCAGGACAGCGAGCAGCAGGCTCTCGGTCAGCATCTGAAGCATCACCCGGATTCTGCTGGCGCCCAAGGCGCGGCGAATAGCGATTTCCCTTCGCCGCGCGGCGGCGCGCGACAGGAGCAGGTTCGCCACATTGGCACAGGAGATGAGCAACACCAACCCGACCACCCCCAGCAGAATAAGAAGCGACGGCCGAAGGTTGGCCGTCATCTCCTCCTGCAAGGGAACCGCCGACAGTTGCCAGTCAGTAGAACTTATGGAACTTCTATGATTTTCCAGGTCGAGACGACGGGCGACAATCGCCATACTCTGTCGCACGCGCTCAATGGTCGCGCCCGGCTTCAACCGTGCAATCACTCGCAAGGTAGCGTTGTGGCAATCGGCGGAGAGCTCAACCGGCCTCCAGAAATCAGCCCGATTGGGAAATGCGAAATCAGCGGGCATCACGCCCGCCACCGTGAAGAACTCCCCGTCCAACTTGATGGCGCGACCGATGGCGGCCGGGTCAGCGCCGAAGCGGCTTTGCCAAAGCTTGTAGCTCAACAGGACCGCGCGGTCGTGGCCCTGCTTTTCCTCTTCCGGTGAAAACGCCGCCCCCAAGGCCGGTCTCGCGCCCAGCAACGAGAAAAAGCTCGCGGTGGTCCCCCAGCCCAGGAGTCGCGCGGGTTCACCCAGTCCGGTCAGATTGGCAGCCTCCCAACGGAAGCCGGCCATCTCCTCAAAGGCTTCGCCCTGCTTTTGCCATTCGGCGTAGTCAGGATCACAGACGGTCCCCGGTCCGGAATAACCCATGCTGTGGTTTGTTGCCCAAAAGGTCACCAGCCGGTCGGCATGCGGGTAGGGCAACGGACGCAGCAAGACGGCGTTAACAACACTGAAAATGGCGGTGTTGGCGCCGATTCCCAGCGCCAGGGTCAGCACCGCCACCGCCGTGAAGCCGGGATTTTTGGCAAGCATTCGGAGGCCGTACTTCAGGTCCTGCACTAGAGTCGTCATGGAACTTCACCGTGCAATTATGGTCGATTAGTGGATTGAGGATCGGAATAGAGGTCCCGCTTCAACCGACGTGCGAGGGAGCGACGCGCGAGAGGCAGGCGAACACACTTCCGCGCGCTACTCCATCGTCGCGTGGGTTCGATCCCGAAGCAGGCGCTTCGGCCGGACGGTCGTTAGGAATGAGCCGACATCGCGGAAGACGCGTCCCCCGCCCCCGCCTGTTCTGCGGTCTCTTCCACTACGCGCCCGTCGAAGAGATGTACGGAACGGTCCGCGTAGTGCGCATAACGCGGATCGTGGGTCACCATGCAGATGGTGGCGCCTTCTTTGTGCAGACCCTTCAGCAGGTCCATCACCGCTTCGCTGTTCTTGGAGTCGAGGTTTCCCGTTGGCTCGTCAGCCAGCAGGATCAGCGGTTCGCCGACCAGGGCGCGAGCCACGGCGACGCGCTGCTGTTGACCGCCGGAGAGTTGCGAAGGATAGTGCTTCATGCGGTGCGACATGCCAACTTTCTCCAGCGCCCCCTGCACGCGCTTCTTGCGCTCCGCCGAAGGCATGCCGCGGTAAGTGAGGGGTAATTCCACGTTCTCGAACACGGTGAGATCGCCGATCAGGTTGAACGCCTGAAAGATGAAACCGATCTCCCGGTTGCGAATCCGCGAGCGTTCCGAGGCGTTGAGGTCCTCCACGGGCTTGTCATCGAGCCGGTAGCTCCCATCGCTCGGCGTATCAAGCAGACCCAGGATGGAAAGCAGCGTCGATTTGCCGCAGCCCGAGGGGCCGGCGATCGACACGTACTCTCCCTTCTTGATCTCCAGGTGAATCCCGGAAAGGGCGTGAGTTTCCACCTCGTCCGTGTAGAACACCTTCGTGACGCCTTCCAGGCAGATCATTGCTTCTCCAGGTGCGGCCATCGATTTATTTTCCTCCCTTCGGACTTTCCTCCCTAGAACTGAAAACCGAGAACCCGGCAGTCTGAGTCCCTACCTACATTTACGGCGGCAGAACGCCGGATGTTCCTGAAACGGGGGCCACCGGAATAATCCCCATGAACCGCCGCGTCCGCCCTGTCGTGACGAGTGGCGGGTGACAAGCGGCAAGTGAAGAACCAGTTCCATCGTGCTTGGGAGGACGGGAACACTATGGTTTCTTCTTCTCTCGCCACTTGCCACTCGTCACTCGTCACTGTACCTCTGGCCCTGCGGCCAGCACCAGGACGGTAGCGTCGTCGTGAAAGTTGCCGCCGCAGAATTCCGTCACTGCGGCGAGGATCCTCTTTTGCAGCTCGGCAGCGCTCACCTCGCGATTCTGCCTTACCAACTCGACGAGCCGATCCTCGCCAAACTCTTCGTCGTCGGCGCTACGAGCCTCGGTGACGCCATCCGTGAACAGAACCAAGCGGTCGCCAGCGGCGACGTCGATCTCGCCCTGTTCGTATTCCCAATCCTTGAAGACGCCGAGCGCCGCCCCTCCCGTCGCAGGTCGCAGAGACGAACCATCGCGGCGGACCAGGATCGGGGCGTTGTGGCCCGCATTGGTGTAGGTCAGTCTTTTGTCGGACGCGTCGAGGCGACAGTAAAACAGGGTAATGAACTTCCCCGGCATGATGTTGCCGCGAATGATCCGGTTCAGGGCGCCGGCTACCTCGCGCGGGCGCGCCGCGCCGCACGCATAGGCCTTGATCACCGCCTGCAGGTTCGACATCAGCAGGGCGGCCGGCATACCCTTGCCAATGACATCCGCAATGCACAACTCGGCCCGGGTCTCACTGCATTTCGAGACGTCGAAGTAGTCGCCGCTTACCACTCGCGCCGGCTGCCATTCGGCGGAGATTTCGTAGCCGAGAAGCTGAGGGATCGTCTTCGGGAGTAAGGCCTGCTGAATCTCCCGCGCCTCCGCGAGTTCCCGCTTCTCCTCCGCCTCCCGTTGCTGGGCGTTCCGCCGCTTTTCTCCCTCCTGAATCTGCGTGCGGAGGATGGAGAGGAGCCGGTCATTCTCCCAAGGCTTCAGGACAAAATCGCCACATCCGCGATGGACCGCTTCCATCGCCAAGTCAACGTTTCCCCATGCAGTCATCACCACCACCGGCAGGCTCCGATCGAGGCTGCGGATTCGGTTGAGCAAATCCAAACCCTCCTGGCCCGAGGTGGTGTCGCGCGTGTAGTTCAAATCCATCAGCAGAACGTCGAATTCACGCGCCGCCAACGCCTGCACCACCGCCGCCGGCGAGGTCACCGTCTCAACCTCTAGGCCCTCGCCCTTCAAGAGCAGCCGGAGGGCTTCCAGCACGTCAGGTTGGTCGTCGGCAATCAGAATTCGCGCCGCACCGGTCATAACCGTGGCTGTCATAACAACCTGTGGAACCTCTGTTACCTCGGCTGCCCGCTGGCCGGCAACCCACATCATCCTCTTAGACGTATCACTCGCCCTCTGGTTAACGCCCGGGCGAAGGAATTTGAATTAGGCGAGATTGACTCAGCCTGTCAGCCGGATGCGGTCAAATCCATCCCAGCGCGACATATCGGAGAGAATCACCACGTCTCCCACTTCCAAGCCGCCCAGAATCTCGATGGTGTTGACGGAACTGCGGCCCAGCTTCACCTGCACCCGCACGGCGCCCTTCCCGTCCTTGTCTACCTTGAAGAGCGTCACGGTACTGTCGGGCTGCCCGAAAGCGGGCCGGCCAACATAGAGGACATCGCGCAGGTGCTCGAGCTCAATGGTGCCGTCCACGCTCAGGTCGGGCACGGCGCCCGGAGGCAGCGGCCCGTCCAGAGCCACATCCACCGTCCGAGTTCCAGCCACCACTGAGGGATCCACCCGGATCACGTGGCCGGGGATGATGCCATTATGCGTGTCGATGGTGGCCGGCTGGAGATCCTGAACGTCCTTCGCCTGGGTCTCCGCGATCTTGATTTCAGCCTTGAGATGCCTGGGCTGCGCCACGCGTGCCAAGTTGGTTCCTGCCGTGACCTGCTGTCCCACTTCCACCGGTACCAACTGTAGGATGCCGTCGATCCCCGCCCGCACTTGGAGATCTTCCACCTGGCGGTGCCGAAGATCGTACAGGGCTTTTTGCTGCTCCACCTTCGCCTGCTGCGCCGCCAGTTGCGCCTTCACCGAATTGGCCAGCACTTCCACGCGGTCCTTTTCAATCTGCAGCTTCGTCGCCAGGGCTTCCGCTTTCGACTTGGAAAGCGATGAGGTCAGTTCCGAGCCCAGACCCATCTTGGCCAGTTGCCCGTCGCGGTCGGCCTGCAGCTTGGCCTGCTCGTAGTCCGACTCCACCTGCGCCGCGGTTGCTTTCTGATCCAGAAGTGTGCTGTCAAGCTGCGCCTTAAGGCTGTTGTACGCGGCTTGGGCTTCCTTCCATTGCCATTCCGCGTCCACCGCCGCCTGTTCGGTCTGCGGGTTGCTTAGCTCAACCAAGACTGTGTCCGCTTTCACGGGCATGCCTGGCAGAACGCGCTTGACCACGCGACCGTCAGTTACGGCTGGAATCCATTGAATGTCGATCGGGGTGAGGGTTCCCAAGCCCCGCACATCCCGCAGCATTTCGCCGCGCTTGACGGTATCCCTCCAAACCGTACCCCCGTCCACCTCCGGGGCCGCCGGCTTCAGCCGGGAAAGCAGCACTGTAGTTGCCAATATCCCCGACAGGCCAACCACGCCGTAGATGATCCGGCGAATCAACTTCTTTCGGGGTGAGGTCTTGCGAACAATGTCTACCATGGTTTCTCCAATCAGAAGTAGGCACGTGCAGTGCCACCTTGTTGGATGTCCCTAAGTTATTCCAACATTAGGCAGTTCGCGCCGCCACTCCGTGTCTATCCTAACACTTTTGGTGTCCGATTGTGCGACGTAGTTGTCCGGAAGCGGACAGCCCGATCAGGGAGTGATTTTTGATGGAGCGGCCGGACTATTTCAGCCCAGAAGTGCCCTTCCTCTGCTGATGACTCGATCATTCGAAGGGTCGGTTTGCTCGTTGCCGGGCGGTGGCGCTACAATCGGTTAGGGCGACAGCAAATTCGAGGAAGAAAGCGCCCCCGCTAGTCGCTCCCGACGGATCGGCGGGAAAGGAAGTGCCCATGAACGGAAAGCGACATAGCCCTCGACCGCGATGCGCCACGCCCATTCTGCTCTTGCTTGCGGTTCTCGCGGGCTGGACCGTCCCGGCCAGCTTCACGGGCCAGGGAGGAAAGCCCCCCGCCGCGGCGCCACGTCCCCACCCGCTAGCCCCTGCCTCCAGCCAAGAGCCGACCCAGAACCCCGACTTTCCGCCGGACATAGTCAAGAAACAAAAGAGAGAATTGCTCAAGCAGAATTTCGAGAAGATGAAAAGCGATGCGGACGAACTGGTGGAACTTTCCAAATCACTTCAGGCCGATCTGGATAAATCCAACGAGAATGTCCTCTCATTGAAGGTCGTGGACCGGGCGGAGAAGATCGAGAAGATCGCCAAGAAGATCAAGGAAATAGCCCGAGGGTTTTGAATTGACGATTGTCGATTGGCCCCGCTTGGCGGGGCCGATTGAAAACAGCGATCAGCCATCAGCGCTCAGCCGCCAGGCAAGGACGCTGAGCGCGCGATCATCTCCTCTTGATTGCTGATCGCGGATGGATCAGGGCTTTTCAATCGGCAATCGTCAATCTATTCCGCGCTCCCGCGAATCCGCATTCCGTAGAACGATCGGTACACAAAGTAAAATGACACGGCAAAAAACGCCAGTGCCAGGCCGTGCGTCAAAGCGCTGCCTTGGCTCGACGTCAACTGGACCGCGAGCTCCACGGCCAGCAAGCCGAAGAGGGTAGTGAACTTGATGACGGGATTCAAGGACACGGAAGAAGTGTCCTTGAGCGGATCGCCCACCGTGTCGCAGATGACGGTGGCGTCGTGAAGAGGCGTACCCTTCTGCTTCAACTCTACCTCGACAATCTTCTTGGAGTTGTCATACGCCGCGCCCGTGTTGGCCATGAAGATCGCCTGGTATAACCCGAAGGTGGCAATCGAGATCAGGTAGCCGATAAAGAAGAAGGGCTCCACAAAGGCGAAGGTCAAAGTGGCGAAAAACACCGCGATGAAGATGTTCAACATGCCCTTTTGCGCGTACTGGGTGCAGATCTCCACCACCTTCTTGCTGTCCGCGACGGAGGCCTTGTCCGCACTCTCCAAGTGAATATGCCGTTTGATGAACTCCACCGCGCGATACGCGCCGGTGGTGACGGCCTGGGTGGAAGCACCGGTGAACCAATAAATGATCGCCCCGCCGGTGATCACACCGAGCACAAAAGGCGAGTATAACAGCGACAGCTTGTCAGTGTTCTCTGCCAGGCCATGGGTCAGCGCCATGATGATGGAGAAGATCATGGTCGTGGCGCCGACCACGGCCGTGCCGATCAGCACCGGCTTGGCCGTGGCCTTGAACGTGTTCCCGGCGCCGTCATTGGCTTCCAGCAAGTCCTTGGCAACGTCGAATCTCGCGTCCACGTTAAAGTCTCTCTTGAGCTCCTCCTTGATGTTGGGAACTTCCTCGATCAGCGAAAGCTCATAGATCGATTGCGCGTTGTCCGTTACCGGGCCGTAGGAGTCCACCGCGATGGTCACCGGCCCCATGCCTAGAAAGCCGAAAGCCACCAAGCCGAAAGCAAACACCGACGACGCCACCATCACGTTCCCCAGCCCCTGGCTGCTCACGGCAGAACCGATGGACATCAGCAGTACCATCGCCAGCCCCAGGTAGTAAGCGGAGAAGTTGCCGGCTACAAAACCGGACAGGATGCCCAGCGACGCCCCGCCTTCCTCCGCCCCGACCACCACCTCTTTCACGTGCCGCGACTCGGTGGAGGTGAACACTTTCACTAATTCCGGGATCAGGGCGCCCGCCAGCGTCCCGCAGGAGATGATGGTGGAGAGCTTCCACCACAAGGTGGTGTCGCCACCAAGGCTGGGAATGATGAGCGCCGACACGAGGTACGTCAGCGCGATCGAAACCACCGAGGTGATCCAGACCAGCGAGGTCAGCGGCGCCTCGAAGTTGAACTTGTCCGCGTTGCCATACTTGACCTTGGCGATAAGCCCGTTGAGGAAATAGGCTCCCGAGCTCGACACCAGCATCATGATACGCATGACAAAGATCCACACCAGCAACTGCACCTGGACCGTGGGATCCTTCACCGCCAGCAGGATGAAGGTGATCAGCGCGACGCCGGTGACGCCGTAAGTCTCGAAGCCGTCGGCCGTCGGTCCTACTGAATCGCCCGCGTTGTCGCCCGTGCAGTCGGCGATCACGCCCGGATTGCGCGCGTCGTCTTCCTTGATCTTGAAGACGATTTTCATCAGGTCGGAGCCAATGTCGGCAATCTTGGTGAAAATGCCGCCGGCGATGCGCAGCGCCGCCGCGCCCAGTGACTCGCCGATGGCGAATCCGATGAAGCACTGCCCGGCAAAGTCGCCTGGAATGAAGAGCAGGATGATGAGCATCATCAGCAGTTCCACGGAGATCAGCATCATGCCGATGCTCATGCCGGACTCGAGCGGGATCTGAAAGACGGGATACGGCTTGCCACGCAGGCTGGCAAACGCCGTGCGCGAGTTGGCGAAGGTATTGACACGGATCCCGAACCACGCCACCCCGTAACTGCCGCAGATTCCGATTACACTGAACAAGAGGATGACGATCACCCTCAAAGCCTCATAGTGCAGCAGCACGGCGAAGTAAAGCAGGATGATGGCGGCGATAAACACCCACAGCAGCGCCAGGAACTTCCCCTGCGTCACCAGGTACGTCTTGCAGGTTTCCCAGATCAACTGGGAAACGTCGGCCATGGAGCGATGGACGGGCATGTTCTTCAAATCGCTGTAGATGATCAGACCGAAGAGCAGCCCCAGGACGCAGAACACAATCCCGATCATCAACAGTTTATGGCCGTCGATACCCAGGAACTGGACCTGAGAAAGGTCTGGAAGCTTCAGATTGGCTTCGCCGGACGGAGCTTCGTCCGGCGGCTGGGCGAACGCGGTGGTGACTCCCACTAACATCAGGGCGATACCTGCCGCGATCGCTTTGGCTAGGCGGACTCGTTGCCACCAAGCCGTCCTTCGTCTTCCACTCTCGACCTTCAACTTCGGACTTTTCCGCTCACTAGCCATTCCTGGCATGATTGAAAGAAAACCCATTGCTCAGCCTCCCACCGAATCCCTTCGTCCCTGAAGAGTTCCTCGTCAACTTGCCTGGCGGAATCTTCGGAGAATGTCCCTTAGGTGAGATAGGACTCGGTCATCACCGTCAATGTAATAACAGAGAAATCCAACAGGCGTCAAGAAAAAAGCGGCCGGGGGAGTACTTTGTGACGCGCGGCTAGTAGTGACTGTTTTGTTCTTCGCTGCACTCTGGAATGGCAGGCAGTCGAAGTTAGTATGCCCCCCAATCACTCGGGCGCGGCAGAATCCCCCCAACCACACGCTTCTAACGCACGAGTTTAGATGCTGATGAGTATCCAAACCGGTGCGACGAAATCTTAACGTAAGGCGCTCCTGGCGGCAACCCACAGCCGCCAGAAAACCAAAAGGACTTCCCGCGACCAGTATCACGGGAAAGCTCTATCAATCCGCGTTGGCCGGCGGGTCAGTAGACCACATCCAGGAACGTATCGAACGCGCGGTGCTGGGGTCCGGCAAAGTGGCCGAAGTTGGGCGAAGCGACATTGTTGTAAACGTCGCGCGGATTCAGGTGGTTGNTGAGGTTGTAAATGCCGAGCGCTCCGCGGAAACGGTGATCCCTCACCCACGGCAGGAACGGGATGCGGAAGTCCTTGGTCAGTTTGAGGTCGAGCGCAAGCAAGGTTGGAAAGCGAAGGCTATCGGGCTGGCCCACGTAGTTCTGCAACTCATCCACTGCCGAATACGGAAATCCGGTGTGCCAATCGAGCACCGGGCTCGCCGTAATTTTCCAGGGAATCTTGAATACCCCCCAGGTCACCAACCGATCCGGAACATTCGAGGGCAAGTCCCCATAGAAGTCAGGACGGATGACGGGTTCTTCGAAGGGCACGAACACCTGGGTCAGAGTGTTGAGGTCCCCGCGCGCCAGACTGTGGACGTAGGAAATGTTCAGGTCGGCAAGCTCGCTGGGACGCACACGCACCGTTGCTTCGAACTCATGGTACTGCGAGCCACCGTTGTTCGTCAGCAAGAGGAGGGGATTCGTCCCCGGCAACGCCTCTGGCCCGACAACAAACAGATCGTAGGTGCGGCTGGAGAGGTAATCGAGTCGAACCAGCACATGCGAGCGTACTTCGCGGTCCAATTCGAGGTTCCAGGTCACGTTGTAAGGCGTACTGTCCAGGTCGTGGCCAGGAGGAATAAGCTGAATTCCTTGCTCCCCGACCCGAGCGTAGGCGTTCTGAAAGGTAACCGGCGGCCCCAGGGGGACTCCCTGCTCGTTGAACATCGTGAGCACCCGGGTGGGATTGTGGGCAAAGCTGCCGGCCAAGAGGGGCACCCGATCGTAGAAAACCCCGACGCCTCCCCGTAAGATCGTTTTGGCGCCGCTGCCGGGCGCATACACCACACCTACCCGCGGCGAAAGGGCCGCATGCTTCCCGATGGTTTGGCCGGAAGCCCGCAGCCCGAGGTCCAGCGCCAGCCGCTCACTAAGCGCCCAGTGATCCTGGGCGAACACTCCCAATTCGGTGTCGGTGGCATCGAGCAAGCCGGCCCCGGAGAACTCAATCCGCTGCGCGAGCGAAGCGTCTGCCCTCAGCAGATCGACGGGCCTCGAATGGCTCGTCCCGCTGTAGGAGCGGTAGACAGCGTCGCCGCCGACTTTCAACTCGTGCGGCCCGTGCCACGTCTTGCGGGCAAATTGATAAGTCTCCTGCGCCTCCGCCTGGTTGCTGGTTCGGGTGAAGGAGTTAAAGAAGTTGCCGCCCCAGCCGTTAGGCGTAACCTGCATATCCGCGGGCCCCTGGCCGTGCCCGTAACTGGAGAATCGCGTGTATTGGGCGAGTGAGGAGAGGACGCCGCCCGAGGCGAAGAGATACCGGTCGGCGGCGCTGAGGGAAAAGCCTCGCTGGCCATAGTCTGAGGAGGCGGATTGGGGCACCAGAGAATTGATGTCGGCAAATTGGCGCCGGACCGGAAACAGGTGGACGTTGAAGGTGGTGAGGTGTTCGGGGGAAAAGATGTACTGGAAGTTGGTGAGGGAGTTGACGCCCTGTTTCTTCGTTTCATTGTGTGGCCATGCCAACCCCCGCACGGGTTGCTTGTTCATCGCGTAGGCAAAGGATTCGGCCATGGTCAGACGGTTCCGCTTCACTGGCCCGGTGAACCTGAGCCGATGACTGTTGTCAGCGATGCCCACGATATGTCCGGTCTCGATCCGTGGAGTAGGGATTAAGTCGTTCAACTCAAACTGCCACTGATTCGAGGGAGGCTTGGTGGTGAGACTGGTAAGGCCCCCGGAGAAGTGACCGAAATCGGCGCGGTAGGGGGTCTTGTACACCTCCAAGGACTCGACGGCATCGATGGGTATCTCGATCGAATAACTGCCCGTAACCGGGTCCACCATCTCCATGGAATCCACCAGCAGCATGCCTTGGTTCTCGACGGAACCCTTGACGTTGATCTTCCCATCGGGCGTGCGCACCACACCTGGCACCAGGGGCAAGGCAGCCTTGAATTCCTGCTCCACCAGGGGCAAAGCGATGAGTTCCGGAGAACTCAGCCTGGCGGCGGGAGCGCCACTTTCGGTGGGAATGGTGGGCGCCGCTTCGCGAACCTCCACGCTTTGCCGCAGTCTCACCGCTTCCGGCAACACAACCCGTACTGATAAGCCAGCCGCCTGAGTTACTTCGAGAGCCTTCTCGTTCACCGGCAGGTGATCCACGGCTGCGCACGCCAGGTCATACTTGCCCGGCGGCAGCCCTGGAAAGCCGAATCCGCCCTTTTCGCCGGTCACCACGGAGATGCCTTCCGCAGGCAAGCCCTGCCCTGTCAAGGTGCAGATGGCGCCGGCGATCGGCACGCCGTTTGCGCTCACGACCTCGCCTTTCAAGTCCTGGGTTTGGGGCAGACTCCAGGCGGTGGTGGCGAAGACCGCCAGAGCGAGGAAGGGCAAGAAAGGTAGCGGTATCGAAATGGTCTTTCTCCCCAGCATGTCAGGTCCGGCGCGGAGTTCCCTAAGCACATTATTCTACCCTAAGCAGTTGTGGAGTTCTGTGGAGCGCCATGGCGCCGTCCAGCGACGATGCTTGGCGCTGATGACAGTCATCAGTACTCGCAGCCACGCCGTTGCATAGGGAAGCCTTTCAATGGGATTGTTCGTAGCATCGATCCTTGCATCCTGCGTAGATTACCACCTATAATCTACGCAGGAGATGCGTAGAATGACCGGCTTCATTCATACCCGGAAAGACTGGCCCCGGTTTCGCTGGAACCGGGAGAGGCTGGCGGAACGGCTGGCGACCGTCCGCCACGAGCAGGGCCGCCTGCTGGGCCGCATGGAAACGCTTGGCTTCAAGCTGCGTGAAGAAGCCGTGCTTCGGACCCTCACCGAGGATGTGCTCAAAAGCAGTGAGATCGAGGGGGAAAGGCTGGACGCGGAGCAGGTCCGCTCCTCGATCGCGCGTCGCCTTGGCGTGGACATCGGCGGGCTTAAAGCCGCGGACCGGAACGTAGAAGGAGTCGTGGAAATGATGATGGACGCCACGCGCCACTACGAGCAACCGCTGACCGTGGAACGGTTGTTCGCATGGCAGGCGTCCCTGTTTCCTACCGGCCGGAGCGGCATGAAGCGGATTAGGGTGGGCGCTTGGCGCGATGACCGCAGGGGTCCCATGCACGTCGTCTCCGGTGCCGTCGGGCGGGAGCGCGTCCATTTCGAGGCGCCGGCTGCTGACAGGCTCGACTCGGAAATGCTGGATTTCCTCGATTGGTTCAATGGAAATGCCGAGACCGACTGGGTGGTGAAGGCAGGGATTGCCCATCTCTGGTTCGTGACCATTCACCCCTTCGATGATGGCAACGGGCGTATCGCGCGGGCCATTGCCGATCTGGCGCTGGCACGCTCCGAACAGAGTTCGCAACGCTTCTACAGCATGTCGGCGCAAATCAGGCAGGAGCACGCCGCTTATTACGACATCCTGGAGCAGACACAGAAAGCAACCATGGACATCACGCCCTGGATGGAGTGGTTCCTCGTGTGCCTCGGCCGCGCCATCGAAGGCGCCGAAGCCGCTCTCAGAAGCGTCCTCTCCAAAGCGCGCTTTTGGGACGCCATTGGGGATTCCCCGCTGAACGCGCGTCAGCGTCTGGTGCTCAACCGTCTTCTCGATGGCTTCGAGGGAAAGCTCACTTCATCGAAGTGGGCCAAGCTCGCGAAATGCTCCCACGACACCGCGCTCCGCGACATTCTGCCTCTCGTCGAACGCGGCATCCTGATCCGCAATCCGGAGGGTGGCCGTAGCACGAGCTACGCGCTCGCGAAGATTCCCTAAGTGGCAGAGAGCGATGCCTGATAAATATCATGCTTTTAAGGAGGGGTATGATCGAACCAGATCGTGGAGCAACCGGCCAGCCCTTGCGCAACTCGCGGCCCTTGGGACCCGTGGGAATTGCCGCGTCCGTATTGGAAGCCATTGGCAGGACGCCCTTGGTAAGGCTGCGGAGGCTCGTTCCGTCGCCAGGTGCCGACGTCTTCGTCAAGCTGGAATACTACAACCCAACCGGATCCTACAAAGATCGCATGGCACTGGCGATGATTGAGAGTGCTGAGGCGAGGGGCAAACTGAGACCCGGAATGAGGGTGGTAGAGTACACCGGAGGGAGTACCGGTTCCTCCCTGGCTCTGGTGTGCGCGGTGAAAGGGTATCCATTTACCGCGGTGACCTCCGATGCCTTTGCCAGAGAGAAGCTGCAGACCATGCGCGCCCTCGGGGCGGAGCTTCACGTGGTACACGCCGAGGATGGCAAGCTGACCCCCGGCCTTTTTGATCGCATGAAGGCCGAAGTGGCAAAGTTGGCCGAAGAGCCGGACACCTTCTATTCCGACCAGTTCCACAACCCCGACGTGATCAAGGGCTACAGCGCCCTGGGCGAAGAGTTGCTGGAGCAGCTCGGCGGAAGAATCTCGGCCTTCTGCGGTGCGGTGGGGACGGCGGGGATGCTGGTGGGCGTTTCCCGCGCCCTGAAGGCGGCGGGCTCCGAGGCGCGCATGGTTGCGCTCGAACCGGCGTCGTCGCCTTTCCTGAGCACTGGGAAGGCTGGCGCCCATCGAATCGAGGGAATGGGCGTCGGCTTTGCGCCGCCACACCTCCAGCCAGCCGATTACGATGAGGTACGAGCCCTCGACGAAGCCGGTGCCCGGGAGATGGCCAGGCGGCTTGCCAGAGAGGAAGGGATATTTGCCGGTACCTCAACGGGCCTGAACGTTCTCGCCGCCGTGCAACTTGCCAGGGAACTCGGGCCGGGCCGGACCGTGGTTACGGTCGCCGTAGATACGGGCTTGAAGTACCTTGCAGGCGATCTCTATTCGGTGTGAGCCGGGTCTTTACAAGTACATCGTACGGTAAGTTCCTTGTACCATGCTTCCCGCATTCCAGCTTGCCGGCAGCTTCTCCTGCACGAGAGGACCGGAGCCGAGGTCGGGCGAATGGCCCTCTCCCTTAGGGAAAAGGTCTGGGTTTTCTTCAGCCCTTGCGCTTAGGGGAGAGGTGTGGATTTTCCGCGTTTTTCAGCCCTCTGCCTTGGGAGAGGGCTTCGCCGTCTTTCCCCACGGGAGAGGGTCGTTATCAAGTTTTAGGCCCCACAGACCATGCTGCTGACTCCTGACTCCTTTTTCTGCTAATCTTATCGCCACAATGCCAGTCGCCCCACGAGTCTTCATCTCTTACGCCCGCAAGGACGCGGCGCAGCTCGCGCAGCGACTCCAGCGGGACCTATCGGCGCAGGGCTTTGATGCCTGGCTCGACACCCGGCGCCTCGCCGCCGGCGCCACCTGGACCAGCGAAATCGAGCGCGCCATCGACGCATCGCGGGTGGTGCTGGCGCTGATGACGCCCGGCTCCTACGTCTCGGAGATCTGCCGCGCCG
>JGI26339J46600_10000142_pt1 | contig 24908 bp, 18 predicted proteins | sample BogFormECP12_OM1_FD_46600 | JGI IMG/M metagenome (IMG submission 46600) | reverse complement strand
AGGTGTCAAAATCAATTTCGAGCGTTTGGATTTTCCTGCCATATATCGAGTATAGCAGGAAAACCTAATCAGTGCATCTTTTACTGAAACTTTATACTAGTCGCAATAGTCTCTTGACAAACGACTCCGACACCCACATAGTTTTCTCTTGAATGCGAGAGCTCCCCGCGCTTCCGTGCCCGAAGCCGAGGACGGGTCGGTGGCGCCAATCTGCCGGCCAAGTTACGAATGGGCGCTTTCGGGCATTCAAGCAAAAGGTCGATTGAGCAGAACCGTATGGTCGAACTCGCTCATGATCCTTTCGAAGTCACCTGCCCGTGCTGCGGCTCCCTGCTGAAGGTTGACCGCGAATTGCGCAAGGTGATCTCGCACCGCGCACCTCGCCGGCACGCCAAAACCGCGGACATTGACCAGGCCGGCGCCCTGCTTCGGAAAGAGGCCCAGCGGCGCGAAGCGCTCTTTCGCCAGAGTGAGGAAGAGGAGAAAGTGAAGTCGCAGCTCCTCGAGCGCAAGTTCGCCGAAGCGCTGGAGAAGACCAGAGGGGAGCCTGTCACCCGGCCGGCGCGCGAGATCGATTTGGATTGACGGGAGGGAACTGCATCCCCAAGGACTTTGGACCTTTGATCGACGCTGTTGCCGCAGACCTCCGGCCGGGTAGCGATCGTGCGCACTCATTTTCTGCTAGGATACCTACGGGGGGCAGGGTGTTCTTAGCCTCGACGAGATCTCGCGCCATTTCGGATGGTGCGACCCCAGAGAAAAGCGCAGCGCCGTGAGCAAACTCGGTCAGTTGATATCAACCGCCTATCGGCAGGCTCTCCGGCTGTTCCACGTGCTGGTGGGCGTTATCTTTCTGGGCTTGGCTGTCGCTGGCGCTACAGTCTCGTTCCGAGAGTGGGAACAGTACCGGGAATCTGCCTCGCTCGGCTTGGTGCGCCTTTACCTTTTCGCCAGTTTCACGGTGCTCCTAATCCTTTGCGGCCTTTACTCTTTTGTGAAGGCACGGAGCGTGCGGTAGGGGGCAGGGGGACAGGGCAGGAGCAAAGTGTAAAGTGTGAAGGGTAAAGGTAAGAGGGTTTGCCCTTCAGCCCTTTGCCTTTACCCTTTCACTTTTGACCTGTCCCATGCACCCGTATCCTTTTTGACCATGAGTTCCAACAACGACCACGGATTGAAGTTCAAGACCGCGTCGGGTCTCGAGACCAAGACCTTCTATCAGCCCGCAGATGCGACGGAGCAGAGGGATGGGTCAGCCGAGAGCGACCTTGGTTTTCCCGGTGAGTATCCGTTCACCCGCGGTATTCATCCCACGCTCTATCGCAGCCGGTTGTGGACGGTGCGCCAGTATGCGGGCTTCGGCACGGCGACGGAATCGAACGCCCGGTACCGCTATTTGCTCTCGCAAGGCACCACCGGGCTCTCCGTCGCCTTCGATCTTCCCACGCAGATCGGCCTCGACTCGGACCACCCGCTCGCCCAGGGCGAGGTCGGTCGCGTCGGTGTCGCGGTCGACTCGCTCGAAGATATGGAGACTCTCTTCGACGGCATTCCTCTCGATCGAGTTTCGACCTCGATGACCATCAATGCCACGGCGGCGATCTTGCTGGCGCTCTATTTTGCCGTCGCCGAGAGGCAGGGCGTCGGCCTAGCCAAGGTTTCGGGCACCGTCCAGAACGACATCCTCAAGGAGTACGTCGCACGCGGCACGTACATCTATCCCCCCACGCCGGCGCTGCGGATCGTCACGGACATCTTCGCTTTCTGCCACGAGCATACCCCGGAATGGAACACCATTTCGATCAGCGGCTACCACATCCGCGAAGCGGGCTCGACGGCCGTTCAGGAAGTAGCCTTCACGCTCGCCAACGGTATCGCCTACGTCGAGGCAGCTCAGAAGCGCGGCCTCGCGGTGGACGCCATCGCGCCGCGCCTCTCATTCTTCCTGAATGCGCACAGCGACCTGCTGGAGGAAGTGGCGAAGTTCCGCGCCGCGCGACGGCTGTGGGCGCGCATCATGCGCGAGCGCTTCCGCGCGGCAAATCCTCGCTCCTGGGTCTTTCGTTTTCACACGCAAACGGCGGGCAGCACGCTGACCGCCCAGCAGCCCGAGGTTAACCTCGTGCGGGTCACGTTGCAGGCGCTGGCCGCGGTGCTGGGAGGAACGCAATCACTGCACACCAACTCCCGCGACGAGGCGCTGTCTTTGCCCACCGAAGCCTCAGCCCTGCTGGCGCTGCGCACCCAGCAGATCATCGCCTATGAAAGCGGCGTGACCAACACGGTCGATCCGCTGGGCGGCTCCTACTTCATCGAAAACCTTACCTCGAGGATCGAGCAGGGTGCGGAAGAGTATCTGCGCAAGATCGATAAGCTGGGAGGCACGCTGCGCGCCATCGAGATTGGATACGTCCAGCGCGAGATCCAGCAGGCGGCCTATGAGTATCAAAAAGCGGTGGAATCGGGTGAGAAGACGGTGGTGGGAGTGAACCGCTATCAAATGGACGCCGACGCAGCGCCTCCTCTGCTCCGTATCAATTCTGAGATCGAGTGCGCGCAAGTAGAGCGCTTGCGCAGCTTGCGTGCCCACCGCGATTCGGCCCGCGCCAAAGCGGCGCTCGACGAAGTGGAGGCGACAGCACGCTCGGATCGCAATCTCATGCCTGCCATTCTTGCGGCCGTCAAGTCGTATGCGACGGTGGGCGAGATCTCCGACACGCTGCGCAAGGTGTTTGGAGAGTATCAGGAGTCCGTTGTGATCTGATGCGTCGTACGCCATGCCCCTGACCAGTGATGACCGTCGCCGTTCCGGGGGCTTCAAGGTTTGGCCATCATCAGCGAAGCTCCCTAACCCAGAGCTCGTCACGCGGGGGGAAACGGATGCCTACACTTCAGTTTCTCGGCGCCGCCGGAAGCGTTACTGGCTCGCGATATCTCATTGAAGCCGGCGGCGAGCGATTGCTAGTGGACTGCGGCCTTTTCCAGGGCGAGAAGGAACTGCGACTCCGGAACTGGAATCCGTTTCCGGCGCCGCCCGCCAGCATCAACTGTTTGGTGTTGACGCACGCTCACCTCGATCACACCGGCTACATTCCCCGGCTGATCAAGGAAGGCTTTCGCGGACAAGTCCTCGCCACGTCAGCCACGGTGGACATCTGCCAACTGCTATTGCCTGATTCCGGCCACTTACAGGAAGAAGACGCCGCATACGCCAACAAGCAAGGTTTCAGCAAGCACAAGCCGGCCCTGCCGCTCTACACATACGACGACGCCGTGAAATCGCTCCAGAGTTTTCGCGCCGTCGATGAGAGCAAGCCGGTGGAGATCTCGGAACACTTCAGTTGCCGGTTCTTCGCCGCCGGGCACATTCTCGGCGCGCGCATGATCGAGCTAACCGTTCATGAAAACGGCGTCGAGCGCCGCGTGCTCTTCTCCGGCGACCTCGGCCGCGAGCGGCAGCTTCTCATTCGCGAGCCCGTGGTGCCGGAGGTTTCGGGCGACTACACAATGCTCTGCGAATCCACCTACGGCGACCGCCTGCATCCCAGCGACGACTTCCGTGCCCGCCTCGCCTCGATTGTTGAGTCCACCGCGGCTCGCGGCGGCACCGTGGTGATTCCCGCCTTTGCCGTGGGTAGGACCCAGGAACTGCTTTACGTTTTCCGGGAACTTGTCGAACAAAACAAGGTGCATTCCATCCCGATCCACGTGGACAGCCCCATGGCGATCGACAGCACGGACCTCTATAACCGTCACCACGAGGACCACAACTTGGATGTGGACGCGTTGGAGAAGCAGGGCGTTAAGCCTTTCGCGCCGCCGGGCGTTCACTTCGACCGCACGGTTGAGGAATCCAAGGCCATTAACGACGTGCATTTCCCAATGGTGATCATCTCGGCCAGCGGCATGGCCACCGGAGGCCGCGTTCTGCATCATCTGAAGCGCTGCCTGCCGGATCATCGCAACACCATCCTCTTCGAAGGCTTTCAAGCCGCGGGTACTCGCGGCCGGATCATCCAGTCGGGTGCGACCAGCGTGAAGATTCACGGAGCGCAAGTGTCAATTCGGGCTCGCGTCGAGTCGATGGACAACCTCAGCGGTCACGCCGACTACGGCGAGATCCTACGCTGGCTGGGGCGCTTCCCCAAAGCGCCGCAGAAAGTCCACCTCGTGCACGGCGAGCCTGCGGCCTCACAGTCTTTGAGGGAGAAGTTCACCAACCAGCTTCATTGGGAAACCGCCGTCGCTGCCTATTTGCAGAAGATCGTATTGTAACTCGCTCGCGCCTGAAGGCACGGCCCACAGGCGGTGGCGAGCAACCCGGTGCTAGGCCGAGGCGGGCGCGAGACCGAGCTGATCGGCTACCGCGCGCATCGCTTCGATGCAGAAGGTAATGTGCTCGTCGAGCGGGACGCCAAGCTCCTCGGCGCCCTTGACGATGTCCTCGCGGCTCACCGAGCGCGCGAAGGCCTTGTCCTTCATTCTCTTTCTCACTGACTTCGCTTCCAACGTTTTGATCCGGTCCGGGCGCACCAGCGAACAGGCGGTAATGAACCCGGCCACCTCGTCGCAGGCAAATAGCGCCCTAGCCATCAGCGTGTCACGCGGCACTCCCGTGTAGTCGGCGTGGCCGAGGATAGCGCGGCGGACTTCTTCCGGATAGCCCTTCTCCTTCAAGATCTCACTGCCCTTGAGGGGATGGTCGGGAGCGTTCGGATAGACTTCGTAATCGAAGTCGTGGATGAGGGCCGTCACGCCCCATTTCGCCTCGTCCGCACCAAACTTCGCGGCGTAGGCGCGCACGCAGGCTTCAACGGCCAGCGCGTGCTTGCGCAAGTTCTCGTTCCGAGTGTATTCGCAAAGCAGTTCCCAAGCAGATGAGCGGTCCATGAGTCTCCTGAAAGCGGTGGCGCGAAGAAAATATCAAACCGTCGTCCAAGCTGACGCGATCATACGAGCGCCAGGCACACCCGGCCTCTACTTTGCGGCGTCGAAGGCGCGCGAATGAAACTGAATCGATTCGGCGACGTGAGTGAGATAGTACTCGACGCCGTGGCCTCCCGGATAAATGTGGAACTCGTGCTTCACCTTTAGCGCGTCGAGTTCCTCGTGCAATGCGCGCGCGCCGTTATCGAAGCCGTAGCTATCCTCGCTGCCGCAATCGAAGTAAATCCGGAGCCGCGAGAGCGCGGACGGATTCCCCTTTGCCAGAACCAACGGACTGTTCTGGTTCCAGAAGGCAAGGTCCACCGGATTGCCATAGAGCGCGCCGAGCAGCGCCGCCAGCGACGAACCCGTGTCCACGGCGCGGTTCGATTGGCCCGGGGGCTTGGCGACGATGGCGGCGCTGTGCGCGCTCACCGCGCCGAAGAGCTGCGGGTACGCGAACGCGAAGCGCAACGCACCGTAGCCTCCCATCGACATCCCCGTAATGCCCCGCCACTGCCGCCCTGCGCGCACGCGATACTTCCGCTCGACGGCCGGCAGGAACTCGCGAATGAAAAAGTCGCTGTAGCGGACGCGACCGTCGCGCGAGTTGATGTAAAAGGTCTGCTCGCCATCGGGTGTCACGATGAGAAACTCGCCGATCTTGTGGTGCTCGCGCAAATCCTGGATCAAAGTCCAGGCGCCGGTATTTACCAGCGACTGTTCGTTGTCACCCAGGCCGTGCAGAGCGTAGAGCACAGGGTAACGGCGGACGTCGCGGGCCACGGTATTCGTCGTCGCCGCATCGTAGCTCGGCGGCAGAAAGACGCAGTAGCGGACCGGCTGCCGCAGAATTGTGCTGGCGACGGCACCGCACTCGATGCGGCCTTGCGCGTGGGCTTCGGCGCTATAGATGGCTAGCAGTGTAGCCAAATGGAAGAACTGCCGGAACCGGCCGCCAGGACCACGCATCAATGCCCTCGTTGCCCTCATTCGTAGCGAAGAGCCTGCACCGGGTCGAGTCGCGCCGCCCGGGCGGCGGGATAAAGCCCGGAGATCATGCTGATGACGATAGCGAAAGCAATGGCTCCCCCGACCAGCCACCAGGGCACCGACCAGATGTCTTCCGAAGGAAGGTTTTGTTGGTGCAAATAGAAGTTGGTGCCCAGGTTGATCAGGCGTCCGATCGACCAGCCCAACGCCACCCCCAACATCCCGCCGAACAGGCCCATCACCCCGGCCTCGGCAAAGAAGAGCTTCTTCACGTCGCCGTCGCTGGCGCCGATGGCCTTCATGATCCCGATTTCGCGCCGCCGCTCGAGGATCGCCATCACCAGCGTGTTGACGATTCCCAGCGCCGCCACCGCCAGCGCCAGGCTGCCGAAGATGCCCAGGAAGAGATCGAGGACGGCAAAGAACCGCCGGAGGCTGCGCGTGGCATCGAGGATGGAGAAGGTGTTGAACCCCATCTTCTTGACGGCATCCTGCACCTCCTCAATCTTATCCGGATTCTTCACGCGCACGCTGACGCTTTGATACGTCGGCTGGTTCGAGAAACTGGATTCGCTGTCGCGCATCCCGGCGGGCACCATCACGTGCAGGTCCTCCACAAACTGAAGGGGCACGAACACGCGGCCGCCCGACGCGCCCCGGAGGCCGTCGGGTTCCTGGTCGGTGATGCCCACGATGCGCAGCTTCCTCTCCCGTGGGACGACGGAGAACGAAGCCATCGCTGTGGGCGCGCTCGTGTCTGCGAGTGTTCCTTTCTGATCGCTCGAGCCGGCGTGGCTATGATCCGGTGTGGGCTTCGCTTCGGAAGTTACTGGCGCCGGCACTTGCTCCGCGTATTTCAGCGTCAGCTCTTTTCCGATCAACGATTGCGTTTGCGCATTCACCTTCGAGCTTGCTTCGCCCACCCTTTGGTGAATCCCAAGCAGTTCGTCGGCGAACTGGATCTGCAGAATGGCTTCGTCGGCCGCATCGCCGGAAAAGAAAGCGCCCTGCATGTTGTCGAAGGCGTCTTTATCTTTGGCCGATGGCGGAAGGCCGGACACCATGGTGAGGTGTGGCTTGTCTTGGTACCTGAACTCGGTGATGAAGCGGATGTCCGGAGTCGCTTCCAGCACGCCGGGCAAGTGCGCCATTTCCAGCCGCGCCTTTTCATCGAGCACCCGGCTCTCGGCGGGCGGAGGGCCCTCCCGGTTCTGCTCGCGCTCGCGATCGAAGCCGCGGAAGCTGCGGCGCGAGGTGACTAGGACCGTGTCAAAGAGACCCGACCTTTCCAGGCGTCGATTGGCCAACTGCTGTAGGCCAATGCCGAGCGAGAGCATGGCGACAAGGGACGCGACCCCTACTCCGATGCCCAGCGTGGTGAGCGAATTCCGCAGTATGGACTCGCGAAGGTTGCGCCCCGCAAGCTCGACGAGGTCGTTGGCTTTCACCGCTGCGCTCCTTCTCCCGCAGGCGGTGTCCATTTTGGATTTTGGATTTTCGATTTTGGATTGAAGGGAGAACGGGGTTCGGGATTGGGGGTTCGGGGTTCGCTGAGAAAACCGGAGATGGGATCGTCGATTCGTAGAGCGAGAGCCGATGTCGTCCCCTGCGGCGGACGCCCCACGAAGGCCGTCTTCTCTGCGAATCCGGATTCCCGAATCCCGAACCCCGTTCTCTTCACCAAAGCGCGTTCACTTATGTCGTGAGGCATAATTGATTTACACCCTCCCCCCCTCAGGGGTGTTCGCCTCGTCGCCGATCACTTTGCCGTCGGCGAGAAAGATCAGTCGTTCGGCGTAGCGCTCGGCGAGCGAGCGCTCGTGCGTCACCAGGATCACGGTCATGCCGAGCTGCTCGTTGGATTGGTGAATCAGGTCCATGATCTCGCTCCCCGTGCGGCTATCCAGGTTGCCGGTGGGCTCGTCGGCCAGGAGCAGGCTGGGGCCGTTGGCCACCGCGCGGGCCAGGGCCACGCGTTGCTGCTCTCCGCCTGAGAGTTGGCTGGGACGATGCGCGAGACGCGCTCCCAGCCCCACCCGTTGCAGGGCCTCGCGAGCCCGCACCAAACGCTGGCCACGCTCGGTTTCCGCGAAGCGCATCGGCAACTCGACGTTCTCGATGACGGTCATGGTAGAGATCAGGTTGAAAGCCTGGAACACCATTCCCACGCTGTGGCGGCGGTACCGGGAAAGCTCCTCGCTTGAAATCTCCGCCAGGTTGCGGCCGTCGACCACCACGGCGCCGGAAGTGGGACGGTCGAGTCCGGCCAGCAGGTTCAGCAGCGATGACTTTCCCGAGCCCGAACTGCCCAGCAATGCCACGAACTTGCCGGCGCCGACTTCCAGCGAGATCCCGTCTACGGCGCGGATCACCGAGTCGCCCATGTGATAGTGGCGGCATACCGCATCGGTTTGAATCGTACTGGCTCGGGTTGGAATCCTGGCGGTCATCGTGTGCACAACCAATCTGGGTCTCCAACGACCACCGAAGAATTGACGATTGAAGATTGGAAAACCGGGGTGGATTGCGTGTTCCCTTCCAATCGGCAATCGGCAATCCGCAATCGGCAATTTCTCAGCCGAAGTTACCGAAGTTCGTAGTTCGCTCACGCATTCTGAACAAAAAGGCATTAAAGACACGGGGCCCCGGGTTCGCATCGACCCTCATTCGTTGCTACGTTTCTCCGGCGCCGAAATTGCCGGAACTGCTGCTGGCCCGTTGGCTCCGGGCGAGGCCCGCCGGGAGACCATCTCAGCACGGTTCGCTGCCAGCCAAGCTTCCGGGCTTCGGGCCTTGTGACGGTAGATGCGCACGGTCCAGTAGACCATTTTCCGCCGTCGATTGCCAGGGGTCGCACCAGACCCATCGGGCCCATTAGGCCCGTTAGGTAAAGCCCCCTGACCCGACCCTCGCGTGCCCAGCCGGTTGGGGCCACGGCCCCGGCGCAGGCACAGGTGGAAGGTCAATCGGCCCCAAGGCACCACCACCTGAATTCCTGATCGTGTCGTTATTTTCCTGGGGTCTGATTTCAAAGGGGATCTTCGCTTCGATGGTGAATCCAGGGCTCGGGGCCGGTTTAGCGCTCGCGAAAGCAGCCTTTGCGTACACCAGAGCTGGCGGAGCAGGGCCTCCGCCTTCCTCCTATCCTCCGCCGTGGCTGGCTGCAACAGTGGCTCCAGGCGGTGATGGAGCTCGAGGTAGCTCTCCTTGTCTTCGCGCGATCCGGCTTTGAGCAGGTTGGAAAGGAAGTCACGGGAGCGTTCGCCGTGCTTCAGGGAATTAAACACAATGCGGCGCTTACCCTCGGGCGTGCGGGGCCCGGTCGATTTCTGGGCGTTGGCCCGGCACGCGGCGAGCTTAGCAGGCGTCAGAGTAGGTGACTTGACCAAAGACATCTTTCCCCCACAGAAGGAAAAGGGCTGGTTCCGATTTAGCGATGGCGCCAGGTTTCAACCACTCTTTTTTTACACCTTCATTCGAACGGGAGCGCGAAAGTCAACCCCTCTTATGCTTGCCCGGCCGATGATCCTTTAATATGCCTAAGACCCCAAATCCCGTCAAGATGGATCTTGTCATTGTCATTGTCAGCTCAGCGAAGAGCTGAACCCGCTCGGTAGCCAAAGAGAGAGATGCTTCGCTGCGCTTCGCGGAGTTTACGCTTGAGCGCGGCGAAGGGCTCAGAATGACATCCAACGGCTCTCCAGCTTAAGAAGTTGGTCTTCGGCTCGGTCGGCTCGTGCTAAAGTGGCATCGCCGGGTCCGGCCGAGCGTTTCGGCAGGGGCGGACCTGCAAGCATCTCATCGCCAAGGAGCCCAGCATGCTCAGAATGGGAGTCGCGAGCGACCCTTCCCGCAGGCAATTCATGAAGAAGATGGCGAGCGCCGCCGCAGCGGCTTGCGCGTCGCCTCATCGCCTTGTGCGTGCCCTCCGCGGCTCCACGAACGCGGCCTACGGCACGGCTTCCGCTGACGCGCCTTCCCGCGAGAAGCTGTTCCAGTTCCGATACTCCGACGTGAAGCTGACCGGCGGTCCGCTGAAAGACCAGTTCGACCGCATCCATACCTTTTACCAAGGTCTCGACGAGGACCGCGTGCTCAAAGTGTACCGCCAGCGCGCCGGCCTTCCGGCGCCCGGCGAGGACATGGGCGGCTGGTATGACGCGGACGCCTTTGCCCCGGGTCACTGCCTTGGCCAGTTCATCTCCGGCTTGGCGCGATTCGCCGACGCCACCGGTGACGCCGCGACCCAGGCGAAAGTCAAGCGCTTGGTGGACGGCTTCGCTGCTACGGTCTCCTCGGATGGCTTCTGTTACGCCAGCCAACGGGCCGCGATCGCTTTCCCTGCTTACACCTACGACAAGCACGTGATCGGCCTGCTGGACGCCTACCAATTCGCAGGCGACACATCCGCCCTGGAGGTGATGGAGCGAGCCACCCAAGGAGCGCTGCGCCACCTTCCGCCGCGCGCCCTCGACCGCCAGTTCGAGGCTCTGACCGAGGCTCCTGACGACGAATCCTATACCTTGGCGGAGAACCAGTTCTACGCCTACGAGGTCACCGGCAAGCGCGAGCACCTGGAGATGGCGGAAAGGTTCCTGCTCGATAAGACCTACTTTGAACCGCTGGCGCGGGGCGAGAACGTGCTCCCCGGGCGCCACGCCTACAGCCACGTGAATACCCTCTCGTCAGCGGCGCGGGCCTATCTCGCCCTGGGCGAACCGAAGCATCTTGAAGCAGCACGCAACGCCTGGGACATGCTGGAAAAAACGCAGTGGTACGCCTCCGGCGGCTGGGGTCCGAACGAGACCTTCATAAAGCCCGGCCAGGGATTGCTCGCGGGCAGCCTCCCTTCCACGCACGCGCACTTCGAGACGCCGTGCGGGTCCTATGCGCATTTCAAGCTGGCGCGGTATCTACTGCGTGTTACCGCGGACGCGCATTACGGCGACGGCCTCGAGCGCGCCCTGTACAACACCATCTTGGGCGTCAAAGATCCGCAGGGCGATCGCTTCTTCTACTATTCGGATTACCACCCCGCCACACAGAAAACGTTCTTCCCCGACAAGTATCCTTGCTGCGCTGGTACGCTGCCCCAGGTGGTGGCCGACTATACCATCAGCGCCTATTTCTGGAACTCGGACGGAGTGTTCGTGAATCTCTTCACGCCCTCCGAAGTGCGCCTGAAACTTCCGGACCCCAACGCCCGGCTCATTCAGGCTACGGACTACCCCGCGGCGGACTCCACCGAACTCCGGCTGGAACTCTCGGTTCCGGCGGAGTTTACGGTTGGAGTTCGCATCCCAAGCTGGCTGCGGTCGCCCGCCCGGCTCGCCGTCAACGGCAAGGAGGCTTCCGTTCCCGCTGAACCCGGGACCTTCGCTCACCTACGCCGCCGTTGGCAGAACCACGACGCCATCCAGGTCACGCTACCGTTTTCCTTCCGCACTGAGCCTATCGACGACCAGTACCGCGATTTGGCGGCCCTGATGCATGGCCCGTTGATGCTCGTGGCCCTGGAACCCGGCTTGAAGCTCCCTAGCCGCGCCCTCGACTCGCCGGGTATGCTGGAACCGGTGCCCTACACCCCGCTGTCTTTCGAGGTGCTGCAGCCGCCGGAGAAGATCCGCTTTGTACCGTTCTACGCCGTTAAGGAGGAGGCCTACACCACGTACGTTACACAGCTCTAGACTAGCAGGGTGCTAAAAAACGCCCTTGGGCTTTCGTAGAGGCCGGCTTTAGCCGGGCATCTTATTGAATTCACAGCGCCGCCCTAAAGGGCGCCGTTGACGATCGTCAGTGGGGTATTGAAAGAAACGTGTGGCCTCTTTTCTTCTTCCAATCGTCAATCGTCAATCTGCAATCGTCAATTCTCGGCGCCGCCAGCTTTTTCTGGCGGTGGAGGTGACAAGCACCGCTTCCTGCCGCCCCGCCACCTTGCACCAGCCTTGCTATCTGCATGAAAATAGAAGTGAACCTTGGTGACGCGAGTTTGGCACGACGCTTGCCGTCCAGACTGCCGACCTATTGCGATCGGGAGTTGACGGATGGAGATCGAAGCCAGTACCGTGCCGGAAAGCACCAGCGTGGAAACGCCGACAGCGAGCGAGGGAAAGCGGTTCCGCGCTTCGGAGAAAGTGGTCCTGGGTTACTTCGCCTTCGCCTCGATCGCCGCCACGGCCTTTCAGGTCGCCCTCAATCAGGGCCTCACCATGGCGGTGCTGAACGTCGTGACCGGCGGCGTGATCCTGGAGTTTCGCCGTCGTGCGCATAACAAAACAACCGACCATGGGGGCGAATGGCTGGTTGCGGTTCGCAACTGGTTCCCGGCCCTGATGATCATCCTGGCTTTCCGCGAAGCCGGGGCGCTGTGCCTGCCGGACACTAATTACCGGCTGGATCAACTCTTCGAGCGCTGGGACCTGGTCCTGCTCCACAGCCGGTTGGTGCTGGGCATCCTCAATCACGGCGCTCCGTGGATTCAACATTACCTCGAGTTCTGCTATCTGCTCTGCTACCCGATGGTCCCGCTGGGATTTGCGGCGCTACTCCTCGGCATGCGGCGCCGGGAGCGGCTTGGAGGCAGGGGCGCAACGGAACGCGCCATCGATCGCTTCTGGACCGCGATCTTGCTGGCCGCGCTCGCCACCTACGCGCTGTTCCCGTTCTTTCCCTCCACCCCACCGCGCGTCCTCTTTCACGACCTCCCCGGCCCCACCGTAGCGCCGCTGCTGCGCAAGCTGAACTTGTGGATCCTCGGGAATTACGGCATCCCGTCGAGCGTGTTCCCCAGCGGTCACGTCGCCGCAGTCACGGCCACGGCGCTGGCGGTCCGCGCCGAGTTCCCGCGCCTCGGGATCGTGTTCCTGGTGGCGGCCGCCAGCATCGCCGCCGCCACAGTCTATGGCCGCTACCACTACGCGGCCGACGCCGTGGTGGGCGCGCTGATCGCCACCGCGGCCTTCTTCATTGCCCAGCAAGTCCACGGCTAGAAGAAAGTGGCTAGTGATTAGTGGCTAGTGGCTAGCAGGAAGAGTTGAAGGTCAAAGGTTGAAGGGCAAAAGGCAGGGTTTCCGTCTTCACTCTTAGACCTTCGACCTTCGACTTCTCTTGCTAGCCACTCGTCACAGGCCACTAGCCACTCGGTCTTGACTTGCGGCGCTCGACTTGTTAGCTTTTCTTCCGCGCCTCAAACTCGCGTCTGATTTAGGGGGACCGTTGAGCGATGAAGAAAATCTTCAAATGGATTCTTTCGGCGCTCTACGGGCTGGTGATGATCGAGGTGATCATCATGATCAGCCCCTTTGCTTTTTATTGGTACTCCGTTTACGCGCCCACGCTCCAGGGGTTACACCGCTGGCGGGCCACCGCGTGGATGGAGGCGTTCTTCCTGCCGCACTCGGTCATCACCACCAGCAAGTTCCTGGAATTTCTTCGCTGGCAGGTAGGCAGCACGTGCTTCAGCTTTGGTGTCCTGGCCTTCCTCGTGATTGGGACTCAGGTCTACGCCACCCGTCTCATTCGCGGGAAGGTAGCTCAGTCGTGGCTCTACTCGAAGATCCGCCATCCTTTCTACCTGAGTCTCGCTGTCGCCGCTTTCGGCCTTCTTACCATGTGGCCGCGCATTGTCATCTTGGTTTTTTACCTGGGAATGCTGTTTCTCTACTACTTCCTGGCGCGCTTTGAAGAGAAGCAAATGGAGGCGAAGTTTCCCGAGTACGCTGACTATCGCCGGCGCACTGCCATGTTCATACCTGGGGAGCCGGGCGGCAAGCTCTTCCGGCTATTTTTCGGTTGGATTCCGAACCGTCGGGTCGCGCTCGCTGCCTCGAGTGCAGTGGTGACAATTTTGGTCATCGGCGGAGGGCTCGCGTTGCGCCGCTATACCATCGACCACTCGGCCACCACGTTGCTGCCCGAAGACCGCACGCTCGCCATCTCCATCTGGCCTATGCCGGAGGAGAAGATTCAACAGATCGCTGCCGAGGCTTTGCGCGACCCGCAAGTGCGCGCAGCTCTCGACAAGGAACAGGGCGCGGTGTTCACCGCCCACGTTCTGCCCCAGGACTACGGCATGGTGAACATGTTCGCCGACGTCGGCACCGACCACCGCATGTTCAGCCGGCTCTCGCCGGGCCGCTTCCGCTACCTGCTGGGGTTCGTCTTTCCCTGGTTCGTTCATCACCGGAGGGAAAGGATCATGGGCACGCCGGACGATAGCTATCAGGTCGTTTTCTCGCGGGTGGACGAACCGGGCCGGCCGCAGTTGACCGCCGAGCACGTGACCGATCTGACGGCAAAGATGACTCCGGTGGTGATCGCGGAGGTGAAAGGCTCCAGCCCTGAACCAGCCACCGTGGGCAGCGTTACGATTCCACCTCGGCGAAGTTTCTGGGGCGATATCACAATGCCGATGTTTTGATGGCGGCACTTGCTTTGGCACAAGAATTCCGAGCCTCACGAAAAAACGATTCCGACTTGCCCGGAATAGTCCAGCGGTCCGGTACCCCCAGGGTCTCGGTGCGAGCTGTCCTTCTTTGACGACGTCTGTGTAGTCGTAGGCTCTTGGCCATCGCGTGAGGTGAACACGGCGCGCCGGAACACCTCAACGACATAGAAGACAGTGAGCGCTGAGGAGAGGGTGAAGACAACGATCGCCCAAGCAAAACTGGTAAGCGAAAACATACTCATGGGGCATCTGCCCTTGGGAAGACTTTACGCCGGCCGCCATCCATAAGCAAGCCTAATTCTTCGTGCGCTTCGCCCGGCGCGAAGAAGTTTGGAACTGGTAGTACACCTTCGGAGTCTTTTGCATTGACCTCTTCCGCCCTGCGTGAGGCGCCTTATGAAACGCAGACAGTTTCTTGGCACGGCCGCAGTTGCGCCCGCGGTGACGGCAGCAGTCAGAGCCGCAGCTCAGGCCGGCCCGCCGGTGGCCGATCCGGTGGAGAAGATGACCGCGCCCGAGCGGCCGACGATAGCGATCAATCACCTGGGATTCCGGCCGCGCGTGGGATCAAAGACCCTGGTGGTGAGGGCGCTGGCTTCGACACCGCCGCGTGAGTATACTCTGCGCGACGTCTCGGAGCGCCACTTCAGCTTCACGCGCCCTCTCACCGAAGCGCGCTCGGAGCCAGGGCCGGGATTGGGCCCGGACTTGGGCCCGTGCCTCACCGCCGACTTCACCGACCTCGACCGTCCCGGCCTCTACCAGATCACCGTCGGAGGCGAACACTCAGTCCAATTCGCCCTCGACGACCAGGTCTGGCGCCGCACGCTGCCTAAGGCGGTCGGCTACTACCGCTACCAGCGCTGCGGCGTGGAAGTGCCGATGGTCCATCCGGCCTGCCACCTCGACGACGCGCGTCGCCGTGATACGGGCGAGCATGTGGACGAAGTGGGTGGCTGGCACGACGCCGGCGACCTGCGCAAATGGATGGACGTGACCATGCTCAATGGCATCGCCCTCCTCAACCTCTTCCGCAACCTTCCCAGCCCACGGCCCGGCGATCCGACGCACGAGCAAATCCTGGAAGAAGTCCGGCATGGCAACCAATACTTCCTCAAGATGCAGGACGCTGACGGCAAGGTCTGGGCCGACGTGGCGGGCGGCGTGAACGGTGATAACAGCGACAATCATTGGACCGACAACACCATCGGCACCGGCGACGACCGCTACATCAACACGGCGAAACGCAGCGATACCGCCGCCGTCTTTGCCGCGCTCCAAGGATTGGTGGGGCAATGCTACGCGAAGTCCGACCCCGACTACGCGCGGCAGTGCCTGGCTGCCGGCGCGCGCGCCTGGTACGCTTTCGGCGCGCCGAAGGCTACGCTCGAAATCGCCTGGTGGACCGTCGCTACCTGCGAACTGTTTCGTGCCACGCGTGACGACCTTTATCGCCGCCATGCCATGCTCCTGGCGCGCGACCTGCTGGCGTGCCAGAACACGTCGTTCCTCGGCGACCAGAAGCTGGTGCGCGGTTTCTGGATGGACGGCGACAAACCTTACGTGAACGTGGTGTTCACGTCGCTACCGCCCTTGGCGCTGCTGGAGCTTTACGATACGTTTCCGGATGCGAACGACCGCGAGAAGTGGAAGGACGCGGTGGCGCTCCACCTGGACGAGTACCTGCTGCCGATGGCGGAGCGAAATAGCTACCGCATTATTCCGCTGAGCCTTTTCCAAGGCAGCCCCACGCCGGAAACATATCGTTCGCTGGCGGGGAACCTGACCTATCGTTATTTCATGCCCACTCGCAAGGGCTTCTGGTGGCAAGGGACCAATTCTCACCTGGGAGGCAACGCGCTGCTGCTGGCTCGCTTTGCGCGGATTGCCGGCGACAAGGCCAGGCGTTACGTGGACCTCGCTTATCGGCAGCTCGAATGGGTGATGGGAGCGAATCCTTTCGGCGCGTGTCTTATGACCGGCGAGGGCATGCGCAACCCTTACCCACACTCGCGCTTCGTCGGGCTGATTCCAGGCGGCATCATGAACGGCATCGCCGGCAACGCCGACGATGAGCCGGTACTCGACACCGAATACACGCTGAACTGGCGCACCTGCGAGTACTGGAGTCCGCACGTGGCGTTCTATATTTGGGCGAATTCGGTGCTGGAAATGCTATCGTAGCGCGGGCGTCTCGCTTTCCGCCTTGGAACGTGCGAAATTAAACGCGGAGGCGCAGAGACACGGAGAAGAGTAAAAGAATCGCATTCAAGACGTCGTTCGTCTCCCGACTTTCCCATTTCTCTCTGTGCCTCTGTGTCTCTGCGTTGGATGACCCCTCGCAATGACTTCACACCCTCCTGGCGGGGGTGGGACCAGAGCAGGTCAGCACGAAGCCTGCCCGACTCACACTTCCGGAATGCCCAAGTCCTTCGACCCTAGGGGCGACATCTTTGCCTCGGGCATGTAGCGCTCGAGCAGGTCCAGCGCGATCCGCGCCCGACGCACGCGCTCGCGGCCCATGCGGCAGGCCATATCTTCGAGCTGCTCGCCTGAGGGGTAGATGTCCGGCGCGTTGCGCAGGCCGAACTTGAAGTAGATGGGCGCTGCCACCGATATAAGCCGCGGCATCTCGTAGTAGCGGATAAAGCCGCCGAAGTTGTCGGGGACTTCAATGTAGGTATCGATCGGAATGTCGACCGCCTGTCGGATGGCCCCGAATTGCGCGGCACTGAGGTCGGTGGGGACATTGAGCGTCGAGACTCCAGCGTCCTCGAAAAGCTTGGCGGTTGCCGGATTGGCGGCGGGCAGCGTAACCGAGCTCTTGATCACCAGATTCTTCGGCAGCTCGCCCTTCTTCTTCATCTCGTTCAGCACCCAGATCAGGCCGATGTCGGCGGGGAGCACGCTGCGAATGCCGAGTTCGCAGGCGCGCCGCACGTCCTCGATGGCGTAGACAAGCTGGTCAGCGCCGCGATGCTGCAAGCCGATCACTTTGCCGGCGGTCGCGAACGCCTGGGCGCCGGTCTCAAAGGTGGCGCGCGGCCCGACGAACAGGCAGACCTCAATACCCTCGCCCGCGCCGATGCTCGCCATATCCGAGATCTCGTGCTTGGTGAGCAGCATGATGCCGCTGCCCTGGCTGACCCGATGGATCGGCACCAGATGCTCCTTCACCGCTGCGAGCACCTCGCGGAAGACCCGCGGGCCCTCGACGCTGGGTATTTCGATGCGGTACTGGCCACCGTCAGGGAAGCGCTTGTCGCTCGGCTTAAGAGCGTGATTGTCTTCACTGGGCAATTTCAGCTTGGAAAGGAACTGCTGCGTCTTTTTCATTGGTCGCTCCCTCCTCTTGGGAAAACAAGCTTTCAGCCCTCAGCTCTCAGCCGTCAGCAACTGAAAGCCAGCGGTCTGGTGGCTGATTGCTGAAGGCTGATAGCTGACGGCTTGATCTTACGTGTACTTCAAATAAACCGTCCGTGTCTCCGTGTAAAAATCGAGCGCTGCCGGACCCTGCTCGCGCATACCAAAGCTCGATTCCTTGGTGCCGCCGAACGGCAATTGATACTCGACTCCTGCCGTCGGCAGGTTCACCGTGATCAGCCCGGCTTCGATGCGATTGATAAACTGATGCACGCGCGTCAGGTCCTTGGAAACGATCGACGCCGAAAGACCGAATTTGACGCCGTTGGCGAGGCGCATGGCGTCGTCAAAATCGTTCGCGAGCATGAGGCCAAGCACCGGCCCGAAGATTTCCTCCTGCGCGATGCGCATTTCGGGCGTGACACCGTCGAAGAGGGTCGGCTCAACAAACCAGCCCTTGTCGTAGGCCCCGCCCGTCAGCCGATGGCCGCCGCACAGCAGGCGGGCGCCTTCCTGCTTGCCGATCTCGATATACTTCAAGTCGGTTTCGAGCTGATTGGCGTCCACCGCCGGACCGATGGCCACGTCAGGATCAAGACCGTTGCCCACCTTCAGCTTCTTCGTCTTTTCCACCAGTTTTTCCACCAACGGGTCATAGATGGCCTTCTCGATGATGGCGCGACTGCACGCGGTGCACTTCTGGCCGGTGGAGAAGAACGCGCCATTCACCAGGATGTCCGCCGCGGCGTCGAGGTCGGCGTCTTTGAGCACGATCGTCGGATTCTTGCCGCCCATTTCGAACTGCGAACGGACTTTGCGCGCCGCCAGTTTGGCGTTCAGGCTGTTCCCCACGTCGCACGAGCCGGTGAACGAGAGCGCGCGCAAGGCCGGATGGTCGACGATGACATTGCCCACCGCGCCGCCGCCACCCGTCACGTAGTTGAGCGCACCGGCCGGGATGCCCGCCTCGTGCAGCGCTTCCACCAGCCGATAGGCGCTGAGGGGCGCCAGCGACGCGGGCTTGATTACCACCGCGTTTCCCGCCACCAGCGCGGGCGCCATCTTCCAGGCCGGGATGGCGCTGGGGAAGTTCCAGGGAGTGATGAGTCCCACCACGCCCAACGGCTTGCGCAGCGTGTAGCAGAACACGTTTTCGCGCTCGGAAGGAATCTGGTAGCTGAACTGGCGCGCGCCCTCGCCGCCGAAGTACCGGAAGATGTTGATGGCGCGCTTCACTTCGCCCTTCGATTCGGGCAAAGTCTTGCCTTCCTCTCGCGTCATCTCTTCGCCGAGTTTCGCCAGGCGGTTCTCCAGGATCTCCGCCGCCTTGAAGAGATACTCGCCGCGCCGCGGAGCCGGCAGCCCCGCCCACGCCGGCTGCGCCTTGACGGCGGCCTCGAATGCGGCCTCGACGTCCTCTGTGCCTGAAGCCTGGAATAGTCCGACCGTTTCGTCGCGGTTAGCCGGATTGACGTTCGGGAACGTCTTCCCCGACCTGGCCTCGACCCACTGGCCATTGATGTAGTTGTGAAAGACGGGCAGCATGTCGGCACCTCGAAGAGAATGATGAATTATGAATGATGAATGATGAACAAAAGAGAAGAACAACACCCGTATCTTTGTTCCGTTCATCAATCATAATTTCGGTTTTTATCGTTCTCTTTCTTCTGTTCATCATTCATCATTCATAGTTCATCATTTCTTCAATCCTATTGCATCGCCTTTCCAAGCGCCGCGCTGGCTACCGGCGCCATCAACTCGTAGCCCTTGGCGTTAGGATGCAGGCCGTCATCGGAAAAGCCCTCGCGCAACATGCCGTGGTCATCGACCACGGCCGAATAGTAATCCGCCACGGTTGCACCCGCGCGCGCCGCATAGTCCTTGATCCAACCGTTGAGCTTCAGGATATCACTCGGCGGGCGGTGCTCCGTCTGCTTGTGGGCGGTATAGTCGCTCACCGGCAGGAGCGGGCACAAAACTACTTTGATCCCGTGCTTCTGGGCAAGCTCCACCATGGCCTGGAGGTTCTCTTCCACCATGGTCAAGGTCTCGGGACCGGTGTTGCCGGAGATATCGTTGGTGCCGGCCAGGATGATGATAGCCGCCGGGCGGAGATCGATCACATCCGGGAACATTCGCACCAGCATCTGCGGAGTCGTCTGCCCGCTGATACCGCGGTTCACGTAAGGCTTGCCCGGGAAGGACTGCTCCAGGTGCCAGCCGTCGGTGATGGAGTCGCCCATGAACACCACGCGGCCGGCTTCGGCCNGCAGGGCCTTCANGCGTTCGTCATCNGCATGATAGCGGCCGAGCTGGTTCCAATCCACNAGCGTGTCCGCGAGGTAGTGGTCTTGCGCGGAGAGGTGCTGCGCCTGAAGACCGAGGCAGCAGGACGACGCGTTACGCGGAGTAAAGTCCGGCACCAACTGGCTGCGCGCGGAACCGGCGCACACCAACACGGCGGCCAGCAGCAAGAGTGAAACAGGTGTTCGCTTCGCCATAGATTCTCCTTCTCTCCCAATGAGGCCGTGAAATAACGGCGAGGGAGCTTCCAGCACAGAGACACAGAGGCACAGAGAAGAATGGGAAAAGTAGGGACCCAACTGACCTCTCCATGTGGTGCTCGCTCTTTCTCTGTGTCTCCGTGCCTCTGCGCTTAATTCTTCACACCCTCAATGGAACCGAGCTTTCATTTCATCGTTGATGTTCGAGCGCGCTTAATTGCAGGCGATGGCCTCCCTGGCGTTTTGCTTCCCGAGCTTTTCAGCGCCGCTTGGGTCTTCTTCGGAAGTTTTGCCACAACCAGATCGTACGACTGGCGCAACAACCTCTCGACTTCGCCCGGTCGCAGGCGGCAAGCGGCGGGGTCAATCAGAACCCAATGCGCCCGCGCAAGATAGGGAGCAGGACTGATGCCGGCCAATTCCGTCAGTTCGTAAAATGTCTCTTCGGGGCACTTGAAGGAAAACCGTCCTCCGGCTTCGAGCGTCGCGATCACAAATATTTTGCCTGCGACTTTGAACACGAGGTTGTCACCCCATTGAATCTGCTCGGTGGTGCCCGGCAAGGACAAACAAACCTCTCGAATCCGATCCACGTTCACTGAAGCCACCTTTTGGCCCGGGAGCGCGGGCGTCCCGCCCGCTCTTGAAGAAGTGGTCAGTGGCGAGTGGCTAGTGGCTAGAAGCAAAGAACCACCCCACTCGCTAGTCTAGCCACTAGCCACTAACCGCTAGCCACTTCCTCAAGAGCGGGCGAGACGCACGCGCTCCCAGGCCTCGTTACTCCGGCACCGCCGACAGAACCAGCGCTGACGGGCGCTCGCGATCGTGATAAATCGCGTTCGTCGCCTTCACCCAGCGAGTTGCACTGTCTTGGTTCTCACCGGTATTCAGGTTGCGATCGAAGCGCGGGAAATTGCTGCTCGAAATTTCCAGCCGCAGCTTGTGTCCGGCCAGGAAAACGTTGCTGGTGGACCACAGGTCGATGGTGAACTTGTACGTCTGCCCGGGATTCATCAGCTCGGGCTTTTCTTGTGAGTCGCGATAGCGGGCACGGACGATGCCGTCGTTGAGGTTCTGCGCGAAGCCGTTCGGCCACACGTCCACCAGCTTGGCCGTGAAGTCGGTATCAACGGCGGAAGAACTGGCGTAGAGCTCGACGGAAGCGGGACCGGTGACCTCGAAATCCCGGGTGAAGGCGGGCGTGGAAAACACCAGCACGTCGCTGCGAGCCTCATCAGGCCGCTGATCGCGCGGGCCCGGGGCCAGGTGCCCGCCGTCGCAGCAGAGGCTGCCGCCGCGAGTCGGCACCGGGTCGGATGGGTCGTAAGTGAACTGATCAGCCGTTTCCGATTGGGGAGCTGTTGTGTCGAGCGTACCGTCACCCGCGAGCCCGTTGGCCTTGCCGGAAGAGTGGAGGTAATAGCGCGAGGCCCCAGCGCGCGCCGGCGGCCAACGGTCCTCCTCGCGCCACTCATTCTTGCCCATCACGAAAATCTTGACGGGCCTTTCCTGCTCCACGCCGTTGGCCACGCCTTTCAGCAGATGGTCGTACCACCGCAGCATCACCTCGTCCATATCGATTTCCGCGTTCGGACCAAAGTCCACTTCGCCGATCTTTCTTCCGCCTCCGGAGTGGCCGCCGATCAGCACGAGGAGCCGCTGGCCGCGACGCGCCGCATCCGTCCCGGCGCTGGCGTTCAATCCGAGATAATTTCGCAGCGTTCCGCCCAGGAAAATGTCGTACCATGCGCCGACGTGGTACGCTGGCACCATCACTTGAGCATGGTGGTCTTCGATCGACCAACGCTTCCAATAGTCGTCGTAGCTCGGGTGGGCCAGCCAGTCGACAAAGTACGGAGCCAGGGAGCGCGGCCCGTCAAGCCCCCAGTGTCCCTCGGCCAGATGCTCGCCAAAAAGGGGATATTCCGCCAGCGGCAGCTTCCAGGTATTCGGCAAGGCGTTCGTCGCTTCGCTGACGCGACGGTTGAGCGTGTCCTGGGCCAGGCCCGTGGTCCACGATTCATTGAACCACTGTTCGAAGGCGCCGCCCTGGTACGTCCAATTGGCGTGATAGTTGGAGGCGGTGTCGATGGGGAAGATACCCGCGAGATGCGGCGGATGGGCGATCGCGGTGAGCATCTGGGTGGCGCCCACGTACGAGCCGCCGAACATTCCCACCTTGCCGTCCGCATAGGGAAGGGCCGCCGCCCACTCCACCGCGTCGTAGCCGTCGTCTGACTCGTGCTTGAAGGGATACCACTCGCCTTCCGAAGTGTATCGGCCACGCGTATCCTGAATTACCACTACGTAGCCGCGGGCCGCCGCGCGGTATCCGAAGTCAGCGCCGCCTCTTTTGTCGTAAGGCGTTCGCTCCAGTAACACCGGGAACTTGCCGGGCGCGTTGGGCCGATAGACATCCGCCTTGAGGACTACGCCATCGCGCATCTTCGCGGCCACGCCGCGTTCAACTTTCACCTCGTACGACTCGGCGCACGGCCCGCCCGCCGGCAGCAGAGCGATCAGGCTCGAGAGAGTAACCAGGGTTAAGGCACCGCGCTTCATGGATCCCTCCGGGCACGACAAAGTGCTGCGAAAGAATGAAGCCGATTATGAACGCTTGTCGTGAAGAGAGTCAAGGCGACGAACGAAATGGTAGTGGTGTCATTTGACAAAAGAAGAGAATCCACAGATCACGCAGATTTCCCAGATTTAGAAAAGAGCCACAGGCCGCGCACTCAGCGTTGTCACAAGTCCAATGAAGCCACCATTTGCTGGTTACCCTTCGTCGAGCAAGCACCTTCTTCTCTTAATCTTCGAAATCTGCGTAATCTGTGGATTCCATTCTTCCCCAAATGACACCACCACCAACGAAATGGCTCGTCGTTGATCGAGCGGGGCTGCCGGTAGGAAGCCGGGAGAAGTATGAAAGGAAAAGCCGGCCTAGAAGCGGGTCTGCGCTGCACTCACTCGGGACCTTCTAAGCGCCCGAGAGCGATGCCCGAAAAGCGGAGCTTCGCGGATTAATTCTTCCCAGTTGCTTACAACCCACGGACCGCNTAAAATATCCTTCATTGGCAAACCGGCGAGTCAACCNGGGTGGTCGTTTTGCCGGAGGAGGTTGCCATGTCAAAGCCGCGCTTGATTGTCCCCTTCCTGGCTATCAGCGCCAGCCTTCTGGCNGGCATAGAGCTAATGGCGTCGCCCTTTCCGTCGCAGGCGGTGTCCCAGAGCTCTAAGTCAGAGCAGGCGCAAAGCGAGAGCCCCAAGCCGCTATTCTATTTCGTGTCGACGGGCGACTTGAAGCTGGAGCACCGAGTTAGCCCTGCCTACCCGCCGGGAGCGAGGTTGGGGCGACTCCAAGGAGACGTCGTTCTTGATCTGACCGTGGGCGCAGACGGCAGCGTCTCCGATGCCAAGGTGAAAGGCGGCCCTCCGGTGCTCGTGAACGCCGCTCTTGAGGCGGTCCGGCAGTGGAAATACGCCGCGAGCTCGCAGTTGCCCGCGACCACCTCGGTATTGGTGCAGTTCCGCCTTGAGAGACCCTTGCCGTCCGGTTTCAAACACGACCGCAACCACTACCCTAACCACGGGCTTTTCGTAAACGGAGATGGACCATACCCGTCACCATTCTACCCCGAAGAGGCCAAGCGCCAGCACATTCAGGGGATGGTGGCTCTCGAAGTTACCGCCGATGCCGACGGCGAAATCTCTGATTACCGGGTGCTGAAGAGCGATCACGAGCTACTGACGGAAGCGTCCGTGCGGCTGCTCAAGGCTCCACTCTGCTCGGCTCAGGACTTGGGCCGATCGGCACAGCTTCGTTGCCGCGCCATGGGGTTGAGCCCCGGCCTGCTAACAGTGGTCATTCAATTTTCCCTGGATCGTCCAAAGCGGTCGTTCAGCTCCGGCAGCCCCCTGCTCGTTTTCGCCTACTTGACCCAGGCGCCAGCGGACTTAGTTGTCATGCACGGCGAAGTCGCTCTATACCCGGAGGAGGCACAGAGAAATCGCCTCGAAGGCGACGTGCAGATCCAACTCGAGGTGAACGGAGAAGGCGAGGTCAAGGATGCAGCCATCTTGAATGGTCCCGAGCCGCTACAAGACGTTGCCCTGGAAGCCGCGAAGAGATGGCGTTTCACTCCACCTGCGGAGGAGCCGGCGGAGGTGATTGTAACCTATCACTTCTGGATACCCAACTAACTTAGCGGCATCCGAAGCTAACGTGTCGATTCATTCCAGCGATCAGGCCTTGTCGGCCGCCAGCACTGGCATCTTGCCCTTCTCACGAAAACCGGCGCTTCACTTGTCCTTCCGTTGTTCGCCGCTCTCAGTTTCCTTCAGGAGCTCGATCATCGCGGCCGGAGTAATAATCCGGGCGGATTTGTGCTGTTTCAGGGAGAGGAGCTCCTTGTCGCCGGTCACGAGGAACTCGGCTTGGCTTGCTTCAGCCATCGCGAGCAGGTAACTGTCCTTGGTGTCCGGCGCGACGGGTCCAGAGGGCAGGTCCCCGCAGTAGAAAGAAAAGTCCTGAAGGCCCGCCGCTAGTAGCTCGACCGCGCTGGCGCGGAGTCTCGCCCGGAAAAACGGCCTGCCAGCGACGTCGCGGAATTCCGCGATGAGCGCCTCAGAGGTGACGAGCGTGAACGCCTTGCGCTCCCAGGCGTCGAGAAGTTTTGCCG
>JGI26339J46600_10000141_pt1 | contig 24931 bp, 29 predicted proteins | sample BogFormECP12_OM1_FD_46600 | JGI IMG/M metagenome (IMG submission 46600) | reverse complement strand
TTCGAGGTAAGACCACTGACTGGAGAGCCGGATGCGGGAGATCCGCCAGTCCGGTTCGGAGGGAGGGGGAGTGGCTCATCCCACTCTCCCTACCCCTATCCGCGTGATTGGAAGATTCTTGCTTTGGAGACGCTTCGCATGAAGACGAGAAGAGTAATGGTGGCCCGGCCTGTTCAGCCTCGGGGCGTTTGCCGGCTCGCACTCCTGTGTCTCGGAGTTCTTGCCGCCGGTCTTTTGAGCGTGCCGGCAGTCACGGTCCGGGTGCGCGCACAGGAAACGCCGGAGCTAGGCGAGATGCTGCATCGCCTCTTCGCTACGGACGAGTTCGAGGGGAAGAGATTTGGGCCGGCCCGATGGCTCGAAGACGGCACGGCCTACACCACCGTTGAACCCTCGGCCACCGCCGGAGCAAGGGACATCGTTCGCTACGACACCCCAACGGGAAAGCGCGAGGTCCTGGTGGCTGCCACACAGCTTGTGCCGCCCGGCGCGAAGAGCCCGCTGGCCATCGAAGACTACGCTTGGTCGAGAGGGATGAAGAGGCTGCTCATCTTTACCAACTCCAAGCGGGTGTGGCGGCAGAATACCCGCGGCGATTATTGGATGCTCGACCGCGACTCCGGCAAACTAAGCAAGCTGGGCGCGGACGCGCCGGAGTCGACGCTGATGTTTGCCAAGTTCTCTCCCAACGGAACGATCGCCGCTTACGTGCGTGCCAACAACCTCTACGCCGAGAATCTCGAGACCGGAGCGATCACCCAGCTCACGCACGACGGGTCGGAAACAACCATCAACGGGACGTCGGATTGGGTGTATGAAGAGGAGTTTGACATCCGCGATGGCTTCCGCTGGAGTCCCGACAGCCGGAGCATCGCCTATTGGCAGTTCGACTCCACCGGCGTGCGCGACTTCGTGCTCCTTTACAACACCGGCGGTCCCAACGACATCGTTACCCACATTCCTTATCCGGAGTATGGCGTTTACCCGGCGGTTCGCCACATTCCTTATCCGCAACCCGGTACCACCAATTCGGCGGCGCGGGTGGGCGTGGTGAGCGCCGCCGGCGGCGCGACACGCTGGATGGACGTCCCCGGTGATTCGCGCAACAACTACATTCCCTTTCTGGAGTGGGCCGGCAACTCGGATGAGCTGGTAATACAGCACCTGAATCGACTGCAGAACACCAATTCCGTCTTACTGGCCGACGCTCGCACCGGCGAGGTGAAGGAAGTGGCTCGCGATGAGGACAAGGCCTGGGTGGAGGTAGTCACCGACTTCCGCTGGGTCCACGACGGGAAAGAGTTCCTCTGGGTCAGCGAGCGTGACGGCTGGCGGCACATTTACACGATCTCTCGCGACGGTAAGAATGTGCGCCTGGTGACGCCGGGAGCGTTCGACGCGATCAGCGTCGAGGCCATCGATGGCAAGGACGAATGGCTGTATTACATCGCCTCGCCGGAGAACGCGACCCAGCGCTACCTTTACCGAACGCGCCTGGACGGAACAGGCATACCGGAACGGCTTACCCCAGCAGACGCGCCGGGCAGCCACTCCTACGAGACCGCGCCGGACTGTCAGTGGGCGTTTCACACCTATTCGGGGTTCGACTCACCGCCCGTCATCGATCTGGTCCGCCTTCCGGATCACCGGGTCCAGCGCGTGCTCGAAGCGAACGCCGACCTGAGGGCGAAGGTGAAACCGTTGGTCGACCCGCCGATAGAGTTCTTCAAGATCGACATCGGCGATGGCGTCACGCTCGACGGCTGGATGATCAAGCCTCGCGCCTTCAACCCCACGAAGAAGTATCCGATCCTGATCTTTGTTTACGGCGAGCCGGCGGCCCAGACCGTCCTCGACCATTGGGGTGGCGGCGGGGCGCTCTTTCATCGCGCGATCGCTAACGAGGGGTACTTGGTGGCCAGCTTCGACAATCGCGGCACGCCGGCGCCCAAAGGACGAGCCTGGCGTAAGATCGTCTACGGCTCGGTCGGAGTTCTTTCTTCCAAGGAACAGGCACTCGCCCTTCAGGCACTGGAGCGGACCCGGCCCTATATCGATTCTAAGCGCGTCGCGGTTTGGGGCTGGAGCGGAGGCGGAACGAACACTCTTAATCTGATGTTCCGTTCGCCGCAACTCTATCAGGTGGGCATGTCGGTGGCGCCCGTGCCCGACCAGCGGCTGTACGATACCATCTACCAGGAGCGCTACATGGGCCTTCCGCAGGACAACACCGACGGGTATAAGGCCGGCTCCGCTATCAACTATGCTGAGGGACTGCGCGGCAAGTTGCTCTTGGTGCACGGGTCGGGCGACGACAACGTGCACTACCAGGGCTCCGAGTTGCTGATCAACCGGCTGGTGGAGCTCAGCAAGCCATTTGACTTTATGGAGTACCCCGGCCGCACGCATGCGATCATCGAAGGCAAGGGCACGCGGTTCCATTTGTATAGCCTGCTGGCCCGTTACCTTGAGGAGCATGTGCCGGCGGGGCCCGTCGCGCCGGCCGCGGGAAGCCGATAAGGCGGCGCACGGTGAAATCACCGTCGCGTCGGGAAAACCAACCAGGAGGACATTTGTGAGCAACGTCGCGAAATCGAGCCGCACCTGGCGGGTTCTGTTTTTTCTAGCCGGGCTGGCAGCGGCCGTACTGGCAGGACCCTCGCTGGCGCGCGCCCAAGGCCAGACCGAGATCGCCGAGCTTTTCAAGAAGTACGACGTGAAGCATGCCATCATCAAGCCGCCCCAAGGTCTGCTGAAACATCAGTACGTGGTCCCCGCCGGACCTTATTTCCAGCTTTTCGACTGGGACATGTACTTCATGGGCGTGGCCCTGAATTATGACGGCGTCGGGCAGCCGCTGGCCGACTCCATCGAGGACTTTCTGGAATTCGTGGACAAATACGCCGACGACAGGGGCTACACACCGCGGGAGATCGCGCCCGACGCGCTCTGGGCGCTGCCGGAAATGTGCAAACCTTTCCTCGCCCAGGCGGCATGGCGCGCCTCCCAGACCATGGGCGATGCCGAGTGGCTTCGGCCCTACTACACCAAGCTCGCGGACACCCTGGTTTTCTGGGAGAACACGCGTCGGGCGCCCGACGGCTTCTTCCGCTGGTACAACGGGGTGGAGAGCGGCGTGGACAACAACCCCGCCGTCTCCGACATCCCGGCCGACACTACCGAGGGCGTGGACCTGCAGTGCTACCTCTACCGTGAATATCGCGCCATGGCTTTGCTGGCGCGGAAACTGGAGAAGAATGAGGATGCCGCCGCCTACACCGGGAAGGCGGAGGGCTTGCGCGACTTGGTGCAAAAGAAGATGTGGTCCGAGACCGACGGGATGTTTCTCAACATCGATTCCCGCACCGGGCAGTTCGTACGCATCAAGACGTGGACCAACTTCGTTCCGCTATGGGTCGGCATCGCCACTCCGCAGCAGGCCGAGCGCACCATCCGCGAGCACGTTCTCAATCCCAAGGAGTTCTGGGGCGACAACGGCATTCGTACCCTGGCGCGGGATGAGCCCCTTTACAATGCCCCGCATGGTTATTGGCGCGGGCCGGTGTGGGTGATCTCTGACTACCTGCTGATGCATGGGTTGATGAATTACGGGTTTTCGGCGGAAGCGCGGCAGGTCGCCGAGAAAACGGTGAACCTACTGGTCCGCGACTTCCACGCCACCGGCGGCATGAATGAAAACTATAACCCCGAGACCGGCGAACCGGCCGCCAACGGGCACTTCCTAAGCTGGAACCTGCTGGCGGAGCACATGGCGGAGGAGGCAGCCAAGGGAACCGACCCGACTTCCTTGAGTCATTGAGTCATTGCTCCATTGCGCCATTGCTCCACCGGAGAGATTTCTTCGTCTTCAATGAAGCAATGATTCAATGGATCAATCACCCAATTCTTCCTGGCTCGATATCGATGTATGCTGTTTAGGGAGGAGGTTGCCATGGCACTCGATCTTCGCGGTTGCGGCACGGCATTGGTCACGCCTTTCCGGCGCGACGGTTCACTCGACGACAAGGCGCTGCGCCGCTTGGTTCAGTTTCAGCTCAGCGAAGGGATCGATTTTCTGGTGCCTTGTGGGACCACTGGCGAGACGCCGACGCTGGAGCACGGCGAGTATCTTGCCGTCCTCCGCCTCGTGATCGGCGAAGTTGCACACCGCGTGCCGGTGATTGCCGGTGTGGGCGGGAACAACACGTACAAGGTAGCAGAGTTGGCGCGCGAGGTGGCGGGACTGGGCGTCCAGGGGATCCTCTCCGTCGCGCCCTATTACAACAAACCGACACAGGAGGGCCTCTACCAACACTTCAAAACCATCGCCGAATCGGTGAGTGTTCCCGTGGTGCTTTACAACGTTCCTGGGCGCACTTCCTCCAACATCGAGCCGGCCACGGTGGCGCGCCTGGCGGCGATACCGAACATCATCGGCATCAAGGAGGCTTCGGGCAGCATCGTTCAACAAATGGAGGTGCTGAATGCTGTTCCCGCGGATTTCCGCGTCGTTTCCGGCGACGACGCCTTCACACTGCCCCTGATCGCCGCGGGCGGCGTGGGCGTGATCTCGGTGGCGTCCAACGAGATCCCTGGACCGATGACGCGGCTCACCCGCTTGTGCCTGGAAGGCAGGTTCGCCGAGGCGCGACGGCTGAACGCGGACCTGCTGCCGTTGATGCAGGCCAACTTCATCGAGACCAGCCCCATTCCGGTGAAGGCGGCACTGGCCATGATGGGGCTTATCGAGGAGGTTTACCGCTTGCCTCTCGTTCCCCTGAAACCGGAGAATCGCGCCAAGCTGGAGAGGGTGCTGGCGGCGCAGGGTTGCTTGCAGGGGCAGAAAGTGTAGCTCCCGGACATCATTGGCGAGCCGGGACAAGATGATTGAAGACTCAACGCAGAGGCGCAGAGACTCAGAGAAAGAACAACGAATGAATGAAAAATGATGAAGTCGAAAGGCAAGAGCCGAAAGTCGAAAGGCAAGACCGATCGCTTCTACTTTCGACTTTAACTTCCCACTCTCGACTACCCTGGGTTCATCATTCATCATTCTGAATTCATCATTTTTTCTCGGCGCCTCTGCGTTGAATCTTCTGCCGACAAGCGTCGAGAGTTTTTCCATGGCCGAACCAGATTCAGAAAATACCCCCGAAAGCCGGGCCTACGACCTGATCCGGCTTGGAGATGTGGACAGCGATCTCGAGAGCTACGGGGACGCCGAGCAAAACTACCTCCAGGCTGTCGACGCCTTCGACGACATGATCCAGGCCCATCCCACCGACCTCAGCGCCCGCGCCGGCCGGGCCCTGGCCTACACCCGCATGGGCGGCGTGCAGGGGGAAGCGATCCGCCACGGTGACGCCATGAAGAGTTATGGGCGGGCCCTCGAAGACTGGGATTTCTATCTCGCGGCGGCGCCGGATTTCGCCGACGCGTGGTACGGCAAGGGCACGGCTTTGTTTCACCTCGCCAACTCGCAGAGCGAGCTGATCGAGCACGAGAAGGCCGAGCAGACCTACAAGCGCGCCATCGCCTGCTTCGATCAGGCGCTGCGCCGCGCCCAGGACGATCCTGCTTTTCACAGCATCAAGGGCAAGGCGCTGGTGGCGCTGACCCTGGAGTACCGCTTCCTCAACCGGCCGCAAGAAGAATGGCTGGCCATGGTGGAGCTCGCGCACGAGGAGTTCACTGAGGCCCTGGCGCTCGACCCCGATGACTATAGCCTCCAACGGCTGCGCGACCAGATGGAGGAACTGCTGGGGGAGGGGGATGAAGAGGACGAGGAAGAATAGCGCAAGGGAGGTTCCTCTCCAACACAGAGGCACAGAGACGCAGAGGAAAAAACTGGAGCATGCCGGCAATAGACGAAAACGAGCTCACGCGGCGTGTGATCGGTGCCTGTATCGAGATCCACAAGGCTCTTGGCCCGGGACTGCTGGAATCAGCCTATGAAGAGTGCTTGTGCAGGGAGTTGGCCCTCAACGGTTTAAGGTTCGAGCGTCAAAAGGCGCTGCCCGTTTCATATAAAGGAGTCCAGCTCGAATGCGGGTACCGCCTGGATGTTGTGGTGGAGGAAAGATTGATCGTTGAGCTGAAGACCGTCCAGGAATTGCTTCCGGTCCATGGTGCGCAGTTGCTCACATATCTCAAGCTGTCTGGATTGCCCGTTGGTCTCCTTGTGAATTTCAGCGTTCCGGTTCTCAAAGATGGCCTGAAGCGAGTGGTTAATAGGCCGAAGTGACGCTCTGCTCCTTCTTATCTCTGTGTCTCTGTGCCTCTGTGTTGAAGGCTGATTTTGATATGAACCTGGAAAACAAAATCGAAGAACTCTTCTCGTGCACCACCGGTCAATATGGCGACGAGTATTTCCAAGCCTTTGACGAATTCAAAGCGGCGCTGAACGAAGGCCAAATCCGCGCGGCCGAGCCGAGCGCTACGGGTTGGAAGGTGAATACCTGGGTAAAGAAGGGTATCTTGCTCGGGTTTCGCATCGGGAAGATTGTGCCAATGCCCGATCGGCCGTCACAGACCGCCGCCACAGCGGAGGAGTCACAGTTCCGCGACAAGCACACCTACCCCCTGAAGCAAATCCCCGTGGAGCAGAATGTCCGCGTGGTGCCCGGCGGGTCCTCGATTCGCGACGGTTGCTACATCGGCAAGGGCGTGGTCTGCATGCCCCCGATGTATGTCAACGTCGGCGCTTACGTGGACGACGGCACGTTGATTGACTCGCACGCGCTGGTGGGCTCCTGCGCGCAGATCGGCAAGCGAGTCCACCTCTCGGCCGCGGCGCAGATCGGTGGCGTGCTGGAGCCGGTGGGTGCGCTGCCGGTGATCATTGAGGACGACGTCCTGGTGGGCGGAAACTGCGGCGTCTATGAAGGTACGGTGGTCGGGCAGGGCGCGGTGCTCGGCGCCGGAACCGTCCTCACCGGATCAACTCCGGTTTACGACTTGGTGCGCGACGCCGTGTACCGGCGCGACGGTGAGCAGCCCCTCACGATTCCGGCCGGCGCGGTCGTGGTGCCTGGAGCCCGCGCGGTCACCCGAGGCCGCGGCAAAGAGTGGGGGCTTTCCCTCTATACGCCCGTCATCATCAAGTACCGGGACGAGAAGACGGACCAGGCGGTCAGATTGGAGGAGTTGTTGCGGTGACAACCCAGTTGTCAGTAATCAGTTTTCAGTTATCAGTCCTCAGTAACCTCATTAACCAGTTTCGGCTCCGATTTCACTTTTGCTTTGCCTCTTCGAACTCTTTCCCCAGACCTTGAAAGCGAAGCGCGGAGGGAACTGAAAACTGAGAACTGGGAACTGAGAACTATTCTTTCCCTTGATAAAAACTTCCTATTTCACTTTACCCGGCCCCGACCCTACGCTGGACGACGAAGGGAGTTGTGTCCCCCGTCACAGACATCAGGCCCCCGGCTCTGCTAGCGTGTCGGCGTCTGAGTTTGTTGCCGATTCGCCGTTGCCGACTATCGAAGCCATCAGCGTTCAGCGGTGAGAGACCCACCGGAACCGTTCTTGGGCCAAGCTGAGCGCTGATGGCTGAGAAGGTGTGAAGTAATTGCGAAGGCGCTTCCAACACGAAGACACAGAGGCACAGAGAAAAATGGGAAAGGTCTGAAAAAAAACGACATCTCATGTGATCTTCTCACTTTTTCTCTGTGTCTCTGCGCCTCTGTGTTTAATTTTTTCACACCTTCTGACCGCTGAAGCTCCTTCGGCTCCACCGCCAATCGGCAATGGGACAAGAAAGGGTGGTTCTATGACCGACCGATCCGTCCTGGTGCATGTGCCTGCCACCGTGGGTAACTTTGCAGGAGCCATCCGCCGCGCCGCCCTGGCCTTGGATCACACGCTGAACGTCAAAGTCACCGCCCGGCCCGATAGCCACCTCGCGATCCGGTATTTCGGCGAGAACGGCGAACGGGTACCGCGTGGGCGGTCGAACCTGGTGGTGCGGGCGATGGAAGCCGCGCTGCAAGCCCGCCACCGCGAATTCGAGGGCGCCGATGTGGAGATTTATAACTCTGTACCGGTGGGTGTCGGCCTGGGATCGAGCGCGGCCGCCGTCCTGGCGGGGCTGATTGCGGCGGACCGGCTTTTCGGCCTGGAATTGGGGGAAAGGACGCTGCTCGATCTCGCGGCGGTTTACGAGCCCCGTGCTGATAACCTGCGCGCTGCGTGGCTGGGCGGGTTTGTGGCCTCCGCCGGAATCACGCCGGAGTCGTTAAAGCGAACCGAGGTTCCACAAGAGTTCGTGCTTCACGTGGTCGTGCCTGAGTCTCTCCCGGTTGCCGCCGTTCCCGTCCCACCGGTGCCACAGGTGCCGCAAGTGCCCATGGTGCCGCTGGTGCCCACGGTGGATGTAGGCGACGTTGACTTGGGACGCGCCCTGGAAGTGGCGGGTTTCTTTGCCTACGTCAGCGCCGCCGGCCCAGCCGCCGGACCGCAACTCGCTCTCGCGAACGCGGCTATCCCTGCCGACGCGCGCGTGCTGCCGGGACTCTATGAGGCTCTGGCGGCCCGCCAACCGGATGCACTGGCCGTGTTTGTCTGCGGGGCCGGTCCCGCAGTGGGCATCCTTGCCACCGGCGATGCGGAGGCAACCGTCGCCGCCGTCCAGGACTGTTTCAAGCGGTGCGGAGTGCAATCCGGGTTGATTGAGTTCCGGCCCGGCAATAAAGGCGCGCGCGAACTGAATCCCGCCCGGGCCGCCGCCGACTGGCCGGCGGACTCGACCTCGCCCACCCACAAGCCTAGCCTGATTCCGGTTTGATAGTCGCGGCGAATGGTAGACAGTAGACGGTAGATGGTAGACGGGAAAGAAAATCCCTCACCCTTCCTACCGTCTACCGAATGCTGTCTACCCCTTTCTCCCTTTCTACAGTCTACCGTCTACCCTTTTCTACTGATACCTGAAGACTGAAAACTGACGGAAGACCATGATCAAAGCACCCGCAAACGTTCTCGAATTGCCGTTGGAAGAACGGGCCGAGATGGCGCTCAAAGCTGCCGTCGAGAAAGTGATTATCGAGCATGCACGCCGAGGCTTGCCAATGTATATCTGGCGCGACGGCAAAATAGTCGAACTTTCCCCCGAAGAATTGCGAGTGGAAGCTGCGCGTCTCGAAGCGGAGTGACCTCGCGGAACCCTTCCATCTGCGCCAACCTGTTATTCGAGGTCTAAGGGTCAAACCTGAGAACAACCGTTGGAATGTTTGGAATCAAGGTCAACGTGGCTTAAGATGGGTGGTGTATGAGCGAGAACATCAGTACGCAGAAGGCAGCACGGTTGGAAGAGTTGATCAAGCAACGGTTCCCGGCAGAGGGAAAGGCGGACCGCGTCGCCAAAGCCCTTGCCGCTCTCCATCAAGAGGAACCCATCAAGCTGCGCCCTGAGGAATGGAAGTGGGTCGCCGAAGACGTTGAGTTGGAGGATCAGTTCTGAGCATGGGGACGTCGGAGCTGCCCAACCTGCCTGGTCACAGTTTCATCTTCATCGATGCCAACATCTTCGTCTACGGACTGAGCGGGCAGTCCGGCCACTGTCGGCAGTTTCTCGATCGGTGTCTCAAGGAAGAAGTGACCGGGATCACTCTCTTTGAGACGGTCAACGAGGTGACCCGTCGGCTCATGGTGGCCGAGGCTCTTTCAAAGGGCTTGATCACGCGGGCCACGGCCAAACGGCTGCGCGAGAATGCGGACCTGATTCCGCGATTGAGCGATTATTGGAAGAATATCGAGCGCCTGCTTGCTTTGAATCTACTCTTTGTGCCGGTAAATGGGGCGATCCTGCGGGGTGCCCACGCTGAAAGGCACGACGCTGGTCTGCTGACCAACGACTCGATGATCGTCTCCTGCATGCGCGAATATGGTGTTTCCTTTCTGGCTACGAATGACGCGGACTTCGAGCGCGTCTCTGGTATCACGGTGTTCAAGCCTGTTGACGTGCCCTGATGGTGGGAGTGATCTGATGACCCTCATGGCGCCCCGAATCACCGTTGACCCACAGGTCGCTTCGGCAAACCTATTATTGACGGAACGCGCGTCCCGGTCAGCGCCGTGGTTGCAGCGGTTGCGGCAGGTAACGAGTGCCCGGAAATCGCCCAAGAGTACGGGGTGACGGAAGAAGACATCCGAGCCGCTCTAGCTTACGCCGCCAACCGGCTTGAGGAAGAAACCGTGCGAGCGCCGATCTAATGCCTCAACTTCCTCATTGACGAAGACCTACCTGAAAACTGAAGACGGAAGACTGAAAACTGACGGAAGACCATGATCAAACCACCCGCAAACGTTCTCGAATTGCCGTTCGAACAACGGGCCGAGATGGCGCTCAAAGCTGCGTTGAGAAAGCCATTGTCGAGCATGCGCGCCCGGGCTTGCCAATCTACATCTGGCGTGACGGCAAAATAGTCGAACTTTCCCCCGAAGAATTGCGAGTGGAAGCTGCGCGTCTCGAAGCGGAGTGACCGCGCGAAACTCATCATCCCAGTACCTCCGCGGTTTCTATGATACATTCGGGGGGGAGACTATCGTCACGAAACGAAGGAGGAGAGGGCATGGGCGGAGCAAAACAAGAAGCGCTAAAGTTGATCGATGGCCTCCCGGAGGAGACCTCCTGGGACGACATCATTTATCAGATGTACGTGCGCAAGAAGATTGAGAAGGGTATCGAGGCGGCCGAGCAGGGTCGCGTCGTCGCTCACGACGAAGTGAAGAAGCAGTTCCTTTCCCGATGAAGCTCATCTGGACTGATCCCTCCGTGGAAGACCTTCGCTCGATTCACAACTACATCGCGCGAGACTCCGACACTTATGCGGCCGACTTCGTTGAGCAGGTAATCCTGTCGGTCGAGAGGCTTTTGCGATTCCCCAGGCTGGGAAGGGCAGTTGCTGAAGCTCACGATGAGAACATTCGAGAACTGGTGTATCAGAAGTACCGCATCGTCTACCGAATAGCGGGCGAACGAATCGAAATCCTCACCATCGTCCACGGCAGCAGAAACCCGACAAAACGCCGCCCGCCACCGTGGGAAATAGGTTAGCCGCACTCCGTTCCCTGGCGACAGGGCTGAGTTTCGAGGGCTCAGCTTAGTTCTTCCTCTGCTGTTTGGATGGAACGAGGTAAGGTAAGGGGTGAACAATGCGACAGGTGAAGATCATCGTTGAAAAGCATCCCGACGGCTATGTCGCCTATCCGCTCGGTCTGAAAGGCGCTGTTGTCGGCGAAGGCGATTCCTATGAGGAGGCGCTGGCGGATGCTACGTCAGCCATCCGGTTTCACGTGGAGACTTTCGGTCCTGACGTCTTGGACATCGACCCGCCGATTCTCGAAGCGTTTGTCGCCGAGACTCGGGTCGAGCGTTGATGACCAAATTTCCGGCTGATGCTCCCAAACGAAACGTCATTCGGGCCCTCGAGCGGATGGGCTTCCGGGTGTTGCGCGAGAAGGAACACAATCTCGATGGTTCGGGACAATTCCGACGGATCCAAGACCCCACTCACCCTGCCGAGCCATCCGCGAATTAAATCTTCAACGCTCCGTACGATCTGTACCCAAGCTGGCATACCCCGTGACGAGTTCCTCGCCGCATACAAAGACCAATGATTCCCGCCCCTTTCCAGCCATGAACTTTCAGGGACTAGTGCTAGTCTCCAGTCGCTCTAGTGAGAAGGAAGGCCATTCCAAGCAGTGATCATGTATAATCCGGGTGGGAGGTTATCTGATGACTCTCATTGCGCCCCGGATCACCGTGGACCCAAGGGTCCGCTTCGGCAAACCGGTTATTGACGGAACGCGAGTTCCGGTCAGCGTTGTGGTTGGAGCGGTTGCGGCGGGTGACGAGTGGCCGGAAATCGCCCGAGAGTACGGGATCACGGAAGAAGACATCCGAGCCGCTCTCGCTTACGCCGCCAGCCGGCTTGAGGAAGAAACCGTCCGAGCGCCGATCTGATGCCTCGCTTCCTCATCGACGAAGACCTGCCTCACCTGCTCGCCACACTACTGCGCGAGAAAGGACACCCCAGCGATCACGTGCGAGACCTGAGCCTTCGAGGTTCTCCGGACAGCCGGATATTCGAGACCGCGCAACAGAGACAGGCTGTCCTGGTAACCGGTGATGCAGATTTTGGCAACCTGCTTCAGTTTCCCCTCGGGACCCATTTCGGCATTGTTGTAGTGCAATATCCATCGGTCATGCGGACTCGCAAGCTCTCAGGAGAGATCGCGACAACGCTTTCCGCGTTGGACGATATCACCTTCAAAGGAAGCTTGATTATTCTAGAGCCGGCAAGATTGCGAATTAGGCGGCCCGCCTTGAGTTAAGCAGCAACCCGGTCAGTTCGACTTCCACCGCTCGTGAGCCTGCGCGTCGGTGCTCTGGGGTCACCCAATGACCACCCGACCAGCCGAACCATGCTGACCGTCCGTTCGTTAGTAACCCGACGGAAGTTACACTTCCTGGTAACCCCACGCATAGGAGAGTAGTGACGCCCGTCACTGCAATCGAGCGTGGGCTTTGATTAACTTGTGACGACCTGAATTGGGCCTTATGAAACGCATCCAAGCTCCACTTCCGTTTCTCTTCTTGTTGCTCTCCCTGCGGATTGCAGGCCCGCCAACTGCCTTGAGCAAGACCTGCTGCGCCCAAAGACGCTTGTCGGGCCGCAACCGCGACGAGATCGGCTTGATTTGGACGAAGCCGAAAGTGGCTGGAGGTGCTGGGCGTTCCTATGATCTGCTCGCGAACCCAGCGTTCTTGCCTTCAGCCTGGCGCGCCGAGGAGTGCCGCAGGGGCCGGTAATCAAAGGGGCGGTATGAAGAAATGTGTCTCGTGTGTTTCATTGGTCTTATTGGTGGCGGTGACGCTGGTTTCTTGCGGCGGCGGGGGTGGAGGCTCGAACTCCGTAACCGACCATCACTTCAGTTTCGGTCTCCTGCAATCCCACGACGGTGCAGACCGGGCAGACTTCGCAATGCGCGGCGACGGTTACGGGAACAGGGAGCTACAACTCCGCCGTCACGTAGAGGGCGAGCGGGGGGACGATCAATTCCTCAGGAGTGTTCACCGCACCCGCCATCGCGCAGCAGGCCCCGCGCCGCGACACGATCATCAACCCTGAGCATACTCCAATGGGACACACCACAAAGTTAACTCCTCCACCGAGGAAGGCAAGAGATGCATGAACTGGATGCCGGCCACTCGGAGCGTGGGTCGTTGCGGAGAACCAAATCATACTGGAGGGAACTATGACGCCTATGCAATCGCGGGACAAGCTTTGTCTAATGACCGTATTGCTGTGCTCAATCCTTCCACAAATCTCTTTAGCCCAGGGAACAGTTAGTGACCCCACGGTTTGCTCCACACGAAATGGCGTTGTGCCTTCGCTGGGAAGTTTTTACGGTGTTACAGCCTGCAGTGACAGCAACCCCCCAGAAGATGGTAATGGCAAACAACAGCAGAACACTCAAACGGGATTTAATACTGGCTTAGAATGGGAGTGCGTCGAATACGTGGACAGGTTTTATTACCTATATTACGGGATCAAGATCGGCGGTCGCGATGCGAACCAATGGTGGGGCAACTTCCAATCCGACCACAGTCTCACTGAATACCAGAACGGAGAAACAACAACGCCGCCGAAAATCGGGGACATCATCGTTTCCAGTTATGCGAACGGACACGTCGCCATCGTTCGAAGCGTGACAGGAAACTCCGTTTGCACGGCTCAACAGAACTGGGGGAATGACCCGGCAGATGTCAACGGTACGGCAGATGGCCAAGGTAAACGCTGCACCGCGTTAACACAAGTTGGAAATACGTTCTATGCTGCACCACTTTACAACGGTACTCACTACACCGTGGATGGATGGCTTCGGCGCCCTTGTTCCACCAATATTTCAGAAGTTTACGCTTTCCAAGCCCATCCGGAAGGGACGATGGTTACGGCCGATGGGTCGACTGTCTATCTTTTGTACAGCGACTCCTCGAGCGGCTCTTTGGAAAGCGTTGGCATTTCCGATTCCGCTGCATTCCGGAATCCCTACAATTAAGCCTACTCTGACAACCAGTTCGGTTTCGATGAAGTCGTCAGGATCGATCCTAGTGAGCTGAGCCAATACCCCGATGCGGGCTTCACCCTCTCTGCCGTTGGACAATTGGGAGGCAATGGACGAGCGAATCCGGACGGGAAACTGATAACTGACGGGTCCACGATTGCGATCGTCAGCAATGGACAAAAGCGACAGTTCACGTCCCAAAATGATTTCCTTGCATTGGGATATAAGCTCTGCAATGTGATTCGCGACGACACCTATTCCTCATACCCAACCGGGCCGAATATTGTGATCCAGGGTGGCGGCGTTCCTATCATTACTGGCTCACTGATAATAAATCCTGCCACCGGACAGTATTACGTCGGAAATAGTCTGACAGCGCAGTTCACGATCAAGAATAAGGGCAACTCCTCCATTACATTTGACATACTGCGGGTGGGTGGAAGACTCAATGGAGATAACACTTGTTCCAACACAGGCGGCGTGTGTTCCGATTTCGGGCCGACGGTTAACGCCCTGACGCTTTCTGCCGGGCAGTCATACTCATATTCAGGGACGTTTATACCATCACAGGCGGGAACATATAACTTCTTTCCAACCTATGAGATTAGTGGTAAATGGAACACCAGTATTCCGGGAAATCCCGGCGTGACGACGTCCGCCAGCATAACCGTCCAGGCATCCACTGGCACAATTGTCGTAAACGCTACCCTGAACGGGTCCGCGTGGACCGGGTCGCTTAATTACAACCTAAACGGGCCGAGCGGGTTCTCGGGCGCCGAAGTGCCGCTGACTTTCGCGAGCATAACAACAGGGGCTTACTCAGTAACTTATGTGGGCGGAGGCCCAACCGGAAGCGCTCCGGACACCATCACTCCCACACCGGCCCGACAGTTAACCGCCAATAGTACTACAACGTTCACTTTTAACTTCGGTAACGCATGCGTGGCTCGCGCTGCGCTTGGTCGAACGGACACCCTTCCTCTGAGCGCCACGACCAGCGGTTGCGGCTCTCCTTCAGCGACGACAACGACGATCTCCACCTCTGCAACCAAACTAACGCAAGGGTCCCTCGTTTCATTCGTAGCCAAAGTGCAATCGACGACCGGGACGCCCACGGGTTCAGTTGCGTTTTCTGACCGCGGAAGTGCGCTGGGCACGAGCATCTTGGATAACACCGGGACTGCCGTATTGAGTTCCAGTTCGCTACTTGCCGGCTCCCACTCGATTACCGCTGTTTATGGGGGAAATACAGACTTCAGCGGATCGACATCTTCAGCGGTTGTAGTCACGGTAACTAGTGTTTATCCGGGGATAGCCGTCAGCCCGAGCAGCGGAACTATCGCGGTCACGTCATTCCTAAAGACTGGGGCAGGATTCACACCCAACGGGACGATTACGCAGCGGGTCACCTATCCCGACGGCGAAGTGGACACGGTGCCACGCACTGTGGACTCCACGGGGAGTTATAGCTATTCCGTGGTGTATTCCAATCAAGTCGGGCCGTACCACCAAACCGATACGGACAATACGAGCGGGCAGTCAAGCAACCAGACGAGTTGGCCCGTATTGGCGACCGCCGTGAACGATTTTTCGCTACAACCCTCTCCATCGTCGCAGTCAGTCAGTCAATCCAGTTCTGCCGGGTTTGCCATCGAAACCACCACCCTGAGCGGCTCAGCTCAAAGCGTTACCTTCTCCGTCGCGAATGTGCCCACAGGACTCACGGCATCGTTTATCCCAACGACGGTAACTTCGGGCGGCACCTCGGCACTTACGGTCTCAGCAAGTTCCACAGCACCCACGGGCACATACACACTGACGATTACCGGTTCCGGCACTTCGGCAATCCGTACAACCCAGATATCTGTGACCGTTGTACAAGCTGCCACCGGTCCGACCGTGCAGTTGGAATCGACGGTCGTTCGCTTCAACAGTCAGGCCGTGGGCTCCATCAGCGCACCTGAAACTGTAATGCTGATGAACAGCGGCAGCGGGCAGCTCAAAATCACCTCAATCGCTCTGGCCCCCGGCAGCGATTACATTCTCACTTTCCCGTCGCCGATTCCATCGATGTTGAACTCACTCGTGCCGTTCTCATTCCAGGTCGCGTTCGAACCATCCCGAACGGGCACGCTCCCCGGTCAAATCCTGATCTATGACAATGCTCCCGGCAGCCCACAGAGCGTAGCACTGACAGGGACAGGCACAGCCGCTTTGCCGACCAGCGCTACGATAAACGTTAATGCGACCCTGAACAACGTCGCATTGCCCAATGGCTACGGCTATGGCTACTCGCTGACGGGACCGACCTCGTACACTGGAGGCGGTGCGTACACCTTCTCAATTACACCGGGAACCTACACGATTGCATTCACCGGATCTCCTGGCTTTCTGACGCTCTCCAGTGTCACCCCTTGCGCCTCGCAGACCGTCGCAGCAGGTGGAAACGTTACCTTCACTCTCAACTTCACCGCTCCGGATGATTTTTATGGCCCCTCATTTATGTTTCCGCCCGGTGGCGGAGTAACACCCCAGGTCGTAAAGGCGGGTTCGAGCGGCGTTTACTACATCGGCACTGGACAACCAGCTGGAAATGCCTCCACTCCAATTACTTTGTCGGTTTTCGGCTCTCCGACAAATTCAACCCCGGTGTTTAATCCTCAGCCTTTGTACTCCGCGGCGGGTGGAACCCTCACCGTGGGTACAACGTCGACGACGCCCGTTGGCACGTATGCTCTGAGCCTCAGCGGAACCAACTCCAATGGACTCACTCACGCAGGTAATACTTCCACGCTTGCGGTTACAGCTCCTCCCGCTCAGCCCGTACAGCTTGTGAGCGTCAGCACCGGCGGCGTGCAGGCAAATGCGGCTAGCAATGTCGGTCTGGGTGCAACTAGCGCCGATGGCAGATATGTTGTCTTTTCGACCTCTTCCACGAATCTGGTATCAGGGAACACCTACGCCTACCGGCAGGTTTACGTGCGTGACCGGCAGAACGGTACAACCACGCCCGTGAGCGTGGCGTCCAGCGGAGTACTCGCCGACTCTTATTCGTACGGCGGGAGCATCAGTGCCGACGGGCGGTTTGCTGTGTTCTGGTCCGCTGCTGACAACCTCTATCCAGGCTCTGTGCTGGGCACCAATGGTGTCTATGTTCACGACCTAGCACAGGGTGCAACCGAGCGCGAGGACGTTGCCGGCGATGGAACTCAAGCGAACGGGGACACTTCATACGAAGCAAAGATAAGTGCCGATGGCCGGTTTGTGATTTTTGAATCCGATGCCACCAACCTCGTGCCCGGAGTGACGGGCGGGCAAGTCTACTTACGCGATCGTACGACCGGAACGATTACGCTTGCGAGTGCCGCCAATGACGGGACACCAGCGAATGCGGGGGCAAGCGGTTGCGCCATCAGTGCCGATGGCCGATTCATTGCCTTCAACTCCGCATCCACGAATCTTGTTTCTCGGAGTACCAACGGGCTAAAGGAGACGTTTATTCGGGACGTTCAGAATGGCACGACGGTCCTGGTCAGTGCCGCAAACGATGGCACCCCCGCTGACTCTCCTGTGCTTGACGACAACAATGGAAGTTTCGGCCCGCTTGCCATTAGCGCTGACGGTCGTTTCGTTGTGTTTAATTCAAACGCTACAAATCTCGTTTCCCAATCTGTGGACAGCAGTGTTTCCCATGTTTTCGTCCGAGACACACAGGCTCAGCAAACGATCCTCGCGGATGTTGATTCTGTCGGAACACCACTGGGCGGTTGGTGCTGTTTCGATTATCCCGCAATTAGTGCTGATGGACGTTTCGTTTCTTTTGTCGCGTTCCTACAAGTGTTAGTTCGGGACATGGTTGCCAATAAGACCACCGTCGTCAGCTTGGCAAGCGACGGTTCGTCGGGAAATGCAAGTGTTAATTCGAGCCTGACAGCAATGAGTCCTGGAGGAACTACGGTGACCTTCGTTTCGGATGCAACCAATCTCGCTGCTAACGACACCAACGGCGTCGCTAACGCCTTTGCCGCGCAGAACCCCTTCTTGGGAAGTTCATACTTGCAATCTCTGACCCTAAGTTCGTCGTCGATATTGGGTGGCAGCAGCGTCACGGGAACGATCACGCTAAGCAACCCGGCTCCAGCGGGCGGGGCAACCGTGGCAGTGTGGACGAACAATGCAGCAGCGCAGGTGGTGGGAGCAATTATGGTTCCGGCTGGCGCGACTTCGGCTCCCGTCTCCATTAGCACCTCCTTGGTCCCCACCGAAACTGTGCTGACGGCCCTCGCTAGTTACAACGGAGGCTCGGCAGTCGCCATCCTCACCCTCGAGCCTACCCCAGAGTTATCCGTGAGCCCGCAGACGTGGGCGTTCGGAAACCAGCCGGTCGGCACGACGAGCGCAGCCGCGATCTTTTCAGTTAGCAATCCTGGAACCGCGCCGCTCAATAATGTGTCGGTTACACTCGTGAGCGGCCAGCTTATTCATGTCAGAGACAATAGTTGCGGCGCCACCCTAGCAGCGGGGAGTGATTGCTCATTCTCAGTAACCTTCAGCCCTACCGCAGCAGGCCAGCAGTCGGATTCTTTACAGATTGTTTATGGTAGCCCAGCCAGTACTCAGCTGGTGGGCCTCACAGGGTATGGGACTATGCCATCTGCAGGTGTCGCTCCTTCATCCTTGGACTTCGGCAGTCAGTCGATCCAAACGACCTCGATTAGAACGGAAACGCTCGCAAACACAGGCGCTGGTCCACTTGCGAACATCTCTGCAAGCATATCGGGCGCAAATGCAGGGGATTTTTCAATCTACACAGATAATTGTAGTGGCATGACGCTTCCATCAAACAGCAATTGCGCGATTGCGGTCGCGTTTTCACCGGGGGGAAGCGCGTTGCGAGGCGCGGTCCTCAATATTGCCAGCAACGCGCCGCAATCGCCACAGCAGGTGCCATTGACCGGAACCGGGCAGGCGCCCTTGGTGAGCTTGTCCGCCCTAGGTTTAAGTTTCGGGACTCAGCCCCTGACCACAACTGGCGCAGCCCAGAAGGAGACCATCACCAACACCGGCACGGCGTCCTTGACGTTCACGACCATTGCGGTGACGGGGGACTTCGCCATAACGGCCAGCGGCGCCACCTGTAGCGCCAGTACGCCGGTCGCCGCCGGCAGTAATTGCGTGATCAATGTGACGTTCACGCCCACGGCCAGCGGCGCACGATCCGGTAGCCTCACCCTCACCGACAACGCCAGCGGCAGCCCGCAAGTCGTGGCTTTGAGCGGCAGCGGCACGGCCCCCCTCGTGATCACGGCTAACAGCGCGTCGATGACCTACGGCGGGACGGCGCCCACAGTCACACCAGTTACAGCGGGTTTGTGAACGGGGACACGTCGGCCAGCCTGACCACGCCGCCCACCTGCTCCACCACGGCCACCTCGCACAGCCCGGCGGGCTCTTATCCCTCGAGTTGCTCGGGAGCGGTGGATAGCAACTACACCATCACCTACGTGAACGGAACGGTGACGGACAGCGCCGCGGCCCTGGCGATCACGGCCAACAACGCCTCGCGTGCCTACGGGGCAGCCAATCCCAACTTCGCGGCGACCTACAGCGGGTTTGTGAACGGCGACACCGCAAGCAGCCTGACCGGCACGTTGACTTGTACTACCGCGGCCACTGCCAGCAGTCCCGCAGGCCCGTATCCCATCACCTGCTCGGGACAGACTTTGACCAATTACGCCATCACGTACTCGCCGGGGACACTGACGGTAACGGCGGTACCCTTGACGATCACGGCCAACAACACCACCCGAGGACGCGGCACGGCCAACTCCACCTTGACGGCGACCTACAGCGGGTTCGTCAACGGCGACACGGCAAGCAGCCTGACCGGCACGTTGGCTTGTACTACGACGGCTACTGCTGGCAGTCCCGCAGGCCCGTATCCCATCACGTGCTCGGGACAGAGCTCGACCAACTACAACATCACGTACTCGGCGGGGACACTGACGGTCACGGCGCCACCGCCCTTGACGATCGCGGCCAGCAGCGCCTCAATGACCTACGGCGGGACGCCGCCCACCGTCACACCCAGTTACAGCGGATTCGTGAACGGGGACACGGCTGCTAGCCTGAGCACGCCGCCTACCTGTTCGACCACTGCTACCTCGCACAGCCCGGCGGGCTCTTACCCCACGATCTGCTCGGGAGCGGTGGATAGCAACTACGCCATCAGCTACGTGGGCGGCACAGTGACGGACAGCGCCGCGGCGCTGGCGATCACGGCCAGCAGCGCGTCGATGACCTACGGTGGGACGGTGCCCCTCATCACGCCCAGTTACAGCGGCTTGGTGAACGGGGACACGGCTGCCAGCCTGAGCACGCCGCCTACCTGCTCCACCACGGCCACCTCGCGTAGCGCGACGGGCTCTTATCCCTCGAGCTGCTCGGGGGCCGTGGACGGCAACTACGCCATCACCTACGTGCCGGGGAACGTGACGGTAAGCAAGCCATCACTAACCGTCACGGCCAGCAGCGGGTCGATGACCTACGGCGGGACGCCACCTACCGTCACACCGACTTACAGCGGGTTTGTGAACGGGGACACGGTGGCGAGCCTGACCACCGCTCCCACTTGCACGACGACGGCGAGCAGTTCCACCCCGGTGGGGACCGACACTGGGGCCGACACGTGCTCGGGGGCGGTGGACGGCAACTACACCATCACCTACGTGCCGGGGAACGTGACGGTAAGCAAGCCATCACTGACCATCACGGCCAGCAGCGGGTCGATGACTTACGGCGGGACGCCGCCCAGCGTCACTCCCAGTTACAGTGGCTTTGTAAACGGGGACACACCGGCCAGCCTGACGACAGGTCCCACTTGCACGACGACGGCGACCAGTTCCACACCGGTGGGAACGGACACCGGTGCCGACACCTGCTCGGGGGCCGTGGACCCCAATTACTCCTTCACCTACGTGGCAGGGAGCGTGATGGTGAATCAGGCGACGCCGGTCATTACCTGGACTCCCGCGCCGATCACCTACGGCGCCACGCTTGGCAGCACGCAGTTGAACGCCATAGCATCGGTGCCCGGGACGTTCGTCTACAGTCCGGCGGCAGGAACCACTCCGGCAACCGGGGCGGATACGCTCTCGGCCACCTTCACGCCGATTGACACGACCGATTACACAACAGCGACGCAAACGGTTTCACTGACGGTGAGCAAAGCGACGCCGGTCATTACCTGGGCCACGCCCGCGGCGATCACCTACGGCACCACGCTCAGCAGCACGCAGTTGAACGCCACGGCATCTGTGATCGGGACGTTTGTCTATAGCCCGGCGGCAGGAACCACTCCGGCGGCCGGAACGGACACACTTTCGGTCACCTTCACTCCAACCGACGCCGCGGATTACAATCCGGCAACGGCCACCGTCACCCTTGCGGTGGCGGATTTCACTTTCACCGCGTCCTCCGGTTCTTCCACGTCCGCAAGCGTCGCGCCCGGGCAGTCCGCGACGTACACTTTAAGTGTGGGCGGCGAAGGGGGATTGTCCGGGACGGTAACCTTCACGTGTGCAGTGGCTCCAGTGGTTGCCTCAGGACCCACCTGTGTGATCTCGCCAAACTCGGCAACGGCGGGGAGTTCTGCAACCAATGTCACCGTCGCCGTTACCACCACCGCCGCTTCGGGCAGCGCGCCACGCTCTCGACGGCTTCCCCCGGTCCCACCGCTATCGCCGGGCCTGAAAAGTCTGCTGATGCTCGCCTTGGCGCTTGCAGCGATGGCGTGGGTCATCCGGCGCCGGAAGCAACCCGGCGTGAGCCGATGGCGGTCAACGATGGTCCTGCTCGCGTCGGGATTGCTGCTGACACTAGCGCTGGCAGGATGCGGCGGTGGGAACGTTAGTGGTGGCAGTGGCGGTGCAGCGCCTAGCCAAGGAACACCCGCCGAAACCTACACGCTAACGGTGACAGGCACCACGGGTTCGGGCGCCGCTACCCTGAGCCATAGTGTGTCGCTCACGCTGAAGGTGAGTTAGTCAAAACAACACGCTCTGGACTGGAGCCTTCTGGGGCTCCATTCGGTACGGGAGCAACTGCGCCATCAGCGTGACCCCTCACTCCCAGGGTGATCGGGCGCCATCAAGGAAACCTGCCGACCAAAGACAGTGCTTCCAACGCGCCCAATCAGACAAGCTCCAGACGGACTTGCCGGCCCACGGCTGCCGCAGCCTTGTACAGGGTGTTGAGGGTTGCCGAGCCATTTTGAGGATCAAGCAAACGATCCAGAGCCGCACGGCTGGTGTGCATCCGCCGCGCCACCTCGGCCTTGGATGGCTGTTTTTCGTTCATCGCTTGTTCGATCTGCCGGGCGAGAACGCGTCTAATGGCGGCGGCGCTGGCTTCATCCTCGTAGATGCCTTCGGTGCTTATGCTCACGCTAAATCGACTTGATGGACGCTATTGCATGCGATATCATGTCCAATGTGAGGAGATGTGTCCTGGATACCGACGGCATGGTTGCGGCTTTCCGAAGTGACGCCGGCGCCTCGCGTCAGGTTTTGCTGGCAGCCTTGGCAGGCCGCTTCGATTTGTTGCTCTCCGTGCCGCTGATGCTTGAATACGAGGCCGTTTTGAGCCGGCCTGAGCACCGGGCGGCGTCTGGGGCAAGCGCACGGGACGTCGCGGACGTACTCGACGGCTTGGCCGCGCTGGGAAAGCGGGTTAGACTGGCGTTTCGCTGGCGCCCCGCACTGCCAGACCCGAGCGATGACATGGTACTGGAGACGGCCATCAACGGACACGCGCACGCGATCGTCACCTTCAACGAACGGGATTTCAACCCGATTGCAGCCGAGTTTGGCTGTTTGGCCATGCGCCCCGGGGAGCTACTTCGGGTGCTGGCAACTGAAGCGGATTAACGGTGGGGATTGAGAGGTCATGTTATGAGACGGAGTAACTTCGCCCTTCGGCTACAGCCCGCCCTGCTGGAGGAAGCGCGGAAGCTCGCCCAGTCCGAGGGCGTGGCCCTGAATCAACTCATTAACGTGGCCGTGGCCGAGAAAATTTCCGCCTTGCGCACCGAGGAGTACTTCGCCGAACGGGCGCGTCGAGCCGATCCTGAGAAGATCGCGCGGATTCTAGACCGCGTGGGGAGGGCCAACCAGCCGGTAGAAGGGGATGAGCTTCCACCGGATTTGAAGGCGAAGAAGAGAGCCGGCAGAATAGCGTCAGGCAGGTGACTGTCGAGTCATTCCAATCCGACGTCCTTGCCCTCCCTCTGCCGCCGCTCCATCTCTGCCACGGTCAGGTGCAATGGGGATCAGACAAGCTCCAGGCGGACCTGACGGCCCACGGCTGCCGCCGCCTTATACAGGGTATTGAGCGTTGCCGAGCCATTTTGAGGATCAAGCAAACGATCGAGAGCCGCCCGGCTGGTGCGCATACGTCGCGCCACCTCCGCCTTGGATAGCTGTTTTTCCTTCATGGCCTGCTCGATTTGCCGGGCAAGAACCCGTTTAATGGCGGCGGCGCTGACTTCCTCGTAGATCCCTTCCTCCCGGAGCCAGTCGTCAAAGGACGACCCCTTGTTCTCTCGCCTCATCTTTCTGATCCTTTCATTCGTTTCAATGCCAGATCCATATCCTGCTGCGGGGTCTTCGGCGTTTTTCTTGATGAAGGCGTGCAGCAGAAACATCTCGCCTTCGTCACGCAGAAGATCACCCGGGCGATTCTTCCATCCGTAATGCTGCTCCGCTTCCCAGAGGCCACGGCCAAGGGGTCGAACCAACGGCAAGCCCACCGGCCACGAAAACTCAACATCTTTGATGTCCTGGCCGATGATCTTGCGATCCTAGGCTGGCAGATCCCTGAGCCACTCGCGCACCGGCTCCCGACCGCTCGGGGTGCGTTAGAAGCGCACGGGCAGTCGTTTGAACATCCCGTCCACAGGATACGGTACCATTTCCGGTACGGTCAATCAAGCTGTTTTGAATAAAGTGTGAACACCGTAGACCAGCAAAGGGTGGCTTCATTGAACTTGTGACAACGCCGACGCGTTGTCTATCGCTCTTTTCTAGATCTGAGAAATCTGCGTAATCTGTGGATCCTCTTCTTTGTGTGCCGCCTCTGGCCGCCGCCCCGCCCGAAAAAGCTGGTAGTGGGCTAAAAAGTGTGTTGCTAATGCTGGTGGTGGCCTGCGCAGGGGCTATAGCAATAATTTACTTGACAAGCAAAACTCAGAAGAGTACTATCTCAACTAGGCTCGAAAGTAACAGCAAGCGCGTAGGCTCCGCCGAGCTTGCCCACGGGGCTGACTTGGGGTAGATGGAAGAGGGAAGAGGGAACAGGGAAGAGGGTGGAGAAGAAATCAGAAATCAGAAATTAGAAATCAGAACCAAGGCGTTCCCCTTCTGCTTTCTAACTTCTGATCTTGGGTACCCGTTGATGGACGTACCGAACCAGCCGAAACCGAAGCGCAAGTTCGTGATGACTCCCGAGCGCAGGGCCAAGTTGCTGGCCAATCTGGAGAAGGCCCGCCTGGCACCCAAGGAGAAGGTTTACCGCAAGACGCCCAAGCGATACGCCGCCAACCTCGCCAACCTGGCCAAGGCCCACGCCAAACGCCGCCAGCAGTCGGAGAGTCAGCAGGCCGAGAACCTGCGCGCCCAACTGGAGGGCCTCTTTCCCGCTCCCCAGGTTCCCCCGCCTCCCCAGGCCCCGCTGGGCGCGCCCTACGTTCAACTGCCCGGCGCGCGACCCTCCGGCGGCCCCTCGGGCGCGGAGGAGTTGGACCAGGCCGCGGCCCTCATTGCCAAGCGTCTGCGCAAGCTCCGGGCCGCCACGCGGCGCGAAGGCC
>JGI26339J46600_10000140_pt1 | contig 25132 bp, 17 predicted proteins | sample BogFormECP12_OM1_FD_46600 | JGI IMG/M metagenome (IMG submission 46600) | reverse complement strand
GGCTTTAGACGCGAAGAGAAGAGAAATCAAAAAGTAAAAAGCAAAAATGAGCAAGCAAAAATGAAGGCGCGTGACACGTCGAGAGGATTCGTGCGTTCTGATGGCTGATGGCTGACGGCTGATGGCTGGTAGCGAGGAGAAAGCACGAATGTCACCAAAAACAGGAGCTTGAATGGTAGTATTTCGATTGCTGAATTGGGACGGCGGCAAGCAGCCTTTGCAATTCGCCGTCTGCTTTGTTGTTTCGCAGCCAAGGACGTCTCTCATAATGGTGACCCAATGTCTCGACCCACTTCTCTCATCCCGACAGCCTCAAACCTGATCGCGGCCGTATGTGTCGCGATGGCTGCATTTTCCGTAACCGTGGCCGTGGCTGCCTCGCCGCGGGAGATCTCTTTCGTGCAGTCAGCGGAGGTGGTGGACGCCTACGATCTCGTCGAGATCACGGCCCGGGTGGCTGCCCCCGACGTATCGAATCCCTTCACCGGCGCGGCGCTCGCTGGGTGGTTCGAGCGCGCGGACGGGAGCCACAGGTGGCAGGTGGAGGGCTTCTGCGATGCCGAGGACGGCAGCGTCTACCGCATCCGGTTCATGCCTCCTTCGCCCGGTGAGTACCGCTACTCCGTCGTGTACAAGCAGGGCAGCTTCGAGAAGGCGACCACGGGATCGTTTCGTGCCCGCGACGGCCACCGGCGCGGTCCGATTCGAGTGGATCCGCAATACCCCTGGCACTTCATCTGGGAAGGCACCGGCGAGCATTACTTCTTCAACGGCACCACCGCTTACTGGCTGATGGGATGGAAGGACGAACGGGTCATCGATTACAGCATCGAGAGGCTGCACAGGTTGAAGATCAATCGCCTGCGGGTGACGATCGCCGGGAGGACGAACCTATTCTATGGCGAGCCGGTGATGGTGGGGGACAACTTCACCGTCTACATCGCGCCGTGGAAGGCGGAAAACGCCGGCGATATCTACCGTCCCGGATTCGATTACACGCGCTTCCAGGTGCCGTACTGGCAGAAGTTTGATCGCGCCCTGCGGTTTGCCCGCGACCGCGACATGACCGTGTCGCTCGTTCTCGACATGAACGACGGTCGGGTCCACCCCGCCGCCGGCAGCGAAGACGAGCACCGCTTCATTCACTACGCGGTGGACCGCTTCGGCGCCTTCTCCAACATCACCTGGGACATGGGCGACGACCTTGATAGCTTCCGCAGTGACGCGTGGACGCACGAGACGGGAACGCTGATCAAACAGTGGGATCCGTACCGTCATCTGGCCACCAGCCATCCCGTGGACAATATCCACCAGGACCGAACGTCGGATTGGTTTGATTTCACGTGTTTTCAGGAGTGGTCGCGCAGCCAGCACGCTTTCATGCTGGAGGAGCGCCGTAAGCAGCAGCAGACCGGCCGCATCATTCCGCAAACCAACGAGGAGTACGGCTACGAGGATCACTACCCGCTTTGGGCGCATGGCCTCGGCTCCGAGTCGGCCGACACCCTTCGGCGCACGGCGTGGGACATCGTGATGGCGGGCGGGTACCAGACCGCCGGCGAAAGCGCGCGCCGGGGAACGAACATCTGGCCTGATACCGGCGGCGGCTGGATGAACGGCCGCGGCGACGACACCATGACCATGTTCATAGGCTATGGACGCATGGTGGATTTCTTCACCGGCTTTGAGTGGTGGAAAACGGAGCCGCACGATGAACTGGTGGATAACGGCAACTACTGCCTCGCCCAGCCGGGGAAGATCTACGCCGTCTATCTGCCGGCCGCCGGCAAGGTGACGGTTAAGCTCGAGCCCGGCCGTTACGCGGCGTTTTGGTTCGGGGCCCTCACGGGTGAGAAGATCGCGCTGCCTGAGGTCGAAGGTCCGCTGTGGACTTCGCCCGAGGCGCCCGACCGCAACGACTGGGCGCTGCTGCTCTTGCGACAATAGGCCCTCGAAAACGTACCTACAGGGTCGTTCGACCGCCGAAGACGAAGCGCCCCCGAGGAGTCCGGTGAAACTCAAAGTTGTAGTTTCTCGTACTTCTTAACAGGGACGGAGAGGAGGGTGAAATGTACTGCGGGAAGTGTGGCACACAAACTCAATTAGGGCAGACCTTCTGCAATGTGTGTGGCGAGCCGCTGGGCGCAGCGCCGACGTACCGCGTGGAAACCCGCCTGGAGCGCCACGTGAAGGTGCTCGGTATCCTGTGGCTGGCGATCTCGGCGCTACGGCTGATTCCGGGCCTCGCGATCCTGTCTTTCGGCGGTTATGCCATGCGGTTCGTTCCTTTTAACTTCCGGGGATTCGTCGCGCCGTTGGCGGCAACCATCGGCGTGCTGCTGGCCGCGAGTGGCGTCGCTGGGATTGCTGCCGGATGGGGATTGCTCGACCGTCGCCCCTGGGCGCGCGTCCTGGCGCTGGTGATGGGGGTCATATCCCTGATCCATGTGCCTTTCGGCACGGCACTAGGGATATACACGCTGTGGGTGCTGCTGCCCGGCGAATCCGAGCAGGAGTATCGGCGGCTGTCGCGGGCCGCGTAAGAAGGTGTGAGCGTTGAGAACAGAAAAGGCCACCATCAAGGCGGAGGCGCAGAAGAGGGAAAGAGACCACAGGCGGATACCATCTTTTCCCCGATGTTCCCCGTTCTTCTCGGTGCTTCGGTGTCTCCGCGTTGGAACTTCCTCCGGAATTGCTCGGCAGGTTCTGAGCCTTTCCGAAGAGCAGGGCGGTAGAAAGGGTCGGGTGGCGAATAGGGCTCTGAAACTGGTCTTGACGAATCTTCCCCCGTCACGATATGTTGACCGGCTCGGAGTCTATCCCAAGCACATCTGCTTCTGCTTATCACACGCAGAAGACATTTTTATGGAGGCCCCATGAACGCCAAGACCGTACTTGAGTTTGCCACCAACAACAACGTCAAGATGGTGGACATTCGCTTTACCGATCTGCCGGGGTTGTGGCATCACGTGTCCTATCCCCTTCACGAGCTCGACGAAGGATCGTTCGAAGACGGCTTCGGAATGGACGGTTCCAGCATCCGCGGCTGGGCCGCAATTCACGAGAGCGATATGCTGCTGGTGCCCGATCCCTCGTGGTACATGATCGACCCCTTCCTTGACACACCGACGCTGGTGATGATCGGGGACATCATCGATCCGGTGACCAAGCAGCACTATCTGAAAGACCCCCGCGACGTCGCGAAGAAGGCGGAGAACTATCTAGCCTACACGGGAATCGCGGATACCGCTTATTTCGGCGCGGAGGCGGAGTTCTTTATTTTTGACAACGTCCGCTTCGACCAGGCGCAGCAGCACGGCTATTACTTTATCGACGCCGAGGAAGGGCGCTGGAACTCCGGGCGCAAGGAGGATAACCTCGGCTACCGCCCCCGTTACAAAGAAGGCTACTTCCCGGTGCCGCCCACCGATCATTATCAGGACCTGCGCAGCGAGATGGTGCTGAAGATGGAGCAGGTGGGCTTGGACATCGAGTGCCACCACCACGAAGTAGCCACCGGCGGCCAGTGCGAAATCGACCAGCGCTTCCGGTCGCTGGTGAAGTCAGCCGACGGTATGATGCTTTACAAGTACGTCATCCGCAACACTGCCTATCAGTACGGCAAGACGGTGACCTTCATGCCTAAACCCCTCTATCAGGACAACGGTTCGGGGATGCACACGCACCAGAGCTTGTGGAAGGAAGGAAAGCCGCTCTTCGCCGGCGATCAGTATGCCGGGCTCAGCCAGATCGCTCTGTGGTACGCTGGCGGGCTGCTGAAACACGCTCCCGCGCTCGCGGCCTTGATCGCGCCCACCACCAACTCCTACAAGCGGTTGGTGCCGGGCTTCGAGGCGCCCGTCAATCTCGCTTATTCGCGGCGGAACCGCAGTGCCGCGGTCCGCATCCCGATGTACTCGGCTAGCCCCAAGGCCAAGCGCCTGGAGTTCCGTCCGCCCGACCCGTCGTGCAATCCTTACCTGGCTTTCGCCGGTATGATGATGGCCGGACTGGACGGCGTGGAAGGAAAGTTCGATCCGGGCGAGCCGCTCGACAAGGATATCTACGACCTCGGCCCCGAGGAGATGAAGGCTGTGCCCTCGATGCCCGGGTCGCTGGAGGAGTCCTTGCGCGCCCTCGAAAAGGACCACGACTTCCTGACCAAGGGCGACGTGTTCAGCGAAGAGTTGATCGAGACCTGGATCGACTACAAGATGAAGAACGAGGTCCAGGCGGTCAACACTCGACCCCATCCGTACGAGTTCGCGTTGTATTACGACATATAGGAAGTTGCTACTTGCTGGTCGTCGCGTGTCAATGAGCCGGCCTGACGGCCGCGGCGCCGGCAAGAGTAACTTTGGCAGAGACGTCGGGGCGGGCACGAAGCTCGCCCCGGTGTACGTCGCGGTGCGCCTCGTACCGGGCGGGATAACACCACGGTGAGGTTTGACACGCCGAACTGCTTTGGGGCGCCCGGCGCGGTTGCGCGCCGCACGACGGCATGATAGCATGGTGTCATGAAGCAATCGATGACCGCACCGATCGACGACGCCGAGCTCAAGGTGGTAGGGAAGAGCGGTCAGATTTCCCTCGGTAACGTTATGCCGGCAGGACGCTACGTCTCGAGCGGTTCAACGACGGACGCATCGTGCTCACGGCTGTCAGGATGGTTCCCGAGAGCCAACTGTGGACCATCGAGGCGCCCCACCGTTCCCGCATTGAACGAGGACTTGCTTGGGCGTCGGAGACGCGACCGGAGGAGACGGACATCAATACTCTTTATCTCGCTCCACCCCGATCACGATTCCGCGTACCAGCCGTAACGCCCACAAGACAACGAGCTACTGACCACCGACGACTCCTTGTATAATCCAAAAGATGCAACCTGAGTTTTCCCGAGTGCCTTTCCGGGACGCGGCCAAGGCGAAAAGCAATATCGAGCGCCTGACGCAGAAGCTGGCCTCCTCGGTGATGGGGCCGCTGGCTTCGCTACTCATGCCGTCGCCCGATCCGGACGGAGCGTTGAACCTGTTGGACCGCTACGTCCAAGGGTGCCCGCCGGAGGTGCTGGGCGCCATCGCGCGTACACCCACCGCGCTCACGTATCTGGTGGCGGTCTTCGGGTACAGCACCTTTCTGGCGGAAACGCTTCTGGCAGAGCCTGCGCTGGCGGTGCAGTTCGCGCGCGATCGCAACTTTACCAAGCTCAAGTCGCAGGAAGATCTGCTGCAGGACTTCGCCCGCTTCACGACTACCAATCCCGATCCCTGGCTTTCGTCGCAGTTGGCGCGGTTCAAGCGGCGGAACTATCTGCGCATCGCGCTGAAGGATGTGCTCGGCCTCTCCACGCTGGGGGAGACGACGCTCGAACTCTCGTCCCTGGCCGACGTGATCCTCGCTAATGCACTAAGCTTCAGCGACCAGGAATTGAGCAAACGCTACGGCAGGCCGCAGTTCCGTGACCCGCAGGGAAGGATCGCGCGCAGCGGCTTCAGCATCGTTTCGCTGGGCAAGCTGGGCGGCAATGAGCTGAACTATAGCTCGGATATCGACCTGCTCTTTCTTTACTTCCGCGACGGTGAGACCTCCGGGGGCGCGGAGCGCAGTTCGATCATTGCCAACAAAGAGTACTTTGTGCGTCTGGCTCACGCCGTAACGCGAACCGTGACCCAGACCACACCCCACGGGCAGGTGTTCCGGGTCGATCTGCGCTTGCGGCCCGAAGGCGAGCAGGGGGACCTCGCGATTTCGCTGAAGTCGGCGCTCGAATACTACAAGCACCGCGCCCGCGACTGGGAACTGCAGATGTTGATCAAAGCGCGCCATTCGGCCGGCGACGTCCGACTCACGCGCGACTTCTTGCGCGGCGTCGAGCCATATGTCTACGGCGCAGCGACGGATTTTGCCGCCGTCGAGAGCGTCCTGTGGGCTCGCGAAAAGATTTCTCCGAGACTGCGCGAGAGCCGCGGTGCCGCCATTGATGTCAAGCGCCACCGGGGCGGCATCCGCGACATCGAGTTTCTCACCCAGTGCCTGCAGCGGCTCTATGGCCGTGATGATCGCTGGGTCCGTTCTGGCGGCACGCTGCATGCGTTGCGCAAGCTGAACGACAAGGGTCAACTGGGGGACCGAGAGTTTGCCGACCTGACCACGAGTTACGAGTTTCTCCGCCAGATCGAGCACTGCGTTCAACTCGACCGCGGCCAGCAGACGCATCGGCTTCCAGCCGACGCGGGGGCGCTCGACCGCCTGGCGCGTCGCGTCGGACCGGATGGTACCGGCCGCGGCTCCCGCCCCGGCCCGGCTTTGCTCGACCGATTGCAAAAAACCTTCGACCGCGTGGACGAAATCTACCAGCGCGTCATCCACCCGCGCGCCGGGGCCGTTTCCCGCGCCACTTTTGGGCTCCAGCCGCCGCCCGCCCTGCCTGGGGACCAGGGCTCCCATTCCTATGCAGCGACGCTGAGCTTTCTCGAGGTGCAAGCCCCGGACCTAGCGGCCGTGGTGAGGGACGCCTCCCTTTCGGAGCGCGCCCGGCCGGCCGTCGCCCGATTGTTTGCAGCCTTGCTGGGCACGGCGGAACGATTCGCTCTGGCTCGACACCAGCCGCAGCAATTGAGGTGCGCACTGGAAGTCATGGCGACGAGCGACTACTTGGCTGAATTGCTCATACGTCATCCTGAAGACTTGCTGGCTCTCGACTCGATGGGCCCCGCGTTCCTCGATCCCGTGAGCGTCACAGCGGAAGCCGAGTCGGCGCCAGCGGACCAAATGGAGATCCCTCTCGATCGCGCGTTGCGGCTCTCGCCCCCGGAGCCGTTCCCATGGGCAACGGAAGGCAACCTGGACCTCCGCCAACAGATGGCTTTGCTCAGGAAACAGTACAGGGCGGGCGTGATGGCTCTGGGGGCACGCGATGTAACCGGCTTCGATTCGGTCTTCGCCTCGCTGGCGCGTTGGTCCGCGCTGGCTTCGCAGGCGGTAGCCACAGCCCTGCGCGTCGCGGCCAGCCCGCCGGGGGGCACGAAGACGGAGATGCCGCTGGCCGTGCTCGGGCTGGGACGACTCGGCTTGCAAGAGTTTGACTTGGGTTCGGACGCGGACTTGGTCTTCGTAGCTCCCGCCGGAGCATTACGTGACGACATTGCTCGCTGGACTCATTTCGCAGAGAGAACCATCGAGATATTATCCAGCTACACGAGTGACGGTACCGTTTTCGCCGTGGACACCCGCTTGCGCCCGCGCGGCCAAGAAGGAGATCTGGTGGTGACGGAAGATGCACTCTCAGGCTATGTCGCCAGGGATGCACATGTTTGGGAGGCCCTGACTTACTTGAAGGCTTGTCCCGTCGCCGGCGACCGCGAGCTGGGCGCACGGGCAGTCCAGCGGCTGCTTCTCGGCGTATTCGACCGTTTCGCTGGTTATCCGCAACTTGAGACTGAACTCCACCAGATGCGGCGTAGACTGGAAAGAGAAGTCCTGGTCCCGCCGTCGAACACCAAGACGGCGCCGGGCGGATACTACGACGTGGACTTTGCGGTCTCCTACCTTCGCCTGCGTCATCGCGTGGAACTTCCTGCGGGCGCCAATTCACCGGAGCAGGTCGCGGCCCTTCGAGGCATGGATTTGATTGACGCCGCCGATGCACGCACGCTCGCTGATGGCGCGGCCTTCCTGCGCTCAGTCGATCACGCCATCCGGCTGGCCACTGGGAGAGCGGCCGACGGTCTGCCCGAACATGTTGGCCACGCTGAAGCGGTTGAGGATCTTGCCGGCCGATGGAGACTCACCGTTGCGGGCGAATCCCTGGCGCAGCGTTTGCGCGAGACCCAGCAAGAAGTGCGGTACGTCTATCGCCGGCTGGTGGAGTCCGAGTAAGCCCACGATCCGTGGCGGATGACAAGTGGCGAGTCTCGAGCGAAAAAGGAAACGAAGGGCAACTTAATGAACGTCCTGCTCGCCACTCGCCACTTGTCACTCGTCACGGTCTCGGAGATAATCAGTCGCGATGTCATCCACACAGAGTCCAGACTGGGTCCAGCGCCTCGGCAACTTCGGAGAGGCCCTGGGCGAAGAACTAACCGCCGCCATCAGCCGGGTCCGGACTTTCTGGCAGCGCGTCTCTGACGGCCAGCGGCTCCAGGAACTCTGGGCGGACTTCAGGGCGGAAGCGCAGGCGAGCTACAAATTCTACTCGAACGACGTCGATTGGGAAAAACTCGAGAGCTCGCGCGGAGCCATGCGGGCTCTCAAGATTGGCCAGGCACTCTTCTGGGCCATGTTGTGGAAGCTCTCGCCGGCGCGACGCGTCTTCCTGCTGATTGCCTGCGTGTTCATCGTGCTGGCCATCTTTGGCCCGGGGGGTCTTTACATCGTCATGGCGATCGCGTCGCTCCTGTTTCTGCTGGCTCTGGAGCTCGGTGATCGCGTGACGATGAAGCGCGACCTGGAGATCGCGCGCGAAATCCAGCATTGGCTGGTGCCGGAAAAGCCGCCGACGATTCCCGGACTCGACATCGCCTTTCGCACGCGACCCCAGAATACGGTGGCGGGCGATTACTACGACGCCTTCCTTCGTTCCGACGACCCCGGTTCGCTGGCGTCCCGGCGATTGCTGTTGGTGGTGGCCGACGTGGCGGGCAAAAGCGTCCCGGCGGCTCTGCTCATGGCTACCTTCCAGGCCAGCTTGCAGACGCTGGCCGCCGCGCCCACCACCCTGCTCGACCTCGTCCTGGCGCTGAACCGATACGCCTGCGCCCACAGCCTGGGCGGCGCACGTTTCACTACCGCTTTCCTTGCCGAGCTGGACCTGGATACTCACGCTCTCACTTATATCAGCGCCGGCCATAATCCCCCGGTGCTGCGGCGAGCCTCCGGCGCAGTCGAGCGCCTGGAGGCAGGCGGGCTGCCGCTCGGCATCAGGGCCGCCGCTTCGTACGAGTCCGGTGGCTGCGTCTTGAAGCCGGGCGATCTGCTGACCATCTTCACCGACGGAGTCGTGGAGGCGGAGAACTCGGCAGGGGACGAATACGGCGAAGACCGCATGCTGGGCCTGCTGGCGGCCGCCGTGCCGGGCGAAAGCGCCGCCGCCACCCTGAATCGCTTGATGGATTCTGTGGACACTTTTGTCGGCGCCACCCGACAGCACGACGACATCACTTGCCTCATCTTACGATGTCAGTGAACTCGGCATTCCGAACTCGCCCCAACCCTGGCCGGGGTTCGGGATTCGGGATTCGGAGTTCGCAGATAGAAGACGGCCAACCGGCGGCGGTTTTCTGCGAACCCCGAATCCCAAACCCCCTTCGCCCCCCCCCGCTCAAAATCTTATCCCCTAGCCCAGGCCGATCACGCCCACCAGTTCCTTCACCGAGGCGGCTGATTTCTCGAGTGCTGCCTGCTCTTCCGCAGTCAGTTTGATCTCAATGATCTGCTCGATGCCCTTGGCCCCCAGCTTCACCGGCACACCCACAAACAAGCCGCTGATTCCATACTCGCCTTCGAGGTACGCCGCACACGGCAGAATCTTCTTGCGGTCGTTAAAGATGGCATCGATCATTTCCGCCACCGCCGCCGAGGGCGCATAGTAGGCGCTGCCCGTCTTCAAGTAGTTAACAATCTCGGCGCCGCCGTTGCGAGTGCGGGTGATGATCTTGTCGAGTTGGTCCCGCGGCATCAAATCGGCCACCGGAATGCCAGCCACCGTCGTATAGCGAGGCACGGGCACCATCGTATCGCCGTGCCCGCCGAGCACGAACCCCTGCACGTCCCGCACGGAAACGCTGAGCGCGTCGGCAATGAACGTCCGATAGCGCGCCGTATCCAGCACGCCCGCCATGCCGATTACCCGGTTCTTGGAAAACCCGCTCACCTTGTAGGCCGTCTGGGCCATGGCGTCGAGGGGGTTGGTGACCACAATCAGAAAGCAGTCCGGCGAATGCTTCACCACCTGTTCCACCGTCCCCTTCACCACGTCGTAGTTGGCCTTCAGCAGGTCGTCGCGGCTCATGCCCGGCTTGCGCGGGAAGCCTGCCGTGATCACCACCAGGTCGGAGTTCGCCGTATCCGCGTAGTCGTTGGTGCCGCGTACCTTGACGTCATAACCCTCCACCGGGCCGGCCTCCAGCAGGTCAAGCGCCTTGCCCTGCGGCACGCCCTCGATGATATCGATCATGACCACGTCCGCGAGTTGCTTGTCTGCCAGGCGATGGGCTAGTGTAGCGCCCACGTTTCCCGAACCGACCACCGTTACTTTCTTGCGCATGTCTTCCCTCCTGGACCAGGTAGATAGTAGGCGGTATACGGAATATGGGGAAGAACGGTAGATGGTAGGGCGCATACGGGAGCATAATCCGTAAGCCGTCTGCTACGCGTGTATCGTGTATCACCTGACATCTATGCGTCCTTCCCATACGCGGTCTACGATCTGCCGTTGACCCCTCTTCCCCATATGCCGTCTACCATCTACCGTCTACCTGGTTTTTCCCGTCTGCCGTCTACCCTGTTTTCATATTCTCGATCATGGCGCTGGCGAAAGCGCTGGTGCCTAACTTCTGCACCTTCTCGATGCCTTCCATGCTCATCAGACGCTCGAGGTCGTAGGTGACCCTTCGCTGGCAGATGGCCTCGGCGAGCGACTTCTCAATCATGTCGCCGACCTCCGACCAGCCGATGAATTCAAACATCAGCGCGCCGGAGCGGATTACTGCCGCGGGGTTGATCACATCTTTGTCGGCGTACCGTGGCGCCGTGCCGTGGGTCGCCTCAAAGACGCCGTGCTCGTCGCCGATATTGGCGCCTGGCGCCAGTCCCAGGCCGCCGATCTGCGCGGCGCACGCGTCCGAGAGATAGTCGCCGTTCAGGTTCGGCGTTGCCACCACTTCGTATTCGTCGGCCCGAGTCAAAATCTGCTGCAACATCGAGTCGGCAATGCGATCGTTGATCAGCACCTTGTTTTTCCACTGCCCGTTGCCGTGCGTGGAATAAATCGCATCCAGGCACGCCTTCACTTCCGCCGCCACTTGCCGCTGGAATTCGGCTGACGCCATCTCAATGCCCGGTTCGATCTGCGCGGCGACCGCCTCCGCGGCGAGACGGGGATCCCGGTCCTTGGCGTCGAGAATCCAGCTCTCGCGCTCGGTTACCACGTGCTCGCGAAACTCACTCGTGGCCACCCGGTAGCCCCAGTCGCGAAAGGCGCCCTCGGTGAACTTCATGATGTTGCCCTTGTGAATCAGGCTCACCCGCTTGTGACCGTGATCGAGAGCGTAGCGAATGGCGCGCCGCACGAGCTGGCTGGTAGCCTTCACCGAGATGGGCTTGATGCCGATGCCCGAGTCAAGGCGGACCTGCTTCTTGATTTTGTCCTCCCGCAGCATCGCGTTGACGAACTCGATCACCCGCGCGGACTGTGGCGTGCCTTCGCGCCATTCGATGCCGGCGTAAACATCCTCGGTGTTCTCGCGGAAAATGATGATGTTCATCCGCTCCGGATGCCGGACGGGCGACGGCACGCCGGGGATGTACTTCACCGGCCGCCAGCACGCGTAGAGATTGAGCAACTGGCGCAGGGCAACGTTCAAGCTGCGGATGCCGCCGCCAACGGGGGTGGTCAGCGGCCCTTTAATGGCGATGCGAAACTCCCGGATAGCGTCGAGCGTCCCCTGCGGCAGCCACTCTCCGAACTGCCGAAAAGCCTTCTCACCCGCAAACACCTCATACCAAACGACGCGACGCCTGCCGCCAAAGGCACGTTCCACCGCGGCGTCAAAAACGCGCCGCGAAGCCTTCCAGATGTCGCGGCCCGTTCCGTCGCCTTCGATGTAAGGGATGATGGGATTATCCGGCACCACGAACTTGCCGTCGGCAAAACCGATGGTCGCACCATCAGCCGGAACGGGAACACCATTGTAAGACGTCATCAAACCTCCCAAAGTGACGAGTGGCAGGTGACAAGTTGACGCGCAAAGACTTGTCACGCGTCACTGCTTCTTCACTGCTGTCGTACAAAGTTGAGCAGACCACCTGCGAGCATGATGTGGCGTTGGCGCTCGCTCAAGTTGTACTTCACCGGAAACTCGTAACCTTGCGTGACGTTTTTCACCTTGAAGAAATTGCCTGCCGCCAGCGCTTGCCGGACCCCCACCATCTCGAGTTGATCGTCCGCGTTCACCCGATCGTAGTCACTCTCGTCCTCAAAAACCAGGGGCAGGATGCCGAAGTTAATCAGGTTGGACCAGTGAATGCGCGCGAACGACTTGGCGATGACGCCTTTCACGCCCAGGTACATCGGCGCCAGCGCCGCGTGCTCGCGGCTGGACCCCTGGCCGTAGTTGCTGCCGCCCACGATGAAGCCGCCGCCCGCCTCCTTGGCACGCTTGGGGAACGTGGGATCAACGCGGCTGAACACGTACTCGGAAATCGCCGGAATGTTCGAGCGCAGCGGCAGGATCTTGGCGCCGGCAGGCATGATCTCGTCGGTGGAGATATTGTCGCCCACCTTGATCAGGACCTTGCCTTCTACGCGATCGCCCAGCGGCGTAGCAATGGGCAGCGGCTTGATGTTAGGGCCGCGAAGAATCTCGACCGTGTCGGGACTCAGCGACGGGGGCACGATCATTCGATCGTCCACCAGGAACTTTTCCGGCCACGCGATTTCGGGGTAGTCGCCTAGCTCGCGCGGATCGGTAATCACGCCGAAAACGGCGCACGCGGCTGCCGTCTCCGGGCTGCCGAGATAGACCTTGTCGTTGGGCGTGCCGCTGCGGCCGGGGAAATTGCGATTGAAGCTGCGCACCGAAACCGCGTTGGTGCCCGGCGCCTGGCCCATGCCGATGCAAGGCCCGCACGCCGATTCCAGAATGCGCGCGCCGGCGCCGATCATATCCGTTAACCCACCGGCTCGGCTCACCATCTCGAACACCTGGCGCGAGCCCGGCGTCACCACCATGCTCACTTCCGGGTTCACGATGCGCCCGCGCAGAATCGCCGCCACGGTCATGAGGTCGTGGAACGACGAATTGGTGCAGCTTCCCACGGCCACCTGTTGCACCTTGAGGCCTTTCACCTGATGCACGGGAACCACGTTGTCGGGGCTCTGCGGCTGGGCGATGAGGGGCTCGAGCCGGTCGAGATCGATCACGATGTGCTCGTCGTAAGTGGCATCCGGATCGGGAGCCGCCGGCTTCCACGCCTCTTCCCTGCCTTGCGCGCGCAGGTATTCACGCGTGCGCTCGTCGCTGGGGAAGATCGACGTCGTGGCACCCAGCTCCGCCCCCATGTTGGTGATGGTGCCGCGCTCCGGAACCTTCAATTGCGCGACGCCGTCGCCATAATACTGAAATATGCGGCCCACGCCGCCCTTCACGGTGAGCCGTCGCAGCATTTCCAGGATAATATCCTTGCCCGTCACCCAGGGCTGGAGCTTGCCCCGCAGTTCAACGCCGACGATTTTCGGCATGGTGAGATAGAAGGCGCCGCCCCCCATCGCCACCGCCACATCCAGGCCGCCGGCGCCGATGGCCAGCGCGCCCATGCCGCCGCTGGTGGGCGTGTGCGAGTCCGATCCCACCAGCGTTACTCCGGGCCGCGAGAAGCGCTCCAGGTGGACCTGGTGGCAGATGCCGTTGCCGGGCCGCGAGAAGTAGACGCCGTGCTTGGCGGCCACCGTCTGCAGAAATCGGTGGTCGTCGGCGTTCTCAAAGCCGGTCTGGAGCATGTTGTGATCGACGTAGCTCACGGAAAGCTGCGTCTTCACACTCGGAATTCCCATCGCCTCGAATTGGAGGTAAGCCATGGTGCCGGTGGCGTCCTGCGTGAGAGTCTGATCGATGCGAATCCCGACCTCCTCACCGGCCTTGAGGTGCCCTTCCACCAGATGTTCTTCTAGAATCTTCTGAACCAGGTTTTGTGACATGATGACCTCCGAGCTGTGGATAATCGACTGGGGCTCGAACCATGAAGCGATTTGGACCGCAGGCCCTACTCTTCAGGATAGCATCGAGAATCGAAATTCGAAACTCGAAATTCGTGCAGAGGTACACGAAGAGATGGAGCGTCGCAACACGCTGAAATCAGCAAGGATAGGCTGGCGGAGAGGGTGGGATTCGAACCCTGCCGGCCCTTTAGTTCTCCGTAAGATACAGATTCCAGATTGCCACACATGCCAAGAATACCATACTTGCCGCCGCCCATTGCACGCTATTGCACGCTGGAAGTCCGCTGCCGCCTCCCCTGGCGGCCTGGATCGGTTCGTGTCTAGCCGGCATGTCCAGTCTATATACAGCCTCATGAGACTGCTTCCTCGTTCGGAGCGCCCAGTCAGGCCGCTGATTGTCGGAGCCAACTGAAACTTCCCGGATTCCGCCATGTCTCATTCGCATTAGTGGCGGGCCGTTGAACACGGCGGGCCGGGCCCTCCTCTTTGCGCCGCGACTTCGGTTCCCGTGCCGGCGCGAGGCTGTTGTTGGCGAGACAAGCCCCACCGGTAAAGGCTTGAAAACTCCCCTCTCCATTTGCCGGCGCCTATGCACCCGAATTGAATTTTGGACCGAATCCACAAGGAGACTGTTTGGAGCCGCGGGCATTCTCTTGCCACACTTGAGAGACCTCCTCATTTCGACAAGCGACCGTCTGCCACAGTTCACGGGTGGAGATGCAGTCCGTCACGACGGCCAGAGATTTCGAAAGGAAAGGGAGTGCAGCCAAATGTCACAGAATGGAGTCAACAAAGTCATCTTTTTGGGCCGAGCGGGTCAGAAGCCGGAGGTCAAATTCACGTCCGGTGGGAAGCCTGTGGCCAATTTCTCCGTGGCCATCAACGAGACTTACAAGAATGGCGACGGTGGAAAGCAGGAACGTGTGCAGTGGGTTCGCTGCGTCGCTTGGCAGCGCCTTGCAGAAATTTGCGGCGAATACATTGACAAGGGCCGTGAACTCTTCATCGAGGGCCGGTTGCAGACGCGGAAGTACACCGACCGCAACCAGGAAGAAAGAACCGTGACGGAGGTCGTCGTTTCGCAACTGCGGTTGGTGGGCGGAGCAAGGCATGGAAACGGAAGTGGGCCTACTCAGCCCGATTCCGCCGCGCCTTCGACCAGGCAGGCCGAAGACGTTGAAGACTGCCCGTTCTGAGATTGAGAACGTGATAAGTGCTGTCTTCAGGTCTGCCTTCGCCCCCCAAAATACGTAATCCACTGGAACAAAACAACCGAGAAGGAGGAATCATGTTCGTTGAATTGATGCCTATGCTGGCAGGCCGCACGGTAATGATCACTGTCGCCCGCGAGAATGACACGACGTTGCGTGTGAACGTTCTGCCTACCAGATCCGGCGATAACGAGAACCCCGCACTCGCCACACCGTTGAGCTACACGGGGAGGCCGGAAGAACTCGACGCTCAATTGGGCCGCGAACTGGCAGGCTACGTTGATTGTCACCGGGCTCTTGGCAGCACGTTGGCCGCAGCAAAAGCAGAAATGGAAGCGGCTGCCAAGGCAGCTCAAGAAGAGGCGAGGAAGAAGGCTGAGGAGCGGAAGAAGAGGGCTGAAAAGCCCACCGACAAACCCGCTGACACCGTTCCTTCGACGGTTCCGACACCCCCCGCACCGCTGGCGACCGCAAGCTTGTTCGGGGACTCACAACCCACGGCGAATCCGACAGGATCTGGAATGCCCGGTTAAGAAACAGTCCGGGCATCCAAATCAATGACAAGCGCCTTTCCGGTGTTAGCACCCGCACAATTCTTGCCACTTCTTGGCGATTTCCTGTGTAGTCGAAGAATCTGTCATCGGGTAGGGCACTTCTGCGGGTAGGGCATTATACGACCAAGTGGATTGTTCCGAACCTGCTGGCACAGCCCGCGTCCTGTTAACCACTATCAGCCCCGAACCCGAACCTGCCCTCCGGGTCATTCGATAGCCGGGAGACTGCACCCGCTAAGAGGCAGCCGTCTTCACCGCTCGCCGTTGCCTAGGGCGATATAATGAGGAAATGGTTCGGACACTAACCGAGGACGAGGTTATCGACGCGGTGATCGGTTTCCTGAAGCGGGAAGGGTGGCAATTCAAATCGCGAGCCACTGCCCACCAGCATGGCTTCGATATCGAGGCCGTGCGAAACGCTGAGCGCCTTTATCGTTGAGGCGAAGGGCGCAGGAAGTTCGAAGGACCATACTCGGCGTTACGGTCTGGAGTTCAGCAAGAACCAAGTATTCGACCATGTCGCCAAGGCAATCCTCAAGGCCCTGCGGGTCGTAGCAGGCGGCGAGACGCGCGCTGCGATCGCGTTCCCTGACAACAAGAACCACCGTGAGGAAGTGGAAAAGGTGCGCGCACCGTTGATGGCGCTCGGCATCGAGATCTTCTGGGTTTCCTCAGATGGAACAGCCAGAGCGGAAGGGCGAAGAGCTCGTAGTGCGGGAGCCGGGAATGGCTCATAAGAGCACGGCCAGGCAGCCGGATAACGCACTCTGCTTCGTGCAGTTCATGCACCCGGGCGCTTGCTCCGATGCACGGGTTACTACCCGGGTCCGGCACCGGCCGGGGGCTTCGCCGGCGCTATTCGGGCGTCACCTGATGAATCTCGGCGCTTTCGTGTCGCTTGAGGACATTTCCGACGCGCTTCCGCCTTACCAGGAGGAGGTTGTCGGCGTCGAGATGGACCAGACACTGACGGTAGCGTACGAGAAGTTGGAAGAGGACATCAAGGCTGCCTTGCGCGAGCATCGAGGCAATCAGTCGGTGATCAGCGTGGCATTGAATGCGCTGCTGGCCTATCCTGATCGACCCTATGGATTCGGAGACTTGCTGGGACGCGAGTTCAACCCCGATACCGGGCGGCGTGAATCGTTCCTGATTGCGGCGACACGGGACCTGGACGAAAACTTCGTCTACGCCAAAGAACGACGGATGTTGGAGGAAATCAGGGCTTCGCTGAACCGTGGACGGAAAGTACAGGTCTACGCGGTCTACACACAGAAACGGGACGTCACGCGACGCCTGGAGAATATCCTGGCAAAGGATGGGATCAGGGTAGCTGTGCTGACAACCCAGGTTGCGCCGGAAGAACGCGAAGCCTGGTATGAACGCCAGTTGCGTGCTGGGGTCGAGGTGGTGATCGGGCATCCGCGCCTCACCCAGACCGGGCTAGATCTCTTGTCTTTTCCCGATATCTTTTTTGCCGAGACGGGCTATTCGATCTACACTTTGCGGCAGGCCAGCCGACGCTCTTGGCGGATCGGGCAGCGCCACAACGTCAACGTTAAATTCTTCTACTACACCGGCACGATGCAGGAGGCTTGCCTGCGTCTGATGGGAAAGAAGCTCCTGGTCTCCTTGGCGATGGAAGGAAAGTTCGCGAACGAGGGCCTTCAGGCGATTGGCGAGGGCGACGATATCCTGATGGCGATGGCTCGGGAGTTAGTCACCGAGAAAGGGATCGGCGAATCAGCCGATGCAGTGTGGAACCAGCTGCAAAAGCAACAGGCGGAAGTACTTGGAGGGCGCACCGTCGACGCTTCGGTGACGGACACGGAGCCAGAAGTCGTCGTCGGGCCGGAAGCGATCATTCCGGCTACACCCGTTCCCGAAGTTGTGACGCAGTTGCTGATTTTCGGCGCTTCGCTCGAAAGCGTGCAGCGGCGGAAGGTGTCGCGTCGACCCGGTGTTGCTACGGACAGGTCGAACCAGTTGACGCTGTTCTGAAATTGCTAAAGTGAGGTCAGGTATGGCCGAGAAGGACTTCTTCATCGCTAGCCTACCGCAGGATGGTATCGTCACCTTTCTGGCGATGGTCAGGGAAAAGGAACTGAAACCGAAGCGAAACGGCGGAGTCTACCTGCATCTTGTGCTGGCCGATCGCACGGGTGAGGTGACCGCCAAAATCTGGGATTCTCCCCAAGAGACGTCTGCTCTGTTCGAGCGCGACGATATCGTGAAGGTGCGCGGCACGATCGAACTCTACAACGACCGCCCGCAGCTAATCGTGCAACGGATCCGGCGATGCGAGGAGAAAGAGTTTCAGGAAGCCGACTTCTACCCCGCTTCGGCCCGCGACCCGGAGGATATGTTCGCCGAGTTGCGAGGGTTTGTTAAGTCCGTTGTGAATGAGAGCGTGCGCTCGCTCTTGCAATCACTTCTCGATGACTCCGACATCGTACCGGCGCTCAAGGTTGCGCCAGCCGCGATGCGCGTGCACCACGCCTACCGAGCCGGCCTTCTCGATCACTCATTATCGCTCTGCCAGCTCGTCGAGGTGCTCGTTCAGAAGTACCCGCGACTCAACCGTGATTGGCTGATCGCCGGCGCCGTCCTTCATGATATCGGAAAGGTCGAGGAATTGGGAACATCGCGCCGCCTGGGGTACACCACGCGGGGGCAGTTGGTGGGTCACGTGGCGCTGGGCTTGGAAATCCTGGAGCGACACCTCTCAGCAATGCCTGACTTTCCGGTGGAGATAAAGAGCATCCTCCAACACCTGATCGTCAGTCATCACGGGGAAATCGGGAAGGGCGCCCTGCGAGCACCGATGTTCCCGGAGGCCCTGGTTCTCTCAATCATCGACTTGCTGGACGCGCGGCTGGAGCAAGCATGGCGGTTGATCGACCAGACGCCCGCGGGTGAGGAGTGGACCGCTTACGTCCCCTCGCTGGAGCGGCAACTGTACCGCGGGTGCCCAGTCGAAGCAGAGGTTGGTTTTGACAAGCCGCCAGGACACACGCACGCGTCATGCACTGAGACGAGGGGACCGGTCACTACAGTGGCCGGGACCGGCACTAACGGCCATCTTGGCGGTCGGCTGGCGCAGTCGAATTAGGTCGATATCCGCACAGACCACCCGGCTCATGCATGGACGCCCGGAATTGACCTGACCCAACTCCGGCCAAGCCGACCACACGAGAGCCCACTTCCCAAGCCGAATCCCAAACCCGCGACACCCACGAACAGGATGTGCACCCGGTGGGGTCAGGACAGGGCGCCTGCATCGCACGTGAAGGTGGCCACACCGGCTCCCGTTTCCCGGGCCCTACACCTTTCGCGTCCGGCCATCGGATGCGGGGACCTCCCGGCGGCGTGGGGGTGGTGGTGGTGGTGTGGTGGTGGTTATTGGTGGGGGGAGGGAAATGCGCGTGTGTCCTGGTCCTCACTCACACACACTATCTCTCCTCCACTCGATCTTCTTGTTCTGCGGCTGCCGGTGTGACTTCCGGTGATAAACGGCACACTGCGCGAGCCCGGCACCCCAAAGCTCAAGGAGAGCCACGTGTAACTTTGAGTATAACCTTGCCGGAATAAACCATATCCTTGCCGCGTCGGAGGGCAGAAGTCCTTTGTTTCCAAGGGAAGAAAATCGCAGGAGAGTGAGGCCCTAAAGCATATTGGTGCCGCGAGTCCATTCTAAAGCATATCCTTGCCGCGAGTCCGAATAAGGCCCCGGCCAAAGAACGCCGCCTTCTCGAAGGATGGGGAAACGCACACCGGCGTCCGATAGAGTCCGCAACCAGCAGAAGAAGGCTGGGGAAACGAGCAAGGAGGGATGGCGAGGTGTTCGAAGAATCGAATGGGAAACGGGTCAAACGGCTGGTTGACTCCATCCCGAAGGCGCACACGTGGCTGCCAGACGGCATGGTCGCACTTGGAGTGCGAAACTGCAGTTGCAAACGGGCGGATGGGGCTTATACTCTTGGCTGCCGGGAGCCAAAAAGGAAATACCGGCTGACATGGCTATCGATTCTTGATCTCGACTTCTCGTTTGGCTAGTCTAGCCGGGTTGGGATAGGTAGGTGCTGGGATGGAAAGGTTGTGGCAGGACGCCCGCTACAGTCTTCGAATGCTGGGAAAATCTCCGGGGTTTACAGCGATCGCCATTCTGACGCTCGCACTCGGCATCGGGGCGAACACCGCTATTTTCACCCTGATTGACGCCGTTATGCTGCGCTCGCTCCCGGTGCGCCACCCGGAGCGGGTGGCGGTCTTCAAGTGGAAGGCGCGCAACGACCCGAAATATCATGGCTACAGCAGCTTTGGCGACTGTGGCCGCAGCGGAGCAGGTTCCGGCTGCTCGTTCTCGGTTCCGCTCTTCGACGCCATGCGAAAGCAGGCGAGCGTTTTTTCCGGCCTCACCGCCATCGCGGGTCCGATGCAGGTGGTTCTGAGCGGCAATGGCGCACCGAGCATGGCGCGAGGAGAAATCGTCTCCGGCGGCTTCTTCTCGACGCTTGGTGTGAATACGATTCTTGGGCGGGCACTCGGCCCGGCTGACGATTCGCCGTCGGCTGCGCCTGCGGTGGTCCTGAGCCATGCCTACTGGCAAAAAGCGTTCGGCGGCGATCGCTCGGTCCTCGGCCGCACGATTCGCTTGAACGGCGCTGAGTTCACTATCGTTGGCGTCACCGACCCGCATTTCACGAACCTCGCGCCCGGCAAGACGCAGGATTTCTTTCTCGCCTTGTGGTCAGCGTCGGCGCTCAACGTGCGGTGGTTAAGAGGGCCGGAGATCATGGCCGATTCCCAGAGTTGGTGGCTCGTCATCCTGGGGCGGCTGAAGGACGGAGTTTCGATCGGCCAGGCGCAGGCCGCCGCCACGTCGATTTTCCGCAACCAGGTGCTTCACGGCGCGAAGCCCCTTTCAACAGAAGCGGATGATCCGGCCATTGTGCTCACGCCGGCGCCGGAAGGGCTCACCGGCCAGCGCGGCAGGTTTTCCACTCTGCTCTATGTCTTGATGGCTGCGGTTGGATTCGTCCTGCTGATTGCGTGCGCCAACGTTGCCGGACTGATGCTGGCGCGGTCGGCCGCGCGCCAGAAGGAAATCGCTGTGCGGCTGGCATTGGGTGCGGGCCGCCGCCGGATGGTGCGGCAGTTGCTGACCGAAAGCCTCATGCTCTCCCTCATCGGCGGCGCGCTGGTGATCGCGCAGGTCGCACTCTCGATCCTGGTGCTGATTGGAGCGGGATTGCTGGTGCGCACGCTCCAAAATTTGCGCGACATCAACCCGGGCTTCGACACGCAGAACGTTTTGATCTTCGGAATTGATCCGACGCTTTCGGGCTACAAGGAGGCGGAAATCCAGAGCCTGTACCGCGACCTGCAGGACCGCTTCGCCGCCATTCCCGGTGTTCTCTCGGCCACCTACGCGTCCGATCCGCTTCTGAGCGGTTCCTTGTGGACCACCGACGTTCATTTACCCGGACAGCCGGAGAAATCCAGCGTGGAGACGGACACGCTCGCCGTGGGGCCCGGATTCTTCTCCACCATGCACGTTCGCCTTCTTGCCGGGCGCGCGTTCAATTCTTCCGATTTCAGCGCCGCGTCGGCGACGGATGCGTCGCAAAAAGCCGTCGAGGAAGCGTCCCGAAAGCCCGCCTCCCCGGGCACGCCCGGCGCCGTTCCCCAAACGCCTCCCGGAGCAGGCGCGCCGATTCCGGTGATCGTCAATGATGCCTTCGCGAGACAGTACTTCGGCAGACAGAACCCGCTGGGCCGGCATCTGGACGATTCCGAGGGCGATGAGCCGCGCACGGCGCCGAAATCCGCCGGCTATCAAATCATCGGCGTGGCGGGAAGCACGAAATACAGTGACCTGCGCCGCGAAATTCACCCGGCCATGTATCGCCCGCTTACCGGCGGCGGCGCGCATTTCGAGTTGCGCACGGCAACCGCGCCCACTGCCCTGGTTCCCCTCGTCCGCGATATCGTTAATCGCGCGGACGCCAATCTGCCGATCTTCGACGTCGCGACGCAATCGGAGCGAATCGAGCAATTGCTGTCGCAGGAAAGGATCGTGGCGCGCCTCGCGAGCTTCTTTGGCGTGATCGCGCTCGTGCTGGCCTGCATCGGTCTCTACGGGCTGCTTTCCTACGATGTGGCGCGCCGGACGCGAGAAATCGGTGTCCGCATGGCGCTGGGCGCGCGTCAACGCGAGGTGCTGCGCCTCGTCGTGGGGCAGGGGATCTTCCTGGTGCTGGCGGGGGCAGGGTTCGGTATCGCCGCGGCATTCGGGGTGACGCGTTACCTCGCCAGCCTTCTCTACGGCGTGCGTCCATTAGATCCCTTGACGTTCATCGCGGTCGCGATTCTGCTGTTCGTGGTTGCGATCGCCGCATGTCTCGTCCCGGCACGCCGCGCCATGAGCGTTGACCCCATGGTCGCGCTGCGGTACGAGTGAACGGTACGCCGACATCGGAAGATCCAGCAACGCTTCACACAAAGCCGCGAAGGCACGGAGAAGAGCCTACGTTGGGATTTCGCAGTTCGGGGCTCGAACTGCATCAGGCCGGATTGAGGCGGTGCTCAATCTGGAGAGCCAATACCTCGAACGTCGCGTTTGCGAACAATTCGGGTTTACTTCCACAATCTTCCGAACGTCAGATCGTACGTAACCGGGTTGAACCTGCCAAACCCGGTGTCGGGTGCGAACGTGATCTCGCCGAGTTAGGCCTACTCTCCAGATCGCAAAAATCAACCCGTACGAAGGTAAATTCACGTCCGATCTTTTCCGCAGCCCGCGCATCTCCCTGAAATCCTCCGGACGCTCGACATCTTGCGTTTCTAAGAGATACTCCAACGAAAACGGCTGACGTACCCAGTCGCGATTATAGAAGACCCGTTTGTGTTGCGTCGCTCTATCCGTATCGACTTGCCCAAACTGCGCCCTCCCATCGAACACGAAGAATTTGTAGTCGATTCGTCCCACGTCTGGATGGATTGCCTCGCAACGGCTCAACCAAAATCTGACGCTCGATCTCGTTATACCAGCCTTCTTGTAGATACTTAATCCACGCTTAATGCGATAAGAGAGTATCGGCGGCCGCCGAGGACCAGTTCCACCCGATTAAACACACGAGCAGAGATTGGCCGCTTATCGGGCACCCTTCCACTACTTTCGGACCGCCGGAATCTGTTATGTGGAGAAGACTCAGGTCTGAATCCACGCACGCCGGCCAGACACCGCTACCGATATCCGGGGACAACGTTCGCCATTCAACTTGTGTGGCGGCCATTCATGATATCGTTACCCGCGCGGGAGGACCGGTATGAAGCACTTGACACCGACGGTGTCTGCTGTGGGCCTTGTCACGGTTGCGGTTATATGTCTGGTGGTAGCGCGACACGCTTCCGCGACCGCCGCAGAAAGGACGCCCGCGCTGGCCACGCGCGCCGCGGTCGCCTTCGATAAGTCCCCGCCGTTGGGCGCGATGGCGCAGTTTATCCCCGATAAGCCGGTGGTTGTTCATCCCGCAGTAGAGAGCCGGCCGGAACGGCAAGGCGCGACGGAAGGCCCGGGCACGGGCTTGGGGACGACTCCGCCTCCTCCACCCGCACCCGAGATCAACGCCGCTGGTGCCGCCGTCGAGCAGACGACCCAGGGCACGCGTCCCGCGATTGAGCCGGCAGCCAGCTTTGACGGGCTGGGCAACGGTTTTGCCGGTCACGAATACCCCGGTGCTGGCAACGCAGCCGAGGCCGACGGAGGCCGCGGCGGGAGCCGTGGCGGGATTGATATCAGCCTGGCCGTCGGTCCCGACCATATCTTCGAGATTCTTGATGGCAACATGGCCGTGTTCACCAAGAAGGGTAAGAAGTACGCCGCGACCGGCAAGCTGCTCTACGGCGCCGTGCCCAACAGCACCGTTTTTGCCGGCTTTGGCGTTCGCTGCGGCGCGAGCCACAACAGCGACGCCGTAGTGCGCTACGACCAATTGGCCGACCGGTGGCTGATCGTGGTTCCGGTCTTCACGCGACCGCCAGACAATCCGCAAGGCCCTTATGCCATGTGCTATGCCGTGAGCGCGACTTCCGACCCGCTGGGGCCGTATTACCGTTATGAGTTCCAGCGCCCTCTGTTTCCAGATTATCCCCACCCAGCGATCTGGCCCGACGGCTATTACGACCCAACCAGCACGAGCGACAACCTGCTGCCCGATGTAATCACGCAAAAGCACGACTGCATCGTTGACCGCAACAGCATGCTCAAGGGTCTGCCGGCGACGGAACAGTGCGTGGTCATCGACGGCGGGGTTTTCATGCTGAACGCCGACGTAGATGGCAAGCGGCTGCCGCCGGCCGGCGCGCCCAACCTCATGATGTCGACGGGCGGCACGCAGCTCATGAAGATCTTTGACGACGACGGCATATACTTCTACAAAGTGCACGTCGATTGGAAGGACGCCTCCAAGACCAGCGTCTCGCCACCGCAGAAGATCGCGGTGGCGCCCTATCACTATCTCTGCGACGGCCAATTGAGCAGTTGCGTCTCGCAGCCGGGTACCGACCGCCGCCTCGATTCGCAAGGTGACAAACTGATCCAGCGGCTCGTGTACCGCAACTTCGGCCATCATGAGTCCATTCTGGCCGAGCATTCCGTAGCTACGGCGGCCCACGGCGGAGGCGTGCGCTGGTACGAATTCCGCCTGAACAAACAGCGCGACCCCGTGTTGTACCAGCAGGGCACGTACGCCCCCGGCGGATTCTATCGTTGGCTGGGAAGCATGGCCATGGACCGCAAAGGTGACATCGGCATCGGCTATTCGTTCGGCGGCGATCCTGACTATCCGGGCCAGCGCTTTGCAGCCCGTATGGCTCATGACCCTAAGGGGCAACTGACCTTCCACGAGTCCGTGCTGGCTTCAGGTCAAGCCTCGCAGACGGGCAGCTTGCGCTGGGAGGACTACACCAACATCGTTGTCGATCCCTCCGACGACTGTACCTTTTGGTTCGTCGGGAACTACCTTCAAAGCGGCGCTACATCGTCGACAACGCGGATAGGGTCATTTGTGTTACGTCATTGCAAATGAGCGACAGACAACGCCTCGGCGTTTTCACAGATGACAGCAAACAAACCGCTTACCGGTTTGTTTACTCAGGAGCCGAATGCCATCCGCGGGTCTATTCTAAGAGCATATCGTCCGGCGAGTCCGAATGAGACCCACGCCAAGAACGCCGCCTTCTCGAAGGAGGGGGAAACACGCACATCGGTGCCTGACATGACGACCACACGGGAGTTGGCCCTTTAGGTCAACCCTACGCCGTTAGAACGAAGCCGCTGGCGCGGCGGACGCTACCGCGTTGGTTGAATCCCGTGATTCGCGGCACCCCTAGGGGCGTCGCTATCAAGGTAGTGAATGACATAACTT
>JGI26339J46600_10000139_pt1 | contig 25164 bp, 19 predicted proteins | sample BogFormECP12_OM1_FD_46600 | JGI IMG/M metagenome (IMG submission 46600) | reverse complement strand
TTCCGAAGGACGCGGCATCCTCGCTCCGGCCGGAAAGGCAAGAACCATCAGAATGCGTAACGCAGGGACTCGGTCACCGAGTTCGCGTGAAAATAGCGTGGCGCCGTGGGGCCGACAAACGAACCCTCATTGTACTGATAATAATTCCAGCCGGTATTCCACGCCAGCCTATGGCCCAAATCCACGCTCAGGTTGGCGACCGGCTGCTGATACTTGTACTGCAACGCGCCGAGAGGCTGGAGAATGTTGAACTGCGGGATGCTGCCGTCAACACTGGTGATGCTGTAGCCGAGGTTGGCCGTCACCCGCTTCTCGGGCTTGAACCTGATTGCGGCCATTCCGAAATGAGTGTGGTTCGTGTAGTACGAGCTGTTCAGCAGAGGATTGGCCGACTCGTTGGTTGTACAAAAAGTGCCAGGGCCGGTGGTGGCACCGGTCACGAAGGGAAGGGTCACGCCGGTTGGCGGTGTATCGGCGAAGCAGATCAGGGCATTCTGGATCACGCTGTTGAAGTTGTACGCCAAATCCAGCCCGAAGCGTTCGCGCGGCGCGAGCGAGGCGGTGAGCCCATAGTTTTGGTTGTGTCCCTTGTAATTTGTCAATGCGTCGGCGTTGGCATCCTGCAGAAGGTTGATGGACCCGCCTATGACCGCCCACGGCCGGGGTGTATAGGTCGCCAGGAAGCGGTAGCGCGCTTCCTTGCGCGGAGCCATGCGAACAATCACGTTGTCATAGTTGGTGTGCTCCAGATCGAAATTCAAGCGCAAGGCATGGGTGGGCCGGGCCCAGAAACCCAGGAGAGCGGTGAACTCGTTGACCGTGAAATGGTCCTCGCCTCCGGGTAGAAAAGTTGTGAAGTCGTCGAAGACCCGGTCGCCATAGCGGAAGCCGATGCGGGCTCCCACTTTTTTCGAAATGTCCCAGGCGAGTTCGGTCTGATTTCTCTTCCAGGTCTGGTTGAAGGACGACTGGGCCAGGGTGTTTGCCGGCGCGGCTGGCGTGCTAGCGCTCAGCGGCGTCAGCAGCGTGCATGTAGCGGTGACTGTACAATCACTGTCGACCTCGGTGAAATTGCCATTCTGCGGAATGCGGTAGGCCCAAAAATAGAATTTCTCGACCAGGCGCAGATGTTGGGTCAGGTGCAGCGTGGCCTCGGCATCGAGTACGTTGGAAATTCGCTTCGCGCTGGCTGTGCCTGTGCCGTTGAAGGCGAGAGTGTGGGTACGCGTGATCAGACCAGCGAAATTCTCGTCCAAGGGCGTGTTCATGTCGGCGGAACTGTAGGCATAGGAAGCGACCAGGTCCAACCGCTCGATGTTATTGCTGCGCAAACTGAGCCGCTCGGTGGGTGTGGAAGTGCGAATCCGCTGGTTCCGCGAATAGCTGAAGTAGGCGCTGCAGTTGTTGTTGGTCAGGACTCCACTGGAATTAATCAGGCTGGTTGCCGGCGCCTTCACGGCACAGGGTTCACTGTTTTTAGTGTCGATGGACAAGCCCAACTCGACGGGAACTCCGGTGGACAGGAGCGCCGGCGCGAAGGGAGCCAGTCCGTAGTCCGTGTCTCCCTTGTAGTAATTGAAAAATTGGTCGTAACTGATAACCGTTCGCGGCGCCGCTTTCCAGTCCACACCCAAGCGGTAGGAGTTCATGGTGGTGTTCCAGTTTTGCAGGAGCAGGGCGTCCGTACCCTCGTGGATGCTGCTGTAGGAAGGCCCGGTCATGTTGTTGCGCGAAAACCCCAGGCGAAAGCTCACTCGGGACTGCGGAAGCAGCGTGAGGTCGACGTCGCTCATGCGCCGCACCGTGTCAAATAAGTGGGGCGAGTTGAGCACCGGAATCGACGGAGTGGATCCCCCAATAGCGGGCGGAGGCCCGGGGTTCAGGGGATTGGCCAGCAAGTCGAAGTCGGAGAAATTCTGATCGCGACGGAAACTGCCTGCAATGTTGTACCACTTGTTCTTGTCTGCCCGCAGCCGCAAGGCGTTGTTGGGATCGCCTCCCCAGCCAAAGCTGCTGATGTAAAGATCGTCGAACAGCACGCCCTGGTGGTCGAGCGATTGCATGGAAAGCGTCTGGTCGAGAACCCGCGGGCCGGACTGTTGATTCACCAAGGTGTCGTACATATCGCCACTACCGGTCACGCTGCTGTACCGGCCGCCTATATCAAACGAGGAGTGAATCCGGTAACCGCCGCTGGTGACGCCTTCCGGCTCGCCGGACGGATTCTGGCCAGCGCCGGAAGATTGCGCTAAGAGCAACCTCGGTAACGACAGGACCAAAGCGGACACCAGCACCGCGAGGACCAGGGCGAATCGAGAGTTGATGTGACCACAGGCAACTGCCGGGCTTCGCCCGGCTTGGCCCCTTCGACTGCGCTCAGGGCAGGCTCGCGAGACGCCCGTCCCTACACAAGCTCGTCCCCACACGAGGAAAGATTGCAGATCGAGTTTTCTTGGCGATGGCATCGGTTCTCCCTCACTTGAAAAAGACAGCGCTGAAGTTGGACCCATGAATCTGGCTGTGACACATGGTGCAGGCCTGATACTTCGCGGATTGATTGTGTCCGGGCCCGATTGGACTCACAGTCGGGAAGGTATGGCACTGCAGACAGAGCATGTTCACCAGGCTCACTTTGAGGAGCCGAGCATTGGTGGAACCGTGGGGCGTATGGCAAGCGCTGCAGCCCTCGGTCTTCACCGGGACGTGCTCGTAAACGAAGGGCCCCTGCTTGTCCACATGGCACTTGTAGCAGACGGCATCCCCGCCCGGCAGGGCTCGCAGCTGCCGCACGGTCGCCGTGCCATGAGGGTTATGGCAGTCAATGCATTGCACCAGACCCTCGTTGACGCGGTGGTGATAGGGTTTGGCGAAATCCGCCTTGGCCGCGGTATGGCATCCGTAGCACAACTGGGGCTGGCTCTGGACCAGCAGGCGCTGCTTTTCCTTGGCGTGATGGGGGGAGTGGCAATCGAGACAGCCGACCTCGCTACTGGCATGGGCGGATTCGGCAAAATGCGACTGCTCGTGACCTTCGCCGTGGCATTTCAGACAGCGATCGCTGGTCTCCTGCCGTGAGTGCTCCTCGAACACGAAGATCTTGGTTTTGTCGCCGCCGCCCGCCACGTGGTCCGCCCCGGGACCATGGCAGCCCTCGCAACCTTGGTGCGAGGGGCCGCCCTCTTTATTTAGCGTGGTCTTCCAGTGCGGCGTTTTTTCCCAGGCGGTGTAAACATCCTCGTGACAGGTCTTGCAGGTCTCCGCCCCCACGTACTTGGAGACGTCGCTCGTGGATTGGGCGCTGTTGCCGGTAACCTGCTGGCGAGCCTGGCCTGGAGCAAAGGTGACGAATAGGAAAAGACATGGAATTGAGAACAGAAGAACTCGGGTGGCTCTGGAATTTTCTGGCATTAGCATTAGCACTCCCCTCTCGACAGGCGCGGTTTGTCATGAAGGTGCAACCAAAGAATTTTGTGACTCACAGGTTTGAAGTCTCCGTCTTCATCACATCCACCAGTCCTATCTCCTCAACCGGGCCCGTCACTCCAGATCGTCCTGACTCTGGATGACAGTGCGCGGCTTGTCTTCCCATGCACATTTGCCCGGACCGTGATAAACCAGCGCTTTCATGGTGGTGCTGGTGCCTGGAGTCGCGGCACTCGCATTCGCCAGTTCGAGTTCAGCGGTTGTCATTGATATCTCTTCCAAAAAAACACCATGCTATAGCGAGTCAAAATGCCAAACTGTTCAATATTGCACACGATGCAACAATCAAAGAGAGACAGCCACAGTGCACATTCAGGGTAGGCTGCGGGGTAAGGTACGTGTCGAGTTAGGTTCCAGCCTTGCAGCTTGGAATCTGTCTATCTCCTCCTGATCCATCGTCTTTTCAACATAGGTAACTGATGGAACGCACGCTCTAACTGAGCTTTTTGAACCGGCTTCGACATCTCCACCATTTTCTGACGGAATCTTCAGTGCTTGTCCAGCCGCGCGGTAGTTCCGTGCTGGATCAGTTACTCTCCGGTCGCGGCGTGAATTGCCTTTGCATCAACCGCCCGATGGTATTGAAGATCGCGTGCGGCCGTCTGTGACGATTGGACAGGAAAAATGTGACAAAATTAAAAGCCAGGGCGGTTGAAAACGCCTGCCACCTTTTGATCGTCGAACTGTTGATCGTCGAACGGTTGATCGTCGAACTATTGATCGCCGATGACGCTGGCACATTGTGGTCTCTGGCATTCGGTGCGGCCACGGGCCGGCCATTCCAATCCAGCCCTTTCGTCGTCCGACCAGTGCTCGTCGCACCATTGGTCGTCGCACCAGTGCTCGTTTGCTCATTACGCGCCGTCTGCCAGGCAGCGCCAGGATCAGGTCGCGGCAACGTCCGCGAGCTGTGATTCTCATCACACACCACCGTACCGTCCGTCATGGCTGCAGATACTGCGGGCGTTGAAACTGAAAACAAGTGTGGACGGGAGGACAGTCATGATGATGTTGTATCGTCTCGTTCGGCTGATCGAGACCCACTCCCAATCGCTGGCCGCTAGCCTTCTTGATCGAGTCCAGAATTCCAAGTTGACCCAAAGCTACCAAAACGTCCCCCCTGATGAACTGAAAGAACGGGTGTACGAGATCTACCGTCATCTGGGTGAGTGGCTCATGGGTAAGGATGAACTTTATCTTGAGCAACGCTATTTGCAGATTGGAACCCGGCGTGCCTGCCAAAAGGTGCCTCTGAGCGAAGTCATTTGGGTGATCGTTTTGACAAAGGAGAACCTGTGGGATTTCATTAAGCAGGAAGCGGTTTTGGAACGCCCGGTGGAAGTGTTCGGCGAACTGGAAATGCTGCAGTTGCTGGAGCAGTTCTTCGATCGAGCAATTTACTATGCCGCCGTGGGTTACGAACTGGAGGTCGCGGACCAATCTCTAAAGGAAAACAGCGCACCATCCGAAAGAAAATAGGAGGTCGCAAGATTATGTCATGGGAGATTGAATACGCAAACAAGGTGCAATCAGCAGACGAAGCCTTGCGCTCCGTCGAGTCGGGAATGCGGGTGTATATCCAGCCGGGGTGCGCCGAACCGGAAACGCTGGTCGAAGCCCTGATCCGGCGCGGCCCTTCGGTTCGCGATGTGGAAATCGTCCACATGATGACCATGGGTGGCGCGGACTACGTGGCTCCGGAGATGGAAGGACACTTCCGGCACAACGCAATGTTTATCGGCGGCAATGTGCGCGAGGCCATCAACGAAGGCCGGGCCGACTACACCCCGGTCTACCTGAGTGAGATTGAAGGACTTTTCGAGAGCGGCGCCATGCCGATTGACGTCGCGCTCATACAGGTATCTCCGCCGGATTCGCACGGTTATTGCAGCTTTGGCGTGGGCGTGGACACCACGCTTACGGCAGCCAAGTGTGCTCGCCGCGTTGTGGCGCAGGTCAACGGCCACATGCCGCGAACCTATGGCGACAGCTTCATCCATGTGAGTGACATCGATGCGCTGGTGGAATCGTCACGGCCGCTATGCGTCATGAACCAACCGCAAGCCACCGACTTGCATAGGGCCATCGCGCGCAACGTAGCGGGCCTGATCGAGGACGGGGCCGTGCTGCAGACGGGCATCGGCGGAATTCCCGATGCGGTGCTGCCGTTTCTCATGGATCGCAAGGATCTCGCGGTGCACAGCGAACTGGTTTCCGACGGCGTGATTCCTTTGATCGAAGCGGGCGTGATCACGGGCGCGCGCAAGAACTTCAAACCGCGCAAGATCATACTCGGTTTCGCGTTGGGGACAAAAAAGCTGTTCGACTTCGTCGACAACAATCCGATTTTCGAGTTCCATCCCACGGCCTATAGCAACGATCCCGGCCTCATTGCCCGAAACGACAACATGGTGGCCATTAACTCGGCCCTGCAGATCGACTTGACCGGCCAGGTTTGCTCGGACTCCATCGGAACCCAGTTTTATAGCGGGATTGGCGGGCAGGTGGACTTTATTCGCGGAGCCTCGCGCTCGAAGGGTGGCAAACCGATCATTGCGATCTCCTCGACCGCCAAGAATGGCGCGATTTCACGAATCGTCCCGATGCTGAGCCCGGGAGCGGGCGTGGTCACCTCGCGGGGTCTAGTCCGCTACGTGGTGACGGAGTACGGTGTGGCTTACTTGCATGGCAAGACCATCCGGGAGCGGGCTCTAGCCCTGATTGAGATCGCGCATCCAAGCTTCCGCGAAGAACTCTACGAATACTGCGAAAAGACGAGATGGCTGCACCGTCCGCAGGCGGCATCGGTGAAGCCATCAATTTAGCCTCCACGGCCGCAGTTCTTGCCCCGTCGAAGGAGCGACCGCACGCCGGGTCCTGCCATGACAAATCGAAATGATAGGCGGTAGACTATTTGCCAAAGGCTTCGGGAACTCGCTTATGCACCGGAAAAAAATATAAGTTCGGACAAGGAAGCACCATGACTAAATTCTCCAGGCGGGCGTTGTTCTGGGCGCCGCGCGTGCTCTCGATTGCGTTCATCGCCTTTCTGAGTCTGTTTGCTCTCGATGTTTTCAGCGAGGGTTATGGCGTCTGGAGGACTCTCGTCGCGCTCACCATCCATCTCATTCCGAGCTTCGTTCTCATCGCCGTCCTGGTTCTGGCATGGTGGTGGGAGTGGATCGGTGCGGCGCTCTATGCCGCCGCTGGGATGCTGTACGTCATCTGGGTCTTGCCGCTCCCAATTCCCCCGGCAACCAAACTCAATTGGATTCTCACCATCGCAGGGCCAGCCTTTGTCATCGCCGCGCTGTTCCTGGTCAATTGGTTGAAACGCGGGGAGCTTCGCGCCCATCCATGTTGAAACCCATTCAGCCCTTTTCATTCTGGCAAGCCCCCATAAGGCTGTAGGGAGAGGAATTCCATTTGATCTCGATCCCCATTCCTGAGGGCGATGGGTTCGCGGTGGAAGGCATTACTCGCAGGTCCGGCAGCATAAGACGCATGCGGATTCCGCTATCGCTTCTACACACGCTGAGCAAGGAACTGGCTTTCGATAAGCAACCTGATATTGCGGAGGGATGATCTCTTTGTTTCACATTTGAGGGCCGTACCCTTTTGTCACGGTTGGCGTGTGACCGGAATCACACTAACTCGATGCAAGCTGCTCTAATCTAGGCCTGTGAAAGAAGCCCTGGCCCAAGCCGATGAAGTTGCGCGATCAGTCCAAGGTTTCGACCCCCACGAGCCATGGTGATGACAGAGACCGTCAACCAATACGTGCTCGCAGACACAGATTTCCAGCGACTCCTGGACGCGTTGATCAAGAGGGGTTACCAGGTACTAGGACCCACCGTGCGCGATGGCGCCATCGTCTATGACGTCGTAGAGAGTCTCTCCGATCTCCCGGCAGGGTGGACGGATGAACAGGAAGCCGGACGCTACCGCCTGCGGCGCCGCAATAATGATGACGAGGCGCTGTTCGGCTACGTGGTCGGTCCTCAANGCTGGAAGAAATACCTGCACCCCGCCGAAGTCCGTCTGCTGACGGCGGAGCGCAGCGGTCAGACCTTTCGCATCCTGAACAACGAACCGGCTTCGCCCCGGCGGGCGTTCCTGGGGGTTCGAGCCTGCGAACTGGCCGCCATCGCCGTGCAGGATCGCGTCCTGCTGGGCGATCGCTATCGAGACCCCATCTATGCCGCGCGCCGCGAGGAAATCTTTATCGTGGCGGTTAACTGCACGCAAGCGGCGCCGACTTGCTTTTGTACCTCCATGGGAACCGGGCCGCGGGTGCGGGAAGGCTACGACCTGGCTCTCACGGAGCTGGCCGGGCCGGGCAAGCATGAATTTGTAATCGAGGCAGGCAGCGCCGCAGGCGCTGAGGTGCTGGCGGAATTGGCGCCGGCGCCATCCGTGGCGCCGCAAGCGGTCTGTCGGGAAGCAGAAGCTGCGGTCGAGCACGCCGCCTCCCAGATGCAGCGTCGCATGGACACAAACGGCATTCGGGACTTGCTCTACGCCAACTTCGATCATCCCCGCTGGGACCACGTCGCCCAGCGTTGTCTCACTTGCGCCAATTGCACCATGGTCTGTCCGACCTGCTTCTGCACGACCGTGGAGGAGGTTAGCGATGTGACCGGCACGCACGCCGAGCGCTGGCGAAAATGGGACTCCTGTTTTTCGCAGAATTTTTCCTACATTCACGGCGGCAGTGTCCGCAGCTCCGCCAAGTCGCGCTACCGGCAGTGGATGACCCACAAGCTGGCCTCCTGGATGGACCAGTTTGGCAGCTCGGGCTGCGTGGGTTGCGGCCGTTGCATCACCTGGTGCCCGGTGGGCATTGATATCACAGAGGAGGTTCGCGCCATCCGGGAAACGCCGGCCTCTTCGAAGGACAGCAGCCATGGAAACCCTTGAGCACATCATCGCCGAACATCCCTTCTTTGCCGGTCTTGAGTCGTATTACACAAACCTGCTCACGGGGTGCGCCTCCAACGTGCGGTTTGACGCCGGCACTTACATCTTCAAGGAGGGCGAGGAAGCCAACGAGTTCTACCTGATCCGGGCGGGCAAGGTGGCATTGGAGATCTTCGCGCCGCAACGCAAGCCGGTCATGCTGGAAACCCTGGGCGAGGGGGATGTTCTGGGGTGGTCGTGGTTGCTGCCGCCCTACCAGTGGAGGTTTCACGCGCACGCCGTCGAAACCGTGCGCGCGATTGCCCTGGACGGCAAGTGTTTGCGTACGAAGTGCGAGGAGAACCACGATCTCGGTTATGAGATCTTGAAACGCTTTGCCCGCATTATGGAGCAGCGGTTGGAGGCAACGCGCTTCCAGTTGCTCGACGTTTACGCGGTTCGGCGATGACCATGACGACAGCAGCCACGACCGATCCCATGCTCCCGCAGCCGTACTCGGTGCGGCAAGTGGTCAAGGAGACTGCCGATACTTTTACCCTGACCTTGGAACCGCCGAACGGAGCGGGCGGGAACCGGTTCCAGCCGGGACAGTTCAGCATGCTGTGGGTGTTTGGCGTCGGCGAGTTGCCAATTTCCATCAGCGGCGACCCGGCGGAGCGCGACCGGCTGGTGTACACCGTGCGCTCCGTCGGTCAGGCCACCCATGCGCTGGTGAGTCGCGAAGTGGGCGATGCGGTTGGCGTCCGAGGTCCATTTGGCACCGGCTGGCCGGTGGAGAAAGCCCAGGGCCGGGACGTTCTTGTGATAGCGGGTGGAATCGGTTTGGCCCCGCTCCGCCCGGTGATCTACGAGGTTCTCCATAACCGCGAAAAGTATGGGCGGCTGGTGGTTCTTTATGGCGCGCGCAGTCCCCGCGACCTGCTCTATCGAAAGGAACTGGCCGCCTGGGCCCGGCAACGCGAGACGCAAGTGTTGGTGACCGTTGACTATGGCGGGTTGAGCTGGCGCGGTCATGTGGGCGTGGTGACGACGCTGTTCAAATACGCGCGGCTGCAACCGGCGCGTTCGCTGGCCTTCGCCTGTGGACCCGAGATCATGATGCGGTTTGTCGCCCGCGATCTGGAAACTCACGGACTCGCCCGCGAGAATATTTACCTTTCCATGGAACGAAACATGAAGTGCGGGGTCGGTTTCTGCGGACACTGTCAGTATGGCCCGCACTTCATTTGCAAGGACGGCCCCATCTTTCCCTATGACCGGATGCGGCCGCTACTGGACAAATATGAGATCTAAAGTCAGGCGCAAGCCACGCATCGCGGTCTTCAAGTTTGCTTCCTGCGACGGTTGTCAGTTGAGTTTGCTCGACGCCGAAGATGAACTGCTGCCCGTTGCGGGGGTGCTTGATATTGCCTATTTTCCCGAGGCCTCCCGTGCCATGCTCAAGGGCCCGTATGACATCGGACTGGTGGAAGGATCGATCACTACCCACCACGATGCCCAACGGATCCAAGAAGTTCGGCGGCAGTCGAAGACGCTGATCACCATTGGGGCCTGTGCCACCGCCGGCGGCATCCAGGCCCTGCGCAACTGGAAGGATGTGGATGAATTTATTCGCATCGTGTATGCCACCCCGAAATACATCAATACCCTGAAACTCTCCACCCCCATCGCCGAACATGTGCCGGTGGATTTCGAGCTGCGCGGCTGCCCCATCAACAAGCACCAGCTTATCGAACTGATCACGGCCACGCTGGCTGGGCGCAAACCCAATGTTCCGACCTACAGTGTTTGCATGGAGTGCAAACGCAAGGGCAACGTCTGCATTGCGGTGGCGCTAGGCGTCGCCTGCCTGGGACCGGTTACCCACGCGGGTTGCGGCGCGCTCTGCCCGAGCTTTGANCGGGGGTGTTACGGCTGCTTCGGTCCCATGGAGAGCCCCAATACGGAGTCGCTCAGCAATCAGTTCCGCATTCTGGGCCAGAACAACGCGGAGATCACACGCGCCTTCCGCAGCTTCAATGCCTGGGCCTGGCAGTTCCGAAAGGCGAGCGAGGAGAGTGAGCGGACGTGAGCAAGCAACCGGCCAGAACGATCAAGGTTGACATTTTGGCCCGAGTCGAGGGCGAAGGTGGGCTTTACATCAAGCTCAAGGGCGATCAGGTTCAGGACGTAAAGCTAAAGATCTACGAGCCCCCGCGCTTTTTCGAGGCCTTGCTGCGCGGGCGCAACTTCGCGGAAGCGCCCGATATCACCGCCCGAATCTGCGGCATTTGCCCGGTCGCTTACCAGATGAGCGCGGTACACGCGATGGAAGACGCGTTCGGCGTGAAGGTTGACGGGCAACTACGGGCATTGCGGCGGCTCCTCTACTGCGGGGAGTGGATCGAGAGTCACACGCTCCATGTTTACATGCTGCATGCGCCCGATTTTCTTGGCTATCAGGACGCGATCCAAATGGCCAAAGACCATCCCGGCGTGGTCCAGCGCGGCCTGCAATTGAAAAAGGCCGGAAACGAGATCGTCACTTTGCTCGGTGGAAGAGAAATCCATCCCCTGAATGTTCGCGTCGGAGGTTTCTACAAACTGCCGCTACGGAGCGAATTCGCTGCTTTGGCGGAACGCCTGAAGTGGGCGCGGGACGCAGCCCTTGAAACCGTGCGCTTTGTGGCCAGCCTGCCTTTTCCGGACTTTGAGCGGGATTACATTTTTGTCGCTCTGCGGCAGCCCGACGGTCATCCGTTCAACGAATATCCATTCAACGACGGCCGGCTAGTCTCCAATGGCGGACTGGATATCCCTGTCAGCGAGTACGAAGCCAACTTCACTGAGGAACATGTTCAACACTCCAATGCCCTGCACTCCGTGCTCAAACAGCAGGGCGCGTACTTTGTTGGACCGCTCGCTCGCTACAGCCTGAACTTTGACCGGCTGTCTCCCCTGGCGCAGGAAGCAGCGCGGGAAGCTGGGCTCGGGCCGGTGTGCCGGAACCCTTTCAAGAGCATCATCGTCCGCAGCGTGGAAATCGTCTACGCCTGCGATGAAGCTCTGCGGATTATCGAGCACTACGAGCGGCCGGAGAAACCAGCCATCGAGATTCATCCGCGCTCCGCCACGGGCTATGCCTGTACCGAGGCCCCCCGAGGCATTCTGTATCATCGCTACCGCCTTGACGAGGAGGGGTCTATCCTCGACGCCAAGATCGTTCCTCCGACCTCACAAAACCAGAAAACCATCGAGCAAGATCTGGGGCAGTTTGTCCCCAGGTTCTTGAACCTCCCACAAGAGGATCTCCTTTGGCAATGCGAGCAGGCAGTACGAAATTATGATCCGTGCATCTCGTGTGCTACTCATTTTCTCCGGCTGGAGATCGACCGGGTATAGATTCCAGCTTTCGTCGATTCGGATTCTGCGCGTGAAATCATGGCAAGTGAATATCCCCGGCCACCCGGGGCTCTGGTGATCGGAATTGGCAATGCCTATCGCAGCGACGATGCGGCCGGGCTGATTGCGGCCCGGCGAATCAAAGAGCGAGTTTCCGAGCACTGCTCGGTCATTGAAAACGCGGGGGAAGGCACATCTCTGATGGAATTGTGGAAGAACGCTGACCGCGTCGTTGTGATTGATGCCGCGCGTTCCGGCGCTGCGCCGGGAACCGTGCGCCGATTCGATGCTGCCCTGCATCCGCTGCCCGCATCCGTGTTTCGAGGTTCAACCCACGCCTTCAGTCTCCCCGAGGCAATCGAACTGAGCCGCGCTTTACAACAGTTGCCCCGGCAATTGATCGTTTACGGAGTCGAAGCGCACAACTTCGAGGCAGGAAGCAATCTTTCTCCGGCGCTCGAATCCGCGATGCCGCAGCTCGTGGAATGTGTGCTGCAAGAACTTCTGGACACTAACGCCAGTAGAGCACAGAAAGTCCCGGTGGTCAGGAGTTGACCATTTTTTCCAGCGCGGCTTTGTTGCGGATGGTCAGGGTCGCGCCCTTTAATTGCACGATTTGTTTCCTCTTGAACTGCGAGAACAGGCGGCTGACGGTTTCACGCGTCGTGCCGATGATTTCGGCGATTTCCTCATGCGTCAGCGTCAGCTTCACCTGCAGAGGATCGCCATTGCCCGGTGTATTGGACCATCCCAGCAGCAACTTTGCGAATCTCTCGGAAGGGGAGTTGGTGAGTCCTAGGGTGCGGATCCCTTCATACGCCGAGTAGTAATTGCGGCTGAGCTGCTCCGCCACTCGCACCGCTACTTCTCCATATTCACGCATGAAGTGCAGCAAGGCATCCCGGGTAATGAAATTTGCCTGGCCCGGCTCGATCATCTCGGCGGTCACTTCGTAAGGCCGGTTGGAAATCGTGGCGCTGAGCCCCAGAACATCTCCCGCTTCCGAGATTTTGGTGATGACGGTCTTGCCCTCCGACGATGACGTCGAAAGCTTCACTTTTCCCGTGCACAGAACAAAGACCCCACGGGGCTGCTGTCCCTCGATAAACAGCATCGCGGATTTTGGGTAAACCGCGGTGGATTTGATCTCGTTCAACCTCTGCACCGCGGCCACTGGCAGATTGCAGAATAGATGATCCTCCCGCATCGGGCAGGTGAGGCAGTTGTCGAGGATGTTCAGCCCGTAGGGAGCGCGCATTCGGAATCGTCTTCCGCAAAAATTGTATCACCGATTGCGCCGTGATCAGAATCACGAGAGGCTGTGACTTCAAACATGGCCCGCAAAGCTCTCTGCGAGCAACAATCTAGGTGCGCGGGGGGGTTATATGGGAGCTGAGCAGATGGAGGTTTCCATGGGCACCGCCACCGAAGTCAGAGAGCCAAGGTTAAGAAGCCAGTCGAGGTGTGGATCCCCTGCTGGTGCCGGCGGCGATGGAAGCGGTCAACAAGTGGCCCTGCCCTCCATTCCTGCTGCATGGTGAACCGGTGGAAGTGGAGACCACAATCACGGTGAATTGCGAACTTTCCTGCTGAGGTCTTGTTGCGGCTGTGACTTTGAAGTGCGGGAACAAGGAGGGTGATAACACCATGGAAGAAGCACATCAGTTTCGAGTAGTTGCGTGGTGGGCCTCTGGCCGGACTGGCCTGGCCAAGTCCAGTTCCGCCCCCAATGCCATCCATTTCACTTCGCCGCCTGCTTTTGGCGGCTTGGAAGGCCGGTGGACACCAGAAGACCTACTGCTCTGCGCCATCGCCAGTTGTTATACGACTACCTTTCGGACGCTCGCAGAATACTCGAAGCTTGATTACACCGACCTGCAGGTCGAAGTGGAAGGCGCGATCAGCAAGGCTGACACAGGCTACAGCTTTGGCGAAGTGTTCATTCGCGCGAATCTGACGATTCCGCAAGAAGAGGAGCGGGCACGGGCCCTCAAGATCTTACATAAGGCCAAAGGGCTGTGTCTGGTGTCTCGCGCTCTCTCCGTCGAACAGCGATTTGAACCACGCGTGCAGGTGGGTGAAGCACGAGTGGAGGTTAGCCAACCTTTGCCAGTTTCCGACAAAGGGAACGGCTATAGATGAAACACGTAAGCGCAATGGTTGTCGTGCTTGCCGGAGCTGCGACGACTTGGCCATCACCGAGAAGGTGACAGCCCCCAGGGATGCGGCCGCCTTCTCCCGCAGAAACGTTTCTCTGGAGGTGGAATATGCATCCCGTGGAAGCGGGTAAGCGGATCGCCCTCAATAACATTTTGTTTGCCACCGACTTTTCACCATGCTCGAATGCAGCGCTACCCTATGCCTTGTCGGTCGCGCGCCGGTATGGGGCAACGTTACATGCGGCCCATGTCATGCCCGACGAGGCCGATCTGTTATTCATGCCGCCGGGAAACTGGCCGGCGGTGCTCGAGGAAGAAGACAAGAGGATACAAGGATATACCGACCAGCTTGAGAAGCAGTTCCAAGGACTCCCCCACGATGTACTTATGTCGAGAGGCCAGGTCGCGGATGTGCTGGCCCAGATGATCGAAGAGCGTGAGATTGATTTGCTGGTGCTCGGCACCCACGGCCGCTCAGGCGTTCGCAAACTATTCATGGGATCAGTCGCCGAGGAAATTTTCCGGCGCGCTACTTGTCCGGTTCTGAGCGTGGGACCTCATGTGCCCTGCAAACCGGACGGTGAGATTCAATTTCAGCATATTGTGTTCGCCACCGATTTTAGTGAAGACTCCTTGGCCGCGTTACCCTATGCCGTCTCCCTGGCCGAGGAAGATCAGGCACAACTAGCACTGCTCCACGTGGTCGAGCAACCCGCCGCAGGCATTGCGGACCTGGAGGAAGTCAAGGCGTCCCTGATGCGCCGCCTCAAAGAACTGGTGCCAGCAGAAGCCGAGCTGTGGTGTCATGCGGAATGCTTGCTTGAGTTCGGCCGGTCGTTCGCCCCGCCGGCGGAGCGAATTCTGGAGGTCGCAGGAGATCAGGCAGCGGATTTGCTTGTTCTCGGTGCGCGCCCCGTGCGTGGCAAGCTGGGGCTGGGCACACACATGGCTAGCACCACGGCCCAGCTATTGACTCAGGCTGCGTGCCCGGTACTTACCGTGCGTGGCGGATCGACCAAGTAAGCCGCAGTCGGTCTTCAACGCCCAGCCGCCTGAAGGGGTCTCCGATTTCCCGTAGTAGAGACGCGGCTTGCGGCCTCTCCGGAGACGGGGCATGCCCCGTCTCTACGCAAGAACTGACGACTACTCTAAACATTCGCCGATAATCTATCCTTGAGATGGCGGTTTCGCCGCGGCAAGATTGAGGGGCGAGGAGCTTTTATGGGTTCGACCGAGGCTGGTCTCGTAGGACGATCGCCGCATGAAGAGAAACCGGCAGCGCCGGAAAGATACGGCCTGGAGGCAATGTTCGCTCCAAGCTCGGTGGCCGTCATCGGTGCGACCAGTCGTCCCGGCACCGTAGGCCGAACCGTTCTGGAGAACCTGCTGCACGGCGGTTTTCAAGGGAAAGTGTATGCCGTCAACGCCAAGCATCCAGAAGTGCTGGGGCTCAAAGCCTACGGGAGCATTCGCGACATCCCCCGCCCGGTGGACCTGGCTGTAGTTGTCACTCCGGCAGCGACGGTCCCGCAGCTCATTGGCGAGTGCGTGGATGCCGGCGTCAAGTCCGCGATTGTGATTTCCGCTGGATTCAGGGAGCGTGGCGCGGAAGGCGCCGCGCTCGAACAGCGAATTCAAGAACAGTTGCGGCGCGGTTCCATGCGCTTGATTGGCCCGAACTGCCTGGGCATTATGAACCCGACGCTCGGCTTGAATGCCACTTTCGTTAAAGAGGCACCCAAGCTTGGCAATGTCGCGTTCCTGAGTCAAAGTGGAGCGCTTCAGGTCGCGATCCTCGACTGGAGCGACCGCGAACAAGTTGGCTTCAGCGCGATCGTTTCTACCGGCTCGATGCTGGACGTTGGTTGGGGCGATTTGATCTACTACTTTGGCGACGACCCGCACACCAAGAGCATCCTGATCTACATGGAATCGGTGGGGGACGCGCGGTCGTTCTTGTCGGCAGCCCGTGAAGTCACACTCACAAAACCGATTATCGTGATCAAGGCCGGCCGATCGCAAGAGGCTTCGCGCGCCGCGGCCTCGCACACCGGCGCGCTCACCGGCAGCGACGAAGTGCTGGAGGCAGCCTTCCGCCGCTCGGGAGTTTTGCGGGTACACAATATCGCGGACCTTTTCTATATGGCGGAAGCGCTCGGCAGGCAACCCCGCCCCAAGGGTCCGCGGCTTACGATTCTGACCAATGCGGGCGGCCCCGGGGTCCTCGCCACGGATGCGCTGGTAGCCAGCGGTGGAGAGCTGGCCGAGCTTTCTCCAGAGAGCCTGCGGCGACTGGATGAGTTCCTCCCGGCCCACTGGAGTCATAACAATCCCATTGATGTTCTCGCCGATACCGATTCCGAGGGCTATGCTCGCGCCCTCGAAATTGCGGCGCGAGACCCGAACAGCGATGGGCTCCTGGTCATCCTCGTTCCGCAAGCAATGGCCGATCCTTCGCAGGTTGCAGAACGCATGAAACCTTATGCCAAAGGGATTGGCAAGCCCGTGCTCGCCAGTTGGATGGGAGGGAACAGCATTGCCGCCGGCGAAGCCGCCCTGAATTCAGCGGGCATTCCAACCTTTCGTTATCCCGACGCAGCCGCGCGGGCTTTCACGTATATGTGGCGGTACACGTACAACCTGCGCGGGTTATACGAGACTCCCACATTGACTGACCAATCTCAGCCGGAGGGCGCAGCACGCAATCAAGTCGAGCAAATTATTCACAATGCGCGAAACCAGGGCCGCGTTCTGCTCACCGAGTTGGAATCGAAGCAGTTGTTGTCGCTTTACGGCATCCCCACGGTGGAGACGCACGCCGCGGCCAGCGAGGACGAGGCAGCCACGATTGCTTCCCAACTTGGCTTTCCGGTTGTGCTGAAAGTCCTTTCCGAAACCATCGCGCACAAAACGGATGTGGGCGGAGTCAAACTGAACTTGCAAGATGAAGCGGCCGTCCGCTCTGCCTATCGCGCCATCCAGTCTTCGGTGGCGGAGAAAGTTGGCCCCGGCCAATTCTCCGGCGTCACGGTGCAGCCGATGGTGAAGCTGGATGGCTACGAATTAATTCTCGGCAGCAGCGTGGACCCGCAGTTTGGGCCAGTCATCCTGTTCGGTTCCGGGGGCCAGTTGGTCGAAGTGTATCGCGACCGCGCCCTGGCGCTTCCACCGCTGAACACGACGCTGGCGCAAAGAATGATGGAGCAAACCCGAATCTTCACCGCGCTTCAGGGAGTCCGCGGACGCAAGCCGGTCAACATGGCGGCCCTGGAGAACGTGTTAGTCCGCTTCAGTCAACTCGTGCTCGAACAGCCCTGGATTGCGGAAATTGACATCAATCCTCTGCTGGCTTCGCCGGAGCGCCTGCTCGCCCTCGATGCCAGAATCGTGTTGCACGGGCCCGCCCTGACCCTCGACCAGTTGCCCAAGCCCGCCATCCGTCCCTATCCCTTGCAGTATGTCTCGTCCTGGACAATGAAGGATGGAAATCAGGTCGCGATTCGCCCCATCCGTCCCGAAGACGAACCGCTCATTGCTAAGTTTCACGAGACGCTTTCCGATCGCAGCGTCTATTTGCGCTACTTCTGCTCCCTCAGCCTGAGTAGGCGTGTGGCGCATGAACGACTCTTGCGCATCTGTTTCGGCGATTACGACCGCGAAATGGCGCTGGTCGCCGAGCGCACCGATCCCGCTACGGGAGAGCGCCGCATCATCGCCGTTGGCCGTATGAACAAACTTCACGCGAAGAATGAAGCGGAAGTCGCGGTGCTGGTTTCCGATCAGTATCAAAATCTGGGTTTGGGAGAAGAATTACTCCGTCGTGTCGTCCAGATTGCCCGGGATGAAAAGTTAAGCAACGTGTCCGGAGAAATCTTGTCTGACAACCTGGCCATGCAGATCATCATGAGGCGCCTTGGCTTTCGTCTTCGCCCGGGTGAAGATCTAACTTCGGTCCGGGCCTTCTTGGACCTCTGAACGATTTAGGCGATTATGATCGAGATAACAGAAACCGAAATCGGCATCATTCTAAGTTTCCATCGTTCCCGTTTCTCACTCTTTTCCTTTGTGACGAGAATCACACGTCCCTGTGAGCCGGATTCACGACAATATCACTTGCTTCCGTCATGCTTTAATGACCGTTCCGTCAGAGCGGTCCGTCGAGGTTACGGAGAAGTCCAGAAGGGGATGTCATGAAGCCTAAGTTCAAGACCATGGACGGCAACGAGGCAGTCGCGTATGTCGCATACCGCCTCAATGAGGTCATCGCCATTTATCCCATCACGCCCTCGTCGAACATGGGCGAATGGGCGGATCAATGGATGTCGGAAGATGTGCCCAACATCTGGGGCACCATCCCCCACGTGATCGAAATGCAAAGCGAAGGCGGCGCCGCTGGAGCCATTCATGGCGCGCTGCAAACCGGAGCCCTGGCCACGACCTTCACGGCGTCGCAGGGCCTGCTGCTGATGATCCCCAATATGAATAAGATCGCGGGCGAACTTACGCCCACGGCATTTCACGTCAGCGCGCGCACCGTTGCAACCCATGCCCTCTCGATTTTCGGCGACCACTCGGATGTGATGTTTTGCAGAACCACGGGATTCGCCATGCTTTCCTCGAACTCCGTGCAGGAAGCCATGGACTTGGCGCTCATCGCGCATGCCGCCAGTCTCGAAACCCGCATCCCTTTCCTGCATTTCTTTGACGGTTTCCGCACTTCGCATGAAGTCAACAAGATCGAGATGCTCACCGAAGACGACATGCGCGCCGTCATCAACATGGATCGCGTCTTCGAGCACCGGCAGCGGGCGCTTTCTCCGGACCATCCCGTGTTGCGCGGCAGCGCACAAAATCCTGACGTCTTCTTTCAGGCGCGGGAAGCCGGCAATCTTTTCTACGATGCTTGTCCGGATAAGGTCCAAGCGGTCATGGATAAGTTTTCCCAGGTGGCGGGGCGTTCGTATCACCTGTTCGACTATGTGGGCGCGCCCGATGCCGAGCGCGTGATCGTCATGATGGGCTCCGGCGCCGAGACCGCTCACGAGACGGTGGACTATCTGAACCGCAGCGGCGAGAAAATCGGCTTGCTGAAAGTCCGCCTGTACCGCCCGTTTTCCGTCAAGCGATTCCTCGAAGCCCTGCCCGCAACCGTGCGCAAGATCGCCGTTCTCGATCGCACCAAGGAGGCCGGCGCCGGGAGAGAGCCGCTCTATCTTGACGTGGTCAGCGCGATTCACGAAGGCATCAAGCTGGGCTATGGAACGCTGAAGTCCGCGCCGGAAATCGTCGGCGGACGTTACGGTCTTTCTTCCAAGGAATTCACCCCCGCGATGGTCAAGGCCGTTTATGACAACCTCGCGAAGCCTAATCCAAAAGACCACTTCACCGTCGGCATCCATGACGACGTGAGCCATACCAGTCTGGATTACGATCCCGAGTTTTCCGTCGAGCCCGACAGCGTGGTGCGGGCGATGTTCTACGGCTTGGGCGCCGATGGCACGGTGGGCGCGAACAAGAACTCGATCAAGATCATCGGCGAAAATACCGACAACTACGGGCAAGGCTACTTCGTCTACGACTCGAAGAAGTCTGGCGCGATGACCGTTTCGCACTTGCGATTCGGGCCGCAGCCGATCCGTTCCAGCTACCTGATTTCGAAGGCCAACTTCGTGGCCTGCCATCAATGGATCTTCCTCGAGCGCTACGACATGCTCAGCGCCCTGGTTCCCGGAGGCGTTTTCCTGCTCAATAGTCCTTTCAATAAGGACGAGGTTTGGGACCAACTGCCGCGCGAAGTCCAAACGCAATTGATCGCCAGGAAAGCCCGCTTCTTCATCATCGACGCCTATCAGGTGGCGCGCGAAACCGGCATGGGCTCGCGCATGAACACCATTCTGCAGACCTGCTTCTTCGCCATCTCCAAGGTTCTGCCTGGCGAACAAGCGATTGAAGCCATTCGCCAGTCCATCCGCGACACCTACGGCAAGAAGGGTGACGAGGTCGTCCAGCAGAACCTGCACGCCGTGGATGAAACGCTGGCTCACATGTTCGAAGTCGCCATTCCCGAGAAGGTGACGAGCCAAATCGAAATGCCCCCCGCGTTTTCTCCGCAGGCGCCCAAGTTCGAGCGCGATGTGCTCAGCGTAATTTACGCCGGCCACGGCGATGAGATTCCCGTGAGCGCGTTCCCAGTCGATGGGACCTTTCCCACCGGCACCGCGAAATGGGAAAAGCGCAACATCGCGCTCGAGATTCCCGCCTGGGACACGAAGATCTGCATTCAGTGCGGCAAGTGCGCTATGGTCTGCCCACACGCCGTGCTCCGCATCAAGGTCTGCGACGCAAAGCATCTGGCAGGCGCGCCCTCAACCTTTAAATCGACCGAGGTGCGCGACAAGGAATGGCAGGGCCTCAAGTACATCATCCAGGTTGCGCCCGAAGACTGCACCGGCTGCGCAATCTGTGTCGATATCTGTCCTGTAAAGAACAAGAGCGAGACCCGCCTGAAAGCGATCAACATGGTGCCGCAGCCGCCGCTGCGCGCGCCGGAGCGCGAGAACTGGGACTTCTTCCTTAAAATTCCAGAGCTGGATCGCCGAAAAATCAAAGTCACGAATATCCGCCAGCAACAGGTGCAGGAGCCTTTGTTTGAATTTTCCGGAGCCTGTTCCGGATGCGGCGAGACACCCTATCTGAAGCTGCTTACCCAGCTCTTCGGAGACCGTTCCGTGGTTGCCAACGCCACCGGCTGCTCTTCGATCTACGGCGGCAACCTGCCAACCACGCCCTGGGCCAAGAATATCGACGGCCGCGGGCCGGCTTGGTCGAATTCTCTGTTTGAAGACAATGCCGAGTTCGGCCTGGGATTCAGGCTCTCCATCGACAAGCAGACCGAATTCGCCCGTGAACTGGCACACCGGCTCGCCGCAACCATTGGTGAAGACCTGGCAGCCGCTCTGCTCACGGCGCCGCAGAAAGACGAGGCAGACATTTTCGAGCAGCGCCAGCGCGTCGACTTGCTGAAGGAAAAGCTGCAGAGTTTGAACTCCCCAGACGCCAAACAACTGCTGGCCCTCGCCGACATGCTGGTAAAGAAGAGCGTTTGGATTGTCGGCGGCGACGGCTGGGCTTACGACATCGGTTACGGAGGTCTGGACCACGTGCTGGCCAGCGGTCGCAACGTGAACCTGTTGGTGCTCGACACCGAAGTCTATTCCAACACCGGCGGCCAGGCCTCAAANTCCACGCCGCGGGGAGCAGTGGCGAAGTTTGCGGCGGGAGGCAAACCGGGGCCCAAGAAAGACCTCGGAATGATGGCCATGAGTTACGGCAATGTCTATGTGGCCAGCGTTGCCATGGGCGCCAAGGACGAACACACGCTCAAGGCGTTTCTGGAAGCGGAAGCCTACGACGGCCCCAGCCTCATCATTGCCTATTCGCACTGCATCGCGCACGGCATCGACATGACCACGGCCATGTCGGACCAGAAAGTCGCGGTGGACTCGGGTCAGTGGTTGCTCTATCGCTATAACCCGGAGCGCACCCTCGCCGGTGAAAATCCGTTAATACTCGATTCCCGCACCCCCACGCGCAAGGTCCGGGACTTCCTGCAGCAGCAGACGCGCTTCAAAATGCTGCTCAAGAGCAACCCTGAACACGCCAAGCTCCTCTGGCAAGAGGCGCAGCAGGATGCCGAAACGCGCTATCGCTTCTACGAGTATCTAGCGCAGCGCAAACCAGCGCCGGCCGCGGTTCCAGCCGCTCCTGTGGAAACGGAAAAGTAACGCTTTCGTAGAGACGGGGCTTGCCCCGTCTCAGGCTGCTGAAGAACTGTGGTTTTGCGCAGGTTTTGGGAAGGGCACGACTTTAGTCGTGCCGTAAACCGTGCCAATGTGTTGCGCTTTAGCGCCGGAGGTGAGTTTTTTGCGCGCTGCGCGAGTTCTTTACTTTGCTTTGAAGGGGCGCGGCTTCAGCCGCGCCGTAGGTAACGCAAAATCAACCGCGGCTTTAGCCGCTGAGGGCACTAAACACGGTCACGAGAACCCCTCGCAAAAGGAACAATCATGGACCTAAGCACGAAATATCTTGGCATGGAGTTGCGCACGCCGCTCGTCGCCTCGGCATCCCCCATTTCCCAGGAAATCAGCCACATTCGCAGCCTCGAAGATGCCGGCGCCTCGGCCGTCGTGCTCTATTCCCTGTTCGAAGAGCAACTGCGTCAGGAGAACCTGGAACTGGAACGCGATCTCAACGCCGGCACCGAGAGCTTTGCCGAGTCGCTTACTTACTTTCCCAAGACCAATGAATTCCACACCGGACCCGAAGGCTATCTGAATCACATTCGCAAGGCCAAGGAAGCGGTGGACATTCCGATTATCGCCAGCCTCAACGGTTCGACCCTGGGCGGTTGGACCAAGTATGCGAAGCAGATCGAGCAAGCCGGAGCCGACGCCATCGAGTGCAATCTCTACTTCATTCCGACGAACATGGAAATCTTAGGTTCCGACGTCGAGGAGGCCTACCTTGACGTTCTCCGAGAAGTGAAGACGTCGGTTCACATTCCGGTAGCCGCCAAGCTCAGTCCCTTTTTCAGCAATTTGGCCAACATCGCAAAGCGCATGGACCAGATGGGCACAGACGGCTTGGTGCTGTTCAACCGCTTCTACCAGCCCGATATCGACCTGGAAGAATTGGAAATCAAGCCCAACGTGCTGCTCAGCGGCCCGCAGGCGTTACGGTTGCCCCTGACTTGGATTGGCATTCTTTATGGCCGCATCCGAGCCAGCCTGGCCGCGACCAGTGGTGTGCACGGCCCCGAAGACGTCATCAAACTGCTCATGGTCGGCGCCGATGTGACGATGCTGTGCTCGGCTCTATTGCGCCATGGAATCGGGCATCTTCGTCATGTAGAACAAGGCGTTCAGCAGTGGATGGCGGATCACGAATATGAATCGGTGCACCAGATGCAAGGCAGCATGAGCCAGCTCCGCTGCCCCGACCCCGCAGCCTTCGAGCGCGCTCAGTACATGCGAGCCGTCAAGGGACTGGCGCACGTGCTGGCAAGCAGTCGATAGGCATGAAATGTCTTGCGCGGCGAACAGATGGAAAACCCCGCTGCGAGAGCGCAACGTCCATCGCCGTTCATCGGTAGATTGCACGGTTCACGCACTTGAGGGACCAGCCTTTCCCCCAGCTCCCTCAAAATGCGCCTCGATTTCTTCCAGCGTCTTTCCTTTCGTCTCCGGCAGGAACACCGCGGCCGTGATGAAGTAGATTACGGTACAGCCGGCAAAGCCAAAGAACATGGTCGAGTAACCATGCTTGCCGACGGCCGGCAGGAACATCGCGGCAATGGTCGTCGAAACGGCCTGGTTGATCAGCAGGGCAATGCTCATGCCGTTGGAGCGAATGCGGGTCGGCATCAACTCCGAAAGGGCCAGCCACACGCACACTCCGGGACCGATCGCGAAAAACGCCATGAACACGAAGAGGCTGATCGCTACCAGCCAGCCATTGTGAGTGGCCGGCACAGGAGTAATCAGCGCATTGTCAATTCTTAGCGAAGCCTTGCGCGAAGCATCGAGATCGCTGAACGGATTCGAGAAAAACGCTACTACTTTATTGGCCGGCACACAGCTTTCGCGCGTGATCGCAATGGGCTTGGCCGCCTTGTCGTCGGAACGTGCAACCTTGGTCGCGGCGCGAAAACCTCCATACGAATAGATGACGACCAGCGATGTGGGCCGGTTGCCGATCGCCTTGCCCGCGTCTCCGCTCGCAGCGAGAAGCGCATCCGCAGCCTTCTCGTCATAAAGCAACGTGACCTTCTGGTCGGCGTCAACCATGGCCTGAACCGCATCTCGAGAATCCACGCGCAGACTCTCCGTCCGGCGGAACAGTACGCCGGTGCAGACGAGCGACACGATGATGCCCGCGCTGCCCACCGACAGCAGAAACTTGCGTCCCTTGCGGTCCACCAGCAGCACGCCGCCAATGGTCATCAGGAAATTCACGATCGTGAAAAGAACGTAGCCCCAGTGAGCCTGAACATCGGATAGCCCACTCTGCAAAAGAATGTTGGTGTTAAAACCAATGATCGAGTTAATCCCAGTAGCCTGGTTGCAGGCGAGAATGACGCAGGCCAGGACAAACGGAATCACGTACTTGCGGCGCAAAAGCGATTCCTGAACATTCGCCCCGGTTGCGGTCTTCGCCTTTTCAGCGGCGGCAGTTTGTTCCATTTCCGCAAGCTCGGTGTCCGCCTGCTCGGTGGCGCGCGAACGGAGAAGCGCGGCGTAGGCGGCATCCCTTTTCCCTCGGCGAAACAACCAGCGCGGGGATTCCGACACCATGAGGCTGCCGATCACGAACAAGATGCCGGGTGGCAGCGAAACCCAGAAAATGCTGCGCCAGGCCGTGTCTTTGAAGGCGAACAGTCTCGCGGGATCGCCCAGCCTCGCCACCTCTTCGACGCGAAAACTGAAGAACATGCCAACCACGGCCGCGGTCACGATGCCGAGTGTCAGCAGCCATTGGAAGATGCCCGTCCCCTTGCCGCGGTTCGATGCCGCCAGGCACTCCGCCAGATACAGCGGGACAACGACACCAATCAGGCCGGCGCTGACGCCCTGTAACAGGCGGCCAAGAACCAGCGACTCATAGCCACGCGAGAGCGCAATGATCGGAATGCTGAAGACAAACAGCAATCCACTGAGCATCATCAGAGGCTTGCGCCCGATCCAGTCGGCCAGCGCGCCGGCAAACAGGGTTGAGATCACGCTGCCGAGGAAGCACGGCAGCGACGACGATGGAAAGCTGGCCCGCATTCAACCCGGAGGTGGCTCCAGATAAGGCAAAGCCCCCGCAATGATGCCGACATCCACGCCGTACAGCAATCCGCCAAGTCCTGCGACCAGCAGGAGGAAACGGTTGTAGCCAGCTTTTTCGTTGCTTGACACAGCAGCAGCCCTTTCGTCCTTCAGCAGCAGAGGCCAGAACGTGTTTCATAAGTGGGTTTGGGTAGGTTTTGGGAAGGGCACGGCTTCAGCCGTGCCGCTACGAGCCCCATAAACACCGGGCTTTAGCCCCTGAGGGAACTGCCCGTTCCACCTGAAACCGGTTTATGAAACAAGCTCTAGAAATTCGTTTCCTTCGAGGTGGCATTGTCCGCCACGCAATGACGAGCATTCACAATAGTGAATGACGAGGTGAATCCTACCAG
>JGI26339J46600_10000137_pt1 | contig 25178 bp, 8 predicted proteins | sample BogFormECP12_OM1_FD_46600 | JGI IMG/M metagenome (IMG submission 46600) | reverse complement strand
ATTTCTGATTTCCTCTCCACCCTGTTCCCTGTTCCCTCTTCCCTAAATCAGCCCCGTGGGCAAGCTCGGCGAGCCTACGCGCTTGCGGTTGCTTTCGAGCCTAGTTCAGATAGTACTCTTCTGAGTTTTGCGTGTCAAGTAAATTATTGCCATAGCTTCTCCGCAGGCCGCCAACAGCATTAGCAACGCACTTTTAGCCCTCTACCTCGCCCGCCCGTTCAATCTCTCACCGCCAGTCTAAATAGTGTGCCTCCCGCCTGATCTCTGACAATCTGGGTGGCCACCGATCGCGGTCGTCGTTGAAAATTAGACTAACGCAAATCCGTTTGTCTCTGCGCAGTATTCGGGTATAATCACGCCGCCATTCGTCAAAAGGTCTGCGCTGCTGCACCCGCCAATAGCAGAGGAATGGCCGCATATGCCTCAGTCGCCGTAGACCAATCATTTCCGGGAGCAGTCTTATGACATTCGGTCATTTCGATGATGAGAACCTAGAATACGTCATCACCCGTCCGGATACGCCCTTGCCGTGGATCAACTACCTCGGGTGCCAGGCTTATTTCGGGATCATCTCGAATACGGCCGGTGGTTACTCGTTCTACCGCGATGCCCGGCTGCGGCGCATCACGCGCTACCGCTACAACAACGTCCCGCACGATTTCGGCGGGCGCTACATCTATTTGCGGGACGACGAATCAGGCGAATTCTGGTCTCCTTCCTGGCAGCCCACGCGGCACGACCTGGAAGATTACACCTGCCGCCACGGCATGGGGTACACCGTCATCGGCTCGCGCTACAAGGGCATTGCGGCCCAAACAAATTACTTCGTTCCCTTGGACGAGAATCTGGAGATCTGGCAGCTCACCGTTACCAATCACCGTTCCCAGCGCGCCGTGCTCTCCGTCTTCTCCAGCATCGAGTTCTGCTTGTGGGATGCACAAGATGACGCCACAAACTTCCAGCGCAACTTTAGCATCGGCCAAGTGGAAATCGAGGACGGAGTCATTTACCACAAGACGGAATACCGTGAGCGGCGCGACCACTTCGCCTATTTCGCCTGCTCGGGCAAAGTTGAGGCCTTTGACACGCAGCGCGAAGCCCTGGTGGGACCGTACCGGAGCTGGGACAAGCCGCTGGCCGTCGAGCGCGGACAGTTGAACAACTCGGTCGCTCACGGATGGGCCCCCATCGCCGCCCACCAGGTAAAAGCCGAGCTCGCACCTGGCGAAACCCGGCAGATCATCTTCGTCCTGGGTTACCACGAGAACCCGCGGGACCAGAAGTTCGATCCGCCCGACTCGCAGATTCTCAACAAGCGGACGGTGAAGCCGGTCATCGCCAAATACCTGGATTCTGCCCAAGTCGATGCCGCGTTCCAGAACTTGCGCCGGTACTGGAAGGGTTTGCTAAGTGTTCTGCAGGTGGACACACCGGATGTACACACCAACCGAATGGTGAATATCTGGAACGCGTATCAGTGCATGGCCACCTTTAACATGTCGCGCTCCGCTTCGTTCTATGAGTCGGGCATCGGACGTGGCCTGGGCTTCCGCGATTCCAACCAGGACTTGCTGGGCTTCGTGCAAATGGTGCCAGCGCGCGCCCGTGAACGTATTCTGGATCTCGCTGCGACGCAGTTGCCCACGGGCGGTGCGTATCACCAGTATCAGCCGCTCACCAAGCGCGGCAACAACGATGTCGGCAGTAACTTCAACGATGACCCGCACTGGCTTATCCTGGGCGTGGCCGCTTATTTGAAAGAGACGGGCGACTGGGGCATTTTGGACGAGCCCGTTCCTTACGATAACCAGCCAGGTTCAGAGCAACCCCTGTTTGAGCACCTTCAGCGCAGCTTCCAGTACACCCTGGACCGGCTGGGGCCGCATGGACTGCCGTTGATTGGCCGTGCCGACTGGAATGATTGCCTGAATTTGAACTGCTTTTCCGATACGCCGGGGCAGTCATTTCAGACCACCACCAACAAGGACGGCAAAGTCGCCGAGTCGGTTTTCATCGCGGGGCTCTTCGTGCTCGCGGGCAGAGAACTCGCGGACATTGCGCGACGCCGTGGCCTCACCGAGGAAGCGAAGTCTTATCTGGCCCAGGTGGCGAAGCTGGAAGAAACCATAAGCCAACACGGTTGGGACGGCGAGTGGTTCCTGCGCGCCTACGACGACTTCGGCCGGAAGATTGGTTCCAAGGAATGCAGCGAGGGAAAGGTCTTCATCGAAACCCAGGGTTTCTGTGTGTTGGCGGGCATCGGATTGGACGATGGCATGGCTGTCAAGTCCTTGGAATCGGTTGCCAAATACCTGGCCACTGAACATGGCATCATTCTTCAACAGCCCGCGTATTCGAGATACTATCTCGAACTGGGCGAGATTTCGTCTTATCCGCCGGGGTACAAGGAAAACGCCGGCATCTTCTGCCACAACAATCCCTGGGTGATGATTGCCGAGGCGCGCGTCGGAAATGGCGATCGCGCCCACGATTATTATTCGCGGATCAATCCCTCGGCGCGCGAGCCGATTAGTGAGCTGCACCGATGCGAGCCCTACGTCTACGCGCAGATGATCGCCGGACGAGACGCCCCCACGCACGGTGAGGCCAAGAACTCTTGGTTGACCGGGACGGCGGCCTGGAACTATTACGCCATCACGCAATGGATCTTGGGGATTCGCACCGCTTATGACGGACTCCAGATCTCACCCGTCATTCCCAAGAGTTGGCGCGGATTTAAGGCCACTCGCATCTTCCGTGGCGTGACTTACCACATCACCGTCGAGCGAGCCGGCGCGGGCAACCACGTAGCTCTGCAAGTCGACGGCGTGCCCATCCAGGGTGACACGGTGCCTGCCCCGGCCGACGGCCGGAAGGAAGTGTCCGTGAGGGGAACGCTGACTTAGTGGACGGAGAATTGACGATTGCAGATTGCCGATTGACGATTAGACGATTAAAAGAGAAGAGGAAGCAAGCGGTGCTGTTGTTTTTCTCCGGCCATCGACAATCATCAATAATTTCTCTTCCAAATCGTCAGTCTGCAATCGTCAATCGTCAATTCTTCTGAAGCAGTCACACGTGGCCCCAGGAGGAACCCATGTACTCGGCCAATGAGCAGCGTTACGACACCATGCAGTACCGGCGTTGCGGCAGAAGCGGTTTGGTGTTGCCTGCCATTGCCCTGGGACTGTGGCACAACTTCGGCGGAGTCGATGTCTTCGAGAACAGCCGGGCGATGCTTTGCCGGGCATTTGACCGGGGGATTACGCATTTTGATCTAGCCAACAACTATGGGCCTCCACCCGGTTCCGCGGAAGAAAATTTCGGGCGCGTTCTGAAAGCTGATTTCGCTGCCTATCGCGATGAGATGATCATCAGCACCAAGGCCGGCTGGCAGATGTGGCCGGGACCGTACGGCGATCGGGGATCGCGCAAGTATCTCCTCGCCAGCCTGGATCAGAGCCTCCAGCGCATGGGACTCGACTACGTCGACATCTTCTACTCCCACCGCCCCGATCCCCAGACACCGGTGGAAGAGACTATGTCGGCGCTCGACTACGCAGTTCGATCCGGCAAGGCGCTGTATGTTGGCATCTCCAGCTACAACGTTCAGCAGACAACCGAGGCAGCGCGAGTCCTGCGCGCGCTGGGCACTCCGTGCGTCATCCATCAACCCAAATACTCAATGTTCGAAAGAAGCATTGAGCAAGGCTTGCTCGACCTGCTCGGAACGGAAGGCATGGGATGCATTGCCTTCTGTCCGCTGGCGCAGGGGCTGTTGACGAATCGCTATCTGGACGGGATTCCCGTCGACTCGCGGGCTTCCAAACCCCATGGATTCTTGAAAAAGAGCGACATTGAGGAAGGCCGGCTCAACCAGGTGCGAGCACTCGAGAAGTTGGCTCGCGAACGCGGGCAGACGGTTGCCCAGATGGCGCTTGCCTGGGTCCTGCGGGACAACTGCATGACCAGTGCGCTGATTGGAGCAAGCCGGACCGCGCAGATCGAGCAGAACGTCTCTGCCCTCGCGAACCTGAAGTTCTCGGCCGACGAACTGCAAAGAATTGACGAGATCCTCGCGCGTCGGGCGCCGTGACCGTGCCGCCTTACAACCTAAACGAGGATAGCAACCCACCCCAAACCAAACTGTCATACCGATTTACTTGTAAGCAGCCGCTCCAGATCGTTCCGCCCATTAAAGAACACATGCCGCAGGGATAACTTGTTATAACTGTTCTTGGTTATTGTTATTTTACGACATTAGTATGAGCGGTAATAACCAAGGTAGCTGATATAATCCTGCCCCTACGAATTTAATCCGAACGAAGCGAATTCTTCATCGTTCCGTAACAATGCTTCCATATCCTTGAGCCCGGTCGCGGTGAGCTGTTCTCGTGGGATCCTGATTGCAACCGTCATCCGATTGCGGATCGAGACCCAATGCGCTTGCGCAAGCCACCGCTTCACCAAAACTTAAGTCTCAAAGGAGGACGTGCTTTATGAAAGGTTCCAAAGCAAGTGTATGGATAACTTTGGCCGTCGCGGCGGCAATGATGCTGGCCGCGAACGGCTACGGAGCGATCAACAACGCCTACTTTAACATGGTAGGGTCCTCGGCGCAATTTCAAGTGTGGGGCGAGACGGCGGTAAAGGCCGCGGCACCCTGCGGCTCCAACATCTGGACAGCGAGCAACGGAGCTGAGGGCGTCGATAGCCGGGCCGCCGGAATCGAGAAAATCAAGGGAAATGTCTGGATCGTCTGGGATGGCGCCGCCGATGGCACCGGCACCACACACATCTGCACTTACCTCAATACCGACTCCGGCCAAGGCGTCAGGCTGTTCATGGCCAAGCCGCGTGGGTCGTTGAGCCTCTCGGGGGCGAACACCCTCTGCACCAACCCCGCAGGGGCTGGCCTTGTGAAGCTAGTCGGGGCGGATTCGCCCTTGCCGAACAACGTCTGCGCAGCCGCGGAAGGGGCGATATTCAATGTGGCGGCCACTGATATCCGGCCGGAAGACGCGCTCTTTGCGACGAACCGCGCCTGTGGTGTAGGGGGAAACCCTCCCCTAATTTATGGTCCGTGCAACGTGAATTTTTATGGCACGGATATTCTAGAGCAAGGCACTGTCGGCACCGGGCCACCCGTCTACGGCAGCAAGACTTTCCAACCCGTACTCTTTAACTTGTCTGCACCGGGGGCAATAGACCCGATCAGCAAGCTAAAGTTACCTGCCGCCTTTAAAGTGCTTCCTATCGGAGCTGGCCCGATAATCATCACTGTGAATAGTACGGATAGTGCGTCTGGCGCATTTGGATCACAGGTTAGCGGTGTCAACGTGTTCCAAAATATCAATCGTTTCGTGCTGGCCAAGGTTTTTGACGGCACCTTCACCCGGACTTGTGACATCCTCAATCTGCAGGGTCAAACATGTCTTCCGATACAGGTCGCGGTGCGTGAGCCCATGTCCGGGACTTACAACACCTTTGAGTACAACATCCCGAATAGCGTGGAAATCGGCACTAGTCAGGAGGCCTGCATAGGCGGCCCCGCCGGTAACGGTAACGTCCCCAGCGGTAGCTACAGTTGCGGGCTGGTAAACGGAAGCGCTGTCACCGGGTTCTCCAACCCTCTGTACTACACCTATCCTAATGGCGCGACGCGTGGTCGAGCGATCGGCACCGGGGATGAGATCAAAGCAGTCACTAATGCGGCAAACCCCAATGGCATTGGCTATGCCTTTTGGGGTTTCGGCAATTTCGCAAGTTACGTTGGCACCCAACGGTACCTCACGGTGGACGGGGTAGATCCCCTCTTTCAGACTTACACCAATGGTATTTATCCCACCTGCGTCGTCCCGTGTCCGGGTGCTTTGACGTTCCCCCACCTCCAGGATGGGACGTACCCCATCTGGTCGAACCTGCGTATCGTGACCGATGGAGTCGTTCCGGCCGAAGTGCAAACGCTTTACAACGATTTGATCTTGGGTGACATTCCCGATTTTGTCCCCTACACTGTGCTGAATGTATTCCGCTCGCACTACACGCAGGCTGGCTTTAATCCTGGCAATGGAATTTGCCCTGGAACCAAGGAAAGTGGCGGCGACGTGGGCGGAGCTGTGTTTACAATCCAAGCAGAGAAAGACTTTTGCGCTGACTACAATGGACAACTCCTCAACTTCCAACAGTAGTACCCGTGGACTCAAGTGATACTCGGCAGTCAGGCTTGAAATGCCGAGCCAAGGACAGAGTGAGGCAGGCTGCCAAGCCTGCCTCACTCCTTCCCGGACGTTGTGGCGGCGCCGATGGGGGCTGTTGCGACAGAGTATGAGTGCGGAAGCGGAGTCACACGCGCAAACGTTATACTTGGCATCGTGAGTCAGTTCGCATGTCATTCTGAGCGCAGCGAAGAATCTCTCTTTGTTTTTCCCGATCGGGTTGAATTGAAGAGAGATTCTTCGCTGCGCTCAGAATGACATGCTTGAGATTTTTCGGCATCCAATTATGACGCTGAATATAGTTTCTCAACGCAGCCGCAACCGGCTGCTGAACCCGGTCCGCTCTCCGCCGGGGGATCACACCGATCGTTCTAACGCCGGCCAACCGGAGGCTTCGATGAAAACTAAGGTGCTATTCGTTTGCACGGAGAATTCCGCCCGTAGCCAAATGGCCGAAGGTTTCTTGCGGCATCGTGGAGGGGATGACTTCGAGGCCCTGAGCGCGGGAGCGGAGCCGACGCGTGTCAATCCTATGGCGGTGGACGTGATGAAGGAAGTCGGGATCGACATTTCCGGCCAGCACGCTAAGGACGTCAGTGACTTTCTGGGTCAGAACTTCCAGTACCTGATCCGGGTCTGCTACAAGGTGAGGGAGAAATGCCCCCGTTCTCCCCGGGGCAGTGTGGTACCTGGACTGGAGTTTCGAAGATCCCGCGATGGCGACCGGCTCTCCTGCCGAGCGCCTCGCGGTCTTCCGTCGGGTTCGGGATGAAATCGAAGCACGCGTTGGGGAATTCATCCTCGCACCTCCGGTGAGGAGTTGAGGGCCGCTGCTACGGTGAGTGAAGGAGCACACGCAATGACGCGGGACCGAAATCGAGAGATGGCTCCGAGTGTGTCGCAACCGAGAATTTAATTAGGACGAATCCCATTCTTAACCTTCCCGTAACAATTCTTGTTTATCCTCGCCTGTACCCGCGGGGAGCCTGATTTGGAATGCGTCCACCTTCTGGTCAAAGCCTTAGCGTCATTCAACTCGTCGTTGGGATTCTAGTCTGTTGGTGTCTGGGTACCCGTACCATGCCTGCCCAACAGACTAATGAAGGTCCGGTCGTGGCGCCTCGCTCTGCCGGGGGCGTAGGAACCGATCCGGAGACCCTTGGAGCGCGGGCGTCCCGCCCGCTCTTCCGGGACTTTGCTTCCAACAAGGCCAGGCCGATCGCGGACAGACCCGGGTGGTGGAACGAAAGAGGGGGCGAGACGCTCGCGCTCCAAGGGAACGAAAGAGGGGGCGGGACGCCCGCGCTACCAGCGGCTCAGGACCGAGCGTCGATACCGCCTGTCGCAACGACGAACCCGGGTGAGGATTGGAATTCACTCTCAGTGGCGAGTAGTGCTCTACAGGCAAGGGAACCCCTGCCGGGGCAAAAGGACGAGGGGGCGGAGTATACGCGTGAACTCGTGCAGGTTCAGTGGCGGAGTGGGGATCCGATCGACTTGTATGTGATCAGGCCGCGGAACGCCGAGAAGCCACCCGTTATCCTTTACCTATTCAGCTACCCATCCGAAACGGATACCTTCCGCCAAGAAGGCGTTTGCCGGCGCTTCACCCAGGACGGGTTTGCAGCCGTTGGATTTGTCTCCGCCCTCACGGGACAGCGTTACCATAGCCGCCCGATGCGGGAGTGGTTCGTCAGCGAGCTTCAGGAGGCCTTGGTGACCTCGGCGCACGACGTGCAGATGATTCTCAACTATCTTTCTTCCCGCGGTGACCTCGACACGAATCGGGTCGGTATGTTTGGGTCGGGTTCGGGAGCGACGATCGCCGTCCTCGCTGCCGCTGCCGACGCGCGGATCAAGGCCCTGGATCTGCTCAATCCCTGGGGCGACTGGACCGACTGGCTGGCTAAGTCCTCGGTGATCCCAGAGGCAGAGCGTCCGGATTATCTGAAGCCCGAGTTCCAAAAGCGCGTCGCCTTTTTGGACCCGATCCAGTGGTTGGGGCAATTGGGGTCACGACCCGTTCGCCTGCAAGACGTCATGGACGATCCCGTTACACCGCTAATCTCAAAGCAACGGATCGAGTCAGCCGCACCCCCCTCGGTCAAGATCGTCCGCTACCAGGATCGCAGGACTTTTGGTCAAAGCCCCTCCGCCGAAGGCGGTCCCTTCCGGTGGATAAAAGAACAAGTCGGGATGGCTGCGCCAAGTCCGAAAGAGAGTTCCGAAAAGAAAAACTAGTGTCCCGTCGCAATTAATTTTCGGCAGCCCGCATTGTAATTCAGAGCGAAGCGAAAAGCCCTTCCGCGCGCTCGACCACAGAGTAAGGGATAGAGATTCTTCGCTTCGTACAGAACAACATTTCAACGCGCTTATGACGCTGGGTATCGACCCGGAGAAAGAACAAGCGACTTTGGGGGACTCGTGAGCACTTACTGCAACCGCGGCGCACATCGCAGCGCGAGATTCTCCCAGGCTGGCGCCCGCGACCGCAGTGGATACATCAAGAAGAGTTGGATTGCGAGCGAAACGAGCCCGCGCCTTGATTCCGTCGATCGTGGCGCCGCCCCGCTGCGTTCGCTGGCTCTGCTTCTGCTGGGCATTTTTTTGCTCGCGTTCCCAAGTTGCGGCGGCGGCAATGGTGGTGGCCCAACTGGCGGCACGCTTGCAATTTCGGTTTCCTTCACCGAGGTGGCGCCCGCTTCTTTGGTGGTGGCGAGTGAGGTATCACTCATAGCGGTGGTGGCGAACGACCCCGCCAACAAGGGGGTCGACTGGACCGTTAGTTGTAAAAGCTCTAACTGCGGATCTCTCAGTCCCGCGCACACGGCAAGCGGCTTGGCGACCACCTACGCCGCTCCCTCTTCGGTGCCCTCGGGTGGAAGCGTCACCTTCAGCGCCGCCGCCAGCGCCGATTCGAGCAAGGTTGCCACCACCACGGTCACCGTGGTTACAACGATCACCGTCACCTTCACACCCGCTGCGCCTTTTTTCGTGTCGCCATCCGCCTCCGCGGCATTGAGTGCTCTGGTGATCAACGACCCCGGTCAGGAGGGAGTAGGTTGGACGGTGACCTGTGGCAGTTCCGCTTGCGGGTCCTTCAGTGAAACTCATACCGCCAGCCTCGTTGCCACCACTTTCACCGCGCCCGCATCCGTGCCCGGCGGCGGTAGCGTGACGATTACCGCCACCGCGACGGCAGATGTTACCAAGACGGCTACCGCCACGGTGACCGTGACCACCAGTACCGGCAATGAGGGACTTCTCAAGGGAAACTATGTCTTCTCCCTCAGCGGCACCGATGCAAGCGGATTCTATGCCGCTGCCGGCGCTTTCATCGCGGACGGCGCCGGAAATGTCACAGGCGAGGAGGACCTGCTCGACCCGACGGCTTCCCACACCGCCGTTGATTTCGTAGGAGGCTACGCCATCGGCAGTGACGGGCGAGGCGCCTTAAGGCTGGCGACTACTGACCCCACTCTGGGCGTCGACGGCGTCCAGAGCCTAACGCTGACAGTGGTGAGCCCGCAGCACGCTCTGGTCACCGGGTTCGACAGCAGCGCCATTTCGAGTGGGGGTCTCGACTTCCGGATCCCCGGCCCCGTCCAGGGCGGCTACGCTTTTGTTCTGTCGGGGATCGATTCGACGCTACTTGGGGAACTCCCCCCGGTCGCCTTACCCTTGGTTATCGGGGGCGTTTTGAGTTCGAGTGGCACCAGCATCGACAGCGTCGCCGAAGATGTCAACGATGACGGGAACGCGAGCGTGGTTACCTCTCCGCTTGCGATCGGAATCCTCCAGGGGCCGCAGAACCCTCTACAGATATCCACTTCGACCACCTTGAGTGCCAGGGTCACCAGCGACCTGGCGCAAGTGGGGGTGGACTGGACTGCCACCTGCAGCACTGGGGAGTCTGGAGCCTATAGGCGCCGGGACAGCTCTCCGACCGCGAAGATCGCCGCGACACCCCTTATATCTTCCGCGTCCGGCGTCAGTATTGCCTTCAGCCAGGCGCCGTTTCCGAACTTGGTCACCGCCGGCCAAGCGCGGATGAGCGCAGTTGTAAGCGGTGATCCATCGAATGCGGGCGTCGACTGGACGGTAACTTGCACCAGTTCTGACTGCGGGTCGTTCAACCCCGCTCATACGCAGAGTGGGGATATGACCATCAGCGGTGCCACGACCACTTACATGGCCCCTGCCACGGTCCCCACCAGCGGAACCATAACGATCACTGCCACCGCCACCGCTGATCCCAGTCAATTGGTAACGGCTACCGTGCAGATTGCTCTTCCAGTTACCAACTGCGGGTCGTTTGATCCCCCCCACACCGCCAGCAGCGGTACCACCAGCTACACCGCTCCGGCGGTGGTTCCCGGCGGCGGAACCGTTACCATCATCGCCACTGCTAGCGCCGACTTGACCAAGACCGCCGCTGCGACGGTCACGGTTGGCACTGGCCCTTCCGGCCCAGCTCCAGCTCCGGCTCCGGTTCCCTCCTTCGGGACAGTGGGAGGAACTGACAACCTGGGGCGGGGCGCGGCCACCCTGGGGTCACGGTCTTTCATTTATTATCTCGTGAGTTCGCGGATCCTTCGGCTTATCGAGAAAGACAGCAAGGGGATCACCGCGGGTTCGGCCTTCGCCACGAGCAGCAGCAACAGCCTTTCGAAGGCGTCTCTTTCCGGCAACTACGCCTTTACGATCGCTGGAAGCAGCACCTCACCTAGCCAGCAACTCACTACCGGGGCGCTGGGAGCGGGCGGCCTCTTCAGTGCCGACGGAAATGGCAACATCTCCGCGGCGACGGTGGATGTTAATGAAGCCGGGGTGTTGACGAACTACAGTCCCACCAAGACCGTGAACGCCGGCGGTCAGGCCGTACCTCCTGGCACCTATACCATGAGTCTCCAGGGTCGTGGCTCGCTCGTGTTCAATGGTCCCAACGGCCAGATTCCGGGGCCGCTGTCCCAGTTTGCGCTGTATCTGACGGCTGACCAGGGCGTGTTGGTGGTGGACCTGGATTTTGGCTTGCTAGGCGGCGGCCAAGCCTTGGCTCAGCAGGGCAATCCGATTTCCGCCGCGACCTTCCAGGGCGCCTACGCTGCCGGCCTCCAGGGTGCGAATGGCAGCGCGACGGCGGCAAATGAGACCTTGGTAGGAAGGTTGGTCTCAGACGGCACGTCCAAGTTCACCGGGACTGCTGACGTGAGCGTGCTGGGAAGCGACGGAACGATCACTCTAACGCCAGGCGGTAGCCTCACCGGCACCTTTACGGGGGCCTCAAACGGGCGCTTCGCGGGAAGCCTGAATACCAGCGCCACTGGCACACAGCAAGAGATCTTCTACGACGTCGACAATACTACCGTCCTGTCGATGGAGGCGGATAGCAGCGGTACGGCGACCGGCATCCTTCAGCTCCAGCAGCTCCCAGCCTCGCCGGCCGCCTCGTCAGGGCTACCTGCCGCTTCAGAGCGCTCAAGGGTTTCGGCAGGTCGTGCGGGCGACGTCGCCGGTGACATCAGGCGGTAGCAGCACGAAGCTATACATGACGACAAAAGTCAGTTCGCATGTAGGGGTACGGCTTGCCGTACCCTTTTCTAACGTCGTGCGCGATCGAACCAAGAGGGTACGGCAAGCCGTACCCCTACATGCGTACCGATTTATGTCGCTCGGCATAAGTAGGTGCCCTGAAATGAGCGTGGGTTACGTATGAACAAAGTTGGGGAGGCGCAATTGGTGAGCAATCGCCGCAGGCGCGAAGTCGCGGAGGCCGGAAACAGAACAAAGCGGTCCCTTATGGCGAATGTCTGCGCCTCGGCGTCTCGGCGCGAATTTGTTCGTTTTTTCCCATCTTCTCGCGGCCTAGGGAGGAGTAAGGCCGTACGCACCTCCTTGCTGTTGTTCTTGACAGCCTTAACGTCGCCGCTCTACTGGGGCTGCGGTGGAGGTGGAGGGTCTCCCGCCTATGCCCCACCGAGCACGGTCTCCATATCTCTCAACGCGGTACCTGCTTCGCCCTTTTTGATAGGCACCAGCACTGCAGTAAGCGCTACCGTCGCCAACGACTCCCAGAATATGGGCGTGGATTGGTACGCGGGCTGCATCAGCAGCAAGTGCGGCACTTTCTCCCCCACCCACACGGCTAGTGGAGCTTCTACGACCTACACCGCACCGGCTTCGCTTCCGGGCGGCAGTACAGGGAACAGTGTCAACATCACGGCGCGATCAACTCAGGATCCAAACCAGAAGGCCACGGTGGCGATCGTGCTTACGGATGGTATTTCCGTGGCGTTTACCCAGCCCCCACCAGCTTCCTCGCTGGCGGGCGTTCCGGTCACCATCGCCGCCTATGTAGCCCACGACGTCGTGAACCCCCTTAATCAGGGGAACGGCGTGGACTGGATCGCAACCTGTGGCACTGCCCCCGGTTGTGGCTCCTTCAATCCGGTGCACACGCTGAATGGGGCCCCTACCATCTTCACTTCCGCCGCTTCTCTGGCCCCTGGCACCACCGTAACGATTTCTGCCTACTCCACCGCCGACTCCGTTGCTTTTGCTAACGCAAACCTGGTTATTACGGCCCCTCCCATTTCCATCAGCATGACCAAGAGTCCGCCACCTTCTTTGCGAGCGGGCGCCACTGCGATGTTGGCGGCAACGGTCGCCCATGATTCGTCGGGAGCGGGCGTGGACTGGACCGTAACCTGCGCCAGCTCCAACTGTGGTTCTTTCAATCCCGCCCACACGGCCAGCGGTGCCGCCACCACTTTCACGGCCCCCGCTACGGTGCCCACCGGTGGGATTGTGACCCTCACTGCCGCCGCGACCGCCGACCATACTAAGAGCGTCCAGGCGACCGTTATTATTACGCTCGCCTTCGCCCAGGCTCCGCCTCCTTCCTTGGTAACGGGCGGCACAGCGATCTTGGCCGTAACGGTCAATGATCCGTCGGGAGCAGGCGTGGACTGGACCGTAACCTGCGGCAGCTCCAACTGTGGTTCTTTCAATCCCGCCCACACGGCCAGCGGTGCCGCCACCACCTTCACGGCCCCCGCTAGCGCGCCCTTTGGAGAGACCGTAACCCTCACTGCCACCGCCACCGGCGACCATAGTCAGACCGTGCAGGCCATCGTCACCATTGCCCCGTCCCCAATCACCATCGCCTTTACCCAGGCACCGCCTGCTTCTTTGCAAGCGGGCGCCACAGCGATGTTGACCGCCACCGTCACCAATGATCCGTCGCTAGCGGGCGTGGACTGGACCGTAGCCTGCGGCAGCTCCAACTGTGGCTCCTTCAATCCTGCCCACACGGCCAGCGGTGCCGCGACCACTTTCACGGCCCCCGCTGCGGCCCCCAACGGTGGGATTGTGACCCTCACTGCCACGGCCACGGCCAACCATACTCAAAGCGTCCAAGCCGTCGTCTCCATTACCACGCCCCCGATCACCATCGCCTTTACCCAAGCCCCGCCTGCTGCCTTGCAAACGGGCACCACTGCGATGTTGGCCGCAACCGTCACCAATGATTCCTCGGGAGCCGGCGTGGACTGGACCGTGTCCTGCGGCAGCTCCCAATGTGGTTCTTTCAATCCTGCCCACACCGCCAGCGGTGCCCCGACCACTTTCACGGCCCCCGCTGCGGTGCCCATCGGTGGCATTGTGACCCTCACTGCCACGGCCACGGCCAACCACAGCCAGAACGTCCAAGCCGTCGTCTCGATTACCACGACTCCCCCCCCGATCACCATCGCCTTTACCCAGGCGCCGCCTGCTTCCTTGCAAACGGGCACCACCGCGATGTTGGCGACCACCGTCAGCAATGATCCGTCGGGAGCGGGCGTGGACTGGACTGTAACCTGCAGCAGCTCCAACTGTGGTTCTCTCAATCCCGCCCACACCGCCAGCGGTGCCTCCACCACTTTCACGGCCCCGGCTGCGGTCCCCACCCCTGGGATTGTGACCCTCACCGCCACCGCCACCGCCGACCATAGTCAGAGCGTCCACGGCACCGTCTCCATTACCACGACCCCACCCCCGATCACGATTACCTTTACCCAGGTGCCGCCTGCTTCCTTGCAAACGGGCACCACCGCGATGTTGGCGGCCACCGTCAGCAACGATTCGTCGGCAGCGGGCGTGGACTGGACCGTAACCTGCGGCAGCTCCAACTGTGGTTCCTTCAACCCTGCCCACACGGCCAGCGGCTCCGCCACCACTTTCACAGCCCCCGCTGCGGTCCCCAGCGGTGGGATTGTGACCCTCATCGCCACCGCCACGGCCGACCATAGTCAGAGCGTCCACGGCACCGTCTCCATTACCACGACCCCACCCCAGATCACGATCACCTTTACCCAGGCGCCGCCTGCTTCCTTGCAAACGGGCGCCACCGCGATGCTGGCCGCCACCGTCAGCAACGATTCGTCGGCAGCGGGCGTGGACTGGACGGTAGCCTGCGGCAGCTCCAACTGTGGTTCGTTCAATCCCGCCCACACGGCCAGCGGCGCCGCGACCACGTTCACGGCCCCCGCCGTGGTGCCCGCCGGCGGGATTGTGACCCTCACTGCCACCGCCACGGCCAACCATGGTCAGAGCGCCCAGGCCATCGTCTCCATTACCCCCCCGATCTCCATTGCCTTTACCCAGCCCCCGCCTGCTTCTTTGCAAACGGGCGCCACCGCGATGCTGTCCGCAGCGGTCACCAATGATTCGTCGGGAGCGGGCGTGGACTGGACTTGTGCACCCTTGAGTGCTTGTGGGACGTTTAGCCCCGCCCATACCGCCAGCGGCGCGCCGACCACCTTCACGGCACCCGCGACGGTCCCGAGCGGGAGCACGGTGACGATTGTAGCCTCCGCCACCGCCGCTCCCGGCGTCACGGTCAGCGGAACGGTAGCCATTACGCCTCCGATCGCCGTCTTGCTGGTCACGCCTCCCGCGTCGCTGGAACAAGGCGCTGCGGCCATGGTCAGCGCCACCGTCAGCAACGATCCTGGCAACCGGGGCGTTGACTGGACGGCCACTTGCGGCACTCCGAATTGCGGCACCTTCAGTCCGCCCCACACGGCCAGCGGCGTAACCACAACATTCTCTGACTTAGCAACCTCGGGCGACACTGTGACATTGAAGGCAGTCTCCACCGCCGATCCCACCAAGAGCGCGTCGGCGAACGTTGCTGTTACCCCTTATATCACCCTGGCTATCATCTCGGCGCCGAGTTCACTTCAAACCACCGCCCAGACGATGATGAGCGCCACCGTCAGCAACGACTCGGCTAACCTGGGTGTCGACTGGAGTGCTACCTGCAACACTCTGCCCTGCGGAACGTTCAGTCCTGCTCACACCGCCAGCGGTGTATCCACAACATTCTCTGACTCAGCGCCCGCGGGCGACACGGTGACTCTGGCTGCAACTTCCACAGCCGATCATGCCAAGAGCGCAACGGCGACCGTCCCCATTACGGCTCTGATTGCGGTCAGCATCGTGTCGCGGCCCACGAATCTGGAGACAGGCGCGCAGGCGATAGCCGTCAGCGCCGTTGTCAGCAACGATCCGGCCAACCGGGGCGTCGACTGGACGGCCACCTGCGGCACTCCGCCATGCGGTTCGTTCAACCCCGCTCACACCGCGAGTGGCGCGAACACAACCTTTATGGATTCGGCACCCGGGGGCGATACGGTGATCCTGATTGCGACCTCCACTGCCGATCCCACCAAGAGCGCGACAGCGAAGGTCCCGATTACGGCGCCGATTGTGGTGAGCATCCTGTCGCCGCCCAGTTCTTTGGAGACCTTCGCGCAAGCGATGGTGAGTGCCACCGTCAGCAATGATTCTGCACATCGGGGCATCGATTGGACGGCCACGTGCAGTAGTGCATCTTGCGGTTCGTTCAGCCCCGCTCACACCGCGAGTGGCGTGACCACAACCTTCGTGGATTCGGCGCTCGCCGGCGATACGGTGACCCTGATTGCGACCTCCACGGCCGACCCTACGAAGTTCGCGCAAGCGCCGGTTTCGATTACGGCCATGATTAGTGTGACCATCCCGTCACCGCCAATGTTCTTGCGGGAAAACGCGCAGGCGGCACTCACGGCCGATGTGGCCAACGACGCCACTAATGCCGGCGTCGACTGGACGGTGAGTTGCGGGCAGTCGGACTGCGGGTCATTCAATCCAATGCACACGGCCAGCGGCGACTCCACTACGTATTCGGCTCCCGCATCGGTGCCCCAGGGTGGTATCAAGCTTTTCGTCGCAGCCAACTCTACTGCCGACCCGAAGCAATCAGCTCAGGCCACGATTGATGTTTTCCCCCCCATTTCCTTGGCGTTCAGCGTCAATCCGCCAGGGACGATGCAAACCGGTACGCAGGCGAATATCGCCGTCACCGTGAACAACGATCCGCAAAACCAAGGCGTGACGTGGTCCGCAGGCAGTTGCGGGCAGTCGGACTGCGGCTCATTCAATCCTGTGCAGACACTCAGCGGCGTAACTACAACCTATACGGCTCCCGCCACCGCGCCTCCGGCTGGTACGGTAACGATCACAGCGGCCTCGGTCACTGACCCTACCCAGACGGCAACCGCCATGGTGAACGTGACGGCGGCCGCGGTGATCTCAGTAACGTTGAGTCAACCTCCGCCTAATTCTCTTACAACGGGAAGTCAGGCGGCATTGACTGCGACGGTGACGAATGACGCCAGCAATATGGGTGTGGATTGGAGTGTGACCTGCACCAACCCCAACGGTCCGGACTGCGGTTCGTTCAGCCCCACACATACGGCGAGCGGAGTGCAGACCACCTACACTGCGCCGGCCAATGTGCCTTCCAGTGGTATCACTGTGACCCTCACTGCCGCTTCCACTGCGAATTCGGCACAGACTGCCACAGCGACGGTGACCATCACGCCGCCGGTGCAGATCGCCCTGACCCAGGGGCCGCCCAACACAATGGAGCAATCAGCAACCGCGTCCATTATCGCCACAGTGGCCAACGATCCGAACTCAAAAGGCATGAGCTGGACAGTCGCATGCGGCACGCCGCCGTGCGGCACGGTTAATCCGACTTCCACTGCCAGCGGCTTACCGACCACCTACACGGCTCCTGCTTCAGTGTCGGCGGACCTTGTCGTGACGATCACGGCCGCTGCCAACGCGGATATGACCAAGACGGTCTCGACGATGGTCACTGTTACTCCGCTCATTTCCGTAACCATCACGCAGCAGCCGTCTTCCGTGAATGTATCGGCCACGGCTCCCCTCGCGGCCACGGTGGCGAATGATCTAAACAACCTGGGCGTGGATTGGACGGTGGATTGCGGCAGTCCTGGAAACTGCGGCTCGCTGAGTCCCACTCATACGGCGAGCGGAATGACAACCACTTATACTGCTCCCGCGTCCGAACCGGCGGGCGATCCAGTGACGATCACGGCCGCGTCCACGGCGGACTCGACAAAAACGACTACGGCATCCGTTTTCATCCTGCCGCCCCTAGCAGTGTTGATCACTCAACAGCCTCCATCTTCTCTGAACGCCTCAGCGACGGTTCAAGTCACGGCCACAGTTACGAACGATCCGCAGACCCAGGGGGTGATTTGGACGGTCAGTTGCGGGAGCCCGGGAGGTTGCGGTTCGTTTAGCCCCATGTCCACAGCGAGCGGTGTGGCCACCACCTACACGGCGCCTGCCTCTGTTCCTACCCCCAACAGCGTCACGATTACGGCAACCTCGGTCACTGATCCGACCAAGATGATGAGCACGACCATGGTGACCATAATCCCGCCCATTTCGGTCGCCATCAGTCAGCAGCCTCCACCTTCGATGAACGTCTCGAGCACGGCTCAGGTCGCGGCTACGGTTTCGAACGATTTGGGAAACCAGGGCACAGGTTGGACGGCGACTTGCGGAAGCCCGGGAAGCTGCGGATCGTTCAGTCCCACGAACAGCCCCAACGGCGCAGCCACAACGTATACAGCTCCGGCTTCCGTGCCGAATGGCAACAGCGTGACGATCACGGCGACCTCGATCACCGATCCGACCAAAACCGCGACGGCGTCGGCTGTGACCATCCTTCCGCCCATTTCCGTCAGCATCTCTCAGCAGCCTCCGTCTCAGATGAACGTCTTGACCATGGCTCAGGTAACGGCCACGGTGGCGAACGATCCGAAGAATCAGGGGGTGAATTGGACGATCGCTGGGTGCAGCGGAAGCTGCGGCACATTCAGTTTCGCATCCACGGCGAGTGGAGCGGCGACCACCTATACGGCTCCTTCCACGGTACCCAATCCGAACACGGTCACGATCACGGCCACTTCGGTGACCGATCCCACCAAGACGGCCACCGCGGTGGTCACCATTCTCCCGCCCATTTCCATCAGCCTCTCTGCACTTCCTCCTCAGATGAACGTCTCGACCACGGCTCAGGTCACGGCCACGGTGGCGAACGATCCGAAGAGTCAGGGGGTGAATTGGACGATCGCTTCGTGCAGCGGAAGCTGCGGTACGTTCAGTCCCAATCCCACGGCCAGCGGAGCGCCGACCACGTATACCGCTCCGTCCGCGGTGCCTACTCCCAACGCCATTACGATCACGGCCACTTCGGTGACCGATCCAACCAAGACGGCCACCGCGGTGGTAAACATTCTCCCGCCCATTTCCGTCAGCCTCTCTGCACTTCCTCCTCAGATGAACGTCTCGACCACGGCTCAGGTCACGGCCACGGTGGCGAACGATCCGAAGACTCAGGGGGTGAATTGGACGGCAACCTGCGGAGGCCCGGGAAGCTGCGGATCGTTTAATCCACCTACCACGGCGAGCGGCGCGGCTACGACGTATACCGCACCAGCCTCCGTTCCTTCCGGCAGCGTGACCATTACGGCGACCTCGATCACTGACCCGACCAAAGCAGCGAGCTCAACGGCTGTGACCATTCTTCCGCCCATTTCGATCGCGTTCTCGCAATCGCAATCTCCGCCCCTCACCATCCTGACCTCGGCGACGGCTCAAATGGCCGCAACGGTCACCAATGACCTGTCGGTAGGGGGCGTCGACTGGACCGTAACCTGCGGCGGCTCCAACTGTGGTTCTTTCAATCTGCCGCACACGGCCAGTGGTGCTACGACCAGCTACACGGCCCCCGCCACCGTACCGAGCGGCGCTAGCGTCACTATTAAGGCGACATCGACCACCGACACCAGCAAGAGCATCACCGCCAGCGTCACGATCACCGCGCTAGCAATCGCTGTCACCATTAACCTCCAACCACCGGCTTCGATTCAGACCGGTGCCACAGCACAAGTCGCTGCCGCGGTCGCCAACGATTCTTCTAACGCCGGTGTGGACTGGTCGCTGACTTGTGATGGCGCTGACTGCGGTTCCTTTTCATCTTCAACTTCAACCGGTCCGGCGCCGACGATTCACCAGGCGATCGGCAGTCCTGTCACCTACACCGCGCCGGCCACCGTGCCCCCCGGCAACGAGGTGACCCTCACGGCTACTTCCACTGCCGATCCCACGAAGTCTGCGACTGCCATCCCCGTGCGGATTACGTCGCTTCTCCAGGGACAGTATGCTTTCTTGATCGCTGGACAAAAGGGCTCGGGTTCATCGAGTGGGTTTTATGTCGCTATCGGGAGTATTACGGCGGACGGCGCCGGCAGGATCACCGCCGGCAACGAGGACTTCTTTGATCCTTTCAGCAGCAACAACCGCACCGGAACCGAGGTGCCACTCATCGGTAACTACTCGATTGGGCCCGATGGGCGCGGCACGATCACCCTTACCGCCGCGGGGGTCGGTGTCAGCGACCTCGGCAGCGCTGGCACCGAAACCCTGAGCGTTGCGGTGCTTAATCCCAAGCACGCCCTGATAACCGAGTTTGACAGCAGTGCCACGTCGAGCGGAACCCTCGACCTTCAGGATCCCTCCGCGTTCTCGGCGGCTGCTTTCTCCGGGGCCTATGCGTTTACCCTCTCTGGTATTGATACTTCGGGGTTCCCCAATACACATCCACTGAGTCTTGGAGGCGTGCTAACCGCGAATGGCAGCGGAGCATTTACCGCGGTCACAGAGGACATCAACGACCTTATCAACGGAGGGACTGTCACTCAGCCTACGTTCACAGGGGGGGACTATGAGTTCGACGTCCCTATGCAATTCGGGCGCGGCACGGCCATGTTCACTCCTTCCTCGGGTCCCAACCAGGACTTCTTTTTCTACGTAGTGGACTCCGGCACCATCCGTTTCATCGAGACGGATCTCAACGGGCTCACGGCTGGCTCCCTGTTTACGCAGGGCTCCGGGCAGCTTTCGAATGCCTCGCTTTCTGGCAGTTATGCCTTCACCACTGCGGGCAGTAGTGCGAGCGGCCCACTCGCGGCGGGCGGCCTGTTTACCGCAAACCAAAACGGCAATCTCGCTAGCGTCACGATGGACGTCAACAACTTCGGGGCGGTAGCGAGCGCCCAGCCTTCCGGGACGTACAGCATCGCATCGAACGGGCGGGGAACGCTCACATTCAACCCCGCCACCGGTAGCGTCTCACAGTATGCCGTGTACCCGACGTTGAACCAGGGTGCGTTGCTGGTCGAGTTGGATAAGGGCTTGACGAGCCGCGGCACCGCTTTCGCCCAGACTTCGGCCTCAACGCTAAACGGCAATTACGCTGTGAACCTGGACGTGGCCACCCAGATGGAAGAGGATCTGGTCGGACAAGCGGTGGCGGATGGCATCGGCGCATTCACTGGAGAGGCGGTGGATGTCAATAGCTTCAAGGCTAGCCCCGGACTGACGCCCGCTGCTCCGCTCACTGGCAGCTTTACTGCAAGCTCAAACGGTCGCTTCACCGGCAAACTAAACACGACTTTGACGGGAGACATCAAGGGCATCTTCTACGTCCTCGACCCCTCTGATGCCCTGTTCCTGGGCACGGACTCGGTTAGCCAATTTGATGGGCCCGCCACAGGTGTTTTGCGATACTCCGGCATTACCGTTACCTTTGTTCCGCCGACTCCCTCTACGATTGGAGTTTCGAGCCCGACCGCGCTCACCGCTACGGTCAGCGGCGATCCGTCCAATGCGGGCGTAGACTGGGTTTGTAGCGGCTCGGGCTGCGGCTCGTTCAATCCGGCTCACACGGCGAGCGGCGGCACCACGATCTATACCGCACCGGCCACCGGGACCGTGACCATCACCGCCAGATCCACCGCCGACGGCCTCCGGACGGCCTCTTTCAATGCCACCATAACTATGTCGCCGGTTGTAAGCATCTCGCTTACCCAGCCGCCGCCTGCTTCCCTGGCTTCAGGCGCCCAAGCTTCGATAACGGCCACGGTCGCCAACGACTCTGGTTTGGGCGTGGACTGGTCGGTGACGTGCTCAGGCGCGAACTGCGGATCACTCAATCCGACGCACACCAACAGTGCTGTTTCCACCAGCTACACCGCCCCGGCGGCAGTGCCGGTGGGGAATACGGTGACGATCATCGCTACCTCCACGGCTGACAATACGAAAAGCATTCCTGCCACTGTGATCGTGACCAGTCCGGCGACCATCGCTCTGACTACGCCACTGCCTGGGGTTGTGCGGTTCCTGGACGTCAATGCGGTCACGGCCACGGTCTCCAACGACCCGGTGGGCCTAGGTGTCAACTGGTCAGTGACCTGCCCAAGCGTGAACTGCGGCTCGTTCAATCCCGCCCACACGCTGAGCGGGAGCCCCACTTCCTACCAGGCCCCCCCGACCCAGCCGGAGGGCGGCCAAGTGAGCATCACTGCTACGGCGACAGCTAATCTCAACCAATTCGTTAGCCAAGACGTGCAGATTTTTCCCCATATTGTGGTCACCTTTGTGTCGACGGCGGCGCCTCCGGTTTCGATCCAGGTGAACAGCACGGCTAAGATCGCCGCCGATGTCGCCAATGATTTGCACAGCCTCGGTGTGGACTGGACGGTAACTTGCGGCTCTACAACAGACTGCGGTTCGTTCAATCCGCCCCACACCGCCAGCGATTTCAAAACCACGTATACCGCCCCCGCCACCATACCTACCGGGACCGTGGCCTGCCCGGGAAGCCCCGGCCCTGTCCCGCTGTGTATCACCGCCACGTCGACCGAGGATCCGACGAAGTCCGCTAGTAGCAGTGTGACAATTACAGGGACTGGTGCCTTAGTTGGCCTTCTCAACGGGCAGTACGCCTTCTTGATCACAGGCACAGACTACGCTCCTTTCGGCCTGTCCTACACTGCGGTCGGGAGCATCAAAGCGGACGGCAAGGGGATGATCATCAGCGGCGAGGAGGACTACAATGATCAGAATCCGCAGATCTCCCCCGGAGCTAACGTAAGCCTGACAGGAACCTACCAGATCGGGGCCGACGGGCGTGGCCAAATGACACTGCAAACGGGGAACGGCCATCTTGGCGTCAATGGCACCCAAACCCTAAGCTTCACTATGGTCAGCCCCCAGCATGCCTTGGTGACCGAGTTTGACGGCGGAGGTACGTCCAGTGGCACCCTCGACCTGCAGACGCCAGCCGACTTTTCGCTCGGCTCTATTTCGGGCGGCTACGCTTTCACTTTTTCCGGCTTCGAAGCCTTTCAGCAAGGGACGGAACCGCCACCGTTGAACTTCGGGGGGGTGGTAACGGCGGCTGGGGATGGGACTATTACGACGGGCATAGAGGACGTCAACGACTTGGACTCAGCCGTTGGCGTCATTCAGAGTATGCCTATCACCGGGACGTACAATGACGCCGGCGCCGGCTTTCCTGACTCGTTTGGGCGGGGCGAAAGCACTCCTTTCCAAACCGCGAGTTGCCCACCATCCCCCTTCCCCTGTGATGCCACCTTCGTCTATTATATCGTTGACAAGAACACTCTACATTTCATTGAGAATGATGGGAACGGTGTCACCGCCGGCTCCATGTTCGCTCAAGGGCCGGGACCCTTTTCCCTGTCCGGCCCCTACGCCTTCACGGCGGCGGGAAGAGGCTCAGGTGCTCCGGCAAACCCGCTGGTGTTGGGCGGTCTGCTCAACTCAAACGGAAGCGGTAACATCACCAGCATACTGGACGTCAACAATGCGGGCACCCAGACGTATGGCGCTTCCCCCTCCGGCAGCTATACCATCGCCGCTAACGGCCGCGGCACCCTCACCCTCCAAAGCACCGGAGGGGTTTCGCAGTTTGCCGTGTACCTGACGTTGAACCAAGGCGTCAAGATGTTGGAACTGGATAAGGGCCTGACAAGCAGCGGCACTACTTACGCCCAAAGCGGGGGGATCTCGGGCGCCAGCTTCCGGGGCAACTACGCCGCGAGCGTCCAGGCTGTCACGGCAAAGGACGAAGAGGATCTGGTCGGACAGGCGATTCCTGACGGCATCTCCAGCCTCGGCGGGACGGTCGACTTTAACCAGTTCACGATTGCTGGCGGAACTCCAAGCTTCACCGAGACGCCATCTGCCACCCTTAGCGGTGGCTTTACGCCCAGCTCAAACGGGCGCTTTACTGGCGCGGCGACCACACTCACCGGGTTTTTCTATGTGCTGAATGATTCAACAGTGCTGTTCTTGGGAGCAGATAAGAACGGTGCGCTGGCTACGGGGGTTCTGCAATCGCAGGTGTTACAATAATGACGCTCGCGGGCCTTCCCTCTTCGAACGAGAGGGAACCCCGCCCGCGCCTTGACGTTTCGCGGGGATAGCTTATGAAGCCAATTATACGCAACGTCATAAGTGGATGCCGAAAACCTCCCAAGCATGTCATTCTCCCCGCGCTTCTCCTGGCCTGCACCTTACTAGTGACCTCGGCTAGTCAGTTGGCGGGTGCAATGCAAATCCACAATGGTGGACCGGGCGTCGCGCCCCCGTCACCGAAGCAACCGCTGCCCAGCCAAAACACTCCGCCTCCCATCACGTCGCAGGACTCTCGCGCTCCCCAGACGTTGAAAGTGAGGTGGGCGGCGGGAAAACTCAGTGTGGACGCCGAAGGGGCTCCGCTCATGGAGGTGCTTCGCGCCGTTTCTCGCCAAACAGGAATTGTAGTGAGTGGCGCCCAGGGGCATCGTGACCCCGTTTTTGCGCACCTTGAGGGAATCGATTGGCGAGAGGCGCTGCAGTCGTTGCTCTGCCGCCTTAACTATGCCATCATCACCGGGCCCTCGCCGGCGCCCCGTGGTGCGCGGGTGGTCATTTTCAGGGGCGGCCCTGGCACAGGGCAAGGTGACTTCCATACCGGTGCATCGGGACCGTTGAGCAACGACCCCGAGGATGTGAAACTGAAAGCAGTAGAGGATGCCGTCCAGGGGAAAGACCGGCGTACGCTGAAGAGCCTCATCCAGGATAACGATCCGACGGTCCAGTCAGCCGCTTTCGAGGCTCTGGCGGCGCAGGACAAGGACTTGGCGGTTTCGCTCCTGGTGACCAGTGCGAGGCGCAACCCCGATGCGGCGGCCCGGCTCCAGTCGCTTCAACTTCTGGAGCAGACCGACACCGCCGACGAGCAACTCCGAATCTCCACCTTGCGTGAAAGCTTGCGGGATGGCGACCCTTCGGTCAGTGCCTATGCCATTCAATCGCTGGCTAGTAACGGAAATCCCGCCGCTGTGGAGGCATTGAGCGTGGCTTTCCACAGTGGCGATCCTTCCACCCGATGGATGCTGATTCAGAGTGTGGCCGGGACGGCCGCGGCGGCTCCGCTCCTCCACGAGGCCCTCTCCGACCCGGATGAGGCGGTCAGTGGTCTGGCTGCAACTTTGCTCAAGCAGAGCGAAGCGAGCGCCTCAGCGGCAAGCCAGTAGCTGAACCTGGGCCCTGACTACACAGCCTAGAGGCCCATCCGGAAACCCGCCATGGGCGCGAAAGAATTGCAGATTGACGATTGACGATTGAAAGATAGTCTCATTGACGATTGTCGATGGCCTATTGAAAGCGCCGCGCGGCTTGCCGACCCTCCTCTTCCANTCG
>JGI26339J46600_10000136_pt1 | contig 25211 bp, 16 predicted proteins | sample BogFormECP12_OM1_FD_46600 | JGI IMG/M metagenome (IMG submission 46600) | reverse complement strand
TCAATAAAATGCTGCGGCGTCCAGGACGGTTTCGCTCCACAAATGTTGAGCGCGAAGTTGCGCAGGATGTCCGAGCCGAGCGGCGTGTGGTGTACCTCGGGATGAAACTGTACCGCCCACATCTTTCTCTCAGCGTTTTCGATGGCGGCAACCGCATGGGGAGTTTTCGCCGTCAGCCGGAACCCAGGAGGCAATTCTTCGGCCGAGTCGCCATGCGACATCCAGACCGCGAGCAGCTTAGGAAGTCCCAGAAAAAGTTGTGAGTCGGATTCTTGAATCTCAACTTTGGCGTGGCCGTACTCGCGCTTCGCGGCCGGGCGCACTTTTCCGCCGAGCGCGTACACCATGAACTGCAATCCATAGCAGATGCCAAGTACCGGGATGCCGAGATCGAAGACACTCTTATCGGCCAGCGGCGCATCTTTGTCGTACACCGAAGACGGCCCGCCCGAAAGAATGATCCCGACCGGAGAGTAGCTGCGAATTTCTTCCAGGCTGGCGTTGAAGGGAAGAACGACCGAAAAAATCTTCTGCTCGCGGATGCGGCGCGCAATCAGCTGCGAATACTGCGCCCCGAAGTCGAGGACAACGATGGATTGGGTTTCCACGGATGAGTGTCTCAGATCGATGCCACGGTTGCAAACAAAAGCAAACCTTTAACCACAGGGGACACAGAGGAACATAGGGAAAATCGCAGCCCTCTGTGCTCCTCTGTGCCCCCTGTGGTTATCGCACTTTATCGCACCACAATATTCACCAGCTTTTTCGGCACAACAATGACATTCACTACCTGCCTGCCGGTAATCGCCACTCGCACCTTCTCATCGGCCAGCGCAGCCTGCTTGATTTGATCTCCGCTCGCCCCCGCCGGCACCACCACCAGCCCACGAAGCTTCCCGTTAACCTGCACGGGAATCTCGATCTCATCCTCCGCCGCCAGCGCCGGATCGTACTTCGGCCACGGAGCTTTCAGCAGATTGCTCTTCTCGCCAGCCATCTCCCACAATTCGTGCGCCAGATACGGCGCCATCGGCGCCAGCAGCAGTGCGATGTTGCGCTGCACGTCCGCGATCAACGAAGCCGGGATGCCACCGGCGGCGCGCGTCTCCTCGGCGCCATAAACTTCATTCACCAGTTCCATGATGGCCGCGATGCAGGTGTTGAAATGCCAGCGCCCCTGGAAGTCGTCGCTAACGCGCTTGATGGTCTGATGCAGCTTGCGCTGAATCGCGCGCGCCTCGGGTCGCAACGACTCCGTCTGTAGAGACGGGGCTTGCCCCGTCTCAGCGTGCCCCGCCGAATCCGCGGCAAGCCGCGGAGTATTCCGTAGATAGAATCTGTACACCCGCCCCAGAAACCGCTGAATGCCTTCGATCCCCGAATCCTGCCAGTCCAGATCGCGATCCGGAGGCGCCGCGAACAAGCTATACAAACGTGCCGCATCCGCCCCGTAGCGCGCCACCATGTCATCCGGCGACACCACGTTGCCCAGGTTCTTCGACATCTTCGCGCCGTCTTTGATCACCATCCCCTGCGTGAACAAGCGCGCGGTCGGTTCGTCGTTTTTCACCAGCCCCATGTCGCGCATGAACTTCGTCCAGAAGCGCGAATAAATAAGGTGGAGAATGGCATGTTCCACGCCGCCAATGTACTGATCAATCGGAAACCAGTAAGCAATAGTCGCGCTGTCGAAGGGAGCCTGGTCGTTCTGCGCGTCCGCGTAGCGATAGAAGTACCACGACGAATCGACGAAGGTATCCATGGTGTCGGTCTCGCGCCGCGCCGGGCCACCACATTTCGGGCAAGTTGTGTTCAGGAACTCCGGCACATTCATCAACGGCGATCCGCCCGACAGCGTGATCGGCACCTTGTCCGGCAAAATCACCGGCAAGTCTTTTTCCGCCACCGGCACCACGCCGTCTTTATCGCAGTACACCATCGGAATCGGCGTGCCCCAATAGCGCTGCCGCGAGATGCCCCAATCTTTCAGCCGAAACGTAACCGTCGCCTTGCCAAACCCTTTTTCTTCGGCGCGCGCCGACATCTTGGTAATCGCATCCTCGCAGCTCAGCCCGCTAAACTCGCCCGAGTTCACCACCATCCCGTCCGTCGTCGTAAAAGGAAGCGGCGGTTCCGTCATGGTTTCTTCCGGATCCGTGCTCGCCGGCAAAATCACCACCCGGATTTGCAGCTTGTACTTCTGCGCAAATTCATAATCGCGCTCGTCGTGCGCCGGCACGCTCATGATCGCGCCCGTGCCGTAGTCCATCAGTATGTAATTCGCCACCCACACCGGCACCGCTTCGCCGTTATACGGATTCTTCGCGTAACGCCCGGTGAACACACCATGCTTCTCGATCGCGCCAATATCTCCCGCTTCTTTAGCCCGCCGCTGCTCGGCAATCAACTCCTTCACCTGCAAGCGCAGCTCAGCATTGCGAGCAATCATGTCACACACAATCGGATGCTCAGGAGCCAACTGCACCGAAGTCGCGCCATAGATCGTATCCACGCGCGTAGTGAAGACCGTGATCGTCGATCCCGCCGGCCCCACCGTTCCGCCCAGGTCGAAATCCACCAGCGTGCCTTCGCTGCGTCCGATCCAGTTCTGCTGCATAATGCGGACTTTTTCCGGCCAGCCTTGCAGCTTTTCGAGATCGCGCAGCAACTCGTCCGCGTACTTCGTGATCCGCAAAAACCACTGTTCCAGTTCGCGCTGCTCCACGGGAGTGTCCTCATGCCGCCAGCACATCCCACCCACGACCTGCTCGTTCGCCAGCACCGTAGCGCATTGCGGACACCAGTTCACCTTGCTCTTCTTGCGATAAGCCAGTCCCGCCTCGTACAGCTTCAAAAAGAACCACTGATTCCAGCGGTAGTAATCCGGCAGGCAGGTCGTAACCTCGCGCGACCAGTCATAGGCGAACCCAAGGCGCTTCATCTGCACCTTCATGGCCGCGATATTCGAAAGCGTCCATTCCTTAGGAGGAGTGTTGTTCTTGATGGCCGCATTCTCCGCCGGCAGCCCGAACGAATCCCAGCCCATGGGATGAAGCACGTTGTACCCGTTCATCCACATGTAGCGCGCCAGCGCATCGCCGATCGCATAGTTGCGCACGTGTCCCATGTGCAGCGCGCCCGAAGGGTAGGGAAGCATCTCTAACACGTAATACTTCGGTTTGGTCGAGTGGGCCTCGGCGGCATACAGCGACGGATCGTTCTGCCAGCGTTCAGTCCATTTTTGTTCAATGCGCTGCGCGTCGTAACGCTCATCGCGCGCCGTGGTGATAGGTTTGTCTTCCTGTGGCATAGATGAAGGGTAGTTCAGTAATGGGTAATCCTTAATTTTACAACGCCAGACCGAGTGTGGCGCGGAGCTGCCCTGAGCGTAGTCGCAAGGGCCCCCACCCGCGAACACGGTCAGAAGCATGCGGCGCCGTCGCGCGATAGGTTGCACCACAAAGAATCGTCAAACCGTTCCCGCGTAGTGGGTCCGTTTCCGAGTAGGCGACGAGGAAAGAAATTATCGCGTGGTGGCGGAATTGACTTGCCGAACCCGATCTCTTCGAGGCCTTCGGTCAGAAGCTCAGCTTCATCCCAAACTGGACTTGCCGGGCGCCAGTCGTGAGGTCGGGTTGCCTCACCTGGGAGGTGGACTGGCCGAAGGTACCAGGATCAGAGGTGAGGTTTCCGGGTTGGCTGAACTGGGCGCGATTGAACAGGTTGTAGCTCTCGGCGCGGAATTGCAGTCGGAAACGTTCGGAGAGGCTCAAGTTCCTTTGCAGAACCATGTCCCACTTGTTAACTCCGGGGCCGTAGTAGTGGTTGCGGCCGACGTTGCCGGCGCTCCCAAAGGACGCGTCGGGAAAGAAACAACTTGGTAAGGCCGGGACAACCTGGCAGCCGGTCCCCAGGTTCGGACCGGTCTGCGTGCGCGGATTGCTGACCGCCACTGGAGTGCCAGCGGGATTGAAATCCGGACGCTGCGGTTGGCCAGTGTGGGCCGTATCGGTGACGGTAAAAATATCGTACGGGAGTCCGCCAGAGAAGGTTGTGATCCCGGCTACTTCCCAGCCTCCGAGGACTTTGCCTGCCGTCCCTTCGGCGAGGTGGTCATGCCCGCGACCGAAGGGAAGCGTCCAGGTGTAGTTGATCACCAGCCGCTGTCGCACGTCAAAGTCGGAATTGCCGCGCTCGGCAGCCAGATTCAGGGAGTTGCGCGGGAACCCCTGGTTGCCGGCTGACGGAGTCAGCGGGTCGGAGGAGTTATCGATGGCATGCGCCCAGGTATACGCCGCCTGGAACGTGAGGCCATGCGACATCCGCTTCTTAAGGTTCGCTTGCAACGCGTGATAGATCGACGAAGCTGCGTTGTTGAAAACTTCCGCGTGCAGAAAAGCATTGTTGTTGACCGCATCGAAGGGCAGATAGCCCGCCTCTGCGCCGAACCAGAGATTGTTGAACTGCAAAGTTGACTGGGAACACTGGCCCGTGGGAGTCCTGAAGCCCTGATTGTTCGGATTTGTGGGCACACAGAAAGCTTCCAACTGCGCGAGCAGGGCCGGCTGCGGTGGATTGCCGTCAACTAGCCGAAGCAGGCGCGTTCCCTTCGATCCCACGTAATTCACTTCCATGAGCATGCTTCCGGGCAATTCGCGCTGCATTCCGAAATTCCAGCTTTGGCTGTAAGGCATGCGCAGGTTGGGATCGATAATGAAGGGCAGATCGCCCGCCTCCTGGTTCACGACGGCTGACGTGGTTAGCGACGGGGGCGCAGTCAGTTGGGAGAGGGAAACAAAAGGCGGCGGACCAAAGATCTGCTGGAAGGAAACCTGCTGGAAGGGCGGGTTCCCGCGTACGAGTCCGAGCAACTGGCCGAAAAGGCGGTCGTGGAAAATGCCATAGCCCATCCGAATCGAGGTCTTGCCTTCCTTGAAAGGATCCCACGCGATTCCGACGCGCGGCTCAAAGTCGTGCCAGTCGTTGCTGTAGAGCGGCGGCAGGCCGTGATCTTTCTCCCCAGCAACCGTGAAGGTGAACGGCGCTTGGCCACTGGGATCGGCAAAAAGCGTGGAAAGCAAGTTGTTCACTTCGTAGGGGACACCGTTGAACTGATAGCGGAGTCCATAGTTCAGTGTGAGATTGGGAAGAATTTTGAAAGTGTCCTGAGCGAAAGCAGCGAAATCTTTCTGGCGGAATCCGCGGAGATCATTGGCGGTCCGATTGCCGGCCTTGTCGAAGAATTGCGCCTGCGTCACCGATCCCACGGTGCCGAAAAGCGCCCACACCATGTCCTGCAAGGTTGAATTGAGGTCGATGTTTGGGTCGCCGGTTGGGGTTAAGGCAAAGGCGCCGCCAAAGTTTGCGAAGTTATTGAAGTCCAGGGTGGGCCGCGAGTAAAAACCATTCGTGCTGTTGGAGTAAGCATCACGCGTCTCGACGCCAAACTTGAAAGTGTGGCGGCCTCGCGCCCAGGTCACGTCGTCCCCGATCGTATAGGTGCCGCTGAACCGCTGCGAGCCGTCTCGATCCACGATCAGCAGGCAGCCGAACCCAGACACGCCGGGCAATGGAGCGTCGAACCCGCGTCCATACGGATCCGACAAGCCCAGACTGTCGAGAACGTTCAATCCCGAGCAGGTGAGCGGAAAGTTGATGCGGTTCGCACCGATGCGAAAGTTATTCACCAGCTTGGGATCGATCACCGAGGTCAGTTGCAGAGATGCATTCTGTCTTCGCTGCGAAGTTCCGGTTCCTCCCAGACCCGGAAGGAAATCGGTGTGATCGAAGTTGGGGTCCTGATAACGGTTGAAGGTGTAGCGCACCGCCAGGATTTCGCTCTGCGAGAAGTTGTGGTCCACGCGGACGCTAAAGTTGTCGCCGGTCGTTTGCGACGGGCTGGGATAATAAAGCACCCCGCGCGCGCCATCCACGACAGGGCCGTTGGGGTCCGGATAGAACGCCAGGATTTTCTGCATCGTCGGATCCAGCGGCAACCCAAACAAGTTACTCGGCGAAGTGGGCGTGCTGATGTCGATGGGGACTGGATTCCCTGCCTGACCGACGAATGTGAAGCTGCCCGTTTTAAAGCCATGGGACGGCACGACGCTTGTGTTCGTGAGGGTCGTGTCGAATCGTTCGCCGTCGTAGTTCGCGAACCAGAAAGTCTTATTGTGCTGCAGCGGCCCTCCGGCGGAAACTCCAAACGTGTTGCGGGAGTACGAATCCTTGGGCACGACCTGCCCGGCCGCATTGGTCTCATGGTTGAAGTAGTCGCGGGCGCCCAGAGCGTCGAAGCGGCCGAACCAATAGACGTCGGAGTGGAAATCGTTAGTGCCGCGCTTGCTGACAATGTCAATCACCGCCCCGGTATTGCGGCCAAACTCGGGAAGGAAGCTGCTGGTGATGACGCGAAACTCCTGGACAGAATCGGGATTCAGGGAGGTGAGTCCGGGCTGAGGCAGGGTCAAGCCGGGAATCTCGGCATCGTTATTGTCGGTGCCGTCGAGCAAGAAGTTGTTGTTGCGCTCGCGCGAACCATTCACCGAGAGGCCCTGCAAAATGGAATTGCCCTGAATCGCGCCCGGAGAGAGCAAAATCAGCTGATACGGATCACGCAGAATCAGCGGCAGATCTTCGATCTGCTGGCTCTTGACCAGGTTTCCGACCTGGGCATCGTCCAAATCCAGCGGTGTAACCTGCTCGCCGTGGACCGTGATCGTTTCGGCGGTTGCGCTCGGGACCAGCGTCGCGTTGAGGTTCTGGACCTGGCCAACCGCAAGTTCCACGCGGGAATACTCCACGGTCTTGAAGCCCGTCCGCTCGACGAGCACGTCATAAACTCCTGGGACCAGGCTCGTGATCCGGTAGCTCCCGGACCCGTCGGTCGCAGTGCTGCGCGATGCGTTGGTTGCCAGGTTGCGGGTAGTGACTTTCGCCTGAGGCACAACTGCCGCAGTGGCGTCCGTGACCGTTCCGCTAATGGAAGCGGTCTGCGCCTCTGCGAGCCGCGGCAGGCAGAAAAACAAGAGAAGCAAAGCCGGGGCGGGAAGACGCCTCATCATGGGACTTCTCCCTGGAAGGAATCTCAGCAATTAGAATCCGGCGACCCAAGAAATGGTTGCATTCGAATTCTTGGCACAAATCCTATCACGGCATGGAGAGTGGTGTGCAGAAACGGCAGGGGTGAAGGCGGGGCGAAGCCAAGGCTGGGGGGGGTGCTGGTCCATGTTGCATAGCAAGGTAGTCGGCTACATGTAGAAGTGACCTTGTTTGCAACCGATTATCGACGGCTATCGGTTACGCCCGAGTCACGTCCCACTCGGAAACTGGCCCACCACCCTTTCCCGCAGACCGATTGCCCTTCGCCACACCGGACGCTAAACTTATAACCTTCGGGGTACTCATATGCTCGTCGTCATGCAAGCGCAGGCCACCGAAGAGCAGGTCCGCGCCGTTTGCCAGAAAATCGAAGCGCTCGGATACCGCGCCCACTCCATGCCCGGCGCGCAGCGCACCGCCATCGGCATCACCGGCAACAAGGGCGAGGTCGAATCCGGCACGCTCGAAGAAATGCCCGGTGTCCAAGAAGTCATCCGCGTCTCGAAACCCTACAAGCTGGTCAGCCGCGACACCAAGCCCGACAACACGGTCATCAAGTTTCCCAATTCGCCCGTCACCATCGGAGGCCGCGATCTGGCCATCATCGCCGGACCTTGCGGCATCGAGAGCCGCGATCAGGCCTTCACCATCGCCGAGCGCGTCGCTCGCGCCGGAGCCCAGTTCTTCCGCGGCGGCGCCTACAAGCCTCGCACTTCTCCTTATTCTTTTCAGGGGCTGGGCGAAGACGGCCTGAAGATCATGGCCGAAATCCGCGACCGCTTCGGCCTGCTCATCGTGACCGAAGCCGTAGATTACGAATCGCTCGACCTGGTGGACCAGTACGCCGACGTGATCCAGATCGGCGCCCGCAACATGCAGAACTTCTCTCTGCTCAAGCGCGCCGGACGCGCCCGCAAGCCCGTCCTGCTGAAGCGCGGCATCTCGGCCACGCTCGAAGAATTTCTCATGGCCGCCGAATACATCATGAGCGAGGGCAACTACAACATCGTCCTCTGCGAGCGCGGGGTGCGCACCTTCGCCGATCACACCCGCAACACGCTCGATCTCAGCATCGTCCCCGCAGTCCAGCGCCTCAGCCACCTGCCCATCATCGTCGATCCCAGCCACGGCACCGGCAAGCGCAACAAAGTGACGCCGCTCTCCCGCGCCGCCGTCGCCGTAGGAGCCGATGGCCTGATCGTCGAAGTCCACCACGACCCCGACCGCGCCCTCTCCGATGGCATGCAGTCACTGTTCCCCGATCAGTTTGACGCGCTGATGGCGCAGGTCAGGCAGATCGCGGCGGTGCTCGGACGATCAATCCCCAAAGCTGCTGAGCCCGCCGTTTTGGCAGGCACATCAAGGCAATCGACCTCCTGATCTCGAGAGAAGAGATATGACACCGCGCGCTCTGTTCCTTCCGCTGCTTTTTTTGGGCACTGCCATTGCACAAGATTCTGCTCCCATATCGCTGTCAGGAAAGGAGCACGTCCCTATTTGTCGCGGCAAGGACAGCGATGCTCCAGGCTGCATCACCGCACCCCAAGCAATTTATGCTCCCGATCCCCAGTATCCGAAAAAGGAGAGCAAAGCGCGTCATCGAGGAACAGTTGTATTGGAGTTGGTTGTCGATCCTGACGGCTTGCCAGGCGACATCAAAGTCTCGCGCCCGCTTAGTCCCGAGTTTGACAAGGCAGCCATAGATGCGGTGAAGAAGTGGAAATTTTCCCCCGCCGCCAAAGATGGCAAAACCATCGCAACTCAAATCAAGGTAGAAGTAAACTTCCGCCTCTACTGATCGGGCCACATCTGATAATCTCTTGCCTTCACCAAGGCGCAGCGTTTTGCGAAAACTCCTTTTCATTGCCGTCCTCATTCCGCTCGTCCTCGCCGCCGGCTGGTACTACTTCCACGAGCGCACTCTCCCCGCCTACGGCCCGCTCTACCGCGAGTACGCATACATTTCCAACGGCAAGAGCAACACAGTTACGGTCATCGACCTGCGCAGTTTTCGGCCGGTACGCACACTGCAGGTCGGCGCTGAGCCCACCGGAGTCGCGGCTAATCCGAAGCGGAATGAAGTTTACGTCGTCAATACCGGCTCCTCGAACGTCAGCGTGATTGACGCGGAGCAAAATAAAGTTGTTGCCACCATCGGCGTTTACGGACGGCCTTACTTTATAGATGTCTCTCCTGATGGACGCCGCGCTTACGTCGCCAACTCCGGCTCCGACAACGTTTCCGTTATTGACCTTGACCATCGCAGCGTTGCGGCTACGCTGCACGTTGGCGGAAGTCCTGGGCTGGCCCGCGTTTCGCCTGACGGATCCACCGTGATCGTCAGCAATCGCGCCGACAATTCTGTCTCGATCATCGACACCGCTCGACTGGCAGTGCGCTCGGCCGTCAACATCTGTATTCATCCCGAGGATATTGCCATCCTGCCGGATTCCAGCAAGGCGTTCGTCTCCTGCTCCGGATCCGGCCAGGTTGCGAGCATCGCGCTTAAGAATGAAACCCAGAACGACAAACTGCTGGCGCTGCTGGATGTAGGAAAATCTCCGGTGAGCCTGGCTCTGAAACCTGACGGCGGAGAACTGGTTGCTTTCAACTTCGACGCCGGCAGTATCTCCATCATCGAGACTACGGGCAATGAAGTGTCGGGCAGCTATCTCGTCGGCGACCAACCTACTCGCGGAGTGGTGTCGCTCGATAACTCGCGCTTGTACGTCTCTAACTTTGGATCGAATAACATCACGGTCTATGACATCGACTTAGGGAAGATCGTCGCCTATTTCCCCGTAGGAACGCATCCCGACGCGCTGGCGCTCTCGCAGAATCAGAACTATCTGCTGGTCGTCGACTCCGGTTCCGGAGACCTCGCCGTCATTCAGAAACGGCAGCCGAAGAAGAAATTTGAGCCCTCGGAATATTCCTTGCTGACCATCATCCCGGTTGGCATGCAGCCGAATCAGATCGTGGTGAAGTCGTTTCGCGCGACGAAGGTTGTGGATGGGCGCTAGGCCGCGAGCTTTGGCTTGCGGGAGGTGGAGCATTAAGAGGTTTCAACCTTAACGACCCCGCCCAAGCAGAGCTTGGACGGGGCACCGGATTTCAAACTATTACAATAGGCCGCGCCACCCGCCTGACAACTCGTTTACCTGGCCTCCCACGTACTGAGGTGAGCATCCGCCAACTTGGTTTTGCCTTCTTCCTCGCTCATCACGGAGAGCTTGTTGCGCGCCTTCATCACCCCCATGCGAACATGCTGCTGGAGATAATAGGTCTTGCCCGCCGCCACATCCAGTTTCAGCACACTGTGATTCTCCGCCAGCGAACAGAAATAGTGCTCGCCCGGATCGAGGGTAAAGTAGAAGTAATTGTCGCCTCGATTCGTTCCTTTCCAGTCGCCGTCAACTGCCAGCTTGCTTTGGATCTTATTGCCCATCATCGAAGGACGAATCACATAAATGAGCGCCTTGTCAGCAGGTTGCGCTGGAGTCGGATGCTGGCTCTTGTCCGTGCCCGCCTTGAAGTTCACTTCNGTTGCTTTCGGGCCGCAGGCTTTCAGTTCCATCTCCTTTGAGANCGGCTCTTCCGATTCATCTTTATCGTTCGCGATGGCTGGCAACACAAACGAAAGAACAACGATGGCGACGATGCACTGTCGAAAAAATGACATATCAAATCCTCCTTCCAACCGCAATTTCCTTTCTGGACTTCGAACACGGCGATAAGTGTAATCCCCATCTCTGCTGTTGGCGACATTTTGAAATAGGTTTTCATCTGGAAGCCGTGGCCGATTTCTTCAAGAAGCGAGCCGGAAAGGCCACCGGCGAAGGACTCAGGAAGTTTCTTCGCACCGCGCCCAAGACCGCGCCTGAGCCGGAAGACACGCTCCCCTAGCCGCAGTCAAAATCTCCGCCCGAGCAGAGCTTGGATGGGGCACCCTCCTGATTTCAAATGATTACGGTAGGCCGCACCACCCGCCCTGTAAAGCCGCGCCCCTTCAAAACGAAGTCGCCACCAGAATCCGTGGGGCGCAGAAAGGCTGCCAACTTCGCCACACGGCAGCGATTGGTTATTCCCAGCCTGACTTTTCGACTGACTCTTCGCCTGGCTTTTCGACTAACTCTTCTTCCCGGTCACAGCAAAAAAAGCGGTTGCTTCCTGCTCCACGTTCTTGCTGCCGCACTTGGGGCATTTCGCGTCTTTTTCGTGTTCCTTCAGGGTGAGAATCAATTCGAAGGTTTCGTGACAATCGTTGCAGACGTAGTCATAGACGGGCATGGGGGCCTCCCGCTCGATTGCGATCACGAGCTACGGTTGAATTGTAGCGCCAATGCCGGCCGCTTGTCCGTGCGCCGGAGGTAGCGGGTGCCCCAGGACAATAGCCGATGCCGTCATCAGGGCTCGCTCCTCAGAGTTGCTGAGGCCACCGACAGCTGCCGAGCTGCGCTCGGCTTGGACCCTTCGGCTTCGCTCAGGGCAGGCTCGCGAGGGCGCCCGTCCCTACACGAGCCTTCGAAAATGTTCGAGAATCGCTTCGGCTTGGGACTTGGTTACGACTGCTGACAGGGCGGCTGCGTCCGCTTGCTTTACGGCTTGCAGGCTGCCGAAATGTTCCAGCAGGCGGCGGGTGGTGGATTCGCCGACTCCGGGAATTTCTCGTAACTCGGTGGCGCGGTCCCGGATCTGCCGGCGCTTGCGATGGAAGGTTACGGCGAAGCGATGGGCTTCGTCACGGATCATCTGCACCAAGTGTAAGACGGGAGAATGATGGTCGAGAACTACCGGGTCGTCTTCCTGTCCGTAGACGTAGATGATCTCTTCGCGCTTGGCGATGGCGGCGAGCGGCTGGTTGATGATTTCGAGGGCTTCGAGCGCCTGGGCGGCGGCGTGGAGCTGTCCCAGACCGCCGTCGATCAGGATGAGGCTGGGCATGGGCTTCTTTTCTTTCTGCACGCGCTGATAGCGGCGAGTTATTACTTCGCGCATGGAGGCGAAATCGTCCACGCCTTCCACCGTCTTGATGATGAACTTGCGGTAGTCGCATTTTTTCATATTGCCGTCTTCCCAGACGACCATCGAGGCCACGGTTTCCGCTCCTTGAATATGAGAAATGTCGAAACACTCGATGCGCTGGGGGAGTTCGGGGAGGGCCAGCGCGTCTTGGAGAGCTTCTTGAACGGCGCGGGCGCTGGGCTTCAGGACGCGGAAACGCTGATCGTAGGACTGCTTGGCGTTGGTGCCGGCGAGATCGATGAGGTCGCGTTTTTCTCCGCGCTGCGGGACGGCGATGTGCACCCGTGTGGCGCGGGCGCCCTCGCCCGCGAGCTGTTCGCTGAGCGCTTCTTCCAGCTCTTCGCGGTCTTCAAAGTCAACGGGAACGTATATGTTGCGCGGGACGTAGGGCTGCGCTAAATAGAGCTGCTTGACCAGGGCGGAGAACAATTCGCCGATGGAGAGACGGGCGTCCCCGCCCGTCATAGCAGCGGCCTGGGTTATTGGCGAGCTTTGCTCGCCTGGGCGGACGAGGGCGTCCGCCCCTACGTGGTCTGGGGTGAAGTCGGGGAGGTCTTCCCAGAAAAATTCCCGGCGGTCTAAGACTTTTCCGCCGCGCATGTGGAAGAGGTTGACGGCCAGCATTTGATTTTCGTAGTGATAACCGAAGACGTCGGCGTCGTCGCCTTCGGCGACGGCGATGCGCTGCTTCTCTTGCAACTGCTCGACGGTTGAGATGAGGTCGCGATAGCGGGCGGCGCGCTCGAACTCCTGCGACTCGGCAGTTTCGGACATGCGCTCGCGCAAAGATTTGACCAGGTCGGTCTGGCGGCCTTCGAGAAAGAACTTCACGTCGCGCACGGCTTCACTGTAAATCTCCGGCGTGGTCAGTTCCTTTACGCACGGACCCAGGCAGCGCTTGATGTAGAACTGGAGGCAGGGACGCGGATGGTTGCGGGTTAAGTCCACTTTGCAGGATGGGACCATGAAGTGGCGATGAATCAGGTCCACGATGCGATAGGCGAGATGGGCAGGGAAGTAGGGGCCGTAGTAGGCGCTGCCGTCCTTGCGCAGGCGGCGGGTTACATAGACGCGGGGAAAGCGCTCGGCAAGAGTGAGTTTTACATAGGGATAAGTTTTGTCGTCGCGCAGCAGGATGTTGAAGCGCGGCTTTTTCTGCTTGATCAGGTGATTCTCGAGAGCTAGCGCCTCTTTATTATTGGCTACGACTATGTAGTCGACGTCAACCGCCTCGCGGACGAGCGTGCCGGTTTTCGCGTCCTCCCAACGGCCTTCGTGAAAATAGGAGGAGACGCGCGAGCGCAGGTTCTTCGCCTTGCCGACGTAAATGACTTCGCCTTCGGCGTTCTTGTACAGGTAAACGCCGGGCGAGGTGGGCAGGGTGCGGATTTTCTCGGGGAGATCCATCGCGCTACGGTCTATGATAGAGCCTAAGAAGCAAAGGATTCAGGGCAATGGCGAAGCGAAAAAGTTCCATTCCAAAATTTATGAAGTATGCGGGATCGATACGTGGGCCGGCGGATCTGTCTTCGCGACGCGGTTTTTCTCGGGCCGTCGAGGAAAGGGCTGAGGTCAAGCCGTCGAAGAAATCCCTCCGTGNTGAGATGCGGCGAGCCGCGCAGTAGCCGAGCTGCGCTCGGCTTGGACCCTTCGGCTTCGCTCAGGGCAGGCTCGCGAGGGCGCCCGTCCCCACACGAGCTTCTACGCGCTCCACCCTTTCACGAACTCCACCAGGCTGCGCAGGGCGATTCCGGAGGGGCCTTTGGCGATCCACGGTTTCGCCTCTTCCATCCAGGCGGTGCCGGCGATGTCGAGGTGGATCCAGGGTGTGTCTTCGGCGAATTCTTTTAGGAACATGGCGGCGGAGATGGCGCCGCCTTGACGGCCGCTGGAGTTGACGATATCGGCGATGTTGGATTTGAGGTTTTCCTTGTATTCGTCGTCGAGCGGAAGGCGCCACATCTTCTCGCCCGCTTGTCGGTTGGCGTTGGCGAAGCGTTCGTACATCTGGTCGTCACTGGCGAAGACTCCGGCGTTCACGTAGCCGAGGGCCACGACTACCGCGCCGGTCAGGGTGGCGGCGTCCACGAGATGAGTGCAGCCGAGCTGGCGCGCGTAGCAGAGGCCGTCGGCGAGGATGAGGCGTCCTTCGGCGTCGGTGTTGATAATTTCGATGGACTTCCCGGACATGGCGATTTGCACGTCTCCCGGCTTTTGCGCTTTGCCGGAGGGCATGTTTTCGGTGGCTAAGATAATCGCCGTGACCTTCACTTTCGGCTTCAGCAGGGCGAGGGCGCGCATGACGCCGATCATGGTGGCGGCGCCGGCCATGTCGTACTTCATTTTTTCCATGCCGTCGGCGGGCTTGATCGAGATGCCGCCGGTGTCGAAGGTAACGCCTTTGCCTACCAGACCGAGGTGCACATTTTTTGCCGCGTCCTTGGGTTCGTAGCGCAGGACGATTAAGGCCGGAGGTTCATCGGAACCCTGGGCCACTCCCCAGAATGCGCCCATCTTGAGTTGCCTGATTTTGTCGGCGTCGTGGACTTCGCACTTCAGGCCGACTTCAGCCGCCATTTTTTTGGCGCGCTCGGCCAGTATGGTCGGGGTCATGCGGTTGGAGGGTTCGTTGACCAGGTCGCGCGTGAAGTTCTGCGACTCGGCGACGATGCGTCCGGTGTGCATGGCGCTTTCCACGGCTTTCGGATCGCCGGGCACGTCTTTTTGCACAACGATGGTGACGGCGTCGATCTTCTGGTCGTTGTCCTTGCGATCGCTCTTGTAGTAGCCGGGATCGAAGTCGCCTACGAAGGCGCCTTCCACGATCGCGCGCACGGCGTCTGGCGCAGCGGTGCCGTTCTCAGGCAGAGCGAAGGCAAAGCTGCGGACGCTTTTTGCCTTTAAGGTGCGCACGGCGGCGCCAGTGAGCTTGCGCAATTCCGCGGCTGAAAAATTCTTCGCCTTGCCGCCGCCGACAAGGAGAAGGCGTTTTGCTTTCAACCCTGCGGGGCGATGGAGCAGCGTGGTTTCGAAGGTCTTGGCGGTGACTTCGCCGCTGGAAATCACGTCCTTGGCGGCTTCGCGCACGGCGGCGTCGCTGGATTCGAGCGTTACGACTGGCTTGTCTTTTTCGCCTCGGTCTTTTCCGCTTCGATCTTTCTCACTTCGATCAAGGACAACTACGACCAGGCAATCGGTTTCCAGTTGAGACGGGACGGAGGAAGAGAGGTTTGTATTCATGATGGACTGGCATCAGTATCCACGGTGGAAGGGGAAACGCGCAACTCAGCAGCGGGCCGGTAGTGTCCTAAATTCATTAACCACAAAAGACACAGAGGTGCTTATGCCTAGCGAATCCAAATGCATCGAGCTGGTTTCATGAATACCTTTCCGCCCGGAAGGCACGTCCCTCAGGGTTAAAGCCCACGTCTTTATTGACTCTGGGCGGCACGGCTGAAGCCGTGCCCTACCCAAAACCGATTTATGAAACCAGCTCTAGGTCCTTCGCTCAAGATGACAGTGTAGATTTATGCGCCGAATTTACGGTACACGACGCCAGGGCGAATCCAGGGTTGCTGTGACCACGGGCAGCTGCCGAGCTGCGCTCGGCTTGGACGGGCGAGGGCGCCCGTCCCTACACAAGCGCTTCTAGTTCACTGCCCGGTGCCGGTGAGGGTTGCGGTGGCGGTGCCGCCACCGTTGTTGGCCACGTTGAGCTTGCCGTTGCGCGTGCCCTTCTTGGTGGGATTGAACGTCACGTTGAGCGAGCAGTTGGCTCCCGCGCCTAGCGAACTGCCGCAGGTGTTGGCGGAGATGGTGTAATCGGCGGGCGTGCCGGTGATAGTGAAACCCGTTAGATTCACGGAGGCGGCGCTCGCGTTCGAGATGGTCACCGTTTGTGGCGCGGTCGTTTGGTCTACAGGTTCGGAACCGAAATTCAGAGCGGTTGGCGAAAGTGCGATCGACACGCCCGTGCCGGTGAGAGGCACCTTCTGCGGATTGTTGGCGGCGTTGTCGGTAAGCTGCAATATGCCGGTGCGGGAACCTTTTGTTGTCGGCGTAAATGCCACGGTGATTGCGCAATTGCCTCCGGCGAGGACCTGCGCACCGCAGGTATTGGACTGAACCGCGTAATCGCCCGTGGTGGCGACGCTCGAGAGATTCAGGGTAGCGTTTCCGGTGTTGGTCAGGGTAACGGGCAGGTCCGTGGTCTGGCCAAGGAGCGTCTTGGGGAAGGTGAGTTTGGTGGCGGAGAGCACCGCGGTCGCACCGTCTGCTCCGCTGCCGCAGTTGGGGAAGATGAAATTGGAGATGCGCGTGTTCCAGTTGAAGCTGCCGTTCGACTGGATGTACTCCTGGGTGTACCAGAAAGTGCAGTCGTCAACGGGATCGACGCTCATGGCACTGTAGTCGCCCCAGCGGCTCACGCCGCCGGTCTGGGAACCGGATCCACTCATGATCAGCTGTTCGCCCTCCATGCTGCCGAGCGCATCGGAGGCGACGCGTCCCGTGAAGTAAATGGAGGGGTAGACGGAAGTGCTGGAGACGCTGTAGCCGAGGGCCATATCGCTGGACTGGTCCATGGCGATGCTGGCCATCCAGCGCGTATTGGAGTTGGGGCTGAAGGTGCCTTGCTGGAAGACGGTGGGCGTTCCGTTCGGACTGCGAACTTCATACCAGCGCACGCCGGTCGAGATGGAATGATTGAAGACGAGGGATTCAACTCCGTTGGGGAACTGCCGATAGGCGAGGCGGTACATGGGGCGGTCGCCGAGCGCGTCGAGGCGTTGAGTGGTTCCGGGTTGGGCTACGCAGGAACGGAAGCAGCGTTTGGTGAAGGACGCGACCGGAAGAACGGTGGGGCCGGTGAAGGTGGAGTTCGCGGGTGTCGTGAAGTCCACGTGAAACGTCCACAATTGGATCACGTTGGCGCCGAAGTTCATGAAGAAGGCGGGTTCGCCCGTGGCTGGCGGGATGGTTCCATCCATGTCGGAAGGCAACAAGCTGGCGACCGAGGAAGGCTGCTGGAAGCAGACGATGGTTGCGTCATTGCCGGCCAGCATGGCGTTGCGGTCGAGCGCGCAGGCATTGGCGCCGATGAAGCTGCTGCCGTTCAGGAAAAGGTTGAACGACATGTAGTAGGCGTCGGGCCAAACGCCTAACTTTGGGTAGTCGGAGTAATCGCTGTCNCCGAACGAAAAGGCGTACCGGTTGTAGGTGCCGGTGGCATCGCTGGAGGTTGAGACGGCTACGCACTGCGTGTAGGGAAGAGTGCTGATGGAGAACTGGGTGAGGATCCAACGGCCGGCCATCTTATCGTACTGCACGATGGGATCGCCGTCGTTGTTCGTTTCACAGCCTCCGCCGAAGCCGGCCCAGAGGGCATTTCCTTCGGTGGGTCCGGCAACGAGCGCGCCAGTGGCTTTGTCAAAGACGGCAAACTCAGCGTTGACCCACTGCACGTATTGCGTGGCGCCGACCGCTCCGTTGGTATCGGGCGGCGACAAATCAACATTAAAGCCGTACTGTCCCTGACCCAAGCCATCCATATTCAGGCCGAGGTTGGCGGCCACTGGCGGCAGAGCGGTCGCCTGCAAGGCCAGGTCGGGCATGGCGGACTCAGGCGGCAAGCCAGTCGAGGGCCCGGTGGGGAGGATTTTCAGGATGCGAGGCGAAAAGCGGTGGGGCTGGGCGGGAGTCATGCGATCAAGTTCGGCGAGNGGGGCGGAGACGTCGTGCTTCNCTTCGCGGATTACGCGGACAGTGGATTGGGCAAAGGCGGAGGCGGAGAACAGGACGAACAAGGTCGNGGCTATAGAGAAAGCTATGGAGCGCGGCCGGGCGAATCGTTTTGTCATGGCGCGAGTCATATACCGAAAGATGGCGCGGCGGGGAAGGTTACGAATTGACGTAGTATATCCGGTTTCTTTCAAAAAATAGCGCGTTTTACGCGGGTCTTAACCGTTGAGATTTGCACGCCGGATTCCTTTCAGGAGCTTCGAAAAGGGGAGTATTTGAGGGTTGTCAGCGGGCGACGCCGCAATGATTTGCACATCATTCCCACTCGCGGCATAAGCCCATCCTGTCATTTTCTTAGAGCAAATCCAGAGTTGCGGTGACCACCGGCGGTTGCCGAACTGCGCTCGGCTTGGACCCTTCGGCTTCGCTCAGGGCGGGCTCGCGAGAGCGGCCGTCCCTACCTTTTTCTGCTTCTGGAGATGGCCTCGCGGGCCTCCTTGTCGGCGGTGCGGCGACGCTCGGTCTCGCGCTTATCCCATAGCTGCTTGCCCTTGGCCAAAGCGAGTTCGACCTTAATTTTGCCATTCTTGAAATACATGCGGGTGGGGATCAGAGTGAGTCCCTTCTGCTGGGTCTTGCCGATGAGCTTGCGGATTTCTTCCTTGTGAATCAGGAGCTTGCGGGTACGGAGGGCGGCATGATTGGCGTAGTTGCCGTGCTCATAGGGGCTGATATGGCAGTTGAGGAGCCAGAGTTCGCCGTCCTTGATGAGGCCGTAGGCGTCCTTGAGATTGGTCTTGCCGGTTCGAATGGACTTGACCTCGGTTCCGGTGAGAACGACTCCAGTCTCGAATTTTTCGAGCAAGAAATAGTTATGACTCGCGTTCCTGTTAACGGCGGCGTCCTTTTCGCCGGAGGCGGTGGGCTGGCGGCGAGGATTCTTCTCCCGATTGGGCTNGGTCTGGTGGCTAGTCTGCTTGGCCATAGTACTGAAAAGACGCTGAAAAGAAAGTATCACGGCAGGTCTCAGGTGTCAGGTCTCAGGAAAGGCAGACCGGAATTGCCTTTCGAGAACGACTTTCATCCTGAGACCTTCGACCTGAGACCTTTGGGGCAGGTACTAATGAGTGTAAACATCGACCTACCAATCACTTCGGGTGCAAGTTGGTACGATGCTATAATCCAAATTTCCGGTACTTTTTGCGCATGACGGCCCCCGGGATGCCCGGCCTGGTAGTCTTTTCGGGTGGTTGGATGCGTCTTGGCCGGTGCCGCCGCCGGCTGGAGAGATCTTCATGAGGACTGGTTGATGAGACGCCTGATCCATCCGGCTCTGTTCGTTCTGCTGCTGCTCTGCCTGAAGCTTCCTGTTCTTGCTCGTCATGTCGATTCCGCCAAGGCGCTGTACGAGAAGGGCCAGGACGCCGAGGCGCGGCAGAACTACGAGCAGGCCTTCGACTATTTCAAGCAGGCTTACAATCTAAAACCGAAAGACCTGAGATATCGAACTGCGTTCGAGCGGAACCGCTTCCTGGCGGCATCGGCGCAGGTGCATCGCGGGCAGATTCTGCGCGATGCCGGCAAGCTCGACGAGGCGGCGGTGGAATTCCAGAAGGCAGTGGAGACGGATTCGTCTTCGTTCATCGCGCAGCAGGAGCTGAAGCGGACGCAGCAGATGATGCGGGAGGCGCAGAACCCGCAACCGCAGGCATCGGCGGCGCCGGCTGCGACCGCGTTGCGCCGGCGGTTGGAATCGGCGCAGGGCCCGGTGGAACTAGCTCCGATCTCGAACGTGCCGATCACGCTCAAGGTCACGGAGAAATCCAACGTGATCTACGAGACGGTGGGCAAGCTGGCGGGGGTCAACGTGCTTTTCGATCCCGACTACACACCGCGCCAGGTGCGCATCGAACTGAACGGCGTGACGCTCGAAGACGCGCTGGAGGTCATTTCGTTTGAGACCAAAACCTTTTGGCGTCCGGTGACGCCGAACACGATTTTTGTGGCGCAAGACAATCCTGCAAAGCGGAAAGAGCTGGAACAAAACGTCATCAAAACTTTTTATCTTTCCAACCTTTCGCAGCCTACCGAATTGCAGGATGTAGTGAACGCGATGCGCACCATCCTCGAGGTGAGCCGGATTCAGCAGTTGACCTCGCAGGGAGCGATTGTGGTGCGGGGCACGCCGGATCAGATGGCGCTGGCGCAGAAACTGGTGGACGATCTCGACAAGGCNAAACCGGAGGTGCTGATCGAAGTGGCGGTGATGCAGGTGAGCCGCGACAAGATTCACACNCTGGGCATCAACCCTCCGACCAGCGCCACGGTGGCGCTCCAGCCCAATGTCAACACTACCTCGAGCACTACAACCACCTCGACCACGAGTACTACAGCATCGACGAACAGCATCAACCTGAATACGCTCGCCAACCTGAATGCCACCGACTTCCAGGTGACGATTCCGCAGGCTACGGCGACGGCATTGTTGAGCGACAGCAACACCAAGATCATCCAGAATCCGCAGATCCGGGCGCTGGACGGGCAGAAGGCGTCACTGAAGATCGGCGATCGCGTGCCCATAGCGACCGGATCGTTCTCGTCGGGTATTGGCAGTATCGGCGCCGGCATCAGCCCGCTTACCAACACGCAATTTCAATACCTCGATGTGGGCGTGAACATCGACATCACGCCGCGGGTGCATGTGGGACGGGAAATTTCGTTGAAGCTGACGCTGGACGTTTCGGCGGTGACGTCGTACGTAAACATTGGCGGAATCAACCAACCGGTGATCGGACAGCGCAAAATCGAGCACGATATCCGCTTGAAGGATGGCGAAGTCAACCTGCTGGGCGGCATGCTGGAGGATACGCAGACGAGGGCGCTGAGCGGGATTCCGGGGCTGGCCCAGATCCCGGTCCTGAAATATCTTTTTGGGCAGACCAACACCGAGCATTCGGAGAACGAAATCGTATTCGTCCTGGTCCCGCACATTATCCGCGGGCCTGAGGGTCCGCGTGGCAATGTCGACATGATCGATGTGGGTACGGCCAATGCCCTGGGGTTGAGACGATCGAGCAGCAAGCCGGCGGGGCCGGCGAGCGGCGCGCCCGCCGCCGCTCCGGCGCAGCCGCCGGCGGCGATGCCGCCGCCGCCGACTCCGCAGAATTTGATTCCGCAAGCTCAGCCGCCGCAGAATCAAGTTCCGCCAACCCAGGCTGGAGCCGGCACAGGAACGTTCCTGTTTGATCCGCCTACCTTGAGCCAGGCCAAGGGCTCGACCTTCACGGTGAATGTCATGCTTTCCGGCGGGCAGAACGTGTATTCGGTGCCCGTGCAACTCAACTACGATCCGAGTCAGTTGCAGGTGGTCAACATTTCCAACGGCGGATTCCTGTCGCAGGACGGGCAAGTGGTGGCGTTAGTGCATCGCGACGATCCCGCGACCGGCACGCTGCAAGTCACCGCCACGCGGCCTCCNGGGGCCGGGGGCGTTTCGGGACAGGGAGCGGTGGTGACGCTCACCTTCATGGCGAAGGGGNCGGGCCAGTCGGCGCTGACGATTACTCGGGGCGGAGCCCGGGACCCGGCGATGCAGCCGATTGCGATGAGCGGAGCGCAGGCGGCCATTACGATTCAGTAGAAATGTAGCTTGGTGTGGGGACGGGGCTTTGCCCCGTCCGGGGCGGGCCGGAGACCCGCCACCACACAAACTGTGGAATGCAATGAACCAGTTGACTCACAAACGGAGTGCGGATCGCGGCCTGCGCCGCCGTCAGCGCGGCTTTACGCTGGTCGAGTTGATCGTTGCGACCGCCATCATGGCCATCCTGGTGGGAGCGGCGTTTCCACTGGTGAGAATCACCATTTATCGGGAGCGCGAGCACGAACTGCGCCAGGACCTCTGGATGATCCGCGACGCGATCGATCGCTACAAGGACGCCGCCGATCGTGGCGCGTTCCAGATCAAGGTGGGGAGCGAAGGTTATCCACCGGATCTCGACACGCTGGTCACCGGGGTGGATGTGGCTGGCAAGAAACTGAAATTTCTCCGCCGGATCCCGGTTGATCCCATGACCAAACAGGAATGGGGAATGCGCTCCATGCAGGACGATAAAGACTCGGATTCCTGGGGTGGGCAGAGCGTGTTCGATGTTTACAGCAAGTCGGATAAGACCGCTTTGGACGGCACCAAGTATAAGGACTGGTAGATGAAATTCAGGTCCAAAGCCCGCAGTCGCAAATTCTGCCATCGGGGTTTCACGCTGATCGAACTGGTGGTGGTCATCAGCATGATTCTGATTCTGCTGTCGATTGCGTTGCCGATGTACAACCAGAGCATTATCCGTGCGCGCGAAACCACGCTCAGACAGAATCTGGCGACGCTCAACAAAGTCATCGATCAGTACACGCTCGACAAGCAGAAGGCGCCGCAGTCGCTGGAAGATTTGGTCTCGGCGGGATACCTCAAGGCGGTCCCATACGACATTACCGGGAGCCGGGACACCTGGGTGCTGGAACAGGAAGACACGCTCAAGTCCATCGACCAGACCCAGCCGGGCATCGTGGGTGTGCATAGCGGCTCCGACCAAACCGCCACCGACGGCACCGCATACTCGACTTGGTAGTACTGAGACGCAATTTACTTCTGCCATCAATTCTCCCTGGCCGACCATATACCCCTGGCAGATCAGGTGGACTTGCAGCGATTGATGGAATTATTGGAGCAGGAGGCAGCTGGATCGGCAGCATGATGACAGGCGGTCTATGCCGATAGGTTTAAAAGGAGAAGCCCGTATGCCGATCTTTCACCGAATGCTCTAGATGCGCATTCTCCGGCGCGCTACACCGGCCAGAATTACCAGTCCGCTCCCCAGCAAGCTTATGGTGCCGGGCTCTGGAACAGTCGTCCCGCTGCTGCAACTAGTAGTGATGACGTTATTATTCAGCGTCACTGCACCATTTCGCGCCAAGGCACTCCCGCAAGTGATGCTTGCGCCGTTATTCAGGGTGATGCTGGTGAGCGCGAGAATGTTTCCTGCGAACTTCGTGCTTGTACCGAGAGTCGCGGAGCTGCCAACCTGCCAATAAATGTGCGGGTCATTCATCGGCTTACCAGTTAGACTATTGATAAAAATAACAGACGAGCTGCTTGCGGTCGTAAGCGTACTACCTATCTGAAAAACGAACAGTGCACCGGGTTTACCCGTAAGAGTCAGTACCCCCGTCAGCTGAGCAGAAGTAGCGAAAAAATATACGCCGGACTTGAGATTCTGTCCACCCAAATCCACACCAGTCAAGATGCCAGTGGGCGCCAGGCCCGCTGCCACGTTGTACGCCTTGGTCAGATCACTCTGAGCCTGAAGCGAGGCTGCGTTACATGCGTTGATCGTTCCGCTCACGCTCCCCGGAGGAAAGCCGGTTATCGCGCCCGCGCACCCTGGGCTGAGACCTAGGTTACCGGTAAGGACGCTACTGCCGGTATTGCTCACAGCCGAGCCAGCCAGCACTGCATAGCTGCCGGCGGTTCCCAGATTGATTCCGTCGGCATAAGCACCGAGGACCAACAACGGGAGAAGCAAGAAGGAGAGAGCAAAGCAACGAAAGCGGCGAGATCTCATATCTTTTCCTACCTTCCAGGTCTTCTTATTGACGAAAGTACACTTCGGCCTCGAAAGTAATAGCACCTTAGTCACCAACGCCCTCCCCACCCCCGCAAAGCGCTGATAAGTGTTCTCGTTTCATAAAGTTAGGCCCACCGAGTGACTTGCAAGAAACGAGAATGTAGCCGCTCAAAAACGTCAATTACTTGCAGCTCAGGTGCAAGAAAATGCTCAACTTTAGTGACGAAAGAGATGAATTGGAGATTTTCAGCTATCCAACCGGAGCTGAAATTCCGCCTGACAAGCAAACGCAGGCGGGTATGTCATCCAAAACAACTTCGGACCAACCGGCGTAGGCTTAGGCGAAGCGCTGACCCCTGGCCCCTGCCTTTCTGTTACCTTATCCGTTCACTGTTCTGGAGACCTGTTCTGGAGGTGAACGTGAATTTTCTCAATCGACTACAACCCTTCGCGCTGCTCGTGATGCGGCTCGTTCTAGGAGCGATCATGATCGCGCATGGTTATCACAAGGTGTGGGGCGGGTTTCATCATCACATGGATTTCGTGGGTTCGCTCGGCATTCCTCGCTGGCTGGCATATTTTTCCGCGGGGACGGAATTCTTCGGCGGGATTGCCATCGTGCTTGGATTGTTTACGCGCTTCTTTTCGCTTGCGTTCGCGATCGAGATGGGCGTGGCCATCTGGAAGGTGCACTTCAAGAACGGGCTGACGGGCACTGGCGGATTTGAATTTCCGCTGGCGCTGGCTACGATTGCATTTGCGCTGCTTTGTTTTGACGGCGGGCCGTGGGCAGCGACGTTTAGCGGGAGGGCGCGTGGTGCGCGGAAAACGAAAAACGGCTGACAATGCAGTAGAAGAAAAGATCGCGAAGAGCCATGGCCAGCGGCAGAAAGGTCGCAGTGAAGGGCCGAATCCTTCACGCCGTCGAAGTAAATCTCTCATCGAGGCGGCGCAGACGCGTGCTGCTGCCCCCTGGTGCGCTCCAAGCAGCCGGGGACGGTTGCGCTCGACAATGCCAAGATCTTCGAGATCATTTCTTTCCCGTGATGTGAAAACGTCTCTGCCGAGCTGCGCTTGGCTTGGACGGGCGAGGGCGCCCGTCCCCACATGAGCAGGTTCGCCTCTCCGGGGCTCGGTGAAGATTTCCGCAGAGACGGGGCAAGCCCCGTCTCTACAGGAAGGCCGAGAGCGAAAAGCCAAAAGCCAAAAGCCAAAAGCCAAGAGCCAAAAGCCAAGAGCCTGATTTCAGAATTCCGTCAGCTCCTTCATCGCCCGGAACAGGTCGCTGACCTGGGGCAGGATGGCATTCTCAAGAATCGGCTGATAGGCGACGAAGGTATCGGTGGCCGCGACTCGTTTCACCGGGGCATCGAGGTGATGGAAAAGTTGGTCGGCGATGCGGGCGGCAATTTCGGCGCCGTATCCCCAGCTCAGCGAGTCTTCGTAAGCAATTAACGCGCGGTTGGTTTTCTTCACCGAAGCGGCAATCGCATCCCAGTCAAAAGGATTCAACGAGCGCAGGTCGATCAACTCGACGCTGACGCGATGCTCGCGCTCGAGTTTTTGCGCGGCCTGCAGCGCGCGCGGAACCACCGCGCCGTAGGTGATGACGGTGAGGCCGGTTCCGGGCTGCACGATCTTCGCTTTTCCGAACGGAACCATGTAGTCGGGGCCGGGATAGGGCGCGCGCCCGTAGGTTTCGCGGTAGAGGCGCTTGTGTTCGAG